>WBZT01001271.1_pt1 | contig 18735 bp, 16 predicted proteins | sample 5204241 | NCBI WGS metagenome assembly WBZT01 (sample SAMN12344358, study PRJNA552823) | activated sludge metagenome | biome: Activated sludge suspended growth; feature: Nitrification reactor; material: Wastewater; isolation source: activated sludge from nitrification reactor of wastewater...
GAATTCGGTTCATTGCCATGACGGGATCCTTTCTCTTGGAACTGTATATCTGTACAGTCTAGCGCGTTCGGGACCCCATGGGTGCGTATTGCTGAGGATTATTGCTAATCAGGATTCCGAATGAGGAACGGCCTGGACGTTTTCCTCGCTCACTGGGCGCGGCGCATGCTCCGCGTATGCCCGATGCCGTCCCCCCGGCCCCTCTCCCACCGGGCGAGGGGAGATTGGCGAGTCGCTGCCGCGACTTTGACCTTAAAATCACTCGTAGAACCCTGTACAGGCGCCCCTTCGAGTGATGGCAAGTATAAAACAAAACCGTGCCGGCCAGCCGTTGCCCGATTTCCGCAATGCTGGAGTCATGTTGCGCATTTTGCTCGGGGTGAACCTGCTGGCCTGGGTCGCGGCGCTGCTGCAAAGCGACGGGCTTGGCGACAGCGTGCAGCATTACATCGAAATGGCTGCCTGGGTGCAGCCGCTGCTGCTCTTCAACCTGGCCCTGCTGGCCCTGCTGGGGAACCTCTTGCGGCGTCCTGCGCTGTGGATCGGACGCTCGGCGGTGGTCCTTCTGGCCGCCGGGTCGTCGGTCGTCCTGGCTGATCTGTGGCGCTTTCTGACCTTCGACGAAGGCGGCTGGCAGCGCCTGATCAGGGCTGGCCTGCTCGGCGGCATGGCCGCGGCGTTCATGCTGTCCTACCTCGCCTTGCGCGTCAGCGCCCTGACCCCGGCGCTCGCTGAAGCGCGACTGCAGTCGCTGACCGCCCGCATCCGGCCGCATTTCCTGTTCAACAGCCTGAATGCCGTGATCTCGCTGATCCGTCTCGACCCGCGACGGGCTGAGACAGCGCTCGAGGAGTTGGCCGAACTGTTTCGCGCGCTGCTGCGCGATGCGCGCGAACTGGTGCCCCTGGGTGACGAGATCGCCTTGTGTCGGCAGTACCTGGACCTTGAAAAGCTTCGTCTTGGCGAGCGTCTGAACGTCGCATGGGACATCACGCAGGTGCCGCTCGAGCTCAAGGTGCCGCCGCTGTTCGTGCAGCCACTGCTGGAAAACGCCGTCTACCACGGCATCGAGCCGTTGGGCGAAAGCGCGACGATCTGCATTCGCCTGTACTGTCGCGGCGAGGAATTGCACGTCGAGCTGAGCAATCCCTGCGCTGATGGGGCTGATCATCAGCGGGGCAACCACATGGCACTCGACAACATCCGCGAGCGGCTGGCGCTGTACTATGACCTTGAAGCGCGCCTGGAGACGGGCGAGGTGCTGCTCGCTGACGGCCGGCGCGAGTATCGCGTACACATCGTCCTGCCTTGCCGCCGCCGTGCGTCATGATAACCGCCGCTCCGCCCTCCCCACTGAGCGTCATGATCGTCGACGACGAGGCGCCGGCACACTCGCGCTTGCGTGATCTGCTGGCCGATATTGCCGCGGAATTGCCCAATGAAGTGCTTGCCGAAGCAGAAAACGGTCTGCTCGCCCTGGCCGCGATCACCGGTTGCCGCATCGACGTGGCGCTGGTGGACATCCGCATGCCGCGGATGGACGGGCTTGAACTCGCCGGTCACCTGGCGCAGCTCGAGCAGCCGCCGGTGGTGATCTTTGTCACCGCTTTTGACGCCTACGCCGTGCACGCCTTCGAACTCAATGCCGTCGATTACCTGCTGAAGCCGGTACGTGCACAGCGTTTGCTCGCCGCGCTGCAGAAGGTGCGGCAAAGCCGGCCACTGAGGCCAACGCAGGTGGCGCCACTGCAGCAATCGGCGCGGACTCATCTGGCCTGCCACGAACGCGGTCGTCTGCTGCTGATTCCGGTTGTCGACATCATCTATCTCAAGGCGGACCTGAAGTACGTCATGGCGCGCACGCGCGAACGTGAGTACCTGCTCGACGAGTCGCTGACCCACCTCGAGCAGGAGTTCGGCGAGCAGTTCATCCGCCTGCATCGCAGTGTGCTGGCCGCGCGCGACGCCATCGTCGGCTTCGAGAGGAGTGCTGCCGATGATGCCGAGGCGCAGTGGCAGGCCATGCTGCGCGACGTTCCCGACCGACTCCCGGTCAGTCGTCGGCAGTGGCCTCTCGTCAAGGCGCACAGGCGCCTCTGAGCGGCGAACTCGGGCACGCAACTTTCACGGGTCAGGCGCCGCGCCGTTGCCAGACCTGCCAACGCTCGCGTCCGGCAAAAACCGGCAGGGAATCGGCCACCGGAAGATCGTCGCCGCACGTGAAGTGCGGCGTCAGCAGACTTTCCAGCTCTTGCCGGCGTATGCCGAAGGGCGGGCCTCTGAGTTCATCGCTGAAGAAAAAGTAGCCGGCCAGCAGTCCGCCGGGACGCAGCAGTTCCGCCATTCGTCGCGCATAGTCCGACCAGAGTGGTCGCGGCAATGCGCAGAGGAAAGCGCGTTCGTAGACCACGTCGTAAGGCATTCCCGGATCAAAAGCGAAGAAGTCGGCGCAAAGCAGGTTGCCGCGCCAGGAGCTGCCGAGTGTGACGCGGGCAGCCTCAATGGCGGCGGTCGAGAAATCAAGCGCCGTGGTCTGCCAGCCGAGTTGATCGAGAAATGCAGCGTCCCAGGCGCTGCCGCAACCGGGAACCAGGACTCGCGGGCGGCTTGCGGCCGTCGATAGCTGTGCTGCAGCGCCCTGCGCCGCCGGGTAGACCGCGTAGTCGGTGGCAAACTGGCAAAGTTCCGCCGGTGCTCGGCCGGCTTCCCAGGGAGTCGTGCCGCTGCGGAAGCGATGATCCCAGAAATCGGCGAGTTCGGGCCGTTGCTGGGGCGATTTGTCAGACAAGCTGCTCCTCCTTGTTGTTGCGATCGACACCCTCGTGGGGCAGGAGTGCACCAGGCCAGGCGAACGGGCATGCTAGAATCGCCGCCGTCGCTGCCGGCCTCGCCGCGCCGATTTCCGATTAATGGCCCTTAGCGGAATCCTCTCTTGATCTCTGCACACTTCGTCCCGTCACGCATCGTCATCGCCTCGCGTGAATCACGCCTTGCCCTGTGGCAGGCCGAACACGTTCGCTGCCGCCTGGCGGAATTATACCCACAGAGTGTCGTCGAGATTCTCGGCATGACCACGCGCGGTGATCAGATCCTCGACCGCCCGCTGTCGGCGATTGGTGGCAAGGGGCTGTTCATCAAGGAGCTCGAAGTCGCCATGGAGCAGGGCTGTGCCGATCTCGCGGTGCACTCGATGAAGGACGTGCCGATGGAAATGCCCGCCGGCTTTGTCCTGGCAGCCGTTTCGGCGCGCGAAAATCCCTGCGATGCTTTCGTCTCCAATCGCTTTTCCGGGCTCGACGACCTGCCGGCGAATGCCGTGGTCGGCACCTCGAGCCTGCGGCGCGAAGCGCTCCTGCGCGCCGCGCATCCTCGGCTGGTGATCCACAGTCTGCGCGGCAACCTCGATACGCGGCTCAGGAAGCTCGACGCGGGCGAGTACGACGCGATCATCCTGGCCGCCGCCGGCCTGATTCGCCTCGGTCTGCGCGCGCGCATCAGATCTTTGCTGCCCCCCGAGCAATCCTTGCCGGCGCCGGGGCAGGGCGTGCTGGGGATCGAAGTGTGCGCCTCACGAGCCGACATCATCGCCTTGCTTGAACCGCTCAACGATCGCCCGACTGCCCACTGTGTGCGTGCCGAACGGGCGTTTTCACGCGCCCTTGGCGGCAGTTGCCAGGTTCCACTGGCGGCCTATGCGCGGCTGGCAAGCGACGGCCTGTGGTTGCGGGGCCTGGTGGCGACGCCGGATGGTCGGCAGTTGGTGGCGGGGGAGGCGCGTGGTGCGCCGGATGACGACGAGTCGATCGGCCGCGGACTCGCGCAGCGGCTGCGTGCGCAGGGGGCAGACGCCATTCTGGAGCAATTGGCAGCCAGCCAATGACGCAGCCCTTGTCCGGCCGGACGATCGTCGTCACCCGCCCGCGGGCGCAGGCGGTCAGGCTCGCCGCCTGGATCAACGAGCAGGGAGGCGAGGCGGTGGTCTTTCCCTTGCTCGAGATTTCTCCGGTTGTCGATCCGACTCCGCTGCGCGCGGCGATCACGCGCCTCGACGCTTATTCGCTGGCCGTCTTCGTCAGCCCGAATGCAGTTGATTTCAGCCTGCCGGCCCTGCTTGCCTGTCGCACCTGGCCGGCGGCCCTGCGACCGGTCGCCATCGGGCCGAGCACGGTCGCCGCGCTTGCCAGCCACGGTGTCGAGGGGACGCTGGCGCCGCTCGGCCGCTTCGATTCCGAAGCCGTGCTCGAACTCCCGCAACTGCAAGCAGCGGCGGTCGCCGGCAAGCGCGTGCTGATCTTCCGTGGTAACGGCGGCCGCGAACTGCTCGCCGCGGTGCTGCGCGAACGTGGCGCCGAGGTGGATTACGTGAGCTGCTACCAGCGCTCGGCACCGCGCGATGCCGATCTGCTGGAAGCGCTGTGGCGCAGCGATCGGCTCGACGCACTGACGCTCTCTGCCAGCGAGGGTCTGCGCAATCTGCTCGATCTGCTCGACGAGCGGGCGCGCGCCTGTCTGCGCCGCACCCCGGTTTTTCTGCCGCATCAACGAATTGCCGAGCTGGCACGGCAGCTTGGCTTGCAGCGGGTGATCCTGACCGGCCCGGCCGATGCCGGGATCATGGCAGCATTGAGCGCCTATAATTGGCGCCGATGACCAATCCAGAACCTGATCCCCAGCCTCCCCTGCCGCCGGTTGCCCCGGTCGCCGCAGCCGCCTGGCGCAACCCCTGGCTGCTGGTGGTCGTTCTGGCGCTTGGCCTGGCCGGCTGGCAGTGGGTTGAAACGCGGCTCAAGCTGGCCGACACCCAACGGGAAGTTGCCCGGCGTCTGGCCGAGAGCGATTCGCTGGCGGTGGAAAGCCGCTTGCTGGCCAAGCAGGCGCAGGAGCAGATGGCTGCGCTGCTGGGCCGGCTGGGTGCGCTCGAGGCGAGAATCGCCGAGTCGCAGAGCCAGCAGGCGACGCTGGAAAGTCTTTATCAGGATCTGGCCCGCAACCGTGACGAATGGGCCCTGGCCGAGGTCGAGCAGGGCGTCACGCTGGCCGCGCAGCAGTTGCAATTGGCCGGCAACGTGCAGGGTGCCGTGCTCGCCCTGCAGACGGCCGATGCTCGCCTGGCGGGCAGTAGCCGGCCACAGTTCATCGGTCTGCGCAAGGTCCTGGTGCGCGATCTCGACCGTTTGCGGGCCTTGCCGCAGGTCGATATGGCCGGCATCAACCTTCGCCTCGAGAGCGTCATCAGCGCCATCGACACGCTGCCCCTGGCTGTCGAAGCGGGCCCCAGAGTGAGCCAGGCAAAGCTGCCCGAAGCCGCCCAACCAGCGGCGGCAACCATTTCGCCGGGCAGCCTGGCGTTTTGGCAGCGGCTGGGCAGCGAGTTCTGGGGAGAGGTCAAGGGCCTGATCAGGATCCAGCGTTTTGACCGCGACGAGCCGCTCCTGCTCGCGCCGGGGCAGGCGTTCTTCCTGCGCGAGAATCTCAAATTGCGTCTGCTCAATGCCCGTCTGGCCTTGCTGGCCAGGGATCAAACGACCTTTCGCAACGAGCTCAAGCACGCTCAGGCGTGGATCGAGCGCCACTTCGACTCGCACAATACCGTGCTGCAGACGGCCCAGGGGACGCTCAAGCAACTTGCCTCGGCCGAAATCAACATCGAATTGCCAACGCTCAACGAGAGTCTGGCGGCGCTCAAGACCTTCAAGCTCGGCAAGGACACCCGGTGAGGCGCTTGCTCTGGCTGTTGGCGCTTTGCGCGCTGGCGGTCGGCATCTCGCTGGCGGCACGTTTCAACGAAGGCTATCTGTTGCTGGTGCTGCCTCCGTATCGTGCCGAGATTTCCCTGAATCTGGCGCTTGTGCTGGTCGTTGTCCTCTTTGCGCTGCTCTACGCCTTGCTGCGCGCCGCCGTGCTCATCGTCTCGCTGCCCAATCGGGTCAGTCGGTTTCGCGACAGGCGCCGTGTCGAGAAGGCCGCGCTGGCTTTTCAGGATGCCCTGCGTCTGCTTTTCGAAGGACGTTTTGCCCAGGCCCTGAAAAAAGCCGGCGAGGCGCATGCCGCCGGCCATGCGCCGGGTCTTGCGGCGCTGCTCGCAGCGCGCGCCGCGCAACGACTCGGCGAACCGGAAAAGGAGAACACGTGGCTGGAACGTGCGCGCCTCGACGATCCCCGGATGGAGTGCGCGCGACTGATGCTCGAAGCAGAGATGCACCTCGATACGCACAATTTCGCGGCAGCGGTGGCGACGCTGCAGGGCCTGCAGGCGATTGCCGGCCGCCACATCGCGGCGCTCCGCCTCGAGCTGCGCGCGCAGCAGGGTTGTGGCAATTGGCCAGAGGTGTTGCGTCTGGTGCGTCTGCTCGAGAAGCGTGAAGGTCTGGCTCCCGCTCTGGCGCAGGAGCTCAAGTACCAGGCGCATCAGGAGAACATCCGTCGGCAGCAAGCGGATCTCGGACAACTGCTGGACTACCTGCGCCAGTTGCCGGCCAGAGAAAACAGCCCGCGACTGGCGCGGCCCCTCGCCGAGGCTCTGATCGAACAAGCGGCGCATGACCAGGCACAACAGTTGATCGAGGAGCAACTCGACCTGCAGTGGGATTCGGGACTGGTCAACCTCTACGGTCAGTTGCCTGGTCGCGAGTCGATTTCGTGCATCGCTCGGGCCGAGCAATGGCTGCCCGAGCATCCGGAAGACCCGCAGCTCCTGCTCGCGCTCGGTCGCCTGTGTCTGAAGCAACGCCTTTGGGGCAAGGCGCAGAGCTATCTTGAAGCGTCCCTTTCGCTGGCCGAACAGCGCGAAACTCGGCTCGAGCTGGCACGCCTCTTCGAGCAAACCGAGCGCCCCGAAGAGGCGATGCCGCACTACCGTGCGGCGGCCGAACTGCTCTGAGGTTTCTCGCGAAAGTCCGAGAGGCCCCCGGAAGTCGCTGGGGCAGACTCGATGATCGGTGGCTATCGGCCACCAGCGGTCACCGAGGCAGCGAAACCTCGGTGAACGACCTTCCGGCGGCGTGCTGCGCATTCGCCACGCTATCAGGGTGGCTCGTTGGTAACCAGGATCGCCCGGAAGTCGTTGACGTTGGTGAGGGTCGGGCCGCTGATGAGCGAATCGCCCAAGGCGTCGAAGAAACCGTGGCCGTCGTTGTTGTCGAGGCTGACGAGCGGCTTGATGCCCTTGGCCCAGGCACGGGGAAGGCTGTCCGGGGCGAGCCAGGCGCCCGCAATCTCCTCCTGCCCATCCACTCCGTCGGTGTCGCCAGCGAGGGCGTGGATGCCGCGATGTCCCGCCAGCGCCACGCCGAGGGCGAGCAGAAACTCGACGTTGCGCCCGCCGCGCCCGTTGCCGCGCACCGTCACCGTCGTCTCACCGCCGGAGAGCAGGACGCAGGGCGCGCTGAAGGGCTGGCCACGGGCAGCGACCTGCAGCGCGATGCCGGCCATGACCTTGCCCACTTCGCGCGCTTCGCCTTCGATGGCGTCGCCGAGGATATGCGCCGCCAGCCCGGCCTGGTGCGCCACCGCGGCGGCAGCTTCGAGCGCCCTCTGTGGTGTCGCGATGAGCCGCGTCTCCACCCTGGCCAGGCGCGCGTCGCCAGGCTTGATCGACTCACCGCGACCGCTTTCGAGGATCTGGATCACGGCCGGCGGGACGCCGATGCCGTAGCGGCGGATGATCGCCAGGGCGTCGGCGCAGGTGGTGGGGTCAGCGACCGTCGGACCGGAGGCGATGTCGATCGGGTTGTCGCCCGGCACATCGGAGATCATGAGGTTCACCACGCGCGCCGGGTGGCAGGCAGCGGCCAGGCGCCCGCCCTTGATCGCCGAGAGATGGCGGCGGACGCAGTTCATCTCCGAGATCGAGGCGCCGGATTGGAGCAAGGCCTGGTTCACCGCCTGCTTGTCCGCCAGGCTCAGCCCTGCGAGCGGCAGGGCAAGCAGCGACGAGCCGCCGCCCGAGATCAGGCACAGCACGGTATCGTCGGCTTTGAGCCCGTGCACCAGGGCGTGGATACGCTGCGCTGCGGCGATTCCGGAGGCGTCCGGTACCGGGTGGGCGGCCTCGACGATCGCGATGCGCTGGCAGGGGACCGCGTAGCCATAGCGGGTCACCACGAGTCCGGACAACTCGCCCGGCCAGTTCTCCTCCAGCGCTCTGGCCATCGCCGCCGATGCCTTGCCGGCACCGATCACGATCAGTCGGCCGCGCGGTGGTTCGGGCAGGTGCAGCGGAAGGCAGTGCGCCGGCTGCGCGGCGGTGATCGCCGCGTCGAACAGGTTGCGCAGCAGTCTGCGGGCGTCATCGGTCTTCATTGTTCGTCTCCTGATCAGGCTGCCAGCTTCGCGCGCTGCGTGAGCAAGACCGTTTCTTCCAGGCTGCTGGCCCTGTCGTCACCGTCGTACAAGACCTGCAGGTCTTCGCGATCGCTCTTGCCGTCGAGCACCTGGTTGAGACGCTGCCGGTCCACCGAGCCGACCCAGCGGGCGATCGCCATCGTTGCCGATAGATGCTCGGCATTCAGTGCCGGGCGTTACTGAGTAACGGCGAAGTATCGATCAAGGGCAACGTGATGTTGCGGGCGGTGGCCAGATCGGGATGAGGCAGCGCGTCGTCGGACAGCTCGCCGAGCAAGCAAGTTTGGCTGCAGCGTAACGACGACGATGGTGACCTCCATGGCGAAAGCCGACAACGCAAACGACCCTTCTTGCCTGAGTTTGATCTGGATTGCCCCAATTTGGCTACATGGTGGCTACATGAAGGCCAGAGAACAAAAAGCCCGACCTTGTGAGCCGGGCCAAACCTTTGTTTTTTGGTGGTGATGGGTGGAATTGAACCACCGACCTATGGGTTATGAATCCCAACTTCTAGGCGTTTTTCGACGTTGAAGGACATGCACGGTATGGTAAATAAACAATAGAAATCAAGCATGTTTTCCAAATTGCTATTGCTTGACGTTGAACGGAATTGCTATAATCTGCTTACTGTGTGCTTACTGGATTTCGCCGGTAAGCAAGACTGGAGGCGATGCGATGACCGAAAACAAAGTTGCTTTCACCGCCGGGAGAGTCTCAAAGTTCGCTTGCGAGACAGGCAAGGCAGCGTCCTTTTTCTGGGACACCGAATCAACCGGACTTGGCTTGAAGGCATCATCCGGAGGTGCCAAGAACTACGTTTTGCAAAGCCGCCTTGAGACTGGCGCGACGCTGCGCTTGACGATCGGCAGCACGAAGACATGGACACTCGGCGCCGCCCGCGACGAAGCGCGCCGGCTGCAAACGCTGATTGACTCGGGTATCGACCCGCGCGACGAGAAACGCGACCGGATCGCCGCCGCTGAGGCCAAGCGCGCCGCCGACGAGGCCAAGCGTATCGAGTTTGAGCGTATCGCCGCGCCAGCAATGGAAGCCTGGCAGAAGTACATCGAGGCTCGCGCGCCGCGGTGGAGTCAAAGCCATCTTGCCGACCATGCGACCGTGAGCAAGGAAGGGGGTGAGCAGCGCACCCAAGGGCGCCGCCCCGGCGAGAGCGACAAGACACTACCGGGCATCCTGCGCCCGCTGCTGGCGCTGCCTCTGGAACAGATCGACGCTGACCGCGTTCGTGCATGGCTCCAAGAAGAATCAGGCAAGCGCCCGACGCACACCCGCCTTGCCTTTGGCCTGCTGCGCGCCTTCCTGAATTGGTGCAGCGACCGGCCCGAGTACCGCGACCAAGTACGCGCCGACGCCTGCATCACGCGCATGGCGAAGGACGAGTTGCCGAAGAAGATTGCCAAGGACGATTGCCTACAGCGTGAGCAGTTGCCGGCATGGTTCGCCGCCGTGTGCCAGATCGGAAACCCGGTCATTGCCGCCTACCTGCAAACGGCCATGCTGACTGGCGCGCGCCGTGAAGAGGTGGCCGGCATCCGGTGGGAAGATGTGGACTTTCAGTGGAAGGCCCTGACCATCAAGGACAAGGTCGACGGTGAGCGCACGATACCGCTAACGCCCTACGTCGGGTCGTTGCTGGCCGCGCTTCCTCATCGCAATGAGTGGGTGTTCAGCAGCCCCGCAGCGGCATCTGGTAGGCTCCAAGAACCGCGCATCATGCACAACAAGGCACTGACCGCTGCCGGCCTACCAGCACTCTCGATTCATGGCCTACGCCGTTCCTTTGGTACGCTCGCCGAATGGGTAGAGTGTCCGGCTGGCGTATCCGCTCAAATCATGGGCCACAAGCCAAGTGCGACCGCCGAGAAGCATTACCGTGTCCGCCCGCTCGATCTGCTGCGGATGTGGCACACCAAGATTGAAGGCTGGATTCTGAACGAAGCCGGTATCGAACAACCCGCCGAAAATGCAAAGCCGGGCTTGCGCGTCATCGGCTAGAATGATTTTCCGCCGCGCCTAGATTGGCCAATCGAAAACCGGGTACCTTCACCGGCTGGCGCGGCACTTCTTTGAAGGAGCGCACAGAAGGAGCGCCAGCATGCGAGTCACATTCAAAGCCAGTCCCGACCTACTGAGGATTGGCGAAATCGGCGAATCTATTGTTGATGCGGATGAGGATGTGCGAAAGCAGATTCCCAATTTCGTCCTTGGCGCGATCCGCAACGGAACCATTCCGCTGCGCACCAACAGTGGACTTAAGGTTTCCCCGGACGGCCTAGAGTCTGTCAAGAGGGCCGCACGCCTAACCGCCAAGCACAAGGCTGAAAAGAGAGCGGCAAAGCCTTCATTGGTGGATCTCGAAATGAAATTTCTGCGCGCCGCGAAGGCTCGATACATCGAGTCCGAAGGGCCTATGCAAGGCATAGCATCGGGGCTAAAAATCCCGATGTATGATGCTCAGATACTAGACTTGGCCCAGGAACAGGAATACCTCAGTGAGGGCGAGCGCGAACGTCAGGCCAGAGACGAAAGAATCGAGCAAAACGAGACCTACCGCAATCAGTTTATCCGGTTGTGCGAGATGGCTGAGTGGCTGCGCAACGAACACGGCTTTGACGTCAGGATTGCTGCATCGGGCACAGCGCATGACCCGAAGCAAGCAGCGGAGGAACTTGTCGCTTGGTACGCCGTAACGCTTGACGCTATGACGTGGTGGGGGCTGGGCTCCGTCACACCACGCGAAGCGGCGATGCTGCTATGCCGATTTAATCCGCACGATGACGAACTCGATCCGCTGGTGATCACCACTGTCGAAACCGCACCAGACGATTTCAAGCGCCTCCTGCGGGTTTTTGAGGATGTTGAGCAAGGTCAATCACAGGCTCGCGCATTGATCGATTGGCACGACGTTGCACGCAATAGACGGCTCAAATATCACTCCTGGATTGATGCGTTTCGGCAGGCGGTGGTCGAGACCCCACAAACTTCGGACGCTTCCCCGGTGCCGGCTGAACAGCCGTTGCTGAGCGACAACGGCCGATCTGGAGCGCCGAAGCTGACGCCTGACGGCGAAGGCAAGCAAGCGAACAAGAAGAAAAATCATTGGACGGTAGAAGCCCGAGCCATTGCTGACGAGTGTTTTGAGCATGACACGAGGAACAACTGCCGCGATAGATTGGCCGGATACTCGAAACGCGTTATGGAAGAAATGCAGAACCGGAAGATTCAAGGCCCTCGCGGCCTGATCGACAATTTTAGAACTATTCAGCGTGAAGCCCTGCAGGGCGAGCAGTGGTGGCAGAAAAAGACGAAGTAACGGCGCGGGAAACACGGGAAACACGGGAAACACCGGGAACGCGGGGAATGCGGGATTCCCGCAGTTCCCGTTTTCCCCAGCGGGACGCAACGGAAAAAACCCAATTGCGACAATACTTTAGTGCCGTGTCGTTTGCTGTCTTGAGCTTACCTAAACCAGTTTTCCCACATTGAAAGTTGCTCCATACCGTGAAAGCGGGTTGACTGGAGTAACTCAATGAAAAACCTTCACGCAGCACCGAGCATTCGCCCGGGTGCGAAAATCACAACCGAGGCGGTTACTGCCAAGTTCAGCAAGAAATCGCAGACCGCGCGCGCATCGTTCTGTCGACATGGGCACTGGATGGGGTTGGTTCCCATTAAATTGCCCACGGGCGGATTGCTCTGGGACGAAGCCGAAGCTGATGCGCTGCTCGTCGGCCGGGCCGTCAAAGCCGACCCCGAGAAGATCGACGAGCACTTCGCGCGCAAAGCCTCCAATCCAGCGAAGCTCCCCGCGCACATTGCTCGCAAAGTCGCCGCAAAGGCCAAGCGCCCGAACATCACCACGTCCGACGAAGATGAGGCGCCACTGTCGGGCGAGGTGGACAAATGACCGCCCCCAAGAACGGAAAAGCCCCGGAAGCGCTGGAACGCCCCGAGGCTCAGGAAAGCAGAATTCACAGCGCAATTGTCGCCGCATTGGGCGGCGGGATCAAGGCCAGCGCGATAACCGGCGAGATGGTCTCGTTCAGGGTTTCCCCGCGCCAAAAAGGTTCCATTGACGGGACGCTGGCCGGGCTGATTGGCCTCGCGGCCATCGGCGTCATGTTGTTGTCGGGAGTGCTAGCATGAGCCGCGCGAACACGGTTTTCTGCCCGACGCTGCGGGAGGCTTTCGAGCGCGCCGGTATGCGGTACCCGGACAAGGACATGGCGCCGGGTTCGCTGGTCCGGTTCTCGACTGACGACGGGAAAACCGGCGATTTGGCTGGATGGTGCAAAGTCTTCCCCGATGGCGTCGGCGCCGTCTTTGGCTGCAACCGAGCCAACACCAGATTTACGTGGCAGATGCGCGACACCGACGCGCCGAAGCCGACCAACGAGGAGCGGCAAGCTGCCTGCCTCAAGTCGCATCAGGTCCGACAACAGGCTGATGCTGACCTCGCCAAGCAGCGTGAAAAAGCCGCAGCGACCGCCACACGCATCTGGAGTGAGGCATCCGAAGTTGACTTGGCGCACAGCTACGTCAGGCGTAAAGGGATCACGCCCTACGGTGCTCGCCAAGACCTCGATGGCTCCTTGGTGCTTGCTGTCCGCGGCCCTGACGGCGAAATCCAGAGCGTGCAATTCATCGGCGTCGGTGGCGCCAAGCGGTTCCTGCCAAAAGCCAAGATGAAGGGCGGACGGCTTATTCTCGGCAATCTGGAAAACGGCAAGCCGATCATTCTTGCCGAAGGGTGGGCAACCGCGTGCAGCATTCACGAGGCGACTGGCCAAGCCGTCGTCGTCGGATTTTCCGGTAGCAACATGGCGGTCGTCGCTGCCGATCTGCGTCGGAAGTTTCCCGACTCACCGCTGCGCATCGCTGGCGACCTCGACGACCACGGCAAAGGACTTGAGTATGCACAAGCCGCCGCGGCCACCGGAGCGCCAGCCGTCCTCACCATGCCCGCCTTCGCCGACGGCCGGATCAAGGGTGACTTCAACGATCTGCATCAGGCCGAAGGTTTGGAAGCAGTACGCCGGCAACTGGACGCGATGCCAGACACATCAACGCTTGAAATTGTGCCGTTCCTGGCGCCGGCTTTGGCGAAGTGCGACGCGCGCGACGGAACGTACAACACTCGCCCACTGACAGAACTTGGCAACGCTCAGCGGCTAGTCGACGACAACGGAGATCACCTCAAGTACGTGCCCGAGGTGAAGGCGTGGCTCATCTGGACTGGCAAGTCTTGGCAGTGAGATCCCGACGGCGCGGCCGTCCGATCGATGGCCGCTCGATTGCCCAGCATCATCTACGCTGAGGGTCAGGGTCATCCCAACGACGTTGAGCACTTCGCAAAGTTCGCGCGCAAGAGTTCAGAACAGAAAACAATCTGCGCCGCTGTCAAGATTCTCTCTGACTTCGGAAAGGTGCGCTTGCCGATGGCGCATGCAGACGCTGATGAATCCCTCGTCGGGTTCGATCACGCCCAGCGAGTGATTAACCTCAAGACGGGCACCGCGCGCGCCGCGACGCCTGCCGACTACGTGACCAAGAGCTTGTCGGCGGACTCCGTCGGCAACACCTCTCGGGCTGTTCGCTGGTGTCAGTTTATGAACGAAGTGTTCGACGGTGACAAAGCGCTTATCGACTGGATACAGAGGTTCTGCGGGTACCTGCTGACGGGCTCGACGCAGGAGCATATCTTCCTCTTCCTCTACGGTCACGGTGCCAACGGCAAGAGCGTTTTCATTGAGTTGCTGAAGTTCGTCATGGGCGATTACGCTCGCACGATCGCATCCGAAACGCTTAGTCAGTCGAAGCGCAACGCAGGTAGCGCATCGCCTGACCTCGCGGTGCTCGTCGGCGCGCGAGCGGTGTTCAGTTCAGAGACTGAAGAGAACACTGCTCTGGCAGAAGCATTGGTCAAGAGCATCGTGTCTGGCGACACTTTGTGCGCAAGGCCACTCTACTGCCCACCTTTCAATTTCCAGCCGACTTTGAAGCTGATAATGTTCGGCAATCACAAACCGGTCGTCCGTGGCAGCGATTACGGCATCTGGCGGCGGATTCGACTGGTGCCGTTCAATCGGAAATTCGCGGAGGACGAAAAAGATACGAAGTTACTCGACAAGTTGAAGGCTGAGGCGCCGCACATCCTGGCATGGATGGTGGCCGGCTGTGTCGATTGGAACCGTCATGGACTTGCCGACACACCAACGAAGATCCGCGAGGCGTCGAACGCGTACCAGATCGACCAAGACTTGACCGGTACCTGGCTCGCTGAGTGCACACAGCGCAATGTGCATAGCGAGGTGCTGACCGGCGATCTGTATGCCAGCTACAAGAATTGGTGTATCGACAACGGCAACAAGCCGGCGAGCAACATCACGCTTGGGCGCAGGATGAGCGAGCGCGGGTATGAGTTCAGACAGTCAAGCGGCAAGCGCTTCTGGTGCGGCTTAAGCCTGACGGATTCGCGGCATCAGGGTTACGCCAGCGGAAAAGGCGGCTACTGATGACACCAATCAACGTCAATCGATCATCGATAGTGCGGATAGTGCGGATGGAGGGCATTTTCCATAAACTCCCCCATGAAGCTGTTTCTAGGAAAAGTCTTGAAAACAGGGGTTCATCCGCACTATCCGCACTGCACCGTTCACTTACCCTTGGATTGTTGCTATCTGATTACACCTCCCTCGCCCCTTCGTGCGCTATCCCGTCAGCGCTCTCCTCGTCCGTCAATGATCGACCGCGCCCCAAGGGAACCCGAGTCGGGCAACCCAACCACCGCAAAGTCTCGTCGCCACCCGGAAAATCAAGGGACAAAGGCTGCAATAAGTAGGTGGTCTGTCATCTCCAGGTCGCTTGCTAGGCGGTCATACATCGCGTCAACTGCATATCCCCAACCGTCAGCCATTGCTGCCACGTCAATCCTTAAACGGCTCGCGGCTGAAGCGATTCTGGCGTCACGGTCCGAGCTAGGGGTATGCGCTTGCGCGACACGCAATCCTTGTACCGCGAACAGTGAAACAAGGCTTGGCAACTCCACCGTGTGTTGCCATCTCGGGACGACCAATGATGCATCCCGCAAGAGATGAAAACCTTCCTCGCGTGCGATATTGGCGAGCTGGCAAAGGCATGCAAGCAGCTTTAGGAATTGAAACTCCTTGATTGCTTCTTTCGGCACACCCAGCTTGAGTGCCATCTTGCGCAACGGGCCTGGCTTCAACAATTCAATTAGCTTCACCACTGCAAGCGCTCGTTCCAAGAATTGCTCTCGCGTCATTGCCAACGGTGCAACGGCGAACAACGACTCCGCCACCGAGCACTTCCACCATCCGATGTACGCGACTTCTTCGGTAGACAAACTACCGATCTCGACTTGGCTAAAACCAAGCCCAAACTCCTCGGACAGCTGCTGCAAGGTCGCTGTCAATGACAGAAACGCGTCGATCAGGCGATGCGCTCGTTCAGCGATATTGTTCGTGCCATGTTGCTCCTTGTTGTCACGGTTCGCAATGCTCTCGGGGACTGCGAATTTGTGCCAATGCGCGATTACTTGCGGTGGGCAGCCTTCATAGAGCGTCCTCAACTCGACCCGAATGTGATTGCGCCCAACACGATGCGTGCGCGACGTAGCCCACCAGCCACCATAGCCGACTCCTCCTGACTCAGGGTGAATTTGATACTCGTCACGTCCTTGATAGTGCTGTAATACCTCGTCGCGGACATATCCGTACAGCCATTTGGATGCTGCGATCTGGGAAGTCATTGGCACTGTGTCGCCAGGCCAGACCAACTCAGGGTCTTTTGCATCTGTAATTGGTCGGCGCTCGGGCTTAAGAAGCAGCCGAGCCCCCCAAACTCTGGACATTTGCGGCGCATCCCAGTGATATGGGTCCGTGAGCAACCCCATGCCAAGAAGACGACCAGGCAGATTGAATTCAGCCCCTTCCTCGCCTCGCAGTGCCTCGCCGAAGGATTGATCGTCGGCCGAAAAACGTACTTCGTAATAGACCTGAACAGCAGCGCATTGCTTCAGGTGGCAGTAGTCCTCAAGGTAGTCCCGTCGGACCGTGATGAAACTCAACGGCTCATTGGGTTTGTTGTCCCAGTCGATGTGTGACTTGACGCGAACGACGTCATAGACCGGTCCGTGCGGATCATCCCAGCAAACAACGCCATCGCCGAGGTATCGCGGCACAAGACCGTAGGTCATCAAGAAGATGTTGTCTGGCAACTGCACTTCTCGATTGTGACAGCGCCATGCCTGAACGAAGGTTTCAAATCGCTCATCAGTACCTTTCCGGCCGTCAATCCAAAAGCTCGTGCTGTATGTCTGACCCTCGCGGACGCATGGCATCGGTCCCCACGACCTGACTTCATACCCAATGCCGCCGGGATGCTGCAGCACGTCGTCAAGACGATCTATTGGAACGAGCGCAGTGGTTTCTTTGCGGAGCCCACGGTATCCATTGACTGGCGCTTCGCTGATTTTCGCAACGGTGATTTCCTCCGAATCACCGACGCAGAGAGGATTGCCAAGGTGGGCGACGGACTGCGGCCAATAATTCGATAGGTCAGCCATAGCCGCTTCTCATCGCCGTACCTCATACGTCAGCAACCCATCCACGTCCTTGAACTTCTCGTAGATCGCCGGGTTCTCACCGACACCAAGCGCCGTAAAGTGCGCGCGGCCGCATTCGATCTTGCCGCCTTCGCGGTCGCGCAGGTCTTCGGTGAACAGGCTGCTCTTGGTTTCCACCACGAAGTAAAGCCGCTCATGTCCGTCGCGCTCTACCAGTACGGCCCAGTCGGGGTTGTAGGTGCCTAACGGGGTCGGCACCTTGAACCAGCCGGGGAGCTTGGCGTACACCTTGATCGCGTTGTTCTTTTCGAGCTGATCGGCAAAGTCGCGCTCGACCTCGGAGTCGTAAACTACGTGCTGATAAACAGACTTCTCCGTGTCCATCAGCATGTTCTTGAGGTAGCCGGTCAGTTCCTCGGTTTCAAACAATTCCTGCGCGTAATACTGCTCGTCGCCGAGGCGCTGGTACTTGATGCCATCGACCAGAGCAAAGCGCTTGCAGCGATTGACGGCTTCTGACGCCAATTCGATGAACTGCTGGGGGTTACGCTTGAAGTCGTTGAGCCGCCCGCTTTCCGTGAGGATGCGCGCGATACTCCGACGGGTCAGTTGCGTGCGGTCCTGCAATTCGGTCAGCACGTCGGGCAACTCTATGTCGGTCTCGTTCAGCGTGACCGTGTCCGCGCCGGCTTTTTCGGTTGCTTCGACGCCCGCCTTGCCAATTGCCAGACCGGCCTTGCGCCATTGCAGCCGGGACTTGGTAATGGGCGGTGCATCGCGTAGCGCGGTAATGCAGCCGATTATCAGCTTCTCGTTGTCGAACTGAACGCGATAGGTCGTCTTGTGCTTGATGCGATCCCACAGCGCCTTGAACTCGGGGCTGACCAGCACCGATTTGCGGACCGCCACCGGCCGACGTTGATCGGCATCCTTGATTTCCAGCTTGCCCGATAGCTTGCGCAGCACCGCAGCGATCTGTGCCCGTTGCGCCTCATATTCGACGGGCAGTACCAGCGTGCCGTCTTTCAAGGCTGCTTTCAAAGTGTCCTGCACCTTGCCCTTGTCGTTGATGTAGCCCTGCGCCTTGAGGTGGCTCCACAAGGTTTTCGACTGATCGAAGCCCAAGGGCGCCAGCTCGCCGTTGTTTTGCTTCACGGCAATGGCGGCGAACTCATGACCCTGCACCACGCCAAACTGGATGCCGGTATCGCGTTCGATGTCCTTTTGCAGATTTTCGGCGAACTGCTGGTAGCTCTCGGTCGCAATCACCGTCAGCGTATTGACCTCGAAGCTGCGCAGACGCTCGCCGTCTTGGTTGACGCACAAGCGCAGGCCACGGCCGATGGTCTGCCGACGCCAGCGTTCGGTCTCGCGTGTCGAGAAGTTACAAATCTGAAAGACATTGGGGTTGTCCCAGCCCTCCTTGAGCGCCGAGTGCGAGAAGATGAATTTCAGCGGCGACTCGAAGCCCAGCAGCTTTTCCTTGTCGCGCATGATGAGGTTGTAGGTATCGTCGTCGGCCTTGGTCTCGCCGCTGGTGTCCTTGAACACCTCCACCGACTTGCCGCCGACTTTCTTTTTGTCGATGGAGAAGTACCCGTTGTGCACTTCATCTGCCGCCGTGTTCAGGTCGATCTCGCCGAACAGGCTCAGGTAGTCGGGATGCCGCGCCCAGCGCTTGTACTCTTCCTCGAAGATCACCGCGTACTCGCCCTTCACCGGATTGCCTTCGGTGTCGTACTGCCGGTATTTGTCGACGGTGTCGATGAAGAACAGGCTCAACA
>WBZT01001272.1_pt1 | contig 18724 bp, 9 predicted proteins | sample 5204241 | NCBI WGS metagenome assembly WBZT01 (sample SAMN12344358, study PRJNA552823) | activated sludge metagenome | biome: Activated sludge suspended growth; feature: Nitrification reactor; material: Wastewater; isolation source: activated sludge from nitrification reactor of wastewater treatment...
AACGACAAGGTCTCGATCGGCGCCGGTTTGAACTGGCAACGGATTCAGGCCGACTACTATCGTCAGGTCAGTATTGCCAACCCGGGATTGGGCGGGGTGACGGCGCATATGCAAATCGATGACGATGCCTGGGGCTGGAATGCCGGTGTTTTGTTCACCCTCTCTCCGGCAACCAAAGTCGGTCTCTCGTATCGTTCGACGATTCTTTATCACACGACCGGTTCCGCAACATTAAGCAGCGACGGAACGCCGGCCGGGAACGGGACGCAGGCCGCTTTGGCGGCAGGCGGAGGGCAAAGCAATGTCAAGGCTAATCTGAGAGTGCCCGATACCCTTGTCTTGAGTGTCGCACAACGCCTCAGCGATCGTTGGGAAATGCTGGGTGATGTGTCCTGGACAGGTTGGAGTTCGATCAAGAAAATCGACATCGTGCGCACTTCGGGCCTGCAGAGTGGCGTGACCGCGCAGACTCTGGATGCTGATTTCCGTAATACCTACCGAGTGGCTCTCGGCGCCAATTATGCCTTGTCTGACACCTGGAAATTGATGTTCGGTCTGGCTTATGATCAGACGCCGGTGAAGAACGAACACACGCGGCTGACGTCCTTGCCGGACAATAATCGCACCTGGTTTACCCTCGGCGCGCAATGGAAACCGGCCAAAGAACAGACGCTCGAGCTTGGTGCTGCCTATGTCTATATCCCGAACACCAAGATCAACAACAACCAGACGACTGCCAGCCCATTGACCAATCGTGGCACGGTGATCGGTGAGTATGATTCGAGCATCTGGATTCTGGGGGCGCAATATTCGCTGGCTTTTTGATCGTCACTCGGCAACGCAGGACACAGCCCCGCCAGTCGGGGCTTTTTTTCGTCCACGCAAACTGTCGTCAGCTTTCTGATCCGCCGCCGAATGGCGTCGGGTTTTCTCGACGATGCTTCGGCGGCATGTCTTTTGTCAATTGATGTAATGAATAATTTCCTGGATGAAAAAACAGTTCGGCGGGTGTTGCCAGCGGCAATGATCACTTTTTGACCTGCTATAGTGAAATGCGTAGTGGCATGGGACGTTGCGGATGCAGAAAACCGGATTTTCAAGTTCAGCGCTTCCATGCTGGCCAAGTGGCAGAAAACTGCCGCCAGCCGGATTGACTGAACAGAAACCAGGCCTGGCCGATTTTTCCGGCTAATTCGGCTAATTTTCATCCGCACTGCAAAGTCGCTTGCCACGATGGTTGCAAAAGAACGCGCTTCGGTAATCGCAACATCTTGCCGGCGCTTCCTTCATTGTTTGATTACCCAGGAGATTGGCTGTCATGGCCGGACAAGTGCTCAGAATGATCGACAAACTGATCGAATTGCGTGCCAAAGGCAATGCGACCGTCGCTTCGACGACGCGCACCAAATTGTTGCTCAAAGGCATCAAGGTGGCGAACTGGACGGCGAGTTCGCCGGACGACCCGGAGATGATCGCCAAGATTCGCGAAGCCGCCAAGGAAATGGGTGTGGCGATCTGAGTAGCAAACAGCGAGTAGTCAGTCCTTACGCAATCACAGGAGTATTCAACATGATCAAGACCGCCTTATCCAAAGCCAGCGACACTGGCGTTGCAGTTGCCGATCTGGCACAACAATTGGCCGGCGTCGCGCCAAGTCTCGTCATCCTTTTTTATTCTGTACGTCATGACGGAGCAACCATTGCCATGCTGGCCAGCAAAACCTGGCCACAGGCGCGGACGATCGGTTGTTCGACGGCCGGCGAAATGATCGCTGGTGAGATGACCGACGGTGCGTTGGTGGCGATGGCCATCGATCAGGCGGTGGCCGATGAAGTGTCTGTTGCGATGATTGACGATCTCGGCGAGCGCGCGCAAATCGATGCCGCGCATGCCCGGCTAGGTGCATTGGCGAGTGGCGATCCCGATACACACGTCGGCATCGTGCTCATCGACGGCATGTCCGGCAAGGAAGAAAAACTGATGGAACGTCTTGGCGATCTCAGCGATCTGCGTTTCATTGGCGGTTCGGCGGGTGACGATCTGGCGTTTCAGGCGACGACGGTCTTCGCCGATGGACGCTCGGCAAACAATGCCGCCGTGTTGGCAATTCTGCATGTTCCGGCGGGTTTCCGCATCGTCAAGACGCAATCGTTCTGCCGTACCGGCAAAACGTTGATTCCGACGCGCGTCGACACCGACAATCGTGAAGTGATCGAATTCGATCACCGGCCGGCGAGCGAGGCATACATGGCGGCTGTTGGCGCGACGACCATGGAGCAGGCCGCAGGAAAGTTCATGACCAATCCGGTCGGCCTGATGAACGGTGACGATCCTTATGTTCGTTCACCGCAGGTTTTCAATGGGGACGCGATGAAGTTTTATTGTGCCGTGACGCCGGGAATGGATCTGGAACTGCTCGAGTCGACCGACATTGTCAAGGATACCGCCAAAGCGCTGGACGCAGCCAATGCCGACGGACGGGTGATCGGACTGCTCAATTTCAACTGCATTTTGCGGACGCTCGAACTGAAGGCGAAGAATTTGACCGACGACTATGCGCGACTGTTCTCCGTGCCGATGGTTGGTTTCTCGACTTATGGCGAGGCGGACATCGGCCATATCAATCAGACCGCGACGATGATCGCCTTCGTGGGCTGAAAATGGCTGGCGAAGTCCTTGTTTAGCCGGGATGTCGGCGCGAACGACGGGGAAAGAGCGGTTGAGCGTCGATCCTGCAGTTGTGTATTACACGCGGCGTCTGTGTTCATTTGACATTTTTCCGGGTGGGAATCAGAAAGCGAACCGGCGGACGAAATGCCCGCCGGTTTTTTTATGGACGTCCGTGCAGGTGATGGCCACTTTCTTTGCTATGACCAACATGTTGAACTGACGATTACCTTTCGCGCAGCAGGTAACGCAGACGGTGTTGCATGAGTACCCAGTTGACCGGTTTTGCCGCACAATCATTGGCTCCGACGGCGTAGACACGTTCGATTGACGCGTTATCGTCGAGGCTGGTCAGCATGACGATTGGCAATGTCGCCCCATTTGGCAACTCGCGAATGCGCTGGCAAAGATCGTATCCACTCGCGCCGCCGATCAGTGTGTCGAGAACGACTACATCTGGTGATTTGCCTAGCACCAGACTTAATGCCAACTCGACATTGTCGGCGTCGAGAACTTCGAAGCCGGCGTTGCCGAGCCAATGTCTGGCAATTGCGCGCAGCGAACGGTCGTCATCGACCAACAGCAGGCGCGGACGAGGCAACTGCAGGCTGGTCGCGGCACCGCTTTGCGCGGGCGGGCGGCTGTCTGCCTGGGGTACGCGCAGCAGGATCTCGGCTTGCGCAAAAGCCGTTTCGAGCCGATGCATTTCCTCTCCGGCCGATGACAGATTTTCCGATTTGCCGAGATTTTCCAGTGTCAGGGCGATGCGAGAGAAGTCGGTGAGGCCGAGGTTGGCGCTGCCCGACTTGAGGTAGTGCGCTGCCGCAGCCAGTTTGCGCGCTTCGCCAGCGGCAATCGCTTGCTGCATTTCGGCGATTTTGTCTGGCGTCTGGCTGAAAAAAAGGTCAACGATACGCGTGACCAGTTCGTCACCACCGGCCTGTCGCAAGGTCTCGATTGCCGAGGAATCAAAGCCATTCATGGTTTCATTGCCCGCAGTTTTCGGGTCGACGGGATTGGCCGGATTATCTGGCCGATTTGCTGGATGTGCCGGCCTCCAGCGCTCAAGTATTTGTAAGAGAGCGGTACGGCTGAAAGGTTTTGCGAGGTAGTCATCCATGCCGGCAGCGAGACAGGTCTCCCGGTCGCCACGCATGGCATTGGCGGTCAGGGCGATGATCGGTACGCGGGGGGGAGTTTGGCCCGGCATTGTGCGCTGCTTTTCCCAGTCGCGTAACAGCCGGGTGGCCTGATAGCCATCGAGTTCGGGCATCTGGCAGTCCATCAGGATGATGTCGTGACTGTCGGTCATTGCTGCATCCAGCCCTTCGTGCCCGCTGCTGGCGACGACGACTTGGCAACCCAGGCGGCGCAAGCTGATGCAGGCGACTTCCTGATTGACCGGATTGTCTTCGACCAGCAAGACCTTCAGACCAAGCAGTGCGGCCGTATCCGCCGTCTGTACCGGGGCGTTCTGCCGACTGTCATCGCTCAGTCCCAGCGCGAGTTGCAAACTGCTGAACAACTGTGCTTTGCGTACCGGCTTGACCAGGAAACGGTCGACGCCGGCATCGATGGCCGTTTGCGGTGTTGCCGAGCGGATTACCGAGGTGAGCATGACGATACGTGTTGGCGGAATTTCCGGACTGGCGCGCAAACGCCGGGTAACTTCGATGCCGTCGATGCCGGCCATCAGTCTGTCGAGCAGCACGATTTCATAGGCATTGCCCTGTTGCGCCGCTTGCCGCAATTTGTCGAGGGCTTCCTGGCCGTCGGCGGCCAGTTCGACCGACATTCCCCAGGTGCTGAGGTGGTGGAAGAGCACCGTGCGATTGGTAGCGTTATCATCGGCCACCAGTATCCGGTGATTGCGCAAACCGTTGCCATTGCCTTCCCATTCGCCTGGTGCCGCTGCGTTCACCAGTTCAAAACGCACGGTGAACCAGAAGGTGCTGCCGACACCGGGCTGGCTATCGACGCCGACCTCGCCGCCCATCAACTGGCAGAGCCGGCGGACGATTGCCAGACCTAGTCCGGTGCCACCATGACGGCGGGCCGTACCGACATCGCCCTGGTCGAACTCCTCGAAGACCGACGCCTGTTTGTCTGCCGGAATGCCGCAACCGCTGTCGTTGACTTCCATGCGCAAACGGACGCTGCTTTCCAGATGTTCGAGCATTTGCGCGCGCAGGTTGATCTCACCGAGTTCGGTAAACTTGATGGCATTGCTCAGTAGATTGGAAAGAATCTGCCGAAGACGGCCGGCGTCCCCGCGTACCCACAACGGTATGTCGGCCGGGACGAAGGTGTTGATTTCCAGTCCCTTGTTTTGTGCACGTTCGGCAAAAAGGCCCGCCACATCCTCGACGATGTCGCGTAAGGGGAAGTCGATCGGATCGATCTCGAGTTTGCCGGCTTCGATTTTCGAGAAATCGAGAATGTCGTTGATGATGCCGAGCAGTGCCTGCCCGGAACGCAAGGCGGTGTTGGCAAACCCGCGTTGTTCGTCGTCGAGCGGTGAATCGAGCAACAACTCGGTCATTCCGAGCATGCCGTTCATCGGAGTACGAATCTCGTGGCTCATATTGGCCAGAAACATCGATTTGGCGCGATTAGCCTGTTCAGCGCTGGCTTTCGCCTGATTGGCCTCCTCGACGGCTGTCTGCAGATCGGCGTTGCTGCGCGCCAGTTGCTGGCCGCGTTCGGCGAGATCGAGGTCACGTTTTTCGATCTGGGTCAGCATGTCGTTGAATCCGGCGGTCAGCTGGCCAATCTCGTCCTTTTCTTTACTCTCGACACGCAGGCTGAAATTCTGGTGTTCGCTCACCTGGCGCATCGAATCGGCGAGACGGAAGACCGGTTCGACGATGCGTCGCTGCAGACGGCCGGCCGCGAGCATGGCCAGCCACGCAGAAACCACCGTTACGCCGAGAATCAATAGGACACTGCCACCAAACTGGGTATAAAAGCGCTCGGGACTGGCCTGCAGGTAGACGTAGCCGATGGTTTCCTGATGCAAGGCGATTGGTGACAGATAGTCGATGGCCGAAAAGCGGAAGCGATGCCTGACCCCGCCGCTGTCCATGGCCTGCCGCCGCCAGGGATCGCTGACTGGGCCGGCCGCCGGTCGCTCGCCGGAATCGTCTACAGAATGCCCGTAACCGGCGAAATACTCCCGATCGACGGAATAGACGACCACCGTAGCGATGTCTTTTTCGACCTGCAGTGAGCTCAGCAATTTATTGGCTTGCCTGGCATCACTGAATTCCAGTGCCGCGGTGCTGTTGGCGCCGACGACCTGGGCGACCACCGCCAGACGTTCGATCATCGTCTGACTGAAGGTCCAGATCTGAAAAATCATCATCGCCAGTGCGACGATCGCCAGCGCGGTGCTCACCGGCAAGCTGACCAAGCGTTGCAGTTTTTCGCGCAACGAGAGGACTCTGTTTTCTTGCCTGAATGGATACATCATGCTCACTCGATGACCGTTGCCAATTCGAGCAACGGAGCTCCCGGTTCAAGACTGCTTTCGCGGGCGACGCGCAGATTGATTTCAAAAGACAATTTGTTTTCGCTCTGTATCAGCCCGATCATGCCGCCACGACGGGCGAAATCCGGTGCGTCGCCAACGGTCAATATATTTCTGCCGCGTAAAATGCCTGTAAAGTTGCTGCTCGCTTCACGCGCGCTGGCCGGGATGTACAACACATGGCAGCCTCTGACCTCATTGACGGCCAAGGTGGCGATTTTGCGAAATTGTGCCTGTCGGTCACGTATCGGTTTGCCATCGATGGTGGCCAAAGCCTCCGCGACACGCGACTCACCCAGGCTGCAGATTCGCAGCGGATCGTGCCCCGCCATCGCGGTCGCTGGCCAGTCGACGAATTTGACCAGCTTGAAGACCAGCGCCGCCTTGATCCGGTCTTCACGCTGCAAGACGTTTTGCGACCACCCCAGCATCGGCCAGCCAGCCAGCGACATGGCGACAAAGAAATACGCCAGTCGTGGCCAAGCGGTGCCGACAACAGCGGCGGTCGGAGAGCACATCATCCGAGAGTTCAGAATTTCCAGCTGAACTGACCGAAGATCGAGCGCTGAATGAGCATGGTCGACATGTCTTGCAGTTCAGAATTGGATTCCATGTGTTGACGATGCAAAAGATTGCGCCCGACGACAGCCAGTTCCACAGCCTTGCTTGGATGCCATGCCAACCGTAGATCGAGTTCGTTGTAGCTCGGCGCCGGCAGATTGGTGAGAGTCTCGCGCTGTGCGCCGACACGCCGCAGCCAGAGATCAAAGTCTATGTTTGGACGCGGGTTCCAGGCGATACGCAAGGAGCCCTGCCATTTGGGAAAGCTGCCTCCCTGGTCACTGGGCACAGCGTTGGCATTGTGCTCAGTGTGCATGCTAAAACGGCTTAATGCACCCCGGAACAGCAGGTTGTTCAGAGGACGCCAATCACCAGATAACTCGAAACCTTGACTCCAGGCGCGTGTTTGATTGCTGGCTACGGCTACTACCAATGCGTAGGTGGTAGGTGTCATAAAACAGGCCGCAGAAAGCGGTAGGCCTGAGGGCTGACAAAGCGGTTGGCTGGGCGTGTAAGTGCGCAGTTTGTCGTAATCGTTATGGAAGAGCGCCAGATCGAAACTCAACGTTGGAGACACCTTTTGTTTCCAGCCTGCCTCATAAGCGACGAGCGATTCCGAACTGACACGACCGTTGGTTACGTTGAGCACTGGCCAGGGTAGGGGATTGACAGCGGTGTTTGGTGGTGTCAGGTCTTGATTGATTATCCCTTCCTGATCAACACGACTCGGTGTACGCACAGCCCGTGCGACCGAAGTCCACAAGGTGGTGTTCTCGTTCGGCGTCCATAACAGACGTGCATTGGGTTGACTTTCCAGGCCGGTGTAGTCGTTGTGTTCCAGCTTGATACCCAAAGTCAAAACCAGCAGATCTGGCGATAATATGATATCGTCTTGAACGAAAGCGCTCAGCAACTGGCGCCGAGTCGATGTCGGGTTGAAGACGGTGTAATTCACCGCCGTCACCGGAACGTCACGGGTGGATGGTTCCAAGGTGTCGCTGCTGTGCCGGTAGGCGGCGCCCATCACCAGATCGTGTCCGGCGAAACGGCGTGTCCGATACTGGAAGTCGAGGTCGACGGTGCGACGGTTCTCTCGCAGATGTGCCGGCCAGTCGCGTCGGCTGTAATCGATGTAGGCTTGCCAGGTAAATGAATCGCTGGCTGACACCTCGTGTTGCCAGCGCGTCAGCAAATTGCCGCCGGCTACCTGCTGATCGGTGCCGAGAAAGCTGTGGTAAGGTGGAACCAGGAAATTGAGCCGGCTGGAGTCACCATGGCGGCCGCGGTAGATATCGCCCTGGATGGTCAGCGAATCATTGTTGCTGGGAACGAGATCGGTGCGGAAACCCAGACGTTGCTGCCGCCAGTCGTCGTTTCCAGGCTTGACGGTCGATTCAACCACGCTGGCGTCGCGATCGAAACCTTTGCCATAAATGCGCCAATGTCCGACGTCGCCGATCTTGCCGCCGTAGCGTAGCGCGGCCGTGGCACGTTCCTCCTTGCCGGCGTTGACCGTCAGCAATCCACCTTGCGTTGCCGCGGCCGATTTGCTGATGATGTTGATCACGCCATCGACCGCATTCGCGCCCCACAGCGCTGCCCCGGGGCCACGAATGATCTCGATGCGTTCGATATCGGCGAGCACCATATCCTGCACGTCCCAGTACACCCCGGAGAAGGTAGGCGTGTATACGCTGCGACCGTCGATCAGTACCAGCAGTTTGTTGGTGAAGCGTCCGCTGGCTCCGCGCGAGCTGATGGCCCAACTGCTAGCGCTGATCTGTCCGACGAAAATTCCCGGCGCCATGCGCAACACGTCAGGTATCGTCGTCGCGCCCGACCGACGGATGTCGTCGGCGGTGATGACAAAAACCGCCGCTGCTGCCCGCGAAACCGTCTGCGGTTTCTTCGAAACCGAAGTGATCTCCAGATTCAACACTTCGTTGAGATCGAGATCGAAAAACGAATCGTCGGCTCCCGCCAGCGCGAACGGCGCGGTCAGCGCGAGTGCCCAGCCGAAAATGGATTGCCGTAGCCAGACGGCGCGTGGGAGAGGACTGTCCATCTTACCTCCAATAGGATGTTTGCCCATTGAAGCTTAGACCACAGCTTATGCTGTCGATGGAATAAAGTGAGCGCGTTCAGAACTCAAGCGCATCCTCGGTGCCGCGCCATGCCGCCCCGATATCTGCCGGACGATGCAAATCGATTGTTTGCGGCGTTACACCAACGCCTCAGACGACTTTGCCCGGATTCATCAAACCCTGCGGATCGAGCAGATTCTTGATCTCCCGCATCAGTCTGATTTCGACGGCCGGTTTGTAGCGTTGCAACTCCTCGCGGCGCAACTGGCCGATGCCGTGCTCCGCGCTGAAACTGCCGCCGAGTCCGGCGACCAGATCATAGACCAGCTGGTTGATCAGTGCTTGCGCGTTCTGTCCGCTATCGTGATCGTTCGCTGGACGGACGTTGTAGTGTAGATTGCCATCGCCGACGTGGCCGAAAGCGATGATGCCGCAAGCGGGAAAGCGGGCTTGCAGCGCCTGTCCGGCCCGCTCGACGAATTCAGCCACGTGCGAAATCGGCAATGAAATATCATGCTTGATGCTGCTGCCCGCCTGTTTTTCCGCCGGTCCGATGTTTTCACGCAAGGCCCACAAGCGGCGAGCCTGCTGCTGGCTTTGCGCCAGAACCGCATCGGCGACATGTCCGTCGGCGAGAGCTGCCGACAGAAAGTCGGTCAGTGTTTGACGCAATTCACCGGCGATGCCGCTGCCAGCCGACAGTTCGATCAACAAATGCCAGTCGCTGTCGCTCAGAGTGGGGTGCGGACCGGGCAGATGCTGGCGCACCAGACGCAAGGCGACGTCCGAAACCAGTTCGCAAGCGGTCAGCGCTGCGCCGAAGCGCGCCTGTAGCGCAGCCAGTAGCTGCACAGCCGCCGCTGGCGAGGCAATCGCCAGCCAGGCGGTCGCCGTGTCGGTGGGCAGCGGAAAAAGCTTCAGCACGGCGGCGGTGATCACCCCCAGCGTACCTTCGGCGCCGATGAACAAATGTTTCAGGTCATACCCGGTATTGTCCTTACGTAAACCGCGCAGCCCCGGCCAGACCTCGCCGCTGGGCAATACCACCTCCAGCCCGAGCGTCAGGTCGCGAGCGTTTCCGTAACGCAGCACCTGCACGCCGCCGGCGTTGGTCGACAGGTTGCCGCCGATCTGACAGCTGCCTTCCGCGGCCAACGAAAGCGGAAACAGACGGCCGGCTTGCGCGGCGGCTTCGCGCACCTGTTGCAGTAGACAGCCGGCTTCGACGGTGATCGTGTTATTGGCGGCATCGACGGCGCGGATGCGGTTGAGTCGGGAGAGAGAGAGCAGCACGGCATCACCGCTCGTCGAAGGCGTGGCGGCGCCGCAAAGCCCGGTATTGCCGCCTTGCGGAACGATCGCTACCCGCTGCGCGGCACAGGCACGCACGACGGCCGCGACCGCCGCCATATCGCCGGGCCGCACCACGCAGCGTGCCCGGCCGCGGTAGCGGCCGCGCCAGTCGCTGAGGTGGCCGGCCATCGCCTGCTCATCGAGCAACAGATGGTCGGCGCCGACGATGTCTTGCAGTTTTTCGAGCAGATTGCGGGTATTCATGGCGCTCTCCTGAACGCGGGTGAAAGCGGGTCGGAAGCAGCTCGGGCGGCCGGATCGCCGGCCGATGCCGAGGCGCATGTCCATTGTACGGAGTTCGAGGTGTGGCAAGCGACCTGGCGGAGTGCGCCGAGCGACTGAAAGCGCCGGATCGCTTGCCAAAGCATGAACCGAATTCAATATGCCCCAGTGAGACCCTGTGTCTGGAGCGGCAGCGTGCTTGGCAGTGGTATCATTCGCTCGCGGGGCAGGGGGTAGGTGCCGGATGGACCTGCAATCCTCGCCCGACTAGGTGGCGCTTGCGTCGCCGGGTCGTTCCATCGGTTTCGGCAGAATGTGTTCTGCCGATTTGAGCGGTGCGAAACAAATCGCCTCCGGCTATCCGAACGGCAAAGTGCGAGCAAGCGAAGACGAGACAAACCCAGTTTACAGGCAGGAAAAGAGCGAGTGAGCGACGCTGACCGTCCAGCGCGCAAAAGCTTGCACCGCCCCGCCGAAAACGCGTCTGCCACTACTGGGTAACGCCTAAGATCATAATTTTAAATGGAGTGCCGACCTGATGTCCGACCAACCACAAAATTCCTCTGCCGCCGAATCGCTACGTTCCCGGATCGACCGGAAAATGCTTTGTGCCGTCGCTGCCGAGCCGACACGGGCGACGAATGCCGATCAATACCAGGCGCTGGCGCAAGTGGCGCGAGAAAAACTGGCCGAACGCTGGGTGCGCACGCAGAATGCTGATCGCAGCAGCAAGGCTCGGCGCGTTTACTACCTCTCGATGGAGTTTCTGATCGGCCGGGCGATGAACAATGCGCTGGCCGCGCTCGATCTGCATGATGACGCCCGGCGGGTATTCACCGCGCCGGGGCCGACGCTCGACGCAGTCATGGAGTGCGAGCCGGATGCGGCGCTCGGCAATGGCGGTCTCGGTCGCCTGGCCGCGTGTTTTCTCGATTCGATGGCCACGCTTGGCCTGCCGTCCTGGGGTTACGGCATGCGCTATGAGTATGGGATGTTCGCGCAGTCGATTCTCAACGGACATCAGATCGAGAAGCCGGAAGCCTGGCTGCAGAATCGTTCGCCGTGGGAATTTACTCGCGCCAACCGGCACTACACGGTGCATTTCGGCGGTCATGCCGAACATCATGAGCAATGGGCCGAATGGCACGCCGCCGATTCGGTCGAAGCGAAGGCCTTCGATTACGTCATTCCCGGTCATGGTACCGAGCGGGTGAGCACGCTGCGCTTGTGGAAGGCGGCGGCACCGTCGGAAATCGACCTCGGCGCCTTCAACACCGGCGATTATCAGCGCGCGGCCGAGTTCAAGAACCGCTTCGAGAACATCTCCTGGGTGCTCTACCCGAACGACAGCACCTCCGCCGGCCGTGAACTGCGTCTGCGGCAGGAATACTTTTTCGTCTCGGCGTCGGTACAGGACATCCTCTTCCGCCACCATGCCGAAAACGGCACCTTCGACAATCTGGCTGAGAAAGTGGCGATCCACCTCAACGACACGCACCCGGCGATTGCCGTCGCCGAGCTGATGCGGTTGCTGGTGGACATCCACGAAATGCCGTGGGAGAAGGCCTGGGATCAGTGCCGGCGCATCTTCTCCTATACCAACCACACGCTGATGCCAGAGGCGTTGGAAACCTGGAAAGTGACGCTGATCCACCGCGTGTTGCCGCGGCACATGCTGATCATCTATCGCATCAATCAGGAATTCCTCGACGAGGTGGTCCGTCTTTACCCAGGCGATATCGACCTGATGCGCCGGGTGTCGCTGATCGACGACGGCAACGGCCACGAAAAGGACAAGCGGGTGCGCATGGCGCATCTTTGCATCGTCGGCAGCCATCGCGTCAACGGGGTTTCGCAATTGCATTCCGACCTGATGGTACAGACCATCTTCTCCGATTTCGCGCGTCTCTATCCCGAGCGTTTCCACAACAAGACCAACGGTGTCACGCCGCGCCGCTGGCTGTCGCAAGCCAATCCCTCGCTGTCCTCACTGATCGACGAACGGCTTGGCAAAGGCTGGCGTCTGCAGCTCGACCGCTTGCAGGAACTGCGGCCGAATGCCGAAGACGCCTCCTTCCGCCGCGCCTTCGCGGCCGCCAAGCTGAACAACAAGCAGCGCCTGGCCAGCTACATCGCGCGCGAAGTCGGCGTGATACTCAACCCGGACAGCCTGTTCGACGTTCAGGTCAAACGGATTCACGAATACAAACGGCAACTGCTCAACGTGCTGCATGTCATCACCCGCTATCAGGAACTGCTCAGCGGGAACATTGTCGGGCTGGCACCGCGCAGCGTCATTTTTGCCGGCAAGGCCGCCTCGTCGTATCACATGGCCAAACAGGTAATCCGGCTGATCCACGACGTGGCGGCGGTGGTCAATCATGACCCGCGCACGCGCGACATGTTGCAGGTGGTCTTCATTCCGAACTATGGCGTTTCGGTCGCCGAACTGATCATGCCGGCAGCCAATCTGTCGGAACAGATCTCGACGGCCGGCACCGAAGCGTCGGGTACCGGTAACATGAAGCTGTCGCTCAACGGCGCCTTGACCATCGGTACCGAGGATGGTGCGAACATCGAGATTCGCGACAACGTCGGCAACGAAAACATCTTCATTTTTGGCAATAACACCGCGCAGGTCGAAGCGATCCGCCGGGCCGGACACAAACCGATGGACATCTATCGTGACAACGCGGCCCTCAAGGAAGTCCTCGACAGCATCGACGGCGGTTTTTTCTCGCCCGGAGAGCGGCCGCGTTATCACGACATCTTCAACAGTCTGTTGCATTACGGCGACTATTATCTGTTGCTCGCCGATTACGCCGACTACGTCGCCACCCAGAAACGCGTCGATGCGCTCTATCTGACGCCGAGTGAATGGCAACGCAAGGCGATACTCAACGTTGCCGGCATGGGGCCCTTTTCAGCCGACCGGACCATCCGTGACTACGCCGACGACACGTGGAAAATCAGTACACCTCAGAGGTAAGGACGTTTCAAAATGTTAGACATTGCACAGATCAGCGCCCTGTTGCGGGCGGAACACAGCGACCCCTATGCGGTCCTTGGCATGCACCAGGAGGAAGATGGCCTTTGGGTCCGCAGCCTGCAGCCCGGTGCCCGCGCGGTGGCGGTCATCGACGCCAAAACGGGTCGGCAGCTCGTCGAACTGACACCGCGCGAAGTGGACGGCATCGAGGGCTTTTTCGAAGGCATCGTGCCGCGCCGCCGCAATTACTTCCCCTATCGCCTGCGTATCCATTGGGAACACGGTGTGCAGGAGACCGACGATCCCTATCGTTTCTGGACCGTACTCGGTGAAATGGACGTCTGGCTGCTCGCCGAGGGTTCGCATCTGCGGCCTTTCGAGCGCCTGGGGGCGCATATCTGTGAGATCGATGGCGTTGCGGGGACGGCGTTCGCGGTCTGGGCGCCCGACGCCGATCGGGTCAGCGTCGTCGGCGATTTCAATACCTGGGATGGCCGCCGGCATCCGATGCGTCTGCGTAGCGAGTGCGGTGTCTGGGAAATCTTTCTGCCGGGCGTTGGTGCCGGCGCCTGCTACAAATATGAGATTCGCTCCCGCGGCGGCCATCTGCTGCCGCTGAAGTCCGACCCGTACGGTTTCCGTGCCGAAATGCGTCCGTCGACCGCCTCCGTCGTCTGCCAGCTGCCGCCGCCGGTGGACAGCGCTTCGATTCCCGCCGGCGACAAGCTCGACGCGCCGATGAGCATTTACGAGGTGCATCTCGCTTCCTGGCGTCGCAACGACGACGGCGGCTTCCCGAATTGGCAGTTGCTGAGTGAAACGCTGATCCCCTATGTGGTCGAATTGGGCTTTACCCACATCGAACTATTGCCCGTTTCCGAGCATCCCTTCGACGGTTCCTGGGGTTATCAGCCGCTCGGTCTGTATGCGCCGACGGCGCGCTTCGGCGATCCGCAGGGCTTCCGCGATTTCGTCAAGGCATGCCACGCCGCCGAAATCCGGGTGATCATCGACTGGGTGCCGGCGCATTTCCCGACCGACGAACACGGTCTCGGCCGCTTCGACGGCAATGCGCTCTACGAGCACGCCGATCCGCGCGAAGGCATGCATCAGGATTGGGGGACGCTGATCTACAACTTCGGTCGTCGCGAAGTGAGCAACTACCTGATCGGCAACGCTTTGTTCTGGATCGAGCGTTACGGCGTCGATGGTTTGCGCGTCGATGCCGTCGCCTCGATGCTCTACCGCGATTACAGCCGTTCCGACGGCGAGTGGGTACCGAACGCTTACGGCGGCCGCGAAAACCTCGAAGCGGTGGCCTTCATGCGACGGATGAACGAGGTCCTCGGCCAGGAGGCACCGGGTGCCTCGACGCATGCCGAAGAATCGACCGCCTGGCCGATGGTCAGCCGGCCGCCGTCGATGGGCGGCCTGGGCTTCCACTACAAATGGAATATGGGCTGGATGCACGACGTGCTCGATTACATGCAGCACGACCCGGTGCATCGCAAATACCATCACAACCAGCTCAGTTTCGGCATGATGTACGCCTACAACGAGAATTTCGTCCTGCCGCTGTCGCATGACGAGGTGGTGCATGGCAAGGGATCGCTGATCAACAAGATGGCCGGCGACTACTGGCAGAAATTCGCCAATCTGCGCGCGCTGTACGGCTACATGTGGGCGCATCCCGGCAAGAAACTGTTGTTCATGGGCGGCGAGTTCGGGCAATGGAGCGAATGGAACCACGATCGTTCGCTCGAATGGCAGTTGCTCGATTTTCCGATGCATGCCGGCGTCAAGCGCCTGATCAGCGATCTCAACCATCTCTACCGCGACAATCCGGCGCTGCACGAAGTCGATTTCGAACCGGCCGGCTTCGAATGGATCGCCGCCGACGACGGCGACAGTTCGGTGTACGCCTTCGTACGCTGGTCGCGCGACCGTGCGCGCGCCATCCTCTACGTCGGCAACTTCACGCCGGTCGTCCGCTACGGTTACCGCATCGGCGTGCCGATGCCCGGCAACTATCGCGAATGTCTGAACACCGACTCCGAACTCTACGGTGGCAGCAATGTCGGTAACGGTACGCAGGTGCTGGCGGCCGAACAGGCTTACGCGCATGGGCGGGAATGGTCCTTGAACCTGACCCTGCCGCCGCTGGCCGCGCTTTACTTCGAGCTGCAGCCGTGAACCCGGGTGCCCCACTCGAGGAGGGGCGTCCCTGGCCATTAGGCGCTCACTGGGACGGCAGCGGCGTCAATTTCGCGCTCTTCTCGGCGCACGCCGAAAGCGTCGAACTGTGTCTGTTCGAGGCGGATCAGTTCGACACGCCAGCGCGGACCCTGCGCCTGCCGGCGTATACCGATCAGGTCTGGCACGGCTACCTGCCCGGCGCTGCGCCCGGACTGCGCTACGCCTATCGCGTGCACGGGCCGCAGGCACCGCAGCAAGGCCACCGCTTTGCGCCGGAGCGCTATCTGCTCGATCCTTACGCCCGTCAGGTCGCCGGTCGCTTCGACTGGCAACGCCAGGCACAAAACTCGGCGGCCGGGGTGACGGCGGTGGTCGTCGACGAAGATTTCGCCTGGGGCGACGACGTGCCGCCGCGCACAGCGTGGGCCGACAGCGTGATCTACGAGATTCACGTCAAAGGCGCCAGCCGGCAGCATCCCGGCGTTCCCGACGCCTTGCGCGGCACCTACGCCGGCCTCGCCGCGCCGGCGATGATCGAACATTACCGTCGGCTGGGGATCAGCGCGCTCAGCCTGCTGCCGGTACACCATTTTCTCGACGAACAGCGGCTGGTCGGTCAACGCCGTGTCAATTACTGGGGCTACAACACGCTGGCGTTCTTCGCCCCTGAACCGCGCTATGCCGCTGGCGTCGGCGGCCAGTCGGTGATCGACGAATTCAAGACCATGGTGCGCAGCCTGCACGCCGCCGGCTTCGAAGTGCTGCTCGACGTGGTCTACAACCATACCGCCGAAACCGACCAGTTCGGCCCGACGCTCTCCTTCCGCGGCATCGACAACGCCAGCTACTATCGCCTGCCTGCCGACAACGCCGCCGCCTACGAAAACTTCAGCGGCTGCGGCAACACGTTCAACCTGGCGCACCCGCGCGTCCTGCAACTGGTGCTCGATTCGCTGCGTTACTGGGTGCAGGTGATGCACATCGACGGTTTCCGCTTCGACCTCGCCGCCACGCTGCTGCGCGACAGCGCGTTTCTCGCCGCCGTGCGTCAGGACCCGCTGCTGCAAGGCGTCAAGCTGATCGCCGAACCATGGGACATCGGGCCTTACGGATACCGCCTCGGCCATTTCCTGCCCGGCTGGGGCGAATGGAACGATCGCTTCCGCGACGACGTACGTGCTTTCTGGCTGACGCAGGATGCCGGCATCGGCCAACTGGCGCAACGCCTGGCCGGCTCGAGCGAGATATTCAATGGCAGCGGCCGCACGCCGCTGGCGAGCATCAACTATCTCGCCTCACACGACGGCTTCACCTTGCGCGATCTGGTCAGCTACCAGAACAAACATAACGAGTTGAACGGCGAGAACAACTGCGACGGTCACGGTCACAACCTGTCGTGGAATTGCGGAGAGGAAGGCGACAGCCGCGATCCGCAGGTGCTCGAAAGACGCCGCCGTCTGCAGCGCGCCCTGCTGGCGACGCTCCTCGTCGCGCAAGGCGTGCCGCTGCTGCAGGCCGGCGACGAATTCGGCCGTACGCAGCGCGGCAACAACAACGCCTATTGCCAGGACAACGCGATGACCTGGCTCGATTGGGCGGGGGTGTCCAACGATCTGATCGACTTCACTGCCGGCATGATCGCCCTGCGCCGCCGCTTTCCGCAACTGCGTCGTCGCCGCTGGTTGACCGGCTCACCGGCCAGTCCTGGCGGCGCGCCCGACGTCGCCTGGCTGCATCCCGCGGGTCGGCCGATGGCCACCGGCGATTGGCAGGCGAAATCGTTGAGCGTCTTCGGCCTGCAACTGGCTCCGGAAACACCGGACGGCCGCCTGCTGATCTGTCTGATCAACCGCGGCGACATTCCGGTGCCTTTCCTGCTGCCGGAGGGCACCTGGCTGCAAGTGTGCGACAGCAGCGCCGGCGCACCTTTCGATTCCTGCCACCGGCAGAAAAGCACGCCGGTCGCCGCGCGCAGCGTGCAGTTGCTTTGTCGGGAGTAGGCGCGGAGTGTGAAGGTCGACAAGCGAGTGGCTCGCTCGTTTCGCATCACCCTGCGCAAACTCGCGACCCTCTCAGATCGGTGACAACGAACTGCTCAAACGGCGCATCGGCTACGCCAGTAGCGATGAGGCATCGGCAGTTCTCTTCGTGAAGCAGAATCTCGCTCGCGCAAAGGGGCACTCGATCGATATTGCCGGTCGTCGACGCTACGAGATGTCATCGGATCATTTGCATTGCCGATTCGGTCGGCGGGGAAAACCACATCCATGACAAGACTTTCCGCTGGAAGTGGTCTCCAATCGGCGAGCGGGATGAAGCGCCAGGCGCACGGAGCACACGCCCGGAGACATAACAATCGCTTAGGCGAGGGGCGGCGCACCGCGTAACGCAGCGATTCGCCCGCGCAGTCATTTAATCAGTGTTTCCCTTGTCGCCGTCCGGAGTCCGCAGACGCCCCCGTCACTCACCATCCTCGAACTCGGCATTTTTGAACCGCAGCACGTTGCAGTTTTCCTTGACCGCACGCTGCAGCCCGTCATCGAACCCGGTTGCTGAGTCGGCCTGGATTTCAATGGCGATCCTGACCTTCACGCCGGGCCGCGAGGTGAATTGCAGGACGACCTCGTCCACCAAATCGGCGAACTGTTTCTTGGCCTGGATGGCGTCGAGTCCGATGTTGCCGTAGAACCGCTTTTTGGCCAACTGCGGGGGGGCGCCGCTACCTGCCGGGCAGGTCGGTTTGGCAGAGTCTTCGGCTTTGGGCGGGGTTTCGCCAGTTCCAGCGCTGCCGGGCACAGTGTCTGTCGGCTCCCGCCGCGCGGCCTCCTCGGCAGCGCGTTGCGCTTCGGCATGGCCGGCTGCGGCGACCGGCTCGATCAGCAGCAGGGACGAATCCAGGAACAACGAGGTGCGCTTGCCGAACGAGAAGCCGACGTAGCGGCCATCGTCTTTCCCCTGCGCGAAGCCGAAGAAATCGCGGCTTTCTGTGCCCGCTGCCAGTGTGTGCTGGAACACCGTGTCGTCCTTCAGGCGCGGCAGGTAGAGCTGCTGGCAGCTCTGCTGCCACACGTTGAGCGCGTTGGCTTCCTTGATATCCTCCCTCCAAAACCAGTGCTTGAGTAC
>WBZT01001275.1_pt1 | contig 18698 bp, 21 predicted proteins | sample 5204241 | NCBI WGS metagenome assembly WBZT01 (sample SAMN12344358, study PRJNA552823) | activated sludge metagenome | biome: Activated sludge suspended growth; feature: Nitrification reactor; material: Wastewater; isolation source: activated sludge from nitrification reactor of wastewater...
CCTTGCGCGGATCACCGAACAGGCGCGGCAATTTCCTGCGCGTATCGACCAGCACCGCATCGCCGCGCTGAGTTTCTGCCTGGATGGCGAAGGCCGCTCCCTGCGCCTTGAGGACAACGGACAGGATTCCGCCGGATTCAACCGTGGCGCGGAACTGCTCTAGTGTCATATTTTGCATGAATGACCTCGTTTTATAATCAACCGATTGTAGTATGCGCTTCATAGAACAGCAGACAATAATAAATTGAAGAGTTCGGTTCAACAAAGCGCCTCATGGGGTTGTTCACCTTGCGCGCATTACGAGTGTTACGTCCGCCCCTGTGAAAGGCCTGTAGTGTGTTGGCTATCCCGCTAACGGCGAGGAAGAAAGCAGGAACGGAGCCGGAAGGAGAGTGAGACGGGGAAGGTACAGGAAGGGCTGGGACACCTCTGCTATCGTGGGAAGCTTGACGACCACCTGGAGAGAAAGGAGCCCAGCCCATGCAACGAATTGTAGCCGGCATCACCACGCTTGAGCAGCACCTGGAGATGGTGAAGGGGAAGCGCGAGGTCTATCGACCGCCGTCGTGTCCGCACTGCGGAATCAAGCTCCTGTGTCAGCACGGGTACTACTACCGGAAGGCAGATCTGCGAGTGCAGCGGCCCTCGCTCAACCCGGTGCCGATCTGCCGTTACCGCTGTGGCGGTTGCCGGCGTACCTGTTCGCGCCTCCCCGAGTGCATTGCCCCACGGCGTTGGTACGACTGGTCGGTGCAACAGAACTCCCTGTCGGCTCGACTCGACGGCCTGCCTGTCGGCGGCGGTGGTGACGACGGACAGCCTGCCGTGCGGAGTACCGCTCGCTGGTGGGCCTGGCTCCAGGCTCGCGGACAGATCTTCGCGTTTTCTCTGCGTTGCCGTTTTCGCGAGTTGGGTCGGGCGAGTGACTTCACGGGGTTCTGGCGCCAGGTGTTCGCCACGCTCGGCCTGCCGCGAGCCATGGCCTGGCTGGACCGGGAGATGAGCGTCCCATGATCGGCTGATCCCCAAACGGCGGCAGACAGTGGGGGCCCCGCCCGGGCGGGGCCCCCACACACTTTGCGACTGTCATTGACGCGGCGATTGCGCTTTGATGGCGTCTCCCATTTTTCACGAGGAGTGGTCATGAACGAAATCGATCCGCAAGCCCTGTTTCGCTTCTCTGTCCTCGGTCCGCTGATCAGCCGGCGACGGCTGCCGCGGGGCGAATTGCAGAAGAGCCTGCGTGAGCTGGCTGCTCGCGAGTACGTCATCCCCGGCACCGACCGGCGCTTGCTGGGCGAGAAGACGATCGAGGGGTGGTACTACCGCTACCGCGCTCGCGGACTCGACGGACTGATCCCCAAGGTGCGGGCCGATCGCGGCCAGTCGAAACTCTCCGCCGCGATCCAGACGGCGATTCTCGCCGCCAAGCGCGAGAACCCCCGCCGCTCGATCCGCCAGATCCAGCGCCTGCTCGAGGTCGCCGGCAGCGTCGCCCGCGGCACCCTGTCGCGCTCGAGTATCCACCGCCTGCTCCAGCAACACGGCCTGTCGCGGATCGCCGGCTCGGCGAGCCTGCCCGAGGAAAAGCGTAGCTTCGTCGCCGCCTGCGCCGGGGAGATCTGGTACAGCGACGTGATGCACGGCCCGCGCGTGCCGATCGGCGGTCGTTTGGGCAAGAGCTATCTGGTGTCGCTCTTCGACGACGCTTCCCGGCTCGTCGCCCACGGCGCCTTCTGCCGTGGCGAGACGGCACTCGACATCGAGGGCGTCCTCAAGCAGGCACTCCTCAAACGGGGCGTCCCGGTCAAGCTGGTCGTCGATAACGGTGCCGCCTATGTCGCGCAGACGCTACAGGGGATCTGCGCGCGTCTGGGCATCGTCCTGGTCCATTGTCGGCCCTACGCGCCCGAGAGCAAGGGGAAGCTCGAGCGCTGGCACCGGACCTGCCGCGATCAGTTTCTCAGCGAGGTCGAGGAGCGCCATATCCTGAGTCTGGACGATCTCAATGCGCGGCTGTGGGCCTGGCTGGAGCTGGTTTATCACCGCACCCCGCATGACGGCCTCGATGGCCAGACGCCGCTCGCCCGCTACCAGCAGGACCTGCCGAAGGTTCGTTCGCTGGGAGCGCTGGCGGCGACGCTCGATACGCTGTTCCTGCACCGCGTCCGCCGTCTGGTGCGCAAGGATGGCACGGTGTCGTATCAGGGCGGGCGCTTCGAGGTGCCCTTCGAACTGACGGGCAAGACCGTTTGCCTGCGCGTCGATCCGCACACAGAGACGGTGGTCGGCGTCGAGAACGACGCCGGCGAGTTGATTGGCCGGGCGACACCGCTCGATGCGTTGGCCAATCGCGATCGGCAGCGGCGCAAGCCGGACCCGGTGGCGGCCGTACCGGTCAAGCGCCCCGCTGGGCCGAATCTGGTCGAGCTGGTGTATGACCCGTACTACGGCCGCCAAGGAGACTGAGGATGGAACTGCAACACGTTGGGCTGCGCCACCCACCGTTGGGCAAGGAGACCAGCGAGCTGTGGGACGACGGGATGCTCACGCGCTTGCGCGAGCGCTTCCAGTGGTTGCTGCAATCGCCGGGCATCGGGCTGCTCACCGGCGAGGCGGGAGTGGGCAAGACGGCAGCGCTGCGGGCGGTGACGGCAACGCTCAATCCGCATCGCTATCAGGTGATCTATCACGCGGAGACGGACTTCGGCCGCCTCGATCTGTATCGGTGTCTGGCGCAGTCGCTGGGCCTGGCACCGAGCTATCGGCGGGCGTTGTTGTGGCGGGAGATCAAGGCGCACATCCATCATCTGGCGGATGCCAAGCAGATCCTGCCGGTGTGGATCCTCGATGAAGCACAGAATCTGCCGCCGGACTTCTTCCGCGATTTCCCGGCCTTCCTCAACTTCGCTTTCGACTCGCGCGATCTGATGAGTGTCTGGCTGGTCGGCCATCCGGTGCTCGCGCAGACGCTGCAACGCGCCCCGTATGCGGCGCTCGCCGGACGCATTCAGGCGCGCGTGCACTTGACGCCGGTGTTCGAGCGCGAGCGCTTTGCGCGACTGATCGAGCATAGGCTGAAGAGCGCCGGCAACTCGTCTACGCTGCTCACCGATTCCGGTATGGAGATCTTGCGCCAAGCGAGCAAGGGACTGCCCCGGAATGCGGCGCGTACCCTGCGCACCGCCATGCGGCTGGCGCTGCCGCGCGGGCTCAATCATCTGCCCGACGAGCTGTTGCAACTGGCCATCGAGGAACTCCGATGAGCCGCCGCCGTCACGCTGGCTTCCCCGAGGGGCTCTCCGACGAAGCCGCCGCGGCGCTTTGCGACTTCCTCTTCCAACTCGCCACCGCCTGCGAGAGTCACTATCTCGTGCAACTGCGCCGCCATCACGATCGCCAAAGGAACCTCTACGATCCCGAGGACCCCTGGCGCTTTCCGCCTAACGCTCCCCGATCCCGATAGGCCGCTTGTCCCACCCTGTCGCCGGAGCCCGTCCTCCCAGCGGCAGCGTGGGACTTTCGGCTTGTCTCACCCCAAAATAGCTCGGGACGAAGAGTCCAGAATAGGGCGGGACGTAACAACGAGCGCCAAGATCGAGCACTCGTGGCTGATCGCAGTGACCCCAATCCGCCGAGTGATCCGTAGCATCTACACGCTGCGCTACTTGCGCGATCCACAACTGGAACGTAACGTGCACCGCACGCAGAATCGCATCGAGTCCTACCAGCAGCTAAGCTCGACCATCGCGCAGGTCGGCGGAAAGAAGGAATTGACCGGGCGCACTGACATCGAAAACTGGAACGAAAGGATTGCTGACGCCAAGTCAAAACGGCTGCTGCAGCGAAAATTACACCACCGCTGCCGGCGGCAGGATCGTGAAACGAAAAACGCCGAGCTTTCGCCCGGCGTCTGTTTTCTACGTCGATGCCTGTCAGCTACCGCACAGCGAAGGCTGACCGTCTGCTGCTAGATAGTCGTAGGCGAGACGAAGTACAGAGACAATGACATTGACGAAGCGCCAGTCGATTGCCAGGAAAAACGTCACCTTGACGAGCTTGTTGCCGTTGGTGGTTTGCTGCGGGTCTTGCTGTTGCGTTGCCATGTGTCTTCCTCAAAAATTGTTATTCCAGCATTGACGAGGAAACCAAAGAACACATAAACTGATTCGTACATACCAAACAGTTCAGTGGGCTTCGGCCCTCACGAGGAGCCAGCCCGGCAAGGCTGGCTTTTTCGTTTGTGCCGCTGGAATATCAAAGCTACTACATGCAGTGGGTCAAGACAACAGCTTGACTAAATGTAGTTTTGCGAGGTCATTCGTTTACGTTATCGGAAGAGACGTGGAATCACTGCCTTACGCCTGAAAATGAAGGAAAAATATTTTTTCGCAGGCAGCGAAGAGCGCTGCCATTCGAGGTCGAGCTGCCGGAAGCCAACACCTTCACCATTCATATCATGGCCGCGTTTGCCGAGCACGAAGGAAACGCTAATTTAATCGCAACATATCCGTATGGTATAATATGGGCATTCCAGCGCACGCCGGGTAGCGAGATGAAGCAGATCAGTTTTTCCGAAGTGGAATTTGAAGGCAAGAAGCGGACGACGCGTCGAGAGGTGTTCCTTTCCGAAATGGAGAAGGTAACCCCGTGGGCGGAGGTACTTGGGGTGATCGGGCCGCACTATCCGAAGGGGAAGCGGGGTCGCCCGCCGGTGGGTCTGGAGCGGATGTTGCGGGTGTATCTGGTGCAGCAATGGTACGGCCTGTCGGATGAGGGAGTCGAGGATGCGATCACCGACAGCCAAGCGTTGCGGGCGTTTGTCAGGATCGACCTGTCGCGGGAATCGGCACCGGATGCGACGACGCTGCTGCAGTTCCGGCACCTGCTGGAGAAACATGAACTGACGAAGAAGCTGTTCGAGGCGATCAACGGCAAGCTGTCTGCCGCAGGGCTGATGATGCGGGAAGGAACGATCGCGGACGCGACGATTATTGCCGCACCGCCGTCGGTGAAGAACGAAGCCAAGGCGCGCGACCCGGAGATGCACCAGACCAAGAAGGGTAACCAGTGGTACTTCGGCATGAAGGCGCACATTGGTGTCGATGCCGAAAGCGGCTTGGTGCACACGGTGGTGGGCACGGCGGCGAACGTCGGGGATGTGACGCAGACCGCACAGGTCCTGCACGGCGACGAGAAGACGGTGTATCTGGATGCGGGCTACACCGGCGTCGAGAAGCGGGAGGACCTGAAGGAGCGGGAGATTGACTGGCAGGTCGCGATGAAGCGCGGCAAGCTCAAGGCTGTGCCGGAAGACCGCGTGCTGGGTCAGTTGTTGCGCAAGCTGGAATCGGTGAAGGCCAGCATTCGGTCCAAAGTCGAACACCCTTTCCACATCGTCAAGAACCTGTTCCACTTCAGGAAAGTGCGTTACAAGGGCCTGGCCAAGAACACGGCGCAGCTGCACACCCTGTTCGGGCTGGCCAACCTGATGATCGCCAAGCGGCGCCTGTTGGCGCTCAACGGCCAAGTTGCGCCCTGATGAACGAAGAAGGCCCGGAAACGGGTGGAAAAATGGGGAAAGCCACCTCGGATCGACCGAAACTCATGCCCAAGTCATAGCCAGCCAAGTTTGGCACTGCCGCGGCTGGCTTCGCATCGGCGAGTCTGTCAAAAAAGGGGGTTAATCAGCGTTTCCCGAAGCGAGTTTGACAGCATGAAGGCGCGGCGGTAATCGCAACGACGTATGGTCGCTGAACTGAACAGCATCGGCGTGCCGGCGCCGAAGGCCAGAGGGTGGATGCATGCCTGAGCGATGAGATAGATCGCGCACAAACGTGAGTCGATGTTCCGCGACCAAGTGCCTCTGATACCATTTGCATTGGGAGGGTTATGATGCCAACGTTGCGGAAACAACTTATCGCCAAGAGGGTCGTGAAGCCGCAGAACCTGCTTTACGATAGGGCGATTCAGCTAGCGCACCGAAACGAAGCGACGCTTGCGGAGTACAACATGGCGCTTGCCGAGTACAACACGGCACTTGTCGAGTACAACATCAAGCGAAGGGCTGCCCAAGAGGCGGCATTGAAGAAGGAGGCTAAACCGAAGCTCGCTTCCCAACCCTTGAATGGGGAAAATAACCGAGACGGTAACCTGGTAAATCAGAGGAACGTGGCCGGAACAAGCAGCAAGATTGGAATTCGGGAAGACGTCGAAGCCCCGGTCTTACCGTTCACCAAAAGAGAGCGACAACTCTTGAATCGCCTTAATCAGAAAAATCTCTCCCCCGAGGAACGCCAGAAGATCCTGAGAACCTTTGACCAGAGCCGGCATTTGCAGGAGCTTCAACAGAAGCGGGCGGAGACAAAACGGCTGAACCGAGAGGCTAATGCCGCGAAAAAGAAGAAGAATAGGTTATGGATCGTCGAGCCGAGCGCGGGTGGCTCATCAATGTTCGGAGGGGTGAAGTACTCGTATGTCTACGTCTGGCAGGGGGGCCTGCCTGGACTGGGGAAACGCAGATAGCTAACGATCTAACGTGGCGTTGGTGTAGTATATTGGCATGATCCCGGGTGTGGCGGGGCGTGGGTGTCCGAGGAGGTTGGCATGGCAATGCGAGTGAAGCCGGAGACTGGCGAGGTGGGCCTCAAGCAGCGGTATCGGGTGACGAACTGGTCGGAGTACGACCGGGCGCTGGTCAATCGAGGCAATCTGACGATCTGGTTCGACGAGGCGAGCATCCGGGACAGTTGGACGCCGCCGCGTCCGATCGGACGCGGCAAGCCCGGGTTGTACTCGGAGACGGCCATTCAGACGTGTCTGACGATCAAGACCTTGTTCCAGTTGCCGTACCGCGCCACGGAAGGACTGATCAAGTCGCTGATGCGCCTGTGTCACCTGGACCTGCCGGTGCCGGACCACACCCACATGTCGCGACGGGCCGGAGAGCTTTCGGTGAAGATACCGCGCCGGCCGCGTCAGGGGCCGACGCACGTGGTGGTCGATTCGACTGGCCTGAAGATTTTCGGCGAAGGCGAATGGAAGGTGCGTCAGCACGGTGTCGGCAAGCGCCGCACCTGGCGCAAGATCCATCTGGCCGTAGACGAAAGCACCAAGGACATCATCGGCATTGAAGTGACCACCACCGCCTGGGGCGACAGCGAAATCTTGCCCGGCCTGCTCGACCAGATCGAAGGCGAGATCGCCCAAGTCTCGGCCGATGGTGCCTACGACAGCCACGGCTGCCATGCGGCAATCGCCGAGCGGGACGCGCGTGCCACCATCCCGCCACGCGACGGTGCGGTCACGTGGGGAGGCGACCACGCTCGCGACGTCATCCTCCAGGAAATTGAAACCAAGGGACTCGACGGCTGGAAGAACGATAGCGGATACCACCGACGCAGCATTGCCGAGAACATGATGTACCGGTTCAAGCAACTGGGGGACACCCTGTTCTCCCGACGCTTCGAGCGACAAGTGAACGAAGCCCACGTTCGGGCGGCCATCATCAACACCTTCACCTACCTGGGCATGCCGCAATCGGTCCGGGTAGGGCAAGTTGCGCCTGCTGCATGACGACGGACGGGAAATGGGGGAACTCATGCCGGAAACGAGGAATCCAGTTTCATTGAATATTAGCAATTACTAATAGTGCACCAACGCCATCTAACGTGGATCCATAAGCAAAGACAGAACAACGCTTAGTTTAAGCTGTATTCGCGGACGTTCTATAACGTCTATAGACGAACGTTTAACGTTTTAAATAAAACGCGTTACAGCAATCTTTAGTCATTATGCCTATAATGACTGTATACTTTGGCGGGCGGCGCTATTTTTCTCCAATCGGTGCCTGAACAGCGGTGGCGCCGTGAAACAATTTCGATAAATGGCTGTAAAGCGGTTACAAAACAGACATATGGGTGGCTATTGGATTCCCTGCGAGTGTTCCACGGACAGGGCTGTTTCACGCACAGGAGGTCGCGTCATGCAGGAACGGGCAGAGTTCTGGAAATTGACCCCCGGACAGCCGTATTGGGAAGGCATCGCCTCTTGGCCCGATGGGCGCTTCGAATACCGCTACTTCGGGAGGCACCACCTGCTGCAACTGTGTCTCGCGAAACTGAGCGAGCGGGATATCGCCGCCTTCAGCGAGGGCCAGGTGCATGTCGGCTTCTACGTCAGACAGGCGGTGTTGTTCATCCTGTTCAAGATCGAGAATCTCATGGACTGGTCCGACCAGGCCTTCTCGATTCAGTTGGTGGGATCTGAAGACCGGGAACTGCCACCGCACATTGCGGGCACCCACCAAGCCCTGTCGCTGGTTCTCGTGGAAGCTGAGACCGGGCTGGTGCGAGGTCTGCGCATAGTGACGTACTCAAAACACGCCAGCGCCCTGCTGCACCGGGTCTTGCAGCAACAACTGGAGACGCCGTTCGATGCGGACCGGCATGCTGCCCTGGTCACCGAGGTCTACCGACAGTATCCGCACTCCCGGCGGCTGGCCAAAGCGGCCGTCCTGATTGAAAAGGCAGGTGGACAACAATGACCTTGCCTACCCCCCTGCCCTTCCCCGTCGAGCCAGCCCGGAACCAGGCACTTTCGGGGCCTCGCCTGACGGCGGCTCGGAACGATCACGAAGCGGTGGCCACTTGGCTGGCCAAGTACGCGGATAACCGCCACACGCTCGACAGCTATCGCCGGGAAGCCGAGCGGTTGATGCTCTGGGCCACCTGGCACGGCAAGGACCTGCCCGGCCTGATGGTCGAGGATGTGCTGGCGTACAAAGCTTTCCTGACCGACCCGCAGCCAGTGGATTTATGGTGCTTGCAAATCCAGCCGCGAACGATGCCTGACGGTTCGCCGAACCCCTTGTGGCGGCAGGTGCGGCGGGTGACACGCGTGCTGGCTGATGGCTTGCCAAATCCGACTTGGCGCCCGTTCGTCTCTGGACTGTCTGCGTCTGCCACGAAGCAGAGCATGACGATCTTGTTTGGTCTCTTTGAACACCTGGCAGCCATCGGCTATGTCCATGCCAATCCGTTGCGGGCGGCAGCAAAGCGTAGCCGGAAGACCCGGCGGCAAGGACAGGAACGCTACTTCGACGCGGCGGCCTGGACGACGTTGAAGGACTGGATCGAGGCGATGCCCAAGGAGACTTCGCGGGAGGCGGCACACTACAACCGCACCCGCTTCCTGTTTTCTTTCCTCTATCTGACGGGCCTGCGGCGTTTCGAGATGGCCAAGGCACGCACGTCCGATCTGCGTTTCAAACGGGGCCAATGGTGGCTTGAGGTGCTCGGCAAGGGCAGCGTCGAGGGCGAAGTGCCCCTGCCTGCGGACGCGCTGGAAGCGATCAGGTCGTATCGGGAGAGTACCGGCCGCCCTGCCCTACCCGCCAGCGGCACGAATGAACCGCTGGTGATGGACCTCACCGGCGCCGGCCGGCCACTCTCCGATCGGGCGATCTACGCAATCGTCAAGGAGGTATGTCGCCGGGCAGCGAACAGCGTCGCCGCCGACCGTCCCGATCTGGCCAGGCAGATCGATGCTGGATCGACGCACTGGCTGAGACATACCTCGGCCAGCCACCAGATCGACCGGGGTGTCGATCCCTTCATCGTGCAGCGCAACCTGCGGCACGCGAGCTTCTCAACGACCGAAGGCTACATCCACAAGGACCGCGACCAGCAGCATCAGGAAACGGAAAAACACACGCTGACCGGTGCGCCGTCGTGACCACCCTCTGGCACACCGTCTGAACACCCGCGAAGCTCCGGAGGTATCACCGATAAGACGTCGTTCAGTGCTTGGTGTTCTTGCCTTCGATCACATCGGTCAGCGCGATCCGGCGCGGAGCGCGGACGACGTTGAGGATGTCGATACGGAATCGATCTCGTACGAGACGATGAATCCGACCTCGACGAGTAGGACGATGGCCTCACAAAGTTAGTAGCGAAACTTCGCCAGGACGGCGATGCGAGAACCGCACAGCGTCTTGATCGTCTCGACCTTATACCCGTTTCCCCTTGCGTTAGTCACTTACAGTGTACTAGTGACAAGTGTAAGTGACTCTACTACACTTTACTTCATGCGCACTTCAGCATCTCAGAGCCAGCTTCGATTTCCACTCACCCGTTTGCTTGGGAACGGCGGGTCTGTTCGAGTTTTGCGTGCTTTGATCGCTTATGGCGGCCCGCTCAGCGTATCGCAACTGGCGCATGAATGCTGCCTGTCGCGCCAAGGAACCTACCAGACACTCAATTCTCTGGTAAGCCAGCGACTCGTTCGCGTACTCGGGCAGGCCCGTTCCCAGCTATTCACGATTGACACGAATCATCCCCTGTCACCCGGACTAAAGGAGTTGTTCGGCCATGAGCAATCCCGATGGGACGAACTTCTTCAGGTGCTGCGCGATACGTTCCAGACCAACAAAGACATTCATGCCGCCTGGTACTACGGCAGCGTGGCACGGGGCGAGGATGAGCCCCATAGTGATCTGGATATCGCGGTTATCGCGCCGGATGGCCGGGTAGACGAGACCGTGGAATCCGTGCGGCAAGCGTTGCGCGAAGTCGAGGACCGGCTGTACCTCAGTTGTTCGGTTGTGGGTTTATCGCCATCCGACGTCGCGAGGCTGTCCGGTGGCGACGACTGGTGGCAGAACATGGCTCGCGATGCCAAGATTCTCAAAGGCGTCGGTCCAGAGCCGTATGCCGCGAAACTCATCCGCCAGAGCACGAAGACGTGATGACGCGCATCAGCACAAGAAAGTCCGTCGATGTCGACTACTGGCGTGGGCGACTCGAAGCGGCTCGCGCCTTTCGAAAGGCGGCCGAGGACGCCATCGCGCTGGCTGAACCTGGAGCCAATGCCAATCCGGCGATTAGCCAAATGGTCCTGGCGGCCATTGCCTACGGCGATTGCTTGACGGCAAAACGAGCCAACGTAATCAACCAGCAAAGCCACGCAGCCGCACCCAAACTGCTGCGCGACGTGCTTGGGGCGACCTTACCGACCGCGCAGGAAAACCGCTATCGCCGCATACTGGGTCACAAGGATGAATCCCAGTACGGCGCACGGAGCGCGTCGGTCATCCACGCCCAGCGTCTCCTTGATGAACTTCAGGAATTTGCGCTTTGGGTCGAAGACCAGTTTTAAGGTGGCAAACCGGCCCACAGCTCAGCAAGCCTGAAGCCCCTACCCCACCAGTTTTTTCAAGCAGATCACGGGCAACTTCTAAAAAACGGGTGGTAGGGCTCAAGCGCTTTGTGACAAGCAGCCTCCATAGGCGCGACGCGCTGAAAAAAAAGTGGGGGCATCAAGGCCCACGTTTGGAACGGGCCCGCGACGTCTGCAGCGCCCGTCCCAATGCAGCCAGGGGCTTGCTGCATGAGCCGTGGCGTGTCGCCCCGCCCGCCATGCCGGTGCGAATTATCGCTTTCATGAAAGCAAGAATTCCTATATTCTCTCTTTCATGAAAACAATCGTGATTGCTAATCAAAAGGGCGGGTCTGGAAAATCCACCCTCGCCGTCCACCTCGCCGCCGCCGCCGAACATGCCGGTGACGGTCCTATCATCATCACCGACACTGACCCACAGGGCACCGCCGGCGACTGGTTCAACCAGCGCAAGCGCTCAGGCATCGACATGCCCCTTTACGCCCCCTTCACCCTTTCCGATCTTGCCACCAGGCTCGCTGCCCTCGACCACGCGGGCGCTGCCTATCTGTTCATCGATACTGCCCCATCTGTAGGCGCGGTCAACGCCGAGTTGTTTGCCGCCGCCGATCTGATCCTCATCCCCCTCAACCCTACCCCGGCCGATCTTCGCGCACTGGTCAAGGGGCTCCCCATGATCAAGCAGTCCAGCACGCCCTTCAGCTTTATTCTCACCAGAGTCCGGGCCAACCTGCGCAACAACGACGGCGCGGCCATGGCCCTCGATGCCCTCGGTCTGGTTTTTCCCACACGCATGCACGAGCGTGTGATCTACGCAGAAACCTTCGCCCACGGCAAAACCGCTCTGGAGATCGACCCGAAAGGCATCGCCTCACAGGAGGTTGCTGCTTTGTGGAACAGTGTGAAAGAAAGAATTAGAGAAAACGAGAATTCTGTAAAGCAAGAAAAACAGAAAGCGAGAAATAGAGCATGAGCACCAAACGCCCCTTGGTAGATCTGATGGCGCTGACCAGCGAACAGGCCACGCCGATGCCCGAAGCCGCGCAGCGCATGGCCCCGCAGCCTGCGGCCAGAAGCACACCCAATCCTGCGCCAACGGCCGTGCCAAAGCCACCGCCTGTCGTTACCACGGCGAATCTGGAGGCCCTCGCCTTCAAAGTACCGCCGGCATTTCGCCGCCGCTTCCGCCAACGGGCCGTGGCCGCCGACCTTAAGCTGAACGAACTGCTGTTCGCCTCGTTGGATGCCTGGGAACAGCAACAAGGGCTTAAAAAGTAGAATTCTTACTTTATGTAATTACATCTTTCCATAATTCTATAATTCACTCTTTTTAGAATTACACATCCCGCAATCAGTCAAACGGTATCCGCAGAATCCGCGTGCGACAGACTCTCCGGGTAGAAACGCTACCCGCGTCTCACACGTCTCCAACTAGCTCATCATGGGTCTCTCTGACATCTTCCTTCAGGGCAGCGGATCAGCGAGCGAACATGCGGACTCTACCCACAGTTCGGCAACGCTAAACCGCAAGTAAGAAATCTCCCTTTCTTGAATTCTGTCTTTCTGTCTATAGACAGCCTGAATTCAACTGGGCAACAACGCACTGGACCGTCCAAGCAGGGCAGGGACATCGAAGAGAGAATTCTGTTTTTCTATAATTCTCTCTTTCTTACTTTTCGACAGGATGCCCAGACGCTAACCCATCGGCCGGCGCTTCGCCCGCGACTTGCAGAAGGCGATGAACGCCTTGTCCGGGCTGTGCAAGAAGGGCGTCCCAGTATCAACCCACATCTCCCGCCATTCCTGTTCCAGGTAATAGACATCGTAGCCAGGAGCTACGGTCTTGGCGTCGTTATACGTTTCTGGATCGAGTTGTGGGAAGACGGGTTCCGGCGGCCTTTCCTTCAACGCCTCCCGATTCTCGAATATCACCATATCGCCCTCCAACGTCACGCTGTAGTCAGGCAGATGGTTATGCTGTGCCAGTTCGCGCACCATCGCCTTGAACGCGCGACCATGACTGCTGGCTCCGCTCTTTTTCTGCAGCAGGTCAATCGAAATGCGCCATTCGTCCTGTTCACCGCAGTGCTTCCGGGCGATCTCATAGATCCGACGCTCAATCGGCTTTCGCAGTCGGAAATAGTCCCGGCTCAACGTCAAAACCTCCGAGGCTTGGATGATCTTGAACATCCAATCCGAGATCCGCACCTGCAGCTCGCTCATGCGGCCCGTTGGCGTCTCACGGACAATACCGAAACTGTCGATCAGGCCGAAGCCTGTCGTCACCTCTTCGCCGCCGGCCTTGATGTTGGTCGTGATCGTGGTCCCGCGCAGCCGCTCAAAGGCCTCAATCATACGGCGATAAGCATTGCCGCTGGTTTCCCGGTTAGTCCAAATTAGCAGATCATGTGCGTGGAGATTAACGTTCTGTGACAACGGCAGCCCCTGGTTCTTCTTCGCCACCATCTGCGAAATGCAGTAGATCAGCAAATCTTTGTCGAAGATCGTCGCCAAGCCTTTGACGCTCGGCGTAATTTGTATCTTCACATTGCGATGTTCGTACTTCAGGATGCGCGTGTCCGGCCGAGTTGCCAGGGAAAAAACCGGATGCTCCATGCTTCCCAAGTCGTCCTTGGGGATCGCGTCGAGCACGTCGCAAATAAACAAGTCGTGTTCCGGATGCCGCTGTGGAAGCAACACCGATCGTTCTGATTCCTTTGTATTCGTGGTTTCGCTGACGGCCATGTGCTCTTCGTGCTATCGCTGACGTTTCCAGCATTTCGTGGTTTCGATGACGGCAATGATAAATTCGTGGTTTCGTTGACGCAAGCTCTTTTTCGTGGTTTCGATGACGCCTTAACGTGTTTCTGCTGACGCTTTTTCGTGTTTTCGCTGACGAGACTTCCGAAATTCATTTGTTTTTTCAGAACGTTACAGCACTATTTCGGCCGTTAACACTACTTAACTCTATATTTAACAAACACCACGCCACCCAACTCACCTGTGGATAACTTGCAAACCCACGTCGCACGCCATAGCACGAAGGGAATTGAGCACTCCCCTGGGCAACCACCCAAAAAGGCACAACGTGCATCCGAAACTACCTCCCCTTGAAGAAATCCACCCCAAAAGAGATAAAAAGCGGTTTAACGCCAGGAACAAGCACCCACTTGGCCGCCAAAAATATCAGTGTTTAGCTAACGTATGTTGACGCACAGGGACTTTTGTACTTATATAGACATGAACGCTAGCGCTTCCGAAAGACGATTTACCGAAGAACCTCTTCCTAATGAACAATGCACAAGGCATCCATTTGCTTTATGAGCTTCCGGGTCTTGCTGCTACCAGCGAGGCGTGCCCATATGGACGCAGCAGCGAACTCGCGCGAAGAAAAATGCTTACCGCCCAAGGCGTATTTCACCGTCGAGCAGACCAAGAAACCAGCGGACCGGCGAGGGGAAATGCTCCGACATGAGGTCTTGGTGTGTTTACCCCCCAGCACCGTCACATCAAGGTCCGGGCCCGGACTTCCAGCACCATTGCACATGCCATAGCGTGGAGGGTCAAGTAATGACGAACATCATCCAGTTTCCCATGATGGGCAATTCTCCTCCTGCTCCCGATCCACCATCGCCGAGCCCCCAGCCACCCCACCTTGATGGCGCTCGGGGAAAAGCCATCATTTCCTTGGTCAAAGGCGTTTGGGTTGTCACCGTCCTAGTAGTCAGTCATCGTGAATTTGATAGCCCGGGCGTGGCCAAAGTCTTTGAGGAGTGATGAACTTTCAGGAGACGTAGATGGCAGCGATCAAATATCGAGTGACCCTGACGGCGGAAGAAACTAAAGAACTGGAATCCTTGGTGCACAAGGGAAAGAGCGCGGCCCGGAAGCAAACGCGGGCCAGGATTCTGCTGAAGGCGGCAGAGGGATGTCAGGACCAAGAGATCATGGATGCGCTGGATGTTTCTTCCAGCACGGTCGGCAGGATTCGGCAAAGGTGTGTCGAGGAAGGGATCGAGGCAGCTCTGGAGGACCGACCACGGCCGGGAGCAGCGCGCAAGCTGACCGAAAAGCAGTGCGCGCAGGTGATTGCGGTAGCGTGTACCCCTGCGCCCGAGGGGTATGATCATTGGACCTTGCGACTATTGGCGGATCAAGTAGTACAACTGGGCTTTTCGGACTCCTTCAGCCATGAAGCAGTCCGGCAGCTTTTAAAAAAACACTTTGAAGCCGTGGCAGCAGCAGGAATGGTGCATTCCCGCGGTCGGCGCAGATTTTGTCGCGCCCATGGAAGACGTGCTGGATCTGTACGCAGCGCCTTACGATCCGGCTTATCCTGTCGTGTGCTTCGATGAAAGCCCCAAGCAGTTGGTCGCGGAAGTGCGTACGCCCATTGCGGTCGAACCTGGCGCTCCGGCACGCTATGACACGGAATATGAGCGCAATGGCGTTCGCGACGTGATGATGATCTGCGAACCGAAGCGAGGTTGGCGAGAGGTGTTGCTCACCGAGCGTCGAACCAAGATCGATTTCGCCCACATGATGAAGCACATCGTCGAGTGTTATCCGGAAGCGACGACCATTCGCTTGGTGATCGACAACCTGAACACGCACAAACCGGCTTCGCTCTATGAAGCCTCTTTCCGCCCGAAGAGGCGCGGGCTATCGCCAGGAAGCTCGAATTCCACTACACCCCGAAACATGGCAGTTGGCTCAACATCGCCGAAATTGAGTTGGCCGTCCTCTCCACCATGTGCCTGTCGCAACGTATTCCCGACGAAGCCACTCTACGGCGCCATATCGATGCCAACATCCGCGAGCGCAATGCCAAGGCCATCCCGGTCAAGTGGCAATTCACCACACAAGATGCCCGACGCAAGCTCGCTCGTCTCTATCCTCGCGTTTCAGTTCCAAGTTGACTGACTACTAGGCATGTCGGCTTTTCACGCACCAAGCGAACCGGCTGCATCCGCCAATCACCGTTCACACTCACTACCGAGCCTTGCGAGACAGAATGTAAATTTTTAGCCGCTAAAGGGATTGCTTGCTCATCACGTTTGGCCCAACTACTATTGATGCTTGGCGGCAGTCATCGCCTTTTTTCCCAATGGGCGCGGACTACGAAATGGGTGGTGCAATCCATGAAGAAACGGCTAACCGATGCCGAATTCCAAGAGGCCATCAAGGGTCTGGACGTTGGGTCGCAGACCTTGGAGATCGCGCGCGGCGTGCTGATCGATGGCAAACCACAAAAGGAGTTTGCCGCGTCGCTGGGTTTGTCCAAGGGAGCGATTTCGCAGGCGGTTAATCGCGTGTGGGCTGCCCACGAAGAGAAGAGTCTGCCACACGGGTACGTCCGGGTGTCGGCAGTCCTGCCGGAGTATCGGGCATTCATCGTCAAGAAATGGGCTGAGGACGCCACGAAACAGCGGCAATTCAAGAAATGAGAACTCTGGTTGTCGCAAACCAGAAGGGCGGGGTTGGTAAGACTTCGACTCTCGTTCACCTCGCGTTTGACTTCCTCGAGCGAGGTCTAAAGGTGGTCGTCATCGACCTCGACACCCAGGCCAACGCCTCTTACACGCTGCAGTCCTTCCGATCCGGCCTTATCGCAAGCGGACTGTTTGCCGACGTACCGTCCGACTCGTGGCCGCAGACCGCAATCGACTTCACCGATCCCGATTCGCCGCGCATGATGCTGATCGCGTCAGATATCGGACTGGCAAACCTGGAGAAGATATCCTTGTCCGAAGCTGGCGCGAAGTTTCGGGACGCCATCAAGGCTATAGCCGAGCAGGGCTTCGACGTATGCCTGATCGACACCGCTCCTTCCCTTGGCGTCAGTATGGCCGCCGCTCTGCTGGCGGCCGACTATGTCCTGTCGCCGATCGAGCTTGAGGCGTACAGCATCCAGGGCATCAAGCAGATAGTCACGACCATTGCCAACCTTCGCAAGGCAAACCCCAAGCTGAAGTTCCTTGGCATGGTGCCCAGCAAGGTCGATGCCCGCAACCCGCGTCACGGTCGCCACCTGCAAGAACTGGAACGAGCCTACCCCCAACTGATGATTCCGACCGGGGTCGGCCTTCGCAGCAGCATTGCCGACGCACTGGCGTCCCGCGTGCCGGTGTGGAAGATCAAGAAGACCGCCGCCCGCAAGGCCACGCAAGAAATCCGCGCATTGGCCACCCACGTTTTCGAGAAGATGGAGATGACACAATGACCGCCGCCGCCACGCATCCCGCCACCACCGTCCAGAAGAAGCCCGAGGTGGGGCCACCGGCGTCCGGGCTGGGCCTGGAGAGCATTGGCGATCTTTCCGACCTTCTCAACCAGTCAGAAACCGTCGCGAGAAGTTTCCGGCCGCTGGAATTGCCCCTAGACATGATCGACGAAGATCCCCATCAGCCCCGAACGAAGGACAACCCCGGCTTCTGGCCGGAAAGCCTCGAAGAACTGGCCCGAACCATCCGCTTGCGTGGCGTCAAGACCCCCATTTCCGTGCGCGACAACCCGGATGTCGCCGGCCGCTATCTCATTAACCACGGCGCCCGTCGCGCCCGCGCATCAAGGCTCGCCGATAAGACGACCATTCCAGCGTTTGTCGACAACGACTACAACGAGGCTGACCAGGTCATCGAGAACCTGCAACGCAACGAACTGACCCCGCGCGAGATCGCCGATTTCATCGGCCGCGAACTGGCGAAGGGCAAGAAGAAGGGGGATATTGCCAAGGAGCTCGGCAAGTCCCCGGCGTTCGTCTCGCAGCACGTCACCTTGCTGGACCTGCCAGACCCGATTGCAGAAGCCTTCAACTCCGGCCGCTGCCGTGACGTGACGGTGATCAACGAGCTCGTCACCGCACACAAGAAAGCGCGCAACGAGGTAGGTCTCTGGTTGGCCGACGATACCCAGGAGATCACGCGCGGATCGGTCAAGCTGCTGCGCGAGTACCTGGACGACAAGCGCCAGCACGAGGACGACGAGCGCAATTCCGACACCGTCGAAAATACCGGAAACGCCCGCGCAGCGGCAGGGGAGGGCAAGCAAGCTACCCACTCCAGGAGGGACCCAAAGGAAGTCGACCCGGACAAGCTGAGGAGGGCCATCGTTCACGTGCAGCATGACGGCCGTCCTGCCCGCCTGATTCTGAATCGCCGCCCACCGGTGGAAGGCCATGCCTGGTTGAAGTACGAGGATGACGGCCACGAGTTCGCTGCCGATCTCGCCCAGGTTCAGCTTGTGGCCCTTTTGGAAGGATAACCGATCGACCGACCAGCCCGGCCAGCGCCACCCGAAAAACCCGCCTTGTGCGGTTTTTTTTCGCTTGGCGCCGGCAGGTGAGTCGTCCCGTGATAACGATTGACAAAGAATAATAGTAATATTCTTCTTCTTCTTCTTCTTCTTCTTCTTCTTCCTCCTACTATTTACCGAAGGAGCGGCGAACATGGAACTGAACAAGGACATTCGCGACCGCATTCTCACTGCAGCCGATGCGCTCTATGAGCAAGCCGGCCGGG
>WBZT01001277.1_pt1 | contig 18652 bp, 29 predicted proteins | sample 5204241 | NCBI WGS metagenome assembly WBZT01 (sample SAMN12344358, study PRJNA552823) | activated sludge metagenome | biome: Activated sludge suspended growth; feature: Nitrification reactor; material: Wastewater; isolation source: activated sludge from nitrification reactor of wastewater...
ACCCCGGCCACCGTCATCGACATCGCCGGGGCGGGCCTCAAAATCTCAGGCTCCGGAGCCGCCGCGCGCCTTCAGTACGCGTCCAGCATCGAAACGCGGACCGTCCGGTCGTTCCTGCTCAACAACGACACGGGCGAGGTCAAAGTTGGCTCGATGCTCCTTGGTACGCCGGCCGAGCAGGGGATGCAGTACCTCTTGCTCCCGGATGACTCTGTCCTGACGTCGGTCACCACGTACCACGACCGCACGAACACGGGCACCTTGCCGGCCAACCGCGCGCAGTTGTCGGTGTGGAAGAAGGACATCACGACGGGCACCATCACGCAGCTCGGCACCACGACGGTTGACCCGAATGCGAACGTCGCGGCCTACGAGGCATACCACGGGTTTTCAGTATCGACGATCGCTGAGACCATCGACAACGAGACTTGCGTGTACTACGTGATTTTCGACGGTGAGAGCGGCGCGAACGCCTCTTCGACCACGTGGCATGGTTGCCGGGCCACGTTCGCCGTCACCTCGCAGGACAAGGCGCAGTAGCGATCGTCACGCATTCGCGATAGGATGTGGTCATGGCAGGCGCGAATAACAAGTCTCTCAAGAAGGCCGGGATGACGGCGTCGGAGATCGAGCACGTCCGGAAGGGGCAGGCGGTCATCCATAGCGCCGAGGCGACGGCGATCAAGCACAGCGCTGCCCGTGCGGCGGCAGCCTCGGATTTCCGCAGCAAAGCGGCGGCGCACTTCTCGGCGCAGCGCGCCTTGCAGGAAGCGACGGCACAGCGGAAGGCCTCGCTACAGGGCGAGCGCGCGAAGCGCCTCGGTGTCAGTCTTGGGGCGGTGTCTCGCGGGATGCTCAAGGCGCGGAAGGGGCCAGCCATACCGGGGCATGTCCGAAGCGCGCTTGAGTCGGCCGCGGAGAGCCACGCCCACAAGTTGGCCGACGCTAGCCTTGCGACGCTGGCGGCTGGACGGAAGACGTTCGTGAAGGGTAAGCCTGTGTTCGTGCCGTTCAGCGACGAGAAGCGGGCACAGTTGAAGCGGCTCCAACTGGACGCCTTCACCGAAGGCCAGACTAACCACAGCAACCGGGTCGAGTCTGCTCTCGGCCGGGCGGGGCGTGGGATGAGCGAAAGGGAGTACAGGGCCGCGGTGGATCTCTACAACGCGGCCGGGCGCAGGGTCATCGAGCGGAGGTATGGCTAGGGCTGCCATCCAGTGCCGACGGGCCCGAAGTCGGGCCCGTACTCGGCGCGGAGTTTCGTCGCTGCCGCATCGGCATCGGCCTGGTCTTTCGTCCAGGGTGTACCCCACTCGCAGGTCCCGCCGTCGTTGAACAGGGGGACACGCAGAACGGCGCGATACTCGGTCGTGCTGGCGCTGAAGAGACGGGGAATCGTGCGAGTTTCGACGGTGACGGCGGTCATGGGGGATTCTCCTTTGGTAAAGGCAGTCTAACCAGCGGCCCTGACGCGTCAAGCGCCTTGGTTGCTTTCAAGGAAAGGCGCTCGTAAACATTGAGTATTTCATCGTCCCCCACGTATCCCGTCGCAGGCGAAACGGTCACGCTGTCAACCTCGGCCGGCGACGCGGACCGCGCGGTCTTCTCGCTCACCAGCAAGCCCGACACGTCGGCTCTGTCCTTGGGGAAGATCGCCGACGCGCAGGGCAACGCGGCGCAGACCTTCGTCCCCGATGTCCCCGGGGAGTACGCCGTGCTGATCTACCCCTCGATGGAGGTCGGGGGCGGCGCTACGGGCGTCTGGATCAAGCGGCTCCCCCAGGAGACCGCCACGATTCACGTCGGTGGCTACCTCGAACTTCCGATCGTTCCCACGTCGGGACACTCGGCGGTGCTTCGGATCCTTGTGGTAAACGGGACGGTCCGGAGCGCGGAGCTTGTGAGCCCGGCGACCGAGCTGGCCCGTGTGGCTGCGCTGGACACGACGGTTGCGGCGGCAGTGACGGCCCTCGAAAGCGTCGCGGTCAACAGTCTCGACGTGGACTTCATCACCGACACGAACACGCTTTGCACGAAGTTTCTGGGGCACCTCAACGCGTACGGTTTTGGCGGCGTCCACGCGATGGCGGACAGCAAAAACGTGCTGCTTGTCGAGGCCGCAAAGAGTGTCCCTGCGGCGATCCGTCGGCTCAACGACCTTGCTGCGAAGTTCAGGGGTCACGCCGAAAGCGGTACGTCCGGAGGCGGTTGGCACGCAGCGGGTCAGGACGACACGAAGAACACCTTGCAGGTCGCCCCGACGGCGCAGAGCCTTGGTGAGGCCATCGTCCTCAAGGCGGACCTTCGGGAGAGGTGCTACCGCCGGCACATCGCTCAGACGTCGGATCCGGCAAGCCACGGGCTGGCCGACGGCGTGAACACGATCGACGATCCGCTCACCCTTCCTGCGACCATCGCGGCGTACCTTGACTTCGTGGCGAACAACGCACCGAGTATCCCGGCCGGCGAGAGTGAGGGCATCGGCGACGCTCAGGCTGCGTGGGGTTTCCGAGCGGTCTGATTTGCCGCGGTGGCAGCCTTGGCCTTGAACTCGTCCAAGAAGCCAGCATGCGCGCTTGCTAAGTCTGCGCGAAGCGCTGACAGTGGGTGTGCCCTCATGTTCAGGTAGTCGTTTGCGCCGTCGGCGGCGAACCACTCACAGAGCACTCGGTCCACGACGTAGCGGACCCACTTCTCGGCGGGTTCACTCCGCTCAGCCCCCGGCCACATGTCTCGCGCTTCTTCCGCAGCGTCGATGAAGAACTGCGCGATTTCTTCTCGTTCCCCCTTGGGAACCTTGTCCGGAAGGCCAGCCGACCCGTGGGTCGCCTTCCGGTGCCTCGCATACTGCTCCAAGATGATTCCCCACGTCTGATCAACCTTGAGACTGGTGGGCTCCCCCATGTTCTCTTGAGTGTTCGATCTGGGCTGTTCCTTGAGATGTTTCTGCCCGGCCACCGGGCTACCCTTACCCGCCTGGCGGGCTACCCGTTGCCCGGTAGACGGGCTACCGTCCACCGGTGTGCGGGTAACCCGCTGGGAGGGTAACCCGCACACCGGGCTACCTGCCCACCGGTACAAGGTCGAATCAAGGTCTCCGTCGGCAGCGACGCGACGACGACGTTCCAGCCACCCATCGTCGGTCAAGCGCCGGAGGGCCTCCGATACGGTGGACCGAGCCACGCTCGCTACCTTGGCGAGACGACCGATGCTTGGCCAGCACTCGCCAGAAGCGTTCATGTGGTGGATCACCGCAAGCGCTACGATCTTTTCGCGAGCGGAAAGGCCGGACTGAAAGACGGCGCGCTGCGCACCAAAGACGTCGAACGGGGGTTGCGTAGCGGATGCCGCGCCGTTACCATGGGCCGTGGGTTCACTCATTGGATCCTCCGGGCCTCCTGGTTGCGAGCCGCCGAAAGCAGGCAACCAGGGGGCTCTGGTTCATTTCGGCAGGCAGTCGGGGCGGGTCTTTACGGCCCAAGAAATTACGCCACGGAGCAGGTCAGCCCGACCGATGCGCGTGCCGTTGCTCAGGTTGTGTTCGGCAGTCCAGCGGTCGATCTCGGATTCGAGATCGCGGCTCACTCGGATATTGAGTTGGACGGGGTTGGCGGGGTCGCTTGGGACGGCGCGCTTCTTTGCTGACATGAGTAGCGCGCTAGCATGCTTGCGCATGTGGCGCAAGCGCCGATCGGAGTTTTGTTGGGCCCCCGAGCCTACTGGATCGCGGTGGAACAGCACCAGATCGGGATCCACGTGTTCGGATCCTGGGGGTTGGGCTTGAGCGAGCCGCCGTAGATGCACCCAAAGGGGTGCTTGAAGGCCATCGTGCTGCCGCACAGCGCCGTCGAGCACCCACCCTGCGAGGCGCACCACTGGTCCACCGAGGGCTTGGCGCTCGGGCCCACGCACTTCGCCATCGCGGCCGGGCTGTTCCCCTCGGCGTCGCAGTGACACAGGTGGTCCGCGCCGCAGGTCATCGGCCCCAGCCCACCGCCTTCCTGCGTCTGGCAGGTCACGGGGTCACCCATCCCGTCGGGGTTGTCGCAGTCGAGCATGGTGCCGCAACCGTCGTCCACCATTCCGCAGTCGTCCGGCCCGCAGGCGAACGACGGCACGCACGCACCCCCAGCCCCGCCCGTTCCCCCCGTTCCGCCTGCTACCCCGCCGGTCGCCCCTCCCGAGCCCCCGCCACCAGTGGCGATGAGACCGCCCTCCCCGCCCGTCACCCCATCGCCGCCCATCCCCCCGGCGTCTCCGCCGTCCCCTCCCGAGCCTCCCCCCGCGACCGACGTCACGCCACCAGCCCCGCCTGTATCGCAGGGCTCTCCACTGCATACGCCGTCGGCGGTACAGCTCTTTACGAGCATCGCAAGGGCAACGATCTCGCCCACGACGTGCAACCGGGATCCGAGGCGCATGAGGATATCCATGGGCGCACTAGGTGCGCATGTTTGGGCGTTGTGCCAGTGGCCGACTGTTCAGTGTCGACCGATTTTTACAAGAGCCCATGGCGGACTCACGGGCGATCCTCAGACACCCTGTCCCGAAAAGCAATTCTGAGCGTTCGTCACGCCTGAAATCAAGGCGAAGCACGACATGGTCATGCGCGCCTGGAATGCCCTGTATCGCAGGGCGACGAAGAACCACAAGAAGGCGATGGAACTGTCCAATGCGGCGTGGCGCAAGGCCACGCCCGCACAGCAAGCCGCTCGCCTTCGTCACCGCGAAGATTGACGCCGAGACGCAACCACCATGGCAAAACCCCAGATCATCGTCAACGCGGGCGACCCCGGCGTCAAGGCCGCAGTGTCGGCGAGCACCTCGTGGACTGCCACGCTCGACAGCACCGACGGTGTGCGTCAGGTCGAGTGGGCCGTCACGTCCACCGACGAGACCACGACCGCTGCGAGCTACACCCTCGTCACGTCGGGCTCGGTCGGTCAGACGGTGACCAGCACGTCGCAGGGGCAAGGCACGGCGCTCATCCTGTGGGTCCGCGTCAACGCGGGCAAGGTGGGTGACCAGCCCGACCCGGAGAACACTGAGGCGACGGTCAAAATCTACGTGCCTCTCGCGGACGGCGGCGAGGTCGGTTGTGCGGGCGAAGAGTACGAATCGGATCCCACGTTCGGCGCGACAGGGATCATCAACCAAGGGATCCGCAAAGCCGCCGCTCTCAGCCCGAGCGGGATTCCGGTCAAGATCGTCCGCGCGGCAACGTCCACGGCGCTCCCGGCGAACACGCGCACGAACAACATCCTCACAGCATCCAGCAACGGCGCGATCGGGACGGTCGGCGGAGTCGCGGTGGTCGACGGCGACCACATCCTCGTGAAGGACGAGGGCGGAGTCGCCGCGCACGTCAACGACGGGCCGTATGTGCTCGCGGACGGCGACGGATCCAGTCCTTGGACGCTCACCCGCGCGACGTACTTCGACGCGTCGGAAGAGCTGATCCCGATGACCACCTTCCGCATTCAGGAAGGGACCTACGCGGGCAAGGAATTCTACCTCGCGACAAGCGGCGCGACGATCAACACGACGGCGCTCGAATTCGCGGCCTACGCGTACGCGCCGAACGACGCGGCTTATCTGTGCGTCGGCTCGTCAGGGTTCCTCTCGAACGAGGTCAATGTCTCGGCCATCGGGACCACCGTCGAATTCGCGAGCACGAGCACCATCCCGCTTTCCGTCAAGCGGACGTCCAGCGCCACCAATGCATTTGTCACCGTCGGCCAGACGGTAGCCATGTCGTCGAGCACGACCACCACGAACTTTGGTGCGCTCCACGTCATCCAGGCCAAGCAGGGCTCGGGAGCGTCGCCGGAGAACATCGGGGCATGGGGCGCGCGCTGGAAAGACGTGACGGCGTCCTCGGAAGACACCGAGTTCGTCCTTCAGGCACGCAAGGCCGGCGCCGCGCTTGCGGACGTGGCGGTCATCTCCGGGACCGATGTCATTTTCTCAGCGCTTGGCGGCTCGGGGACAGGGTCTCTCGCTGTCGACAACGACGGCAAGGTCACGTTCTCCGCAGGCGGCAGCGGCGCGGACGCTACGGCCAAGTACCTCACCGACGCGGCCAGCACCGTCAACGCAAACGACGTCCCCACGCAGTCGATGACGGGGACGCTGAACTTCTTCTCGTCCGCCAACCCGCTCAAGGTGGGCCGTTCGGGGGTTGCGTCTTCGGATCTCGAAGCCTTCCGCGTGCGGCGGACCGTCACCGACAACAGCGGGAACTCCACGGGCAATACCGCTGCACACATTGCGTTTGAGATCCCGAACGGGTCGGGCACCGCAACCGACGTCGCGAACATCAAGGTCCAGATCGCAAGCACGATCGGGCCGTCTGCCAACATCATTTTTCGCCCGATGGGCTCAGGAACGATGGCGGATGCGCTCACCGTCAAAGGCGGCGGGATCATCCAGTTCAACGGACTTGACTATCAGCACGACGGATATCGGCTCGTTCTGGATGCAAGCGGCAACCTGAGCGCGTCCGTGGTTTCGTTTGACGAGGTCAAAACTGCCCTTGCGGCAGCTACCTCCGCGGTCACGATCGACGATGACCTCATCGTCTCCGGAGACCTCACCGTCTCCGGCACGACCACAACGGTTGACAGCACGACCGTCAGTCTCGCGGACCGGCTCATCGTCCTCAATTCGAGCACTGGCACCGTCCCTGTCCCGGTGGATATCGCCGGGTTTGTCATCGACCGCGGCAGCGCCGACGGCGTGACGAAGCGAGACATGCCGGGGCTGTTCTGGGACGAGACGAACACCCGATTCGATCTCGCCTACAACACCGCAGGCGATCAGAGCACCATCGGGTCGTTCGTCGGGCTCAAACTGTCCGCCTTGACCGTCTCGGGGTTCTCTTCGGGCTTCGTGCGGTCGAACGGGTCCGGAGTCCTGTCGTCCTCGGCGTTGGCCTCCGGCGACGTCACCGGGGCGCTCGGGTACACCCCCCTTCAGGGCAGTGGAACCACCAACGCACTGCCGCGCTACACCGCGAGCACGACGCTCGGCGACTCCGGCATTACCGACGATGGGACGACGGTCGACACCACCAGGCTGGTGACATACACGTGCGACGCGGCCGGTTCGACGCAAGCCCGCGGTGTCACGATCGTCAACAACACCGTCAGCGGCACTCAGTACACGAAGCAGCACGGCTTCACGGCGTTCCACCCAGGCGGAACGCAGTGGAACATCGGCTCTCGCCTCGAAGTCGTCAACGCCTCGCACGCGCGGCAGATTTGGTACTCCGGATCTGGCTCCGGCGTCCCGTCCGCGGAACTGTTCCGTCTCGACACACAGGATGACAACTTCGGCGCCGTCGCCCGCGCAAACGCGTTCTCCGTGTCGGGTTCCACTGGCTATCGATTCGACTTCTCGAACAACCGCGGCGGGCTCAAGTACAACGCCGGGTCTGACTACATCTACCTGGAGTCTTACAACACCAAAGACCTCCGCTTTTACACTGGCGCAGACTCCGGAGGTTCGGGCGGCGTTCTCCGGATGATCTGGAACGGGAGCGGGCAGGGTTATGCTCAGTACGCGCCCACCACGCCGACGAGCAGTTCAAACGCGGTCACCTTCAATTTGACCACTTCGCAGAACGTCGAGCACACGCTCACCGAAAACACCACGGTCACGATCACCGGTGGCGTGAACGGCCAGCGCGGCACCATCGTCATCTCGCAACCCGCGAGTGCCAAGACGGTCACGATGCCCACGAACGGCGTCGGTGTGGAGTACGACAACACGATCGCCGCGCTCACGACAACTGGCATCGTCGACACGACGAACCTCAGCCGCACGGTCCTCAACTACTACGTGCTCGCGAATGGCAAAGCCTACGTCTATTCGCGCAGCGTCGGCCTCATTCCCTGATCCAGAAAGCCTCTGAGGGACCATGACCTGGACGAAATCAAGCACTCTCACGCTGCCGGCCACTGGCAGCCGCACAGTCAAACTCTACACCGAGGGGGGCGTGCAGTACGTCGATTACCAAGTGATCGATACCGCTGGCAATGGCCATTCGACTCGGTTCACGGTGGCGGACGTCCTCACTGCGCATCCTGAGATCGACAGCCCCACTTTCGCCGCTACCCTCGCCATCTTTCGCGCCTACGGAGACGCGCAGTGCGGCTTCACCGACGTCTAGCCGCGGTCGTTTTCGTCTCCGGGATGGTCGCTGTGGCGGTGCCGTCTTGTGGACGAACCGATCCGGCATGCGCCTCGCGATGCGCGAAGACCTGGAGTTGCCCACCAGGTGAGCCCAACCCGAATTGCGAGGACGCCTTCGAGGCCTGCCTCGACGACTGCCCCACGGTCTACGTGACGGCGATCTCTCACTGATTCCACAGGCGCCGTCGGGGTCCTCTCGCTCCCTCCCCCGGCGGCGCCGCTTTTTCTCTTTCCCCCAAGGATTCCGATGGCCGTTGAGCGCTTCGCCCCTACCGTCTACCTGACGCGTGCCAATCTGCGGTCTACCCCCGGACCGAGCACCGCGCGCTATGCCATCTGTCTCGATGGCCCCCAGGAGCCGTACCAGTATGCCGTGGGCGCGACGGACGCGGACGACGATTGGAGCACGATCGTCCCGCAGGGTGGGACGGCGGGCGCGTGGAAGAAACTGGCCTTTCCGGTCCGCGGTGCCGATCTTCCGAACTCGGACACCACGATTCAGCCCGCTGACAAGGATTGGGCGGTGCTGCCGGCGGCGACGCTCACCGGCAACCACTCGGTCACGCTCGGGACCGAGAACGCGCGCGCCGACTACGAGCACACGATCACTCGACGGGATTCGAGCGCGTACACCTATGCGGTCGTGAACGGGGGCGAGGATGGCGGGACCATCTTCACGTTCACCTCGGTGGGCGGCGCCACGTTCGCGTTCGACGGCACCAATTGGGGACTGAAACTCGCGGCTGTCGCTGGTCCGACGGGCCCCACCGGGCCCGCAGGTGCGACCGGGGCGACTGGACCGCAGGGCGTGGCCGGAGCCACCGGGGCAACGGGGGCTACAGGCCCACAGGGAGCCACAGGTGCAACCGGTCCGACGGGGCCCACCGGCCCGACGGGCGCGACTGGTGCAATCGGACCAACCGGCCCGGAGATGTCCTACACGCCCCCGACGGATCCAACGGACCCGATCAGCACAACGGGCGCATCGGGCACGTACAGCGAGGCCTCGGTCAACACCGTCGTATCGTCGCTGGACCCCTCAATCACCAATCTGGCCTACCAGCGGTGCCATGACACTGGCCATGCGGCCACCAAGACACTTCTCCCGATCCTCTACATCCCGGGCCTCGGTCAGGCGGGAACCGCGATCGACGACACATGCAAGCGGCGTGTCGCGGCGTACACCGACGGGACGACAGCGCCGCTGGTCATTGCAGCCACGACGCGAGGTCGCGGAGCCGGCGGAACGCAGCGCTACGTCAAGGACACCCAAGACCTCTTCGACATCGGAGCCGCGGCCGTCACCGCCGTGGAAGGTCTCGGGGCGACGGTCTACGGGAGCGGCCGGTCATTCGTGATCGTGGGCTACTCGACAGGATGCTTCGACGCGCTTCTCGCCGCGTGTCGCTGCCCCGATCGCGTGCTCGCGCTGATCCTGTACTACCCCAACTTCGACCTCGGCGTGGACCCGGATGACGGGTATTGGGCGCTTCAGTCGAACACCATCCGAACGAACTACCTCGTTTCACAGATCGGCGACCGAGGCACCGGCACCCCTGCGGAAGTGGACCCCTACCTCGCGCGCAACGCGATCGACGGCATCGGGCGCGTCATCGCCATTCCGGGCGGGCCCGACGTGTGGATCCTCGGGGACCAAGACGAGGCTCCCAACGTACCGATCCCGGCCCCTGGGCGCCTAGCGGCGGCCATCCAAGCCGTTCAGCAGGCCATCCCGAAGGCGCACGTTCACATCACGCAGACCGGCGACTCCAATCGCATCCTTCACGACAGCGGGATCAACGGCACTGGCTCAATCTACGCTGAGCGGTACTGGGTGCCGACCGTCCTCTCGAACGCCGCGGAATGGGCGCTCCCCCGTGAGTCTCCGGCCGGCGGGCTGCGCATGTTCGGCTGGTTCTCGATGCGCACCATCTCGGGGTCCGCGAACCCTGAAGAAGATCGCCCGGGGCTTGAGCTTTGGACGGGCCCGAACGCCGGACCGCGCTCCGACACCGACGGCGGCACGCTCCACGCGTGCGAGATTTACTATCTCGATGCCGCGCGCCAGTTCAGCCTGAAACCGGTCACCACGCAGAACGGGTACTACGAGATCCGACGAGGCGGCGACATCCGGAAGGGTACGATCACTGCGGGGGCGGAGACGTACCTCAACCTCAACGCGGCCCCGACGTTGACAGCACTCTCCGATGCTGGGTTCACCGACGTGTGGCACTCGGACACGGGCGTCACCGGCACGACCACCGTCACCGCATGGGCCGCAGTCACCGGCGGGAAAACCTTCACCGCAAGCGCAAATCACCCCTCAACCGCGACCGATGGCGACGGAGAAACCTGCATTCGGTTCACCGCGGCATCGACGACGAAGATGCTCCTCGCGTCGCAGATCATCGACCCGCGATCGGACTGCACGCTGGTGCTGGTGGCGAACCAGGGCGCGACGGCCAATAAGTACTTTTTCGAGATCAACCGGCACGGAGATCGGTCGGCGCTGACGGTGTGGCGGTCCAGCGGGACGCGCGTTTCGTACACGCTGGCTGACGCGAGCAGTGGACTCGGCGCAAGCAACATCGAGCAACCCACAACGGCCGCCGCCAAGCACTTCCTGGCGCTGCGACGGGAGAGCGGCGTCTGGATGCTCAGCGTCGATGGCACCACGTGGACGCGAGCCACGGTGTCGGCCGACACGTTCACCACGTCGGGGACCGTCGAAACAGTCATCGGATGCGGGTGGGCCAACGGCGCCGGAGCGTACTGGAACCACGCCGACGTGGACTACTACGCCATCGCCTCCGTTCAAAGTGCGCTCCCCGTCGCTCAGATTCACGCGGCTTGGAAGTACCTCAAGACGCGGCACACCTTCTAGGAGATCCCCATGTCGACGATCCCGACCATTGATCGTGCCCTGCTCGGGTGCGTGTCCTCCGAAGTCGCCGCCGCGAAGCGTGGCCGGGGCGACCCTGATGCCTACGTGGCCGGCGTGCTCGCGGACGTCGCCGAGGCGGCCAAGGCAGATATCGAAGCCCTCGAAGGGGGCGGGGTGTCCGAAGGGGACTACCGTGTGCGGGTTCAGCGCGTGGCCGGGGCGTCCATGGTGGATTCGTCGCCCATCGAGTTGGACTATGCCCCCTACCTCGTCGACGGCAACGGGACAGGCGTGCTCCTCAACACCCACACCAACAGCGGGGATAACGCGATCGGGACGGGGAATCAGTTGATGCGCATCGTCGGCCCCACGATCGGCGGTATCAAAGGCCAACTTCGATTCCAGCCAGGCACGGTGGAAGATGGGCTGGCCACCTACGACTTCACGTTCTCCTACCTCGCGACGGAGTGACCATGCGACGAACTCTCATCCTGCTGTTCATGTTCTCCGTCGTCGGATGCACGCCCGCACAACTGGCGGCCGTTGCCGCAGGCGCTCAGACCGCCGAGAACGTTGCCCGCGTGGGCTGCTCCCTTCTCCAGAACGCCGCAGCGACCGGCAACGAGGAGGCCATCCTCGCGGCACTCGGTCAACTGCAACGCGACATCACGACGGCGCGGGCGAAGCGGGCCGTCCAGCGCGGCGCCGAGCAAGCGGCCGTCGATGGGCTGATCGAGTCGATGGCGGTGATGCAGAAGACGATCGCGGAGATGTCCGCGCGGGTCGGTGTGCTCGCGGGGGATGGGGCGCCGGTCAGGGTCGACCCGTGCCCGGTGACGAGCGCCCCTGTCCTTCCGCCTCCCGCGGCGACGGCACCTCTCGGGTCGGCGCCGGTGGTGATGCCGTAGGTCAGACGTCCTCGTTGACCTCGCCGTCTTCGAGCTTTTCGTCCAGGTACGTGATCGCCGTTCGCGCGAACGCCGCAGACCCGAACATGTCGTCTCCGATCGAGAGGCTTGGACTCCGAGCCAACACGAAGGCGAGGACGCGGCGGTCTTCGTCGAGTTGCACCGCGACGGCCTCGGCGGTTGGCATCCAATCGGCACGATCCCCGTACTCACGGGACCACGCGCCGATCGACTGTTTCCACCCTCGCGCGCTCAGGTACTCTTCTTCGGTCATCGGCACGTCGCTCATCCCATCCTCCAAACTGGCACCCTAATCATGCCGTACCGTAAGCGCCACTTCATGCTCAAGACCATCGTCGCGTTCTGCGTCGTCTTGGGCCTCGCGCTCGGTTACCTCGCGGCCTCCCTGCGGTCGCTCGGCTGAAGTGTGCGCAGTGCCGCCATCATGCCTTGCTGCTTGGCGGCGGCCTCCAGTCTGGCGATCACGCGCCGGACGCATCGCATCGGGATTTCAAGGCCCGCCACGTACGGCACTGTGCCGTCAAACGCGAGCACCGTGTGACGGCCTCGGTGCCCCGATGCGTAGTCGTACGCGATGAGGTAGTTGATTCCAGAGGGCCCACTGTACCGTACAGCCTTCTGCGGCTTGAACCGAAGCCTCACTTCCCTTGTCCTCTCAACTCATCCAGCGTCATGACGAATGCGGCGTTCGTCAACAGACGGTTGTGGTCGGCCGCGTTGCTCGGGAGGCCATGCGCCGTGGCCTCTTGCAGCGGCAGACCGAGGGGGCTCGGGCCGAGTTCGCGGAACACAATCTCACCCATGACCGCGGTGGCCTCGTAGACGACGCCTTCTCGAAACAGGCCATGGCTGAACCCCAACAAGGGGGCCGAGCCATTGCCGAAACCGGGGCGCACTACGAACCTTGCAAATCGGGCGCTCACGTGGCCTCCAACTTCTTCGCCACACCTTCGAGCGTGGCCGTCATGTCCTGGATCTCGTCGGTGGTGAGCGAGCCGAACTTGCGGCACTGGCCGAGCCGCCGGATGGTCGCCCACAGGGCTTCCGAGGCCTCTTCGTGGGCCCACTGTTCGATGGTGTAGGCCCGGCGATTGCTTGAGTACTGGCGATTGCGCCAGCCACCTGTCTCGCGCGAGAAGTCTTGCCCGCCCGCGGTGAGGAACTTGCGACCGACGGCGGTCACAGGGACGCGCTTGGGGGGACGGTTCACGTCCAAGATGACGATCTCGTCGCCGACCTTCACGTTTACCAGGCTCACTTCTTCCGTCCCTTCTTCGGCGGCGTCCACCCCGCAGCGCGGGCTCTGTCCTGCCAAGTCTCCTCGTCGGTGACGACCTCGCCGTCGCACTCCGCTGTCATGTGTTCGATCGACGGGTCCTCGCACTGCGAGGCGCACGCGTGGCACAGCGACACGTGCGCATGTTCGTAGGCCTTCTGGATGGCCTCTTCGCCAGTCTCGGCCTCGTAGTCGCCAATCCACTTGGACCCAACCACAGCCGCGCTCACCGAGAACGTCTTCTTGCTCATTTGTCGCTCTCTTTCTGCCAGGGGCGGCACGCTTCGATGATCGCCTGGATCGCCTCGTTCGGCATGCGGTCGAAATCGAGACCGCCGACCATCCTCCGGCAGGCCGCGACGGCTTTGCGCCGCCGCACGCGGGCTTCGTCCTCCGGCAGAGCCGGATACACGCGATCCCCGTGGTAGAACACATCTCTGATGCCCCAGGGCTTCCCCCAGGATGCGTTCCACTCGGTGCCGTCGTTCATGATGTGCTTCCGGCCGCCGTTGGATATCTTCGCGAGGGTGAGCATCTTGCGCGGCCCGGCGCTGTCGTGGACTGTGAACATGTCGCCGACGCTTGCGGTTGCGCTCGACAGCGGGCGCCCTTCGCTCTTGCTCACTTGATCGTCTCCTCTTCGGCCCGCGGTGCGAGACTGAACGTCCCCGGCGAAACCTCGACCATCAGGCCCACGTTCCACTCGCACAAGAGCCATTCCTCGACCTCGCCGCCGCCGAGACTGGTTCGGAGACATCCTCCCGGTCCGTGCATGCTGTAGTCGTGGCCGACGTCTAGGATCGCCGCGTTGTGCCCATGGCGCGGCAGAATTGGGAGGCGCGGCGGCTCCCGAAATCCGCCGAACGCCGCAGGTAGCAGGATCCACACACGGTCAGGCCGCTTGGTGACGGCGGGGATGTTCCGTTGGCCTCGGGTGTGGTGGATTTCTTGACGGATCACTGGTCCTTCTCCTTCGCCCCGATGGCCGCCATCATCGTGCCCACGTCTTTGCGGGCCTGAGCGATGAGGCGCTCTTCGGTCTTGTGGATGGGCTTGGTGGTCACTTGTTTTTCTCCTCTGCCTTTTGCTGCGCTCGTCGGATGGCCATGACTTCTTCGAAGTCCTCCGAGAACAAGCCATTCGGCCACGCGTCGACCTCGCCAGTCGAGTCCACGATCGCGGGGGGGTAGGCGCTCCCGGGGAAATGCACCGTCGCTCGAATGTCGGCTCCGTCGGCGATCATGCGGCACACACGAAGCACAGCAACCTCCGACCGGGTCAGGATGATCCGGCGCCCATCCTTGCGCGGCTCGGTAAGCCACTCGGAAACCAGCGCTGCTACTTCGGACGGCAACAACGCGAACCCTCGGGTATCCCATTCGGGCCACGCGAGAACTGGCACACCTTCGCCCCGCCACTCCTCGGGACAGAACGCATGCGACATCCGAAGGCGAGCCACGGGCGCGACAAGGGGGACTATGATTGCGATGTCGATCACGTCGTCTTCTCCTTCGGGTCGAATCGAGGGTCCGCGAGCGTCAGCCCGCGCTTCTTGAGCCGGTCGCGGACGTACTGCGCAAAGAACCCGGTCAAGGTCTCGCCGTCCTCTCGGGCCAGCATGTCGGCTGCGCGCCGCACCCTCGCCGGCAAACTGAGGTTCGTCGTCGGTCAGCAGACGTCGAGCGTCTCGAAGGATCGCGGCGATCTGCGACAGCGCGTGATCGAACTCCGCGCCCAAGCTCTTCACCAAGAAGAGCGCGAGCAGCGCTTCGCCGACGTCGAGCGCCGCGTCGCTGGGCGAGCGCACCGTCGACAGCGTGCGCGCGATCGCGGCCACTTCCGCGGCGTCCGCGTCGCCGCGCGCTTGCTCGGCGAGCAGCATGTCAGCGCTTCGCATCGTGGGCCTCCTCGCTGATCGCGATCGGCGCACGCTGCTCCAGCTCGCGGATCGCGCGATGCACCTGTCGGCGCTCCGCGATGCGCGCTCGCACACGCGCTCGGTTGATCGCCCGTCGCGGCACGTCACTGCGCGGCCGCGGGATCCTTTGCGTTCCCATGTCGTCACCAGGCTTTCTGCGCCGTCGTCTCGGCGCTCTTCGGAGTGGACCACGGATCGGCCGTCGGTGTCATCGTCGGCGCGGGTGCCTCGGACGGCGGGTAATGGTCAAAATTGACCAATGGGGGCGCCACCTCAGTTGAGGGCGAGCCGGGCATTCCACGCTCGCATGTCGGCATACTCGGGCCCGTGCGCTTCGAGGAATCGCTGACATGCCCCGGAAGTGACGGGATCTGGGTTGCCTCTCGGGGCCGACGAGAGCTGAGAGCCGCGCTGACGGGCGGTGATGACAAGAATCTGCTCGATCCAGTTGAGACGGTGCATGTGCTCCTTTCGCCAACATCGGTTGGCATGTTGACCATTCGCGCTCGACTTTGACCATTACCGGACGGCGAATGTCCGGGCGTGGAGTGGAGTGCAGCGCTCGCGGGGAGGCGGCGGCGCGCGCCTCCACTTCGAGCTGTTCCTTCGCCAGCTTCTCGGCGGCGGTCTCGGGCGCGGGTCGCACGATGTCGCGAAGGGCGACGAGGCGAGGCGTCGCGAACGCCTGCGGTCCCGATCTCCACACACGCACGATCGCGGTCTCGTCGCCGATCGTCTTCAGATGCGCGAGCGCCTCGCGGTTTCGATCGCGTCCCGACGACAGCACGACGATCACGAGGTCGCCCTCCTGCACCGTTGTTTCGCACGTCCTCGCCGCGTCGCGGCGTTTCGTGTGCAGGCTGCGCTTGCGCCCGTTGCGCGCGCGGCAAGGATCCTGTCGCAGCGCTCTGCACTTCGGGCACGCGATCGAGAACGGACCACCGACGCGGATCGTTTTCATCGCCCGCCTCGCTTCGCGGCAGCCTTGCGCGCTCGGCGGATCTGTTCGACGCCCACCGCGACGAGGACGCAGCCCGGCAACGGCGTGACGTCGCCGACGTCGACTCGGCGCCTGCGACCGTCCGGCGTGTGCTGGAAGAAGTCGAGGAACGAAGCGCCGAGATCGTCGACGTCAAACACGACTTGTCCGATGGCGGGCCCCGCCGCGAAGAGCAGCACGGTGCTGCTCTTCGTCGTGTGCAGCGGCTTGCACCACGGCGGCAGCTCCTCGCGGCGCAGCAAGCGCGGCTCGTCGGGGCTCGATCCCACGCCGTATGCGGTGCTCATCGTCGTGGCGCTCGACTCCAGCGACAGCAGCAACGCCGCCGCGCGCATGTCTGTCTCGCCGAATTCCTCGAACTGAAGCGCATCGTCGAGCAGGTAAGCGATCAGCCCGATGCGCTTCCGTTCGGGCAGCGCGCGCCACGCGTCGAGCGGCGACTTGATGGAGCTGACCTTGTCCACGATCTTGCGCGCCGCCTCTCGTGACGGACCCGAAGCCCACTGCGCGAGGAGCTTGTCGATGACGCTCACGAGGCGCCGCCCTTCGTGCGCGCGTGGTAGGCCGCGACCTCGCGAGCGATGGTGTCGCGGCGAGCCCTGCGAGCATCGTTCTCGCAGTCGAGCATGTCGCCGGTCGTGCGGGCGCAATAGGCCTTGTTGGCGGCCTGTTTGGCGAGCTTCGCGATCCGCTCCCGCTCCTCGGCGGGCACCGTGTCGAGCGGATCGGTGCTCGCGGGCGACGGGTGGTGGATCTTGTCGTCGTCGGGCATCGTCATCGTCGTCGTGCTCCTGTAAAAAAGATCCTCCTCGCGCGGCATGCAGCGACATACCAGGCACCATGCCCGATGATCTCCGCGCGAGAAGGCTGCGGGTCAGCCGTCGCCGTCGCCGTCGCCGTAGCCGTAGCCGGAGCCGTAGCCGTAGCCGGAGCCGGAGCCGTAGCCGTCGCCTACTTGCGCCACGGCTTGATCTCCTCGATGCGCTTCACAGCGTCGCCTCGCGCACGCCCCACGTCTCCCCGAGGCGCAGATACTCCGGATAGCTGGCCAGCTCCGCGCGCAGGATCGCGCACGCGTCGTCGGCGTCGTCGCCCTGCTCGGCGGGATAGCTCGTCAGCGTCGTCCCGGTTCGCGTGTCGAACGTCTCCAGATTGAAGGTCGGCATGGTGTCGTCACTTTCTCCGGCGTCGTCTCGCCGGTGAGACCTTTATAGGTCGGACCCTATGACCGCGCAAGGGGGTCGCGAGACTTTTTGAGGCGTCGACGTCGTTTCGGGGGTGAGGCTGGAGAGGGCTCGGTCGACAGCCCTTCGAGCAGCAGCTCGCGCAGGGTCAGGCCGTAGGCGCGCGCCGTCTCAATCAGCACGTCCTCGCTGATCCCAGAGCGGCCCGACTCGCGTTCGCTCAGCGTCGGCTGCGCGATTCCGAGCAGTCGTGCAGCCTCGGTCACGCCCAGCCCGCGGCGCTCGCGAGCGCTCCGGATCACCTGCCAAAAAAGGCGATCGGCGTTCACGAGAGCTGCCTCCACGATCGCTCCGGGCCGATCGCTTTGTCGAGGCGTTGTCGCAGCACGCGCGTGTGCGGCGCCTCTCCGCCGCAGTCGCAGCACCGCTCGGCGATCCGCGGCACCCAGCGCCGGCACCGCACCGGCGCGCGCGTGGCGATCTCCGTGGCGATCACCAGCCCGCAGTTCGCGCCGACGGGCGGAAGCATCGGGCTCACGAGGGGTTCTCCTGCGGGCCCGGGTGCTCGCGGCATTGGCCTTTGACGCAGTAGGGTCCGGGCGTGACGCAGTCGGCGTCGGACGAGCACGACAGCCCGCACGGGTCGGGGTCGTCGGCGAGCACGGCGTCCAGTTCGGGGTCGTTTCGGACGACCCACAAGGCCATGTCCATCCTGCGCGCGAGATCAACGCCTCGCTCCGACAGCGCGCGGGACAGCCAGTCCCACCGAACGCGACGGTTGTCCGGTGGATAGTTCGGCATGAACTCCAGCGGGATCCCCTCGTGTACCTGGCGCTCTCGCGCCGCGTCTGCCTTGCGGCGGTTCTCCTCGCTGTCGCGCCGATTGCGCGCGCGGTCGCACGCGCAATCCATCACGCCTCCACGCTTCTCATTGCACGTTTTGCAGACGTGCGTCCCATGGAACGGGCTCAGGTCGCCCGGGTTTGTGTTCGCGCTGGTTCTCCAGTTCATCGTGTCCTCCTGACCGGAAAGGCCCGGCGGCACTTCCCTCGCGGGCGCCTTCCGGGCCAGTGCTCTCGCTGCGACGGGGCCAACGTCACGGCGTGTATTCGATGTCGACGCGCGCGCCGCGCACACCCACGCCGCGGAGCGCCGCCTGCTCGCGTGGGAGGAAAGGAACGGGCGCCACCTCGCGCACGCCCCACGTCTCCCCGAGGCGCAGATACTCCGGATAGCTGGCCAGCTCCGCGCGCAGGATCGCGCAC
>WBZT01000075.1_pt3 | contig 18644 bp, 13 predicted proteins | sample 5204241 | NCBI WGS metagenome assembly WBZT01 (sample SAMN12344358, study PRJNA552823) | activated sludge metagenome | biome: Activated sludge suspended growth; feature: Nitrification reactor; material: Wastewater; isolation source: activated sludge from nitrification reactor of wastewater...
AATCGCGCCGACCGGCCTGATTGGACTTTGACCCCGTGAGCGGGTTTTCCCCGCATCCTTACTGCTTCTCCGGCAGGAGGGCCTGTTGCGCGTTAGTCCTCACCGGATACAACCCGGGACAGCAGCCGAACATTTCGTGAAATGCGCTGCTGAAATGACTCAAGCTGTTGTAGCCGACTTCCATCGCGGCTTCGGTCACGTTGCACTTGCCCGTGCGCAACAACTCCGCCGCGCGCTCCATCCGCGTCTGCCGCAGAAACTGCTGCATGGTCATGCCGCCTTCCTGCGCGAACTGCCGGCTCAGGTAAAACGGACTGCAATTGACCATCCGCGCCAGTTCCTCCAGTGACGGCGGATTCTGCATCCGCTCCCTCAAAATCAACCTGGCCTTCTCCACCCGCTCACGCGCGAGACGCTGGGTGCGTGTGCAAAGCAATTCCCCCTGCGCCGGATGGAAGAACAAATGAGCGGCCACTTCGAGCGCTTTCGAGCGAAACCACATTTCCTGAGCCGGACTGAAGACGGGGCAATGCCGCAGGCTTTCCACTAACTGCTGCAACGTGAGAACAAGCCGCTCCGCCGGCGCGACCGTGGACGCGGTCGCCTCGTCGCACACCACGGCGCGAATCAGCGGATGCAGATTGCCGCGCTGCTTTTGGAAATGCTCCTTCAAGAACGCCGGAGAAAACTCGATGGTGATGAAACGATGTTGTTCGTCCGCGTTGCGCGTGGCGGTCAATGGCGGTTGCCCTTGATAATAAAATGCGAAAGTCTGCGGCAGCAATTCAACCACCTGTTGTCCGTCTGTCAGTTTTCCCCGTCCATCAAGGTTCAAGCACAACTCGACGCTGCTGGGATGAAAACTCCGTCCCCAATCGAACTGCTCCTTCGCGGCGAAATCATGCCATTCGAAGCTGAAACCTAAATCGTGAAAGCTGCCGAACAAGGGACGCCAGCCCGGCCCGACCGTCTTCCACGCCGGCGCTTCCGCAAATGCCGGGCACACTGCTTGCCTCTCCAGGGGAAATTGTTCCGACCGGACATTCGACTTTTCTTTTGTGTTTTTACCGCGCGGCACAAGTCCGGGCGAGAAGCCAAGGGAGTGTTGGTGTGTTGCGCGTCGGCGGCCTTCCTGAAAATCGGATTTCCAGCATGGTGGCAGCCTGCTGGAAACTTCAACGACGCGCTGCCGCCGGATTGCCTTTTTTTGACGGTGGATTGCGCAACCGCCCGTCAATTCTCGACAAGTTGCCGAAAGCATGCCGTGCTTCTGTTCGTTAATCTTCCGCGATGCTGAAAATTCTTCCGACTCGATTTGCGGCCGTGCTCGCGGGCGTCATGGCGTTGTGCTTGTCGAACGTTATGGCGGCGGACACCGCGCGCGTTGTCCAACTTCCCGCGTCTCATCCCGCGCCGCTCATCGTCGCTCCCGATCGCGGCTTCCAAGGCAACGAAGAAATCCGCGACGCGCTCGAAGCCTTCACGCAGGGAGCGCCCGGCGAAATCGTATTCGTCACTGACGCACGGACCAGCAACACGCTCACGCGCGCCACGCAGCGATTGACCGCAGCCGGAGCGCGCGACATCGCCGTGCTGCCGCTGTTTCTCTCCGCTTCCGACCCGAGTTGGTTGCTGGCGCAACGCTGTCTGACAGAGTTGACGAATACTGCCAGCGGATCGTCCAGCGCGCCGGCGGTGTTGACCGAGGGGCGGCTCTTCGGTCGAAGTTATTTCGCAGTCGAAATCCTCGCTGACCGATTGCGAGCGATTGCCAATCCGGCCGGGCGTGACGTGATCGTCGTCGGCTGCGCGGAGGAAAGCGAAACCGCTCAGTCGTTTGAGAAGGACTGGCAACGGCTCGCCACGTTGGCCGCTGAGGGATTTGGTTTCAAATCCGTGCGAGCGCTGGTGTGGCCGGTCGCGTCGCGGGGCGAAGGGAACGACAAATCCAAGGCAGTGGAACGCGCCTTGGCCGATCTGGTCATCAACGGCGAGCGCGTCGCCGTTGTGCCGTTTCATTTCGGCAAGAAGCTGGATGGCATGATGACCTTCAACGCGAGCCTGCGCAGCAAGCTTCCCAAAGCCGCCGAATGGATTGAAAGCGACGTGACGCCGCATCCGGCGCTGACGCAGTGGATCGCGCGCGAAGTAAATCGTCAGACCGCGTTGCGCCTGGAGGAACTCGGCGTCGTGTTCCTCGCGCACGGCTCGGACTATCACTGGAACGAAACCATGCGCGAATCCGTCGCCTCGCTGACGGACCGCTTCAAGATTGAATTTTCCTTTAGCATGGCTGACCCGCCGTTGATCGAACGTGCCGTGCGCCGGCTCGAACAGCGCGGCGCGAGCCGCATAGTGGTGGTGCGCGTCTTCGGACTGGCCGACAGCTTTGAGCGCACCGTGAAACACGCATTGGGGCTGGACGTGGAGGAAATGTTCTCATCACGCGGCACGCTCGACGAAGCTCTCTGCTCTCCCGATCCGCGACTTCAAACCAATCGCGCTCCTGCTGCGGTTGCTGCTCGCACCCAATCCGCTCACGACGCTCACGGCCACGGTCATGCGAGCGGCCCGCAACCGCGCATCCGTTCTTCCGCGCTGCTGGCCACCACCGGCGGAGTGGAAGCTCATCCTTTCTTTGCGTCAGCATTGCTGGACCGCGCCAAGGCTCTCTCCAAAGACCCGGCGCGCGAAACCATCATTTTGGTCGCGCACGGCTCAGGCGACGACGCGACCAACGAACGTTGGCGAAAACTTTTGGAATCATTGGCCACGCAAATGCGGTCCAACGGCGGCGCAAACTTCCGGGCGATTCGCACCGGCACATGGCGCGAGGATTGGCCGGACAAACGCGCTCCCGAAGTCGCGGCGATTCGCCGCATGGTGGAGGACGCAACTCGCGATGGCGGTCGTGCCCTTGTCATTCCCGCGCGCACGGCGGAACAAGGGAACGAACGCGAGTTTCTCAAAGGCTTGAATTTTGAACTCGGCACAGGATTCGCCCCGCATCCGTTGTTTGCTCGTTGGGTGGAGGAAAAAATCCGCGAAGGCGCTGCGAAGTTGGAAGCGAGCGGTTTGCCTGATGAGATGCCGTTTCAAGCATCACGGGGCAAGTGATGCATCAATGTGAATTGTCACGGAGTCAGAGAAACCGCAGTGCTTCAGAATCGTAAAAGAAAGTTGAGATTGAACATTTCTTGCCCTTGAGGCATCTATAAGGCGTGCGACTTGCAAAAACAGTGTTGATAGTGCTCCTGGCGTTTGCCTGGTTGCCGCTGTCTGCCCATTGCAGGATCGAGACTTTTCCCGGTTTCGAGTGGCTGGCCTGTCAGTCGGCTGGCAACACGCAGTCCACTCCAAGTTCGCACTGTGATCCCGGCTGCTGTTCGGTCGAATCCGTTTCCTATAGAGCACCAGCGAACCAGCACTTCCATGTCGATCTCAATTTTGTTTTGCTGTTTGCCAACGTTCTGGCGGAGTTCTCGGTTGAGAGGCCGATTGAATTCGTAGTTGGTCCTTCGTCTGACCCGCCGCCGGAGTTGCTCGCAAGCTGGCAGTTCGTTTCCCGCACGGCACTTCCCGCCCGTGCGCCTTCCATTGCTTCGTAATTAGTCCTCGCTTCCGCTGAGGGCTTTCCTCCCGTCATCGGGCGTTTCGTCGCGCCTGTGTGTCTTGTTCCGTTCTGGTTTGCCGTGTTCGTGCAGTGCCCGTTTTGAATTATGAAGCAATTGACCTTGATGAAGATGAAGTGGCGTCGCCCATTCGCCGTGGCGACGCTGGCCGCAACTCTTGCCGCGCCTGTTGCGCAAGCGCAGGAGGCGGCTTCGACTAATGCCAACGCTTCCCTGGCGCTCGATGCGCTCGTGGCCGAAGCGTTGGAGAAAAATCCCGAACTCCGATTTTATGAAGCCGAAATCGCGGCGGCGAAGGGCGGACGCAAAACCGCCGGGCTGTGGCCGAATCCTGAAGTGAGCGGAGGCGTGGGCCAAAGAAGCGCCCGAGATCCCAGCGGCATAACGGGTGAAGGCCTAGCCTGGTCGGCGTCGGTTGTTCAGCCGTTCGAGTGGCCCGGCCGCATCGGACTGCGCAAAGCCATCGCGAATCGCGACATTGAATTGGCCGAACTTGGCTACGGGCGGTTCAAAGTGGCGCTGGCGGCGCGAATGCGCGTGCTGGGTTACACGCTCTTTGCCGCGCAGGAGAGAGCCGCTGCAGCACGTGAGGTGGCCGATCGCTACAAAGCCTTGCGCGAAGTGTTGGTGCAGCGCGAACCGGCCGGGCTGACGCCGCTGCTGGAGTTTCGCGTCATTGAGGCAGGTGAATTAACTTCGCAACGCACGGCGAGCTTGGCGGCGCTCGCCACACAGGCCGCATTGCTGGAGTTGAACCAACTGCGCGGCCAATCTCCCGGCGCTCCACTCTCGGTGGCGCAGACGGATCTCTCGTTCCGACCTGTTGATCCAACAGACAGGCTGCTGGCGTTAGCGCACACGAACAACTTTGAGTTGCGCCTGCGCGCGGTAGAACTGGCGCAGCAGGGCTTTCGGGTCGCGCTGGCAAAGAACGAGCGTTTTCCAACGCTGAGTGTCGGTCCGTCCTTCTCACACGCTGAGGCGAGCAGAGCCGCGGAGCGCGAACAAGTCATCGGCGTGGGCATCTCGCTGCCGTTGCCGCTGTGGAATCGCAATCAGGGCAACATCCAGACGGCCGAGGCGCGTCAGTTGCAGGCGGAGACGTCCTTCTACGTCACGCAGCGCGACACCGAGCGGCAAGTGCTCCAGGCCGCGCTGAACTACGAAACCAAGCTGCGCGAGATGTCCCGCTGGCGGCCCGACTCGGTGCAACATTTCCGGGAAGCGGCGGAAGTCGCCGACCGCCATTACCGGCTGGGGTCAGTGCCCATCGCCACCTACGTCGAGTTGCAAAACAAATACCTCGAAGCGGTCGAGGGCTTGCTCGACACGAAGCTGGAGGCGCTGGAAGCCGGACAAAATCTCGAAGTGCTCACGGGCCTGACACCGCCACTCGCCCGCGCGACGGAACAGAAACCCGCGCAAGAGGAGAAGAAATGAAATCGTTCCGACTGGCAATGCTCGTCACCGTGGTGGCTCTTGCGGGCTTCGTGCTCGCGGGGTGCGGCAAGAAGCACGATGCGGGCGACGGCCACGACCACGGCGCGGAGAAAGCGGAGGGCAAAGCGGAAGGGCACGGCCACGAGGAAGAAGCTCCCAGCGGCGCGTCCTTCAAGCCGGGCAAGGGCGTCATCCTCACCGAAGAAACACGCCAGAGCCTCGGCGTGGAGACAGCGGAAGTGACCGAACGCAAGTTGCCCGTCGAGCTTCGCTTCACCGTGCAGGTTTTCGGCGAGGACCACAAGCCGACCGCCACCGAAGCCGAGCACGCGGAATGCACATGCAAAGCATCGGGGTTGTTGGGCCAAACTCAGGCTGGGTCGCTGCGGACAAATCAACCTGCGTCGCTCGCCTCGAAGACGGGCGAGGCGCTGGGTGGCATTGTGCTCGATGTGAAGCCGGCCAAGGCGCTGGCGTTAGGCGACGCGGAGGTCGTCATCGGCGTTACCAACGTGGGAACGCAGCTCAAGCCCGGCGAGTTTCTCTCCGCGAGTGTCGCGATTCCCCGAAACGAAACAGTTGCCGTTGTTCCCAAATCGGCCGTGTTGCGTTCAGCGGAAGGAAGCTTCGTTTACACGCTCAACGGTGATGCCTACTTCCGCACTGCGGTCAAAACCGGCGCGGAAGCGGAAGGCTTTGTGGAAATCACGGACGGATTATTCGCCGGAGATTCGGTCGTGACCAAGCCGGTGGAAAAGCTCTGGCTCATTGAACTGCGCGCCACCAAAGGCGGCGGACATTCTCATTGAAAAATTATGAAACCTCTCTTGCTTAGATTCCGTTGGAGCACGCTGGCTTGGCTGATGACGAGCGTCGCGTTGGTGGGTTGCGCAACCGCGCCCACGCCGCCGGGAGTGAGCGTCGAACGAAAATCCACTCGTACGCTCGTAGTTCAAAGCGCGCACATCCGCGCCACCGACGGGGGTGTCAGAGTGTGGGGCAGCGTGCAACAAAGTTTGGGTTACGGCAGCACGCGGCAAAGTCATCTCGACGTGGACGTGATCGGGCCGGACGGCCAGTTGCTCCGCCACAAGGCCATCGTCTATCACCCGTTTCCGGTCGCGCGTTCTCCACATCCTCATCGGAGCTCGCGCGGCTCGCAATACGGCACGGACCTTCCCGAAGTGCCGCCGCCCGGCAGCGTCATCCGTGTCAGCCATCATCCCGTCTCCGTGGCGGAGTGCGGAACACATCAACAGGAGATCAAATGAAATCACACATTCTTCGCAAATTCATCGGCGCGCTCGCGCTGGTTGCGTTCTGTTTTACAGCCGCCAACAGTTGGGCGCATCTGCCACATCCCATTCAGATTCACGCGACCGTTGTCTTCGTGGACCACGAGACACAGACCCTCGTGGCCAAGCCCAGCCAGCCGACCAAAGAACCGAAGCCGTTCGTGCTGGATTGGAACAAGGACACGCAGTTCATCAAGAACGGCGAAGCAGTCACGGCAGCGGACTTGAAGCAAGGCGTTTCTGCCACGATTCACTACAAACGTGTGTCGTTCCGCAATCCGCTGCTCAAGAAAGTCATTTGGGAAGATCAGTGAACATCCAACTCCAATCCATTTTGAAGTGCCCGAACTGCGGCTTCCGCGTCGAGGAAACGATGCCAACAGATGCCTGCGTTCATTTCTACGATTGCCCGCGGTGCGGGACGCAACTCAAGCCAAAAACCGGTGACTGCTGCGTCTTCTGCTCCTACGGAACGGTCAAGTGCCCGCCGAAACAACAGGGCAATTCCTGCTGCGTCACTCATTAACACCTTATGCTCCATCGTCTCCTTGAATTCTCGATCCGCCAGCGCGTGTTTGTCGTGCTCGCGACTGTCGTCCTGATCGGCATCGGCGTTTACTCCGCGTTGCGCTTGCCGATTGACGCCGTGCCGGACATCACGAACGTCCAGGTGCAGGTCAATACTCAAGTGCCTGCGCTCGCGCCGGAAGAAATCGAAAAGCTCGTCACCTTCCCCATCGAGAATGAGATGGCCGGAATTCCCGGGCTGATGGAACTGCGCTCGCTTTCCAAATTCGGCCTCTCGCAGGTCACACTCGTTTTCGAGGATGGCACGGACATTTTCCGCTCGCGCCAGCTCGTCAGCGAACGATTGCAGACCGTGCTCGATTCGCTTCCTGCCGGCCTCACGCCAAAGCTCGCTCCGATCAGTACAGGCTTGGGCGAGATTTATTACTACGTCGTCGAGTACGCGCCCAACGCGACGAACAAGCCAGCGACACGTGAAGAGCAGTTGATGGAACTGAAACTCATCCACGATTTCGTCATCAAACCGCGCCTGCGCTCAACACCCGGCGTCGCCGAGGTAAACGCACAAGGCGGTTACGAAAAGCAAATCGTCGTGCAGCCTGATCCCGACAAGCTCAAGAGCGTCGGCGTTTCGTTTGGCGAACTGGCGGAAGTCATCGGCGAAAATGTCGAGAACGCGGGCGGCAGTGTGATCCAACTCGGAGGCGAACAAATCACCGTCCGCGCTGCGGGCCGCGTGCAAACCGCTCAGGAAATCGCGGATATTCCATTGCGCTTCGGCGGACGCGCCACGCCGATGCACGTGCATGACGTGGCCGAAGTTGTCATCGGCAAAGCCGTCCGTACCGGCGCGGGCACTTACAACGGCGAAGAATGCGTTCTCGGTGTCGCGCTCATGCTCGCGGGCGATAACAGCCGGCTTGTCGCCAACCGGGTCGCAGAAAAGCTCAAGGAAATCCAAACGAAACTGCCCGACGGCGTGCAAATCATTCCCGTCTATGACCGGACCGTGCTTGTGGACAAAACTATTGCCACGGTTGAGAAAAACCTTTTTGAGGGCGCAATCCTGGTCGTGGTTGTTTTGTTGCTCCTGCTCGGCAACTGGCGGGCCGCGCTCATCGTGGCACTCGCCATCCCGCTCTCTCTGCTGTTCGCGATGACGGGAATGGTGAACGGGAAAATCTCCGGCAACCTGATGAGTCTCGGCGCGATTGACTTTGGCCTCATCATTGATGGCGCGGTCGTGATGGTCGAAAACATCATTCGCCATCTCGCCGAGAAGCAGCATCAGTTGAAGCGCCGGCTCACCTCGCGGGAACGCGCCCACGAAGTGCTCGCTTCAGCCAAGGAAGTCGCCAGCCCGATGTTCTTCGGCGTCATTATCATCACGGTTGTCTATTTCCCGATTCTCGCTCTCACGGGCATCGAGGGGAAAATGTTCAAACCAATGGCGATCACCGTCATCTTTGCGCTCGTGGGCGCGCTCGCGTTGGCGTTCACGCTCATGCCCGCGCTCTGTTCGTGGTTTCTCGGCGGCAACATCAAGGAGGAAGACAGTTGGCTTATCAGAATGGCGAAGAAGGGTTACTCGCCGTTGCTGAATCTCTCGCTGCGCCATCGCTGGATCATGACCGGCGCAGGCGTCGGATTGTTCGCGCTGGCGGTCGTGGTGTTCAGTCACATGGGCGCGGAGTTCGTGCCGCAATTGGACGAAGGCTCTTTTGCCACGCACATGATTCGCACGACGAGCATCGGCCTCGACGCCAGCATCGAAATGCAGAAGCGCGGCGAGAAGCTGCTCGTGGAGAAGTTCCCGGAAGTCGCTTACACGTTCAGCCGCATCGGCACTGCTGAAATCGCGACCGACCCAATGGGCGTCAACGTCGCCGACACCTACATTATGTTCAAACCAGAGAGCGCATGGCGGAAGGTGAACGGCAAAACCATTTCCAAGGATGAGCTTGCCAACCTGATGACCGAGGAACTCGGCAAACACGTTCCCGGCGAAGGCCATTTGTTCAGCCAACCGATTGAAATGCGCTTCAATGAAATTCTTGAAGGCACGCGCGCCGACATCGCCGTGAAAGTCTTTGGCGAAGACTTCGTCGAGATTGAAAAGATTGCGACGCAGGCCCGCGAGATTCTGGAGAGCGTGCGCGGCGCGGCAGACGTGGAATTCGATGCGCTCGGCAAATCGCCGCTGCTCGAAATCGTGCCCAAGCGTGAAGCCATGACGAAATACAACCTGCACGCCGCCGAGATCAACCGCGTCGTGAACACCGCTCTCGCGGGCGAGGAGGTCGGCAAGCTCATTGAAGGCAATCGCCGGTTTGACATCGTGGTGCGTCTGCCGGAGCAAGCGCGCGAGAAGTTGGAAGAATTGAAGCGTCTGCCTGTGCGCACGGATGCGGGTGGTTTGCTCACGCTCGGCCAGGTTGCCGACTTCAAAGTGGTTGAGCAAGTCGCTGCCATCGCGCGCGAATTCAGCCAGCGCCGCGCTGCCATCATGGTGAACCTGCGCGGTCGCGATGTGGAAAGTTTCGTCCTCGAAGCGCAAAAGAAAATCGCCGAGCAAATCAAGCTGCCGCAGGGCTACACAATTGAGTTCGGTGGACAGTTCAAAAACTTGCAGCAGGCGCGAGCGCGCCTCGCCATCGTCGTGCCTGTCGCGCTCGGACTCATCTTCATTCTCGTGTTCATGTCGCTCGGAAGCTTGCGGCAAACGTTGCTCGTTTATACCGGCATTCCGCTGGCCGTGACGGGCGGCGTGTTCGCGCTCTGGCTGCGCGGATTGCCTTTCAGTATTTCCGCAGGCGTCGGCTTCATCGCACTCAGCGGCGTCGCCGTACTCAACGGCCTCGTGATGATTTCCTTCTTCAACCTGTTGCGCGAACGCGGCCGCGACGTGCCGACGTGCGTGCGCGAAGGCGCAATGACGCGATTGCGGCCAGTGCTGATGACTGCGCTCGTTGCGTCGCTCGGCTTTGTGCCGATGGCCATTGCGAGCGGCGCGGGCGCGGAAGTTCAGCGTCCTTTGGCAACCGTCGTCATCGGCGGCATTCTTTCATCAACTTTCCTCACGCTCGTTTTGCTACCCACGCTCTACGAGTGTTTGGAGCGAAAGAGCAGGCCGAGGAATGAAAACAATGATGACTCCGAAACGGAGTTGGCTATCGCAGCGGAAGAAACGCGGATTGAAGCAAAGCCTGCGGGCGCAGCTTCGAGTGAAGCTGCCGCGTCGCCAGGCCTAATTCCATGAACGAAAGGCAACACGATGAAAACAATCTCAAGACTCGCCGTTGTGCTGATGCTCCTTGTTGCCCTTGTGGCCGTGAGCGGTTGCGCCACCGCCGAGAAGCCGAATCTTCAAGGCTACAGGCACTCAAGCCCAACCATTGATGACTATTACCCATCGAGAACGAAATGAACTTTGGCGGTCTGCCGAGAGGCTGCCGCGAAACCGACAGAACCACAAAACGAAAGCGACACACATCGTTATGAAAACAAGCATCCGAATCCTCACCGTCGCCGTCGCCCTATGCATCGGCATTGCACTCACGGCCACCGCCGCCGACAAGGACCACAAACACAAGGCCACGCCGAAGGGCGGACGCTTGCTCGACAAAACCGAACCGCACGCCGAGTTCGTCGTCGAGAAAGACCGCACCGTGACCATCAACTTCTACAACGAAGAGATGAAACCCTTGGCCGCAACCACGCAGAACGTCACCGTGCAGGCCGACGCGAAGGACGGAAAAGCCAAGCTGGAGTTCGAGAAGAAGGGCGATTCGCTCGTGAGCAAAACGAAACTCCCGGAGGGCGATGGCTACAACGTCGTCGTGCAGTTCAAGCAAACCGCCGAAGCCAAGCCGCAGAACTTCCGCTTCAAGCTGGACATGCACACCTGCGGCGAGTGCAAGCGCGCCGAGTATGCCTGCATTTGTGAACACTGAAAGATGAGGAGGCCCGCTGTGTGGCTCGACCTTTCGCCGCGCGGCGGACCAAACGAAAGGAATTATGAAATCAAGAGCCGGACCATTCCATGCGTTGTTCGTTGCCGTTGCGCTGTTCGGCGCGACCGATGCGTTAGCACACACGACGCGATCGCGCCCGGTGGAGGCGACCATTGAAACGATCAACCTTGAAAGCCGGATGCTGACGATTGCTCCAGCCAAGGGCAAAGGGCCATCCGACTTGGCACTGACGAAGCGAACGAAGTTTCTCCACAACTGGAAGTTTGCACCCGCGAGCGAACTCAAGCCGGGAAGGCGCGCGGTTGTTTACTACCGTTCGCCATTCTTCGGAAAACCGTTCGTGACGAAGATTGTTTGGGTCAATGGAGCGTGACCGTGCGGAGAGAGGACCGTGAGCCGATGGAAGTCACCGCAAGCCGCTGCCAAACGAGCCGAGCGCACCGCCAAAGAAGCGGAAAAGCTTCGCAAGGAAGACCGCAAGTCGAGGCTGCTGTTGATCGGGACAGTCGTATTGATGGTTCTGAGCCTCGCGGCGTACTTGATATGGGCGTTCAATCGGATCAACGAGCATCGTGGCCATCGCCACCAACACCAGCACGGGCAGGACAGCCACTTGCCGCAAACGAACCCATGAATTCATGAGCAAGAACGAACACGCCAAACCGCGCGCCGATGGTCAGAATCCAAGCGCCTCTTGCTGTCATGGTGAGAAGTGCGACATCACGGCGAAGCCGGAGCAGACCACCGCTCTGAACGTTCAGGCGAGCGCGGAGCAACTGACCACGTTGTGCGTCGCCGGCATGGACTGCGCGGACGAAGTGGCGGCGATTGAGCGCGTGCTCAAGCCGATCAGCGGCATTCGGGAAATCAAAGTCAACCTCATGGCCGGAACTGCCACAATCGCTCACGATAAATCGGTCACCGCCGAACAACTGATCAAAGCCATCGGCACGGCGGGCTTGAAGGCTTCGCAAGCCGGGCGCGGAGGCAAACCGGAGGACGAGCATGGCGAAGGTTCGCGTCGCGCTCATCTCGTGTCGGTGATTGTCTCCGGCCTCTTCACCGGCGTTTCGCTCCTGTTTCAGTGGCAGAACCTGTTCCCGCCTTACGGCAAAGCTGCCGCCGCTCTGGTCGCGATCATCGCCGGCGGTTGGTTCATTCTGCCCAAGGCGATTCGCGCTCTGCGCCAGCTCTCGCTCGACATGAATGTGCTGATGAGCGTCGCGGTCATCGGCGCGGCGTGCATTGGCGAGTGGACGGAAGCGGCGGCGGTCGTGTTCCTGTTCGCGTTGTCCGAATTGCTTGAGGCATTCAGCGTCGCCCGCGCCCGCAAGGCGATTCAATCGCTGCTCGAACTGACGCCCGAAACCGCGCTCGTCAACCGCAACGGCCAGATTGAAGAAGTGCGCGTTGAGGAAGTCGCCATTGACGAAACCATCGTTGTCAAATCGGGAGCGCGCGTGCCGCTCGATGGCATTGTCACGTCCGGTGAATCCGCCATCAATCAAGCGCCCATCACCGGCGAATCCATGCCGGTCGAAAAGAAGTCGGGCGATACCATCTTCGCCGGCACAATCAACGGCGAAGGTTCGCTCGAAGCGAAAGTCTCGAAGGCATACACCGACACGACGCTGGCGAAAATCATCAAGCTGGTCGGCGAAGCGCAGGCACAGAAAGCGCCCTCGCAACGATTCGTTGACCGCTTCGCGAGGGTTTACACCCCGGCTGTGTTTGCAGTTGCGGTTCTCGTGCTTCTGTCCGGGCCGCTGCTCTTTCACGGCGCGTGGCTGACGTGGACGTATCGCGCGCTGGTATTGCTCGTCATCGCCTGCCCGTGCGCGCTCGTCATTTCCACGCCGGTTTCCATCGTGTCCGGTCTCACCGCGATGGCGCGGCGCGGCGTGCTTATCAAGGGCGGCATTTACCTGGAAGAAATCGGAAAGCTGAAAGCCCTCGCCGTTGACAAGACCGGCACGATTACCGAAGGCCAGCCGTGCGTTCAACAGGTGATTCCCTGGAATGGGAAGTCCGAGGAGGAAATCGTTCGCGTCGCGGCGGCGATTGACACGCACTCCGAACATCCGCTCGCCCAGGCTGTGGTTAAGTATGCGGAGGAAAAGAAAATCCAATTCCCGCGCAGCGACAATTATCAGTCCAAAACCGGACGCGGAGCGGAAGCGCAACTGGACGGACACCTGTATTTCGTCGGCAACCACCGTTTCGCTCACGAATCCGCCGTCTGCTCGGACGAACTGGAAAAGAAGCTCGCTGAAATCGAAGCGCAAGCCATGTCCGTCGTCATCGTCGGACACAAACCCCATCAGAATTGCCAGGGCGAAGTGCTCGGCATTCTCGCCGTCGGCGACACCGTCCGCGCCAACGCCGCCGAAGCCATCAAATCCCTTCACGCCGCCGGAGTGCAAAAGGTCGTCATGCTCAGTGGCGACAATCAGCGGACCGTGGACGCCATTTCCAAACAGGTCGGCATTGACGAAGCGAAAGGCGATTTGCTGCCCGACCAAAAAATTGAGCGCGTCCGCGAACTGCTCGCGCAACACAAACACGTCGGCATGATCGGCGACGGAGTGAACGACGCGCCTGCAATGGCTGCGGCCAGCGTCGGCATCGCGATGGGCGCAGCCGGCACAGACACCGCCATCGAAACCGCCGACTTGGCGCTGATGCAAGACGACCTCAGCAAAGTCGCCGACGCCATTCGCCTTGGCCACCGCACCGTGCGCGTGATTCAAGCCAACATCGCCTTCGCGCTCGGAGTGAAAGCCATTTTTCTCGCACTGGCATTGACCGGCCACACAAGCCTTTGGCTAGCGATTCTCGCGGACACGGGAGCAACGCTCGTCGTCATCGCCAATGCCCTACGGTTGCTCAGGCCGTGAATTCCCCGAACCTGTGATTTCCTCGCCAGCCCCAGCTCGATAAGCTGGCGGGGAGGGGGAAATGAAACGGCGAACAAACCAAACCACACGTCCGGTGGCTCAACTGCACCGTGCTCGGCAGGTCGGCTTGTCTGGCAAATTCGCCGACAGCGCGGCGAGCTGGCGATGACCCGTTGCGCTGGCAATTCTTCAACTGCATGGTCAGAAAGGAACAGCCGTCAAGGCTCGAGGTTTAAGGCTGCTGTGCAAAAACCCTTTGTTTCCGCGCGTTTCAGACGCTCGCCCCTGCGCTGGCACTTATCCTGCCCATAAGCCTTCATGCGCGCGCTGTTGTGTTTTGTTTTGGCCATGTCCGTTGCGTTGGCTCGCGGGGAAACGCCCGTTGTGGAGTTCCCATTCGAGTTTCGTGAGGGCTTGCTTTGGGTTCAGGTCCGCGTGAGCGAGCATAAAGAGCCGCTGCATTTCCTGCTGGATACCGGCGCGGAGGTCAGCGTCGTCAACCTCGACACGGCCAAGCGGCTGGGGTTGACCCTCGGTCCGAAGGTGAGCGTGCGCGGCGTTCACACTTCGATGCGGGGCTATTGGCCGCAGACGCTCTGCGCGACTGCCAGCGACGTGGTTTTACCCTCCAGTTTTCTCGCGTTGGATTTGTCCAGGCTCAGTCGCGCCTGCGAACGGCCGGTAGATGGATTGATTGGCGCGGATTTCTTCCGGGATAGAATCGTGCAGATTGATTTCGCCGCGCAAAAGGTTCGGATTCTGAATGCCGGGGACGCGCCGGAGCAAACGGATTTCCTGCCGCTGGAGGTTCGGCCATGCGGGATGCGCGTGAAGGCCAGTGTCAACGGCGGCAAGCCTCAGTGGCTGCGTGTGGATACCGGATGCGCCACGCCGCTGCAATGGGTGACCAGCACCGTACGACCGGAAAAGTGCTCCGGCAAAGTAGCCATCGCTCTCACGAAACTGAACATCCCGCAGAGTCGCACGACCGTGGACCTTGGCAGACATACGTTTCGCGATGTGCCGACGGGCATTCACCGCACGGCGATTTTCCCCGGTGAAGCCGGGCTGCTCGGCAACGGCCTGCTTTCAAATTTTTCCCGCGTCACGATTGACGCAAAAGCGGGCCGCCTGATTCTGGAGGGCAACTCCGCGCGATAGCGTTCGCATGTCGGCGTTCCGCAAGTTGAGACCGTTTGCGGAAGTTTGCCGCAAGGCAATGCTTGCCACCATCAGGCCAAAATCCGTAAGGTTTCGTTAATGCCCCTGCGCCAGATACGATTGAGTCCGCTGCGCCGCTCGCTTGCGGCGGTCGCGCTTCTGATCTATGTCCTCGCGCAAGCCGCGTGCTTTGCGCATTGCCATCTTGGTGGGTCGAGCGCCGCAGAACCGTCCTGCTGCCAACGCGACGACGCAAAACCAACAAGCCACGGGGAAGGCAGTTCCTCATCATCTCTGCCCGGATCTTCGCCGACGGCGATGTGCCTGACGTTGAAGAATCCATTGTCCAGCGGCAATGCTCCGACAGTCCCTACGCCCGACAGCGTCGTCCTTTATCTTCTGACTCCATTCTTGCTGGAAGCGACAACCGTCGAGCCGGTCTCGTCGTTCCCCAACTACGCAAGTTACCGAGAGCGAGTATGCACGCCTGAAGTGTCTCTCGGTCCGGCGTTCCGCAGCCTCGCTCCGCCCTCTGTTGGTTGAATTGAATCTGGCCTGCGCTCCTGCGTGTGGCTGAATTCGATTCCTTCTACTGTTTGGAATTCCCTTTGCGATGGAAGCAATCCGTCCTGTGAACTCGAATGTTTGGAAACTGAAATCAATGAAACTTCTGACAGTCATAATGTTCTCCACGCCGCGACTATGGCGCTCGTGCCTGAGTTGGGCATTTGTTGTTTTGGCGAGCCCGCTCGCGTCGGCGCAGGAAGCGCCGATACTCGACGCAGCCTATCTCGCCGCGCTGCGACTGGAGGTTCGCACGAATCACCCGACCGTCGCCGCCGCGCAAGCGCGCGTGCAGGCCGCCGAGGCGAGCGTGCGCGCGGTGCGGTTGTGGGAAGACCCAATGGCAGGAATCGGCGTGATGGCCGCCGACCGCGAAATGCGCGCCGATGACGGCGACCTGATGTTCTCGGCGGAGCAGATGCTGCCCCGGCGCAAGCTTTACGAAGCGCGCAAGGCCAGGGCGACTGCCGAGCGTTCCATCTTCGAGGCGGAGACGCGCTCGGCGGTGCTGGTGCTCGAAACGCTGGTTGCGCAGTCGGCGGTCGAACTGGCGCTGGTGGATGAAATGCTCGCCATCGGGACGAACCAGTTGGCGTGGCTGGAAAGCATGGTGGCCAACGCGCGCGAGAAGCTCAAAGACCCGATGGGCAACGCTTCCGAGCCGTTGCGCATCGAGAGCGAACTGGCGCAGGAGAGGCAGAAGTATGATTCCAACACCAGGCATCGGTTGCGCTTGATGCGCCAGCTAAACATCCTGCTTGGTCGCACGGCGGACCAAGCGTGGCCCACTCTCCAGTTGCCGGAATCAGCTTCGCTCACGCCCGCCTTGGTGGAGGAATTGAGCCGGCTCTTCCAGGTGAACCCAATGCTCCATGCGCTGCTCAGCACGGCAAACGCGGCCAAATCCGAAATCGAAGTGGCGCGGCGCGAGCGCAGCCCCATCTTCACAGTCGGCGTGGAATCGAGCGTCTATTCGGGCGGGGATTTCCGGCAAACGACCGTTGGCGCGAAGATGACGCTTCCGTTCTTCAACAATTCGATTTACCGCGCCAATGTCGAGCGCGCCCGCCAGGAGCAAGTCGCCGCCGAGAACGAAGTCGCGGCGCTTCACCGAAAGCTGCGGGGCGAAGCGGTCGCCGCCCATACCGAAGCGGACAACGCCGCCCATCAGGCGGGCACGTTTTCCAAGGAAGTGATTCCCCGAACGGAAAAAGCCGCCGAGTCCACGCAGAACGCATGGATCAGCTCGAAGGCCAGCATCCTTGAAGTTCTCGAAGCGCGACGCGCCTTGCTCAATGCGCGGCTGGAAGAGCGCCGCTTCGTTGCCGCCCACCGCGCCGCGCTTGAAATGCTTCGCTCCATCGTTCCGCCACAAACCGAACCTTGACCCTTTTCACCATGAAAACACTCCCAACGATTCTGCTGACGCTCGCCCTCGCAATTCCCGCGACGTGGTTCGTCACGCGCAAATTGCATCACGCCAATCCCGGTTCTGCCGCGGCCTCCGCTCCAGCCAAAGCCGAACGCAAGCTGCTCTATTACCAGAGCGCCATGCACCCGTGGATCAAGTCCGACAAGCCGGGCCGCTGCACCATTTGCGGCATGGAACTGACGCCGGTGTATGAGGGCGACCCGGGCTTCGACGCATCGGGCGGCGACGTTGTGCCGCTGACGCAAACGATGATTCAGGTAATGAACGTGCAGACCGCCGAAGCACAACTGCGCCCGCTCAAGAAAACGCTCACGGTCGCGGGCATGATTGATGACGACGCCACACGGCATCGCGTGCTCTCGGCTTACATTCCGGGCCGCGTTCAGAAGCTCTACGTGAATTACATGGGTGCGGAGGTGAAGGAAAGACAACCGCTCGCAGAGTATTACAGTCCAACGCTGCTTCAAGCCGAGCGCGAATATCGGACGCTGTCGGGCGAGTTGCGCGCTGCGGTCTCGCTGCGACTGCTGCAAATGGGATTGACCGCCGAGCAAATCGAGTCGCTGCCGCAAAAGCCGGGCAACAAGTTGACTTCGCAAATCCTTGCGCCTATCGGCGGGACAGTCGTTGCGCAGAACGTCTATGAAGGCCAATACGTGCAGGAAGGCGAAAGGCTGTTTGAAATCGCCGACTTCTCGACGATGTGGTTTCAGTTCCGCGCCTATGAGCAAGACCTGCCGTGGATCAAGCCGGGACTCAACGTGGATGTCACCACGCCGTCGCTTCCGGGCAGGACTTTCAGCGGCAGCGTCACATTCATTGATCCAAATTTTGACGAAGCCACGCGCTCGACCAAGGTGCGCGTCGAATTGGACAACCCGTTGGTGGAAGGTCGGCGTGTGCTGCTGCACCGGCTTTACGCAGATGGCCTGGTGCATCTCGAAGCGCCCGAGGCGCTGACCGTTCCTCGCACAGCGGTCATTGAGACCGGCCCGGAAGCTGTCGCCTACGTGGACCAAGGCGGCGGAGCTTACGCGCGCCGCGTCCTCAAGCTCGGTCGTCGCGGCGATGCATTGGTGGAAATCGTCTCCGGCCTAAACGCGGGCGACAAGGTGGTGGTGAACGGCAACCTCCTGATTGACGGTCAAGCGGAGATGAATCGCGCGTTTGCGCAGATGCCGGAGCAACCCGCGCCCGACATGATGGCAACCAACCTCATGCCGTTGACTCAGCTTCAGAAACAGGCCGTCGAGGGCTTTGTGAAAGCGGCTGACACCGTCTCGGCGGCGCTCGCAAAGGATGATGTCGCGCAGTTCAACGCGGCCGGCCCGGACGCGATGAAGGCAACGGAAGCGCTGGTTGATGCGTTCAAAGACCGCAAAGAACTTGCGGACGTTCTCAAGCATCTTTCCGATGCGCGCCATCTCCACGGAGCAGCGGATTTGCCGGCGGCGCGAAAGGCGTTTCATCCCTTCTCCAACGCCGCCGCCCGCCTGCTGGAAATGGCCGGCAACGACCCCGGCCCGCAGCCGTTTGATCTCTTTGAGTGTCCGATGGTGGATCGCGCCATTCCCGGCGTGCCGAAGAAGGGGCGATGGGTTCAAGTGGCGGGACGCGATATTGGCAATCCCTATTTCGGCGCGGAGATGCTGGATTGCGGCATGAAAGTGAAACGCTAACGGAGGCGCGCCATGATTCAACGCATTATTGAATGAGTTTGA
>WBZT01001278.1_pt1 | contig 18638 bp, 17 predicted proteins | sample 5204241 | NCBI WGS metagenome assembly WBZT01 (sample SAMN12344358, study PRJNA552823) | activated sludge metagenome | biome: Activated sludge suspended growth; feature: Nitrification reactor; material: Wastewater; isolation source: activated sludge from nitrification reactor of wastewater...
GGGGTTGCCGAGTTCGGTGATGGTTTTGCCGAGGCGTTCGTCTTGCATGGTGATGACGCGTTGGTTGACTTCGAACATGCGCATGGCGGTGATGAGGTTGCTCATTTCGAGGGTGGGGGTGGCGTTGGAGGTTTCGAGGTAGCCTTGGCGGATGAGGGAACTGGCGGCGGGCTGGGGTTGGGCGCCGCTGGCGCCGGTGATGAAGAGGCCGCCGCCGATGGTGGTGAGTTGGTTGGGTTGGTCGAATTCGGCGAGGCGGAGTTTGCCTTTGGGGTCGTTGCCTTGGCTGACGGTGCCGTTGCTGGAGACGGTCAGGGGGGCGGGGTTGGCGGGGTCAATTTGAATGGGGCCGGCGTCGCTCAGGACGAGGTGGCCTTGTTTGGTGACGAGGTGGCCTTGGGCGTTGAGTTGAAATTCGCCGTCGCGCGTGTAGCCGGTGTCGCCGTTGGGGAGTTGCACTTCGAAGAAGCCCTGGCCATCAATGGCGAAATCAAGCTGGCCCTGGCTCGGGCGCATGCTGCCTTGCTGGAAGACGGTGGCGGTGTTGGCGGCCGGAATGTGAAAGCGTCCCTGCAATCCACCGGGCAGCGTGGTGGGCAGGCCGGCTTCCACTTGCGCGAAGGAAACTTCCTGGCGCCGGTAACCCGGGGAGGAGCCGGCGGCAAGATTCTGAGCGATGACGTCCTGCCAACGGGAATGCGCATTCATTGCGGCGGCGGCCTGATAAAGACTGACATTCATTTCCGAGGCTGTTTAGCAGTGGATATGCCACGACGGGTTTAGGATGGATTCCGCGGATTTTCACCGCTGCGGCGGGTGCGAACGGAAAATCCTTCCGGGGAACGGACTGCGGAAGTTGCAGAATTTGCCGGGGCAACGCGGCGTGGTTTCCGGCGCGTCAGGCTTTGGCCGGGTTAGCCGCGTAGGTGCAGCCAAGTTCAATGGTGCGGCCACAACTGCACTGAATCTGAATCGCGGTGATGCACTCGCCATCGCGCTGAAGCGTGATCTGCGGTTCGTGACTGTGCGGGGCGGAGGCGGGCGCGGCGTGGGATGGTGTCGGGGGAGGCGTGAGCGCGTGAAACGCGGCGGGCAACTGGGTGTCACGAAGAACAGTGACCCGAAACTCGGAGCGATCTTTCCCGGTGGGCGCGGCGGGCGCGAGCGGAGTAAATTTGTCGGTCGGGCTCATGGCGCCGGTTTCATTTGGGCTCGGAGACTTTCAACAGCACGCTGACGCGGCGGTTGGCTTCGTCATTGGGCGCCCGTTCGCGTAACGGTTGGGTGTCGGCGAAGCCGGCGACCTTGAGGACCTGCTGCGTTTCGACGCCGCTTTGCACGAGTTTACGCCGGGCGGAATTGGCCCGCTCGGAGGAGAGTTCCCATTTGCTGTGGGCTTCGCGGCCAGTTTGCTGGTTGGCTTCCGTGTGGCCATCCAGTTCGATGCGAAAGGTTTTGTAGCGGGAGATTTCCCAGGCCAGCGTCGAAAAAACCCAATCGCCGTATTTCGTGAACTTGTCGGAGTCGGCTTCGAAGATCGGCTTTTGGGTGCGGTCAAAGACGTTGATGCGCAGGCCCTCGGGGGTGAGTTCCATGGAGATGGTCTGCTCCATTTCCTCGGTTTGTTGCAGCATCTTGGCAATGTCTTCGCTGATGTGCCGCAGCATTTCCATCTCCACGGCATTGACGGAGGTGAAGTTGCCCGAGGCTTTGCTGGTGGTGGCGTCTTTCTCCGGGTTGGGGATGATGCCGGTGGATTCTTTGTTGACGGCAGAGAAGGGGTTGCGGAAAGCGCGCTCGACGGCTTCCTTGATTTTCGAGTCTTGCGCGGTGAGCCAGAGCACCAGGAACAGCGCCATCATGGCCGTGACGAAGTCGGCGTAGGCGACTTTCCACGCGCCGCCGTGGTGGCTGTGTTTCTTGGCCATGTGAGGGGGCTACTTGGCGGTCTTGAGGGCTTTGAGCATTTGCTCCATTTCCTCGGCGGTGGGGCGGATGTCGGTGGGCAGTCCGCGCCGGCCTAATTCGACGGCGGTGATGGGGGCCATGCCGTTGGCGAAGCCAACGACGCAGGAGGCGATACATTTGGTGAAGTCCAGTTCCGCCGCGTGAAAGAATTCCAGGTTCACGGCGAGGGGGTTCATGAATCCATAGGCCAGCAGGATGCCGAGGAAGGTGCCGACCAGTGCGGCGGCCACGTGTTCGCCGATCAATTCGATCGGGCCGGAAATGGAACCCATGGTGATCACGATGCCAAGCACGGCGGCCACGATGCCGAAGCCGGGCATGGAATCGCCCGCGCGGGTGAGCACGCTGGCGGGTGCGTGGCCTTCGGTTTCCTTGCGCTCGATTTCGACGTCGAGGAGCAGGCGCAATTGGTCGGGTTTGATTTTGCCGTCAATGATGGGTTTGAGGCTGCCGCAGACGAACTCGACGGCTTCGTGGTTGCCGGTGAATTTGGGGTATTTCTTGAAGATGGTGCTTTTCTCCGGTTCGAGGACGTGTTCTTCGAGGGCGATCATGCCGTTGCGGCGGCCCAGGAGGAAGAGTTCGTAGAGCACTTTTAGGAGTTCTTCGTAGGAATCGCGGTTGTGGGGCGCGCCTTTGAGGCAGTGGAGGACGCCTTTGAGAATGTCCAGCAGCACTTTCTTCGGGGCCATGATGATCATCGCCCCGAGGGCGCCGCCGCCGATGATGATGAGTTCATTGGGATGCCACAGTGCGCCGATGTGGCCGTGGCCCATCATGAAGCCGCCGATGACGCAGATGATGACGATGAGTGAGCCAACGATGATGATCATGGCCGCTTGAGGGAGTTCAGTCGGTCCACCATGCCGCCTTCGAACCGTTGCAGGTAGGCGCGAATGGAGAGGATGGCTTGGGAATGTATCTGGCAGATACGGGATTCAGTGAGGCCGAAGACTTCCGCGATTTCCCGCAGGTGCAGGTCTTCGCCGTAGTAAAGGGCGAGGACCTTGCGCTGCATGTCGGGCAATTCTTTGAGCCGGCCCAGGATGACCTGCTTCAATTCGTGGCGCGAGGCTTCTTCCGCCGGGCCTTCTTCATCGGTGTTTGGAACGACTTCATACAGACTGCTGTTTTCGCCTTGGGCCGGGCAGGCGGCATCGAGGCAGATGAACGCGGCGGGCCGGATTTCGTCCAGCAGTTCGGAATACTCGGACACGGGGATGTTCATTTCGCGCGCCATTTCCTGCTCGGTCGGAGTGCGGGCGAGCCGTTGTTCGAGGCGGTTCATGACTTCCTGGATGCGGCGGGCTTTTTCGTGAACGGTGCGCGGCACCCAGTCCATGCGGCGTAATTCATCAAGCATCGCGCCACGAATGCGGCGGCGGGCGTAAACCTCAAACGAGGTGCCGGAGGAGGGATCGTAATTCCGGAGGGCTTGGAGCAGGCCGATCAATCCGGCGCTGTGCAGGTCATCGGCATCCACGTGTTCGGGCAGCGTCATGGCGAGCCGGCCCACAGCGGCGCGCACCAGCGGCAGGTATTGTTCAACCAGCGCGTTCTCGGTGTGGGTATCCCCTTGCTGGTGGTAACGTTGCCACAACTCCTGGGAGGAGGGACGGCGATCCGTCTTGGCCAGCATCTGGGTGTCGTAAGTCGTGGTGCTCATGCTTTCGAATTGGGTTTGGTGGCGGTGGCCTGGGCGGCGGATTGCTGTTGCTCGAGGGATTCCCGCAACCCGCGCAGCCACACACCGGACCACCAACGGGCGAGAATGCCGGAGACCAGTGCGGCGGCGCAGGCCTTCCACAAAATGGAAGGCCAGGGATTGCTGGCGAGCAGTCCCAAGCCGGCGCCAATGGCGAATCCCACCATTGCTCCGAGAATCATTAGTGCTTTCATTCGATGCCCGCGTTGCGTTTAGCAGAAGTGTTGCCAGCACCACCAAACCCGCTGCCCGCGCGATGAAAACGCGGTTTATAGCGGGATTTATGAAAGGGAAAAAATCTCCGGCGCGGCGGCCCGGAAATCTCCGGGTATTTTTTGCCCGCCGCTCACGAAGCGGACGCTGCAATTTGTGCCGAACAGGAAATTCCACAGTCGCACCGGCGAATTCACCTCATCGAAGTGAGTCAGGATGACGTCCTCCGGTTCCAACGCGGCGAACGCGCGGCATTGCGCGATCAGCGTTTCGGTTTCGTAAGCCGCATTGAGCACCAGATGCACCCGCGCCAGGCCGAGCGCCGCGACCTGGCCGCAGAGGGCGGTAAGTCCGGGCCCGTCGGCCGCTTCCACGCCGGGCAAATCTATGAACAACGACTCCGGCGTGCTCGTTGGCTGGGACCAAAAGCGCTCCAGCGGTACGCCCAGCAATTCACAATGAATGGAAAGCCATTCCGCCGTGTTCGCGGTGTTTCCATCGAGCCGCCAAACCTTGGCGGATCGGCCTTCGATCAGCGCGCTGCGGGTCAGCCATTTGCACAGCGTCGTGGTTTTACCCGAGCCGGGCGGCCCAATGAAAACGTGGGGGCGCGTGAGATGCGGTTCTTCGAGCGGCGGAGCGGAACGCCAGAACGAGGCCAGCGTACCGCGCACGATGGCCCGCTCGCGTTCGGGTGCGTTCGGTGCGGAACGCCCGTACAGCCGTTCCAGTTCCTCCTGCAAGCGCCTGGCGTGCTCGGCGGTCAGCCCGGCTTGTTCGAGCGCGTGAACGCTTGGCCAGCGCTGCGAGTTGCCCGTGCGGCTCGGCAAACCCAAGGCGGGCGTGGGACTTCCGGCTGGCGTTGGTTGCGGCGCTTGAGGGGGCTGATCATCTTGAACTCCAGCAACCACTTCAATCCGTCCGCGTCCTGGTAAAAATCGGGCCATGCCTTCGCCGGGCAGCGGACGCACGCTCACCACGACCGCGTGCTCGCCGAGTTGCGCGTGGATTTGCGCCAGCGCGGTGGCGGCGTCGTGGGCGATGAATGGAACCAGCCTCATTGTTCAGTTCCGGCGAGGCGACGGCTCAATCCGGGCAGGGAATCACCGCGGCGTTTTGCACCTGCACCCGCGCGGGAATTTCCGCGTAGGAAAGCACCGCCAGGTCGGCGAATGTGGATTCGAAGAAGCGCCGAAACGCCAGTCGCAGATGTGGCGCACACAGAATCACCGGTTGCTGGCCGGCCGCGAGCATCTGTTGCGCAATCCGGGAAAGCGTATCCATCACGTGCCGCGCGAGTTTCGGCTCGACCACCAGCGCTAGTTCGGTGGGCGATTGGCGCACGCCTTGGGCGAGCTGCTGTTCCAGCCGCGGATCCAGGGTGATGGCTTTCAAACTGCCCGGATCAGTCTGGTAGTGTTTCGTGATTTGCGGCCCGAGTGCGCGCCGGGCATATTCGGAAAGCTCGTCCGGATTCTTCGAGAACGCCGCGTGATCGCTGACTTTTTCGAGTATGCCCGCCAGATTGCGGATCGAAACGCCCTCGGCCAGCAGGTTCTGCAAAATCCGTTGCACGTGCCCCACCGTAAGTTGTCCCGGGATCAACTCGTTGACCACGGCGGGATGCGTTTGCTTGAGGTTGTCGAGCAGCACCTGCACGTCCTGGCGCGTGATGATCTCGTGGCAGTTGCGGCGCAACGTCTCCGCGAGATGCGTGACCAGCACGGAAGCCGCGTCCACCACGGTGAAACCCGACGCTTCGGCAGATTTGCGCTCCACGTCCGTCACCCAGGTCGCGGGAAGCTGGAAGACTGGTTCGACCGTCGGCACGCCCTTGAGCGTGATCTTGCTGTTGGTCGCGTTCATCGCGAGCCACTGGCCGGGCATCAACTGTCCTTGCGCAATCACGTTGCCCTTCAGCAGGAAACGATATTCGTTCGTGCTTAACTGGAGGTTGTCCCGCAGCCGGATTGGGGGAATCAACACGCCCATGTCCTGCGCGAAATTCCGGCGGACACCGGTCACCCGTTCGAGCAAATCGCCGCCTTTGCGCGTGTCTGCTAGGCAAACCAGCCCGTAGCCGAGTTCGATCTGCAATGTGTCCAGCGCCAGCAAGTTCTCGATCTTGTCCGTCGCGCGAGCTTCCGCCGCCGTGGCGGGGGCGGGTTGGCCGGTCTTTGGATCCACTGGCTTGGTACCCGCCCCAGCCGCCGCTGGTGTGGGCGTGTGGCCCAATTCCGGCATCCCGCCGTGTTTGTTCATCGAATACGAAAGCAGGCCGGTGATCGCCGCCAGCACCAGGAAGGGCAGGGTGGGGAGTCCGGGAACGAGCCCCATCACCGTGAGCATTCCCGCGAGAATCGTCAGCGCCTTCGGGAAGAACAGCAATTGTCGGCTCAGTTCGTGGCCGAGATTGTTCTTCGACGTCGCGCGCGTGATCAGCACACCAGCGGCGACCGACGTGATCAACGCCGGGATTTGCGATACCAGACCGTCACCGACCGAGAGAATCGTGAAGCGCTGCAACGATTCGGTCATCGTCATGCCTTTTTGCATCACGCCGATGGCGAAGCCGCCCACCACGTTGATGAGGGTGATCAAGATTGCCGCGATGGCGTCGCCGCGCACGAACTTGCTCGCGCCGTCCATCGCACCGTAGAAATCCGCCTCCTCCTCGACCGCGCGCCGGCGATCGCGGGCCTCGCCTTCATTGATCAAGCCGGCGTTGAGTTCGGCGTCAATCGCCATTTGCTTGCCAGGCATCGCGTCCAACGTGAACCGCGCGGCGACTTCCGCGATGCGGCCCGCGCCCTTGGTGATCACGATGAAATTGATCAACACCAGGATCAGGAATACCACCATGCCGACCACGTAATTGCCGCGGACCACGAAATTGCCAAACGCCTCAATGATGTGACCCGCGTAACCGTCCAGCAGGATCAAGCGCGTGGAGGCGACGTTGAGCGCCAGCCGATACAGCGTGATGAACAGCAGCAAAGTGGGAAACCCGGTAAAATCCGCCGGGTTGCGCAGGTAAAGAATGACCAGCAGGATCAAGAGTGAAATCGCGATGCTGCCCGTCAGCAGCATGTCCAGCAGCAACGCCGGAATCGGCAGGATCAGCACCAGAATCGTGCCGAACAGGGCCGCAATGAGCCACAAATCGCCGTGGCGAAGCAGCTTTCTCATCCGGTCACTTAATGCACCCATGACGGTTTCTTCAGCTTGAAATTGTTGTGTTCGGCCCGCGGCAGCTTTTGCCATTTGTCACCGCGCCCAGCCTTCTAAGCAACGCCCTTGCCACGAGAACTCCCGGAGCGCAGACCGCCCGAGTCCGCGAGTCTCTACAATGGAAGCGGAGCGCCGGTCTCCATCCCGGCGCGAATCGGAGTAGTCAAAGGAATGACCGGCAGGAGAATCAGAGAATTCCTCTGCCGCTCATTCCCCTGACAGGATTTCTTCTCCCGGCTTGCCCGCCGCCGTACCGTTCCCGTATTGTCCGCTCGCGACCATGAACGACTCCGCGTTCACCTACGACGTCTTCCTCAGTCACAGTTCCAAGGACAAACCGGTGGTGCGCGAGTTGGCGGCACGGCTCCAGCGCGATGGCGTGCGCGTGTGGCTGGACGAGGAACAAATCAAGCCCGGCGACAGCATCCCGGCGAAGATTGAGGAAGGGCTGGAGAAATCGCGCGTGCTGGTGCTCTGCATGTCGGCCCATGCGTTCGGCTCGAACTGGGCGCAATTGGAGAGCCAGACGTTCCGCTTTCGCGACCCGCTGAACAAGGAGCGCCGCTTCATTCCCCTGCGGCTCGACGATGCCCCCATCAAAGGCTCTCTGGCGCAATTCCTTTACATCAACTGGCTCCAAGCAGACCGCGAGCAGGAATACCCAAAGCTGCTCGAAATCTGTCGCTCGCTCGAGCGACCCTCGACAAAAAATCCGAGTATTAAGCGGCAGACTGCAGAGAGAACACTCCAGCTCACTGATTCTCGGGACGTCTTGCGATTTGAATTCAATGCGACCGGAAAGAGGGTATTAACTTGCGGTGGTGATGCCGTAGTACGGTTATGGGATTTAACTACTGGCCGCTGTCTTCGTTTGCTCGAAGGCCACAGAGACAAAGCCTACGGTATCGCTTGGAGCAGGGATCAACGACGGGCGCTGACCGGTGGTTTTGATTGTAGTCTGCGTTTATGGTCAATCGAGACGAGGCGATGCCTTCGTGAATTCAGGGGACACCGAGCATGGGTCTTCTGCGTTGCGTGGAGCGGAGACGAGCGTCACGCTCTTTCAGGTGCACGTGACGGTACGGTGCGATTGTGGGACGTTGAGACTGGTGAATGCCTACGGATATTTGAAGGACACCGGCAGATTGTTTGGGACGTGGCGTGGGGTGCGGATTATCGCCGTGCAATTTCTAGTTCACACGACCTTACTTTAAGATTGTGGGACGTGGAAACGGGGCAATGTTTGCGCGTGTTCGAGGGCCACAGGGATGTTATTAGGGGGCTGGCTTGGAGTCCCGACCAGAGGCAGGTACTTTCTTGCGCTGATGATTCGACCGCGAGGCTCTGGGACGTGGAGACAGGGCATTGTTTATGCGTGTTTGAAGGACACGAGGCGTGGGTTTGGAGTGTCGCGTGGCATAAATCTGGTTTCTTAGCACTCTCGGGTTCGTTGGACAAAACTTTGCGACTATGGGATGTGAAGTCGGGGGAGTGCCTATGCGTTCTTGAAGGACATATGACTCGGGTTAGAAGCGTGGCATGGAGTGACGATGGCCATCACGCCTTTTCCGGCGATGAAAATGGTAACGTGCGGGTGTGGGATTTGTCGGAATTCGTCAGCAAAGTGCGAGCCTCGAAAGTCGCTGTGCCCATCTTGCGGCTCGCACCGGACCAAGTCCAATACACGAACGCCAAGGTCCTCCTTGTCGGCGAGAGCGGTGCAGGCAAAACGGGGCTTTCTAAAGCCCTGGCCGGTGAAATATGGCAGCCCAGCGATTCAACGGTTGGAGCGTGGGCCACGCAATGGAAGTTAGAGGCGACATTACCAGAAGGTAAAGTTTGCGATGGCATGGAACGCGAAATCTGGCTCTGGGATTTCGGCGGCCAAGCGGACCAACGATTGATTCATCAGCTTTACATGGACGAAACCGCACTGGCGGTGCTGGTCTTCGATGGCCAGAAGGAAGATCTATTTGAAACGTTAGGCCAGTGGGATCGCGATCTCACTCGCGCCTCCCAAAAATCATTCACCAAATTGCTGGTCGCTGGTCGCGTGGATGCGGGCGGTCTGCGCGCGAGTCGAAGCCAACTCGAAACCTTCAAGAAAGAACGTGGTTATCTCGATTTTCTGGAAACCAGTGCCAAAACCGGTCTGCGTTGCAACGAACTCAAGCAAGCCATTCTTAAAGGCATTCGTTGGGAAGACATCCCTTGGCGTTCCTCGCCGATGCTCTTCAAACGGCTCAAGGAAGAGATCATCAAGCTCAAGGACGCAGGCCGGGTGTTGATGCGGTTTAACGAACTTCGCGAGGCGCTGCAACTGCGGCTCTCCGATGAACTCACGCGTTTCACCGATGACGAATTGAAGGCAGTGGTGGGCCTCCTGAGCGGTCCCGGCGTGGTATGGGAGTTGAAGTTCGGCAGTTGGGTGTTGCTCCAGCCGGGGCGCATCAACGCCTACGCCCAGGCCGTGATCCAGACGATGCGCGCCGATGAACACGAGCGCGGCTGTCTCGCGGAAGAGCGGGTGCTAGGCGGCGACCTGACCTATCATCGGCCGGAGGAACGTCTCCCGGAGGAAGAAGAACGGTTTGTGCTGCTCGCGATGCACAAGATTCTCGTCGAGCGCGGACTCTGCCTGCGCGAACACACCGACACAGGCACGATGCTGATCTTCCCCAGCTATTACCGGCGCGAGCGTCCCGAACTGGTGGGGCATCCGGCTGCGCTGGTGAGCTATCGGTTCAATGGATTCCTCGACGAGATTTACGCCACGCTGGTGGTGCGACTGCATCACACCAAGCCGTTCGAGCAGGACCAGCTCTGGCGTTACGCCGCCGACTTCAAGACGCTGACCGGCAAACAACTCGGCGTGAAGCTGGAGCGCCGGGCGGAGGGTGCGGGCGAACTTGTGGTCTATGCCGATCCCGCGATCGCTAACGCGGAGAAGATCATCTTCAGCCGTTACGTCCACGAACACATTTTGCAGAAGGGCCGGGACATGGTCCGGCTGCGCCATTACTGCTGTCCGCACTGCGGCACACCGGTGGGCAATCGCGAGGTAGCGATGGAGCGGCTGAACGCGTGGCTCGTGAATCAGCCGGCGGAAGCGGGATTGGCTGGGAAGATCAAAGCCGCGAAGAGCAAGCCTGAGGAGCCGACGATTCTATGTGCTAATTGCGAGAAGCGCGTGCCGCTGTGGGATGATCTGGAACAGTATTTTGCCAGCGACGAAGTGAAGGAGCGCGTCCGCCAGCTCCAAGCCGAGTCGGATTTGGTGCTCGACAACGAGAGCAAGGACCGCGCGCTGGTGGGCGATGTAATTTCCACCGTGGCGCTGGCGGGGCAGATCATCGAGGAGTATTCCGCCAAGCGCTACGGCCTCGACATGGAAATCGAATTCAAGGACGACGACGGGAAGCCGACTGCGAAGAAGCTTTATCTCCAACTGAAGTCAGGCGATTCCCATTTGCGGAAACGCGAGCGTGATGGGGTGGAAGTTTTCCAGATTCATCACGAAGATCACGCGAAATACTGGATGGATCAGGCGTATCCCGTGTTCCTCGTCATTGGGAACTCGGAAGGCGAAGTGCGTTGGATGGAGATTCGGGATTACCTCAGGCGCGAAAGCGACACTGGCAAGAAGCCGGTGAAGCAAATCGTCTTCGCGGGCGAGCGGTTCGATGTGATGAGCGTGCGGCGGTGGCGGGAAAAGGCTTTTCGAACAGCAATGAAGCCGAAGGAATGATCAGCAAGGGAATCGTTTCATTCCTCTGCCTTGGAGCGGTTCGACAACGACCGCTGCCGTAGATTTAGCCGTGGTAGCCGCCCATCAACGCGAGCATGTCACGCACGGCGGGGGCGAGGCCGACGGTCACGGCGCGGCTCACGATACTGTGGCCGATGTTGAGTTCCACCAGGTGTGGCACGCGATGGAGCGTGGGCAGGTTCACGTAGTTGAGTCCGTGCCCGGCGTTGACTTGAAGGCCGAGGTCGTGGGCCAGTTGGGCGGAGGAAATCAGGCGGGCGAGTTCGGCTTCGCGTTCGGGAAGGTTCTCGAAGTGCTCGGCAAATGACCCGGTGTGCAACTCAATGAACTGGCTGCCCGTCCGCGCGGCGGCTTGCACCTGCACCGGATCGGGATTGATGAACAGGCTGACGTCAATGCCCGCGTCGTTCACGCGCTTGCGGGTTTCCGTGATGGCGGCTTCGGCGCTGGCCACATCGAGTCCGCCCTCGGTGGTGACTTCCTGCCGGCGCTCGGGAACGAGGCAGATGATGTCGGGTTTGACCTGAAGCGCGATTGCGATGATCTCGGGCGTGTTGCCCATTTCCAGGTTGAGCCGGGTGCGGACGATTTCGCGAATGGCCCAGACGTCGCGGTCCTGGATGTGCCGGCGGTCTTCGCGGAGATGGATTGTGATGCCGTGGGCGCCGGCGTTCTCGCAGACTTGCGCCGCGAGTACGGGATCGGGTTCGCCGCGCGTCAAGCCGCGGTAGCGGGCTTCGCGCAACGTCGCGACGTGATCAATGTTGACACCGAGTTTCAGCATGGCGCTTCAATGGGCCGGCGGCGGCACCGGGCCGGTGGGGATTTGGTTTCCGCCCCAGGGAAAGTTAGTCCGGTCCAGCCAGTTTGCCAAGGCAACCAGTTCGAGTGCCGTGAAGCCGACGGCTGATTTGCGTTGCAGCGTGAGGGTGTCGGGCGCGGTCTGGCTCATTTCGGTGATCGTGTTCCCGAGGTTGTTGGTCAGCGAATCCAGCCATTGAAAGGTCGGCGTGGTTTCCCGCAGTTGCGGCTGGCGGCTGAGGAACATGACGAGTTGCGAGGCGATGCGCAGCGCCTTCAAACGCTCGACCGTCAGTTCCCAATCGTAATACACCAGATTGGTGCGGCTGAAAATTTGCTGCCACAGTTCGGCCGGCGCGGGCGGGTTGTTCGTGGGCGTGACGAACGCGCCGAGCATGAGACAGTCGCCGGCGGGGCTTCGCTCGGCGCGCGCAAACGGCGAAACGAACAGCAGCCCGCGCAGACCGGCGGAGCCGTTGGTGACCTGGATCGAACCGAGCCGCAGTTTCGCGAGATTCGTGTTGAATCGCAAGGCGGCCTCGGTGCCGATTTGAGTAACGACGTTGCTCGCGTCAGCTTGCGGGAAGGCCAGATAAGTCTGAAACGGCGTGCCGCTCAACGTCCAGGCGAGCGCCTGATTGGGCGGCGGCAGGGATTTGAATTGATTGAGCCATGGCTGGCGGCCGAGCCAGCCAGCCAGCCCGCGCGCGGCGGTGGCGCCGACGAGCGGTTCGCTGACGAGATTCGTCGGCAGTTGCCAGGCGACGAGCAGGTCCGGCAGCGGGGATGGCTGTTGGAACTCGATGCGGGTGCGCAAGTCCGTGTCCTGAAGCCCCCAAGTCAGGCGCATGTCGCCCAGCGGTAAGCCAAGCGGCGGAGTGAGGAGATCAGCCAGGCGCGGCCAGTTGATGTCCGCGTTGAGCCAGCCGTCCTTGGCGGGCGGGGCGGGGCGGCCTTCCGTCTTCGCGCGACGGACGAGTTCTTCATTCAACGGCAGTTTGTCCTGGCCAAAACCGAAGAATACCCAGCCGCCGCTCTCGACAAAGCGAAGCAGGTTCGGTGGATCGTGCTTCTTGATTTCCCAGCCGGCGGTCCCGTCGAATTGCCCCTCCTGTGCCGGCAAATGCGTCCAGTTCGAGAGCACGGTGGCGAGATTCGTACGCCAGGTTGCGGCCCGCGCGGCGTCCAGTTTGATCGCGAAAGCCAGTTCCGGCGTTTCCTGTGCGTAGCGGCGAATTTCGAGATAGCTTTCCGGGCCCGCAAGATCAGCCAACAGCGGTTCGAGCAGCCCGGTGAAGTCGTTGGTGTTTTCGCCGAGCCGTGAACGCAGCAACTCAAACGGGGCGCGGGCGAGCTTTTGGCCGGCTTGCCGCCAGAGGGCTACAGCTGCGGGCGAATTGAAGGTGCTGTTCACGCCGGGCGCATTGGTCGCCGCGCGAACGGCATCGCCGCCCGCAAACTGGACCCGCACCACCGGCTCCGCAACGACGGGCGCGGCCGGCGCCGGCGAGGTGGGCCCGGATGGCTCGTTTTTGCCGCAACCAACCGTCAGCATCAGGCCCAAACCTGAAATCACAAACCAGAGTTTTTGCATGGGGGCATTTGTCTGCCAAATGCGAAGTCATTAAGCAAACGGAATCGGTTTTTCGTTGCGCTGCCGTTCGGGGCACCGCTTTTTATCCGACATGTCACGAGTCCGTTTCTTTCTAAAATACTGGCTGCCCGCGCTGGTCTGGATGTGCGTCATCTACGGCGCGTCCGGCGACCAGGCGTCGAATGTGCATTCGTCACGGTTGATCGGGCCGGTGGTGCGTTGGCTCTTCCCCCACTTGAGTGAGCCAGCGGTGGAACAAGTGGTGTTCATCGTGCGCAAGCTCGCGCATGTGACCGAATACGCGATCCTGGCGATGCTGCTGTGGCGGGCCATTCGCCGGCCATCACGGGACGACGCGCGGCCGTGGCGATGGCGCGATGCCGTCTGGGCGGTCGGCCTCGCGGCGTTGTACGCCGGGAGCGATGAGATTCATCAGATGTTCGTGCCAAATCGTCAGGGAAGACTCCACGATGTCTTGATAGATACCACCGGCGCGGCGTTGGGGCTGCTTTTGATCCGGCTCTATTTCTGGAGGCGATCACGCCGGCTTGCGGCCAGCCCGCTCAACGAGGCTTTGCCACACTAGCGCTGATGGGCGGGGTGAAGTTTTGATTAGGTTGCCCGCGCCAGCACCTCCGCTACACTCATGGCGTGATTCGCAACATCATCTTCGACTGGTCCGGTACTTTGGTGGACGATTTGCCTGCGGTGTGGGAGGCGTCCAATCATGTGCTGGCGCAGGCGGGCCGGCCTGAGATGACGTTGGAGCAATTCCGCGCGGAGTTTCAACTTCCGTTCACGACCTTCTACGACAAGCACACGCCGCACGTGCCGATGGAGCAATTGGAGGACTGGTTTCACACGCGGTTCAAGCTGGTGCAAGGTTCGGTTTGCGCGCTGCCGCACGCGGCGCGGTTCGTGGAATTCTGCCGTGTGAACAGGCTGCGGACGTTTCTCTTGAGCACGGTTCGGGAGGATCACTTCGCGGTGCAGCATCGCGCGAGCGGCTTCGGTGAATTTTTGGAGAAGCCGTACACCGGCGTCTGGGACAAGCGCGCGAAGATTCGCGACATCATTGCGGAGAACAAATTGAACCCGGACGAGACGCTGTTCATCGGCGACATGATGCACGACATTGAGACGGCGCGGCACGGCGGCGTGCATTCGTGCGCGGTGCTCACGGGCTACAACACGCTCGACGATTTGAGGTCGGCCAAGCCGGACTTGATCGTCGAACATCTCGGCGAGTTGCTTGAAATCCTTGAGGCCAACGATCTGCACATCAAACCGCAACCGAAGCAGTTCGAGGAGGCGCATCCGCCCATCGTCACCGTGGGCGCGCTCATCTTCAACGAAGCGGGCGAGGCTTTGATGATCCGCACGCAGAAGTGGTCGAACCTCTGGGGCATTCCTGGCGGCAAGGTAAAATGGGGCGAAACCTCCGAGGACGCGCTGCGCCGTGAGATCAAAGAGGAGACCGATCTGGACATCACGGACATCCGGTTCGTGCTGGTGCAGGATTGCATCCACTCGAAAGAATTTTATCGCGACGCGCATTTTGTTCTGTTGAACTATCGCGCACTGGCGGCGGGTGCTCAGAAGGTCACGCTGAACGATGAAGCACGGGAATTCCGCTGGGTCCGCCTGGACGCGGCGCTGGCCCTGCCGATCAATACGCCCACGCGCAAATTGTTGGCCGCGGTGGCTGACACCGGGGAAACCGAGTTATGAGCAAGATTTCGATAGTGGATCTGGAAGTTTCCTGGCATGTGGGAGTGGGCGACGAGGAGCGCGCGACGCCGCAGCGGTTGTTGATCTCGCTGGAGATGGAATTCGATTTCGCGGCGGCGGCGATGACCGACCGGGTGACGAAGACGATTGATTATTTTGCCGTGGCGCAGCGGGTCTCGAAGTTTGGCGAGGGCCGGAACTGGAAGTTGATCGAGAAACTGGCCACGGACGTGGCCGATCTGGTGCTGTCAGAATTTCAGCCGCAGGAAGTGACGGTGGAGGTGAAAAAATTCCCCATTCCGCAGGCGCGTTATGTTTCGGTCAGCCTGACCCGTTCGCGCGCCGGACAGGGAATGGTCAAGCGGGCGGCGTGGGGAATCCCGTGATGTAGGTCTCCAGTTGGTGGATGGTGGACTGTTGCGTGTTGATCACGTGGTTGACCAGATCGCCGATGGAGATGATCCCGACGATGTTGTTGCCATCCAGCACCGGCAGGTGACGCACGCGGTGCTCGGTCATCAGCCGGAGGCATTGATCAACGGTGTGCTCCGGCGTAACTTGGACGACTTCACCCGACAAAATCTGATTTACCAGCGTGTCCTTGGAAGAGCGGCCCAGCAACACCACTTTGCGCGTGTAGTCGCGTTCCGAGATGATGCCCGCCAGCCGGTTTTGTTTGAGGACCAGCAGGGCGCCGATATTTTTCTCCGCCATCAACTTGATCGCGTCGAACACGGTCGTTTCCGGCGTGACGGTCCAAGTGGTGCCGCCCTTGTGATGCAGTATCTCCCGAATGGTGCCAGCGGTGCTCATAACGAAGAAACCTTAACACGCCCGTCAACCCTGCGCACCAGTTTCATGCGACGAATTCCAGGATCGGCTCGCGGGGGATCAGCCCGCGCTCATGGGCGTGGCGCAGAAAACGCCGGATCGAGTCGCGGCCCCGGTCGCCGTAATCCAGCGTCCAGTGGTTCACATACATGCCCACGAACTTGTCCGCCAGGTCCCGGCCCATGTCGCGCGCGTATTGCAGCGCGTGGGCGACGGCTTCGGCCCGATGATCGAGGCTGAACTGGATGCTCGTGGTCAGGAGGTCGGAAATCGATTTGCGAGCGATGGGATCGTGACGTTTGTGAATGACGTTGCCGCCGAGCGGCAGGGGCAGGCCGTCGTTCTCGCGTCCCCACCAAATGCCCAGGTCCTCGCAGACTAAGAGGCCCTGGTTTTGATAGGTGAGTTGCCCTTCGTGAATGATCAATCCGACTTCCGCCGCTCCGCTTCGTACGGCCTGGAAAATTTGGTCGAAGGGAACAACGACATGCTGAAACTCGGCGGCGGTCTTGCCGAGCCAGAGCTGCAGGGCGAGAAAGGCGCTCGTCATCTTTCCCGGCACCGCGATCTTTTTGCGTGCGATTTCTTCGCGGGAGAATTTTTGTTTCGCCACGAGCATCGGGCCGTAGCCGTCGCCCATGCTGGCGCCGCTGGGCAGTAGCGCGTACTGATCGCAGACATAGGCGTAGGCATGAATGCTGACCGCCGAGATGTCGAGTTCACCGCGGGTGGCGCGTTCGTTCAGCGTTTGAATGTCTTGCAGGATGTGCTCGAACTGAAAGCCCGGGGTGGGGATCAATTCCTTGGCCAACCCGTAAAACATGAAGGCATCGTCGGGGTCGGGTGAGTGGCCGAGCGTGAATTTGCGATTCTGCATGGCCGCCAAGTTAACGGGCGTTCGCCGTGCCACAAGCCTTGACTGCGTGTCAGTCCTCCGCTTTGGAACTGCGGGTGGTCAAATCCTGCAAGGCTTGGCGGACGTCCTTGCCGTCGTAAAGCATCGCGTAAACTTCATCAATGACCGGGGTTTCGACCCCTCGCCGGCCGGCGAGTTCCCGCGCCGCACGGGCCGTGGGATAGCCCTCCGCCACCGCCGTCATGCTGGCCACGATGGCCTCCGCCTTCTCGCCCTTGCCGAGGCGCTCGCCGAAGCCGCGATTGCGGCTCAACTTGGAAAAACAGGTGACCATCAGATCTCCCAGGCCGCTCAAGCCGGTGAACGTGTCCGCTTGGGCGCCGCACGCCACGCCCAGCCGGCGCATTTCGGAAACGGCCCGGGTCACGAGGGCGGCTTTCGAGTTGTCGCCAAAGCCGAGGCCGTCGCAAACGCCCGCGCCGATGGCAATCACGTTTTTGAGCGCGCCGCCCAGTTCTACGCCATGCACGTCGCTGCTGGTATAGACCCGAAACGCCGGGCTGTGGAACAGCGATTGCACGGTTTGGGCCGCCGCCGGTTCGCCGCTGGCCACAACGATGGCCGTCGGAATGCCCCGGGCCACTTCCAGGGCCAGCGTGGGACCGGACATCGCCACGACGCGGGCGCGCGGAGCGTTCTCCGCCAGGATGTCGGTCATGGTTTTGCCGGTTTCGAATTCGATTCCCTTGGTCACGCTCACCACGATGCCGTCGAACCCGCCAAGGCAACGCGTGACGTTGCGAAAGCCCTTGGACACGCTGGCCACCACGACGAGTTCCGCTTGGGCAATGGCGGCGGCGGCGTCCGCTTCACCGCGCAAGCCCGCCGGCAATTCGATGCCAGGCAGGTAACGCTCGTTACAGCGCGCGCGGTTGATCGTCGCCACGGTTTCCGGGAAAAAATCCCAGAGTGTGACCGCGTGATTCCGGGTGGCGAGCATTCGGGCGAGGGCGGTGCCCCAGGCGCCGGCGCCGAGCACGGTGATTTTCATGCCGCGGGTTTCTCCTTCTTGAACTGGATGCGATTCTCCGTGCCGTTCAGCAGCCGTTGGATGTTCGCCTTGTGCTTGTAAATGGCCATGACACCCAGTCCGGTGGTGACGAGTCCCAGCAGCAGACTGCGTTCAGTGACCCATACCGCCGCCGGCAGCGCGATGGCCGCCGCAATGGAGGCCACCGATACATAACGCGTGGCGAAGAACAGCAGTATCCAGACGCCCAAGGCCAGACTCACCGACAGGGGCGCGAGGGCCACATAAACTCCGGCCGTCGTGGCGATGCCCTTGCCGCCCTTGAATTGGAGCCAGCAGGTGTAGTTGTGCCCCAGCACGGCGCTGATGCCCGCAAGCACGTGACTGTTGGGCGGAGTGGGATTGGCGGCGCCAATCACGCTCAGCAGTGCCGGAGCGATCCACGCCACCGCGGCGAAGCCTTTCAAGGCGTCCACAAACAGCACCAGAATGCCTGGCCCTTTGCCCAGGACGCGAAACACATTGGTCGCGCCCATGTTTTTGCTGCCGACCGTGCGGATGTCTATGCCCTTGGCCCGGGCGGCCAGATAACCCGTCGGGAGCGAGCCCGCGAGATAACCGGCCACGGCAACCAACAAGTAGGGAATTATCTGCACGGGGAAATCTTGGCGATGCGCCCGGCGGGAGGGAAGTTGAAAGTTTTCCCGTCCGCTCGCGACAGCTCTGCTCGGGGCAGATTCCAAATCAGGCGATTCGCGCTCCGGGCGAAGTTTCTGGATGCAGGGGCCGAAATGCGGATAATGAAAGGACGGCAAGCTCGGCTTCTCGAAACTGGGTCACGGAATGAGCTTGGCCATCGTTGGGCTTGCGTCATGGCAGGGCGTTCATTGTGGCCATTTCATGCCACAT
>WBZT01001279.1_pt1 | contig 18637 bp, 13 predicted proteins | sample 5204241 | NCBI WGS metagenome assembly WBZT01 (sample SAMN12344358, study PRJNA552823) | activated sludge metagenome | biome: Activated sludge suspended growth; feature: Nitrification reactor; material: Wastewater; isolation source: activated sludge from nitrification reactor of wastewater...
CGCAAAGAAAAATGATAAGATGTACTACCTTGCCATTTTATACAATAAAGAATTGACATATGTAGCAACGGATTATTACGCTTCAGATAATCATCTGGAATTCAGCAATATTAAAAACAGGACGCTGGATACACTTGAAAGGCTGAAAGTGGACGAGGAATACCATATTATTTACAATGAGCTTTTCCTGTTCTCAAAACAAACCGGTTCGGTAAGAAATATCAAAGATCTGGAAAAGCTGAATGCCATACTTGATAACCCGATAATGAAGGATGAAAAGTATGCCGTTAACTTCGATGCAAAATTCAAATATTATTCGATCTGGGGTCACTATTACAGGATACTTAATGATACTGAGAACTGGTACAGGTACCGCAAAGCGCTGCTGGAGCTTATGGAAAGTGATGAAAAGTATATCCGCGAAAATCCAAGAAGCTATGTGCTTGCATTGAATAACTACCTTAATGTTTGTATTGCGTACAACCGCGCTGTTGAATTCGCTCAAAACCTGCAGAAGCTTAAAAAGTATTCAGAGCAGTTCGAAAATAAAAAAGAATTCATCGATCTGCACACCAGGATTTTCCTGCTCGTAAGCGATCTTGAGCTAAGCTTTGCCATCAAAACCGGCAGAGCAGATAAGCTAAGCGAAATAGTGGAACAAATAGAACATGGGTTTGCCAGGTATGAAAAACTGATCCTTGAAAACAGGAAGACTTCGCTTTATAACCGTATCGCATATGCTTGTTTTTTGACAGGTGAATACGAAAAAAGCATATTTTATACAAACCGCATTATGAACGCGGCAAATCCCCGGCTTGATCCGGAGCAGTATATTCTAGCAAGGATAAGAAGCCTGATAGTGCACTTCGAGGCCGGAAACTACGAGCTGCTGGAGTACAGCATAAAATCCACGATGCGTTTCCTGAAGAAAACCGACAGGGTTTTCAAATTTGAAAAGCTCATACTGAATTTCCTGGCAAAGGCTGTAATGTATGAAAATGACAGCGAAAGGATAGAGCTATACGAAAAGCTGAAAGCGGATATAAACAAAATTTCAAATGACCAGTTTGAAAAAAATGTACTGGAGCAGTTCGATTTCATTTCGTGGATAAACAGCAAGCTCCTTGATACAGAAATGCTGAAAGTATTAAAAAAGAAAGCAGTTTAAACAGACTCGCATAACTAATTGCAGAATATAATAACGGGAGGCTAAATGCCTCCCGTTTGGTTACTGCGTGCCTCTTTAATTCGGTTCCTGTATTGATCTGCGGTATGTTACCGTGAAATTGAGCTATTTTATCAACATCATTTTCTTAACTTCAGTAAAGCTGCCTGCCTCTAATCTGTAGAAGTAAACACCTGATGCAAGTGATGACGCGTCGAAATCTGCTGTATATGAACCTGCAGTCAAATTGTTGTTAATAAGCGTTGCTGTTTCCCTGCCTGCTATATCATAAACCACCAGCTTTACGAATGAAGATTGCGGAATGCTGAACTTGATCTTTGTTATAGGATTAAACGGATTTGGATAATTCTGCTTAAGTGAAAATTCAGAAGGAACTTCATTACCGTTAGGTTCAACACCAACAGTACTGCAAACAAGCCTGGAGCAGTATGCGTTAGAACCATTGTGGGATGACCAAACCATGATGCAAGAATCGGAGTTAGGTGAATTCCAATAACCTGCACTGCATCCACCAAAGCTAACATCCCCTACCAGAGTATTAGTCTGAATTGTCTGCCCCAAAGATGTGCCGTTAAATGAACGGTAATAATGTTCCCCCCCGTTTCTTGCATGCCCCGTTACAAACCTTCCATTTGAAAGATCTATTGCCTGTAAGCTTATCCGTAAAGTTGTATCAGGAGTATTCTCAATAAATTGTCCTGAAAACAAACCCGCTGAGCTTCCTCCGACTGCTGAATACTGAATTCGGTAATTCCAATCATTACCATTCTGCAGTCTGTACCCGATCGCTAAATTTGTTCTGTTTGGGCCGCCGTTTGCCGCACAGACCGCGCCAAGTATATTGGTTGTTTCAGTTAATGTAAGTGAATTGCTCGGGTTTACTGTAACACCATAATCATCGCTCCACGCAATATAAACTGTTTTATTGGTTGGAGTACCTGCGTGGTTGTAAACGGTATAAATCCTATCCACGGTACCAGTGTTATAGTAACAGATATCCTGGTACAGGTATGCAGGTGCAATTGAATTTGACTGCCACCAAAAACCATCAGGCGCATTAGGCTGTCTGTAAATGAATGCAGGGGAAGTTGTGAACGGACTCGCTACCAGAAGGTATCTGGAAGTGTACCTTACAGTACCCGCTGAATCAAATGAAGATGTCATATAAACATATGAATCTGACGAATAATTTGTATTATCGCTGGTTACTTTTGGATTGTAATAATTTACATTAGGCATGTTATATCCCCCAAAACTCCATAAATGACCTGAACCAACACCCGTACCGATATTTGCAACTATTATTGATGACCAGGCATGATTGTTGAAGTCTATGCCTACTGCACAATAAACTAAAGTATCATTTCCTTTGATAATCGGCTCAATATCAATTTCGCCGGTTCGGCAATCTACGCCGGCACTAAATCCGTTGTAAGAGTATTTTAGTATCCAAGAAGCTCCGCCATCGTATGATACGTATATTTTTACAAGGTCACCGCTACCAGCCAAATATTCTGATGTAGCGGCGAATATTGTGGATGTACGGTGCGAACTTGCAGTTGCAACACCCCAAAGACCGCCTGAAGAAATTGTTGTAACTGCAAGGTCAGTTTCCGGTATAAAAGGAACCCGGGTATCCATTTTGACAAATTTTTGCTTTATCGGATTATTATCCGGATTTGTTATCTCAACTGGTTTATATGAGGTCAAACCATCAATTGCATCAAGCTGATTTCTCAACTCAGCAGCTTTAACCAGATCGTTATTCAATCTTGCTATTCTTAACCTGTTCAGCAGTGATTGCTTTTGTGAACTGAACTCCTGCTTCTGCGGCTGATCTGTGGTAGAAACCGGATTTAATGTGCTGCCATCATTGCTGTTTGAATATAAAACATTTGCCTGTTCATTGTTGACGGTATTGCCCTGGCTCAACAAAGCAGTGCAAATAGTAAGGATCATTAGAACGGCAATCAAGCCATTCGATAAGGTAAATTTCGAATCGAAGAGTGTTTGGTATATCAATTTTTTGCTCCTTTTAAGTATTTTGGTTTTCATCATGTTATAAATATGTTTGTTAACTGTTAGTATTTGTATCTTTGCTTCTGTTTTTTGCACTCAATCGAGCTTTCGAACATTTTGCATGCCCCGCTGATAACTTCCCCCATTGTTCCGTTGATCTGTTTTGTCAGTTTCTCAACAAGGAAGTGGGTTTATAATTTCAGCCTCTACCCTTTCGAGATTCTATTTCTATTGGAGGCTTTCGGTATGTTTCTTTGCCCTGCTTATCATTCTTTTGGTTTTCAATTGCTTCATTTGAATTCCGGGTTTAACTGCACTTTTATCTACAAAGATATTCCCGGGTAACAAGACGAACAAAGAAGTTTTTCGCGGAATTAAAGTAAATGAATGTGTGAATAGCACACCAAAACCGCAATATTTCTCTGAAATCAGTATTTTATATATTCAAAAAATCAAGTAATTTCAAACAAAATTATTACTAATAAATGCTGTTTAAAAAACTCATAAAAATACTGAAGACATTCGATAAAGCGGAACTGAAAGCATTCAGGCGTTTTATCTGCTCTGACTACTTTAATACAAATGAAAACGTTGCAAAACTTTTCAAGCTGATATCAGCATTTTTTCCTGCATTTGATGTAAATGACCCGAAGATGGATCCGAAAGTTCTTTTTAAAAAAATGTATGGGGCAAAAAAATATGATGAAAAAACATACCGATATTTGCTTTCTACTCTGTATGGATTACTTGAAAAATATCTTGCTATATCGCTGTTTGAGCAAGACGAGTTTGAATTAAAAAAATATGTTATTGCAAATCAGACTGAAAGAAGATTGTTCAGTGCTGCGGTAAGAAATCTTACAGCGCTTGAAAATTCAAATGAATCGAACAATCTATTAGGCGGAGTGTATGTTTTTAACAAGAGCGATATATCGATTATTTGGCACCAATTATATTGTTATTCTGACATCCAGGTACCGTTGATTGAAAGAAGATATGAGCAGGGCGAGCTTCAGATGTTCAGTTCATTTGTTCAGCTTTCACATATTTACCAGATACTCTATACAGTGAGCCAGTCATATAACCTTCCTTTAAGGGATAATATTGTTTTTGAATACCTGAAAAATATCAACTGTAAAAAGATACTTTCATTCATCGAAGAAAATGAAGCCGCACAGAAGCCTGTTGCAGAAAACGCAAGATTAATAAAAGTAATTAAGATATACCTATGCTTCATGATAACGATGCTGGATAGAAAGGATGAGGTATATTTCAATAAAATGAATGAGTATGTAGGGAAATATTCACATTTGTTCGGGAAGAATGAGCTTCAGAACCTGCACCTAATGCTTTCTACATGCTGCAGCATAAAAAGAACAGCAGTTAATGATGCAAAATACCAGAAGATCAATTTTGCGATCATGAAAAGGGCAACTTCGCTTGATCTATATACATCATATTCCGGGCAATATATGGATGTTAGCAGCTTTTTATTAGTATTCCAAACTGCATTACAATTAAATGAAACCAACTGGGCGGCCGATTTTCTACATAAGTACGGCAAACAAATTTCGCCAGAATATTCAGAAGATATGATCGGGTACTCAATTGCGGAGCTGTTCTTTGCAAAGAAGCAGTTCGAGGATGCATTAAGCTCGCTTTCCAGAGTTAGGCTGAAGCTGTTCCGGTTGAAAATACCGGTAAAGGTACTGATGATGAGGCTGTATTATGAGCTAAACTATATTGAAGAAGGATTTTCCCTTATCGATTCATTTTCGCATTTCATTACTTCGAATAAAAAGATAAGGACTGATGAAAAAAACAGCTATCTGAATTTTCTGAGCTACTATCGTGAAATTCTTAAGGCTAAAACCGGAGGGAAAAATGGGAGGTTACCGAAAAAGCTGAAGGAAGAACTTGCGGCAGCAAGCCTGCTGCCGCATAAAAGCTGGCTTATAGAAAAAGCCGGGGAGTTCAGATGATCTTTTCTTCTGAATGAGCTACTTTGCCAGGATCTCTTCGTAATACTTCTCGTACTCAGGAATGATCTTCTCGGCTGAAAATAAAGTAGTAGCCCTATCAAGAGCATTTTCCGAAAATATTTTGTATTTGTTCGGATCTTCAAGCAGCCTTAGGGCATAATCCGCCATTTTATCAACATCACCAATTTCAGCAATGTAGCCTGTTTCCCCGTGAAGATTAAGTTCAGGCAATCCGCCCGCATTTGATGACACCACGGGGACACCGCATGCCATCGCTTCAAGCGCAGATAAACCGAAGCTCTCAGACTGGGAAGGCATAAGGAACAGGTCTGAAACCGAAAGTATCTCGGTAAAGGATTCCTGCTCTCCGTAAAATTTCACATTTTCTGCTATCCCCAGATCCTTTGCAAGATACTCGCACTTGCTTCTTTCAGGCCCGTCGCCTATAAGCAGAAGCTTGGAAGGGATCTTATCATTGATTATCTTGAATGCACGGATGGCATCATCGACTCTCTTCAGCGGCCGGAAATTCGATGTATGAACAAGTATCTTTTCCCCGTTAGCCGAAAGCTTTTCCTTCAGGCATTTAGTTTCATTATTATCGATCTTCTTGTAGATATCCTGGTTGATAAAATTAGGTATTACCTTGATCTCTTTGGTGATCTCGTACTGGGACATCGTTTTTGTTCTGAGAAACTCCGAAACCGCCGTAACGCCATCTGATTTCTGCACAGAGAATTTCATTGTTGGCAAAAAGCTGATCTCCAGTCCGGTAAGAGTAATATCGGTGCCATGCAGTGTAGTTATGATCTTTATGTTACGGTTATTCTTTTTCTTCGAGAGAACTTCTTCTTTTATAATTTCCCTGGCAAGATACGCGCTGGTTGCATGTGGAATTGCATAATGTGCATGGACAAGATCTAGTCCGTTGAACTTGGCTACTTCCACAATTTTGCTTGCAAGCGCGATGCTGTATAAAGGAAAATCAAACAGCGGGTATGAAGCCATTTCAACTTTATGGAAGAAAATATTGTCCGAAAATCCCATATTCAGCCTCATCGGCATATTATATGAAATAAAATGCACCTGGTGCCCTCTGGCGGCAAGCTCAATACCAAGCTCTGTGGCAACAACACCGCTTCCGCCGTATGTTGGATAACAAAGAATACCTATTTTCATAAATAATATATACTTAGAAAGACAGTTTAAAGCCCTATTTTTTGAAGAATGCTAAAATAGGAATTTAAGTTTATAGTTACTAACCAACTTACATAGCCCATAAAAGTACATCTAATAATAATGACGGATCATTCCCAGAAATCTTTTTTATCAATGCCTATGTGGCATAAGGCAAAATCGTATTTTACCGGGTCGTGAGGGTCAAAGATGCGGAGTTTTTCTGTCAGCTCAATAGCAAACTTCAGATCTATACTCTTTCGTTCTACCAGCCCGAGGCTTTTTGCAATACGTGCAATGTGCGTATCAACCGGCATAATAAGCTTCGAAGTGCTAACTTCATTCCACACGCCGGTATCAATATCATCTTCTCTTACCATCCATCTGAGGAAAAGATTCATTCTTTTGCATGTGCTTCCCCGGGCGGGATCACTGAGCAGATAGTGATAGTACTTTCCCCTGCTTATTTTAATTGCTGAATTCAGTTCTGAAACAAATCCGCTCAATGCATTTATAACGGAAATATCTTCTGGCTGCACTTGTTTCATGAATAGCTCTTTCAGCGAACCATTTGTTTTCAGTGCGGTAGATATTGAAAAAAGAAGATCTGCCAGATCATCCTCGGTATTGAATCTGTAATTCAGCCGATGAAGGTACTTTTTATCTTTTCGTTTCTGAAAATTTATGGTAAATTCGTATGGCTTGTTTGAACAGGTTTCAAGCAATGAGTTAATAAACCGGTTAATCTGATCAACTGAGCCATAAGCGTACGCAGCAGTTAACAACCCGGCAATTTCGATATCTTTTTCATCATGGAACCGGTGGAGGATCCAGACAGGATCTTTTGATGAAAATTTTTGCCGGTATGCCAGGTAATGCTGATCTAATTTTTCTTTTAATACAGAAATATTCAATTTACAGAAATGACAAAAATTTTTCTAATGGGCTCTGAAACAATAAATTCAGAGATGCGCGAACTTTTGAATGGCAAAGCAGAATTCACCGAAGAAATCGGATCAGCGGAGCTGGTTTTCAATACTTCTAACTTTCCGGAATATGAAAAATCTGAGGAGCTTCAGTATATTGAGTCACAGACTCCCGCAAATGTACCTATATTTACGTCGTCACTATGCTATTCAGTTTCTGACCAATGCGCTCTCCAGGCGCAACCTGAAAGGCTGATTGGTATTGGTTTATACGACACATTTTCCAAAGCTAAACGCATAGAAATAGCGCCTTCAAAAATAACCCATCCCGAAATACTTAAAAATGCAGAAAAATTTTTGCATGAAGCCGGGATAACCTACTCAGTAGTGCCTGACAGAGTTGGAATGATATTTCCGCGAATCGTTTCTATGATAATTAATGAAGCTGTACAGGTATATTCAGAACAGATCGCATCAAAAGAAGATATTGATACGGCGATGAAGCTTGGCACAAATTATCCGCTCGGACCGCTTGAATGGGCGGACAGGCTGGGCGCAGGACTGGTGTATAATATATTGGCAGGGCTTCAGCGTGATTTCGGTGAGGACCGTTACAGGCCGCACCCAACGTTGAAAGAAATGGTTAAACTAGACAAAAAATTCTACGAATAAGGAGTTTTTTGTATTACGCTTTATGACTCTTTGCAATCTGTAACCTGAAACTTTCAGCCTATAACCGTTATAAATCAACTTCATCAGCCGATGTTACCCAGCTTATGTTTTCATCTCTTCTAAACCATGTCATCTGCCGTTTCGCAAAGCGGCGTGTGTTTTGTTTGATGAGTTCTAACATCTCCTCTCGCGATATTTTCCCATCCAGAAAGTCAAACACTTCCTTTGCGCCAACGGTATTTAATGAATTGTGCGTTTTGTAATGGTACCCTTTATCTTTCAAATCTGAAATTTCTTCTATCATGCCTGCAGCCACCATTTGTTCTGCCCGCATGTTGATTCGGTCGTACAGTTCTTTTCTTGCCATCTCAACAGCGTACAGTTTTGGTTTGAATTTAATTTCGATCTTCTTTTTTCTGTGTTCAGATACTGGGGTCCCTGTAATATAATATACTTCGAGCGCCCTGATGATCCTTCGATCCGTGATCTCTTTTATCGAATCAAAAGTTTCCTGATCTATTTTTTTCAGTTCATCTGCCAGTTCCGCCAAGCCATGCTTTTCAAGCCTGTCATACAGCTCCTTGCGTACAGAAACCTGCTTAGCTTCAATTTCGGCAGCATGGTTTTCTTCATATTCAAACAATCCATACACTAGCGAGTTTATATAAAGCCCGCTGCCGCCAACAACAATTGGGATCTTCCCGGCACTAAATATCTTTTCAATTAGCTCCCTTCCCTTTTTACCGAATGCGCCTGCATTAAAGCTTTCCTCCGGTTCCAGCTCACTTATGAAATGATGCCTGAACATTTGAAGCTCCTCTTCTGAAGGCTGTGCGCTGGTGATAGGGAAATATTTGTAAACCTGCCTGGAATCAGCGGAAACTATTTCCACATCTCTGTTCCTGAGCTTTTTTATTTTCTGAGCAATTTTAAGTGAAAGGGGTGTTTTACCGGAAGCAGTCGGACCGGTTATAACTATTACCTCCGGCAAGCTGCTGTTCAATTCAGGCTTTCCAGCCATCTTCGCCGATTAATGGTACAAACTTGAAATAATCATAATATTTCTTCGCCAAACCCTCTTTAAGGTTTGTAACTACAAGCAGGCGCTGTGACTGCTGGTCGCCTACTGGAACAATAAGCTTTCCGTTTCCGGCAAGCTGTTCAACCAGGTGATTTGGTATATCGGGCGCGCCGGCAGTAACTATGATCTTGTCATATGGCGCGAATTCTTCCCAGCCAAGTGTTCCATCATCAAGCTTAAGAAACACATTGTAACCAAGCTCCGCAAGCAATGATTTTGCGTTTTCATGCAGCTTCTCTATTCTTTCAACAGAGTAAACCTCCGCGCCAAGCCTGCTTAACACTGCTGCCTGGTAACCGGAACCGGTACCAATTTCGAGTATCCTGTCGCCGGGCTGCACTTCCATAACCTGCGTCATAAAAGCTACGGTGAAGGGCTGAGAGATTGTTTGCGCGCATTCTATCGGCAGTGCGTTATCATCATAAGCGAATCGCCTCAATGCTGATGATATGAATTTCTCGCGGGGTATATCGTAAATTGCTTTTAGCACGCGTTCATCCCTTATACCCTTTTCCCAAAGGGTTTCAGCAAGTTTCCGTTTTTCCTCTTCAAGAAGAAGCATTGCAGTTCTTTTCCCCTGTTTTGTTATTCTTCATCCATCTCCTCAAAGATCTCTTTTACCTCTTCCTTCACATCGGTTGATTCAAGCTCTTTCTGCATTTCACGCTTCAGCTCATCAAGCCCTGAAACAAATTTCAGCTTGCCGTCTTCAGCAATTGAAATACCGCCAGTTTCTTCCGATAGTATTATCACAAGCGCATTCACATCTTCCGATGCCCCGAGGCCCGCGCGGTGGCGTGTACCAAGCTTGCGGTTTCCTATTTTTTCAGTAGAGGAAAGAGGCAAAATACAACGGGCAGCTTCGATGGTATTATTATTTATGATCACTGCTCCGTCATGCAGTGGAGATTTAGTATTGAAAATTGAGATCAGCAGTTCCTTACTCACTTTAGCCTGGAGCGGCTCACCGGTTTCTACAAATGAAGTGAGCCTGTCACCCATAGATATCACTATCAGTGCGCCTTGTTTGCGCTCTTTTAATTCCTTTAACCCGTCAACGATCTCGTTTATGGTTTCGCTGGCGTTTATTTTAAGGAAATAACGCGCAATACGCGTTCGACCGATAACCAGCAGAAGCCTTCGTATTTCAGGCTGGAAGAGTATAATAAAAGCTATCACCCATATATCCGTCAACCGGCTGAATATCCACCCAAGCGAACGCATGTTGAATGTTTGTGCGATCAGCGAAGCTATTATTATGAGGGTCAGCCCAAGGAATATCTGCGATGCAATGGTGCCCCGCATTACAAGGTAAAGCTTGTAAAAGATGTAAGTTACGATAATTATATCGATTACATCGATCAAGCCCACCTTTATGAATCCTATTTCGAACAATTCCATGGTGAACAAATTTAATGATTTGGCTTTTTACATAATAGTTAATAATTTTGAATAATCCGCAAGCGGAAATCCGCTTAATCACTAAATTGGAACGACTATAATATGCCTAAAGAAATTATCCGCTGCCCGTGGTGCGGAACAGACCCCGTTTACATGAAATATCACGACGAAGAGTGGGGTGTGCCGCTGCGTGATGACCAGAAATTGTTTGAATTTCTTGTGCTTGAAGGCTTCCAGGCGGGATTGAGCTGGCGCACAATACTTTATAAGAGAGAAAATTTCAGGAAAGCGTTCAATAACTTCGATGCAGAGAAAATTGCACGCTATTCAGATAAAAAAGTTGAAAGACTTATGAATGATGCGGGTATAATCCGCAATAAACTGAAGATCGCAGCCACAATTACAAATGCCCAGGCGTATCTTGAGATACTTGAGCGGGAAGGTTCGTTCGCAGGTTATCTCTGGCAATTTACAGATGGAAAAGTTATTACAAATAAATGGAAAACCCTGAAGGAGCTGCCGGCTAGGACTAAAGAATCAGATGCAATGAGCAGGAAGCTTAAAGAGAATGGATTTAAATTCGTCGGTTCAACAATTTGCTACGCAAATATGCAGGCAACAGGAATGGTAAACGATCATCTGATTGATTGCCACAGGTATAAACAGGTAAAATGAAAGAATTTTGCACTAATTTCGGTAATGAAATTTCCTGACTTATATCATTAATTATCGATCATTCCAATATTATTTTGCAATATGAAAAATGTTATTATTGCAGTCTTATGTATAGCGGCAGCCTTACTTATTTTTGCCGGATGCGGTGAAGATAGTGTTACACCTCTCAGCAGTGGGCAGGATGAATATTTAAAAGTTGCCACAGCAGAAAGCGGAAACATCAGATTTGAGATATGGACTACCGACAATGATACATTAATGACCGGTTACAACAGAGTTGGCTTTAAGGTATATGAAAACGGGCAGGCAAAAACTAGCGGCTCAGTTAAGTTTTATGCAAAGATGTTCCATTTCAGTTCAACAGATTTTCACGCAACACCTGTTGAACCTGAGTATCTGTATGATAACTCACTTGGTATGTTCACAGGTTATATAATAATGCTAATGCCTTCAGATACTTCAAGCAGATGGTATGGCTATTACCGCTACAATGATGATCTGCACATTGATTCAGCAAGGTTCGATGTTGGATGGGATAACCTTACAAAATTCAAAATATTCACAGACCTTAACACAAATCTCAGCTATTTGATCACAATGACTTCACCTGTGTTACCTGCAAGAGGATACAATGATTTCATTTGCCTGCTTCATGAATCACCTGATTTTTTAAATTTCACACAGGTTAACTCCGCCAGCATGTTTTTGAGGGTAAGGCTGGATTCGCTTAATCACACTTCGTCCGATAATATCAATCCGGTTTACATTGGCGGCGGATTTTACAAAGGCCGCATAAATTTTGATTATGCCGGAGGATGGAAAGTGTACGATTCAATTTATTATAACAACACTAACATCACTAATTTCGGGACACCGTATATTTACTATAACGTACCCTGAAACTTGTAATTCTCACCCCAGAATTAACCCCCAATTTTACTATTATTTTGGGCTTTAATAATTCAGAGTAAATTGTTAAATTTGTAAAATAGCAAATATGCCGTTTTTTTGATATATTTGCGCAGCATGGAGAGCTCGCATAATGGTATTGCAGCGGTCTTGAAAACCGCCGGGCGCAAGCCTGTGGGGGTTCGAGTCCCTCGCTCTCCGCAAACCATTCATTCTACAAGGGGTTGTTTACCCCTTGTTTTCTTTAACACTCGGAGAGGTGCAAGAGTGGTTGAATTGGCCACCCTGGAAAGGTGGTATACCGGTAACGGTATCGTGGGTTCGAATCCCACCTTCTCCGCTTTGAGTTTCTAAATTTAATCGTGGGTTCTCCCAAAGGGGCTCTCGAAGATTCCTTCGGAACTTCGGAGGAATCCCACCTTCTCCGCTTCAAATTTTTCAGATTACTTGGTGTGTTCTCAAATACACTCCTAAATTAAAAAAGCCGGACTATTAGCCCGGCTTTTCTGTTTTTACCTTATGAATAATTCCTACTTTAATATTACAAGCTTCTTTACATCAGTAAAGTCACCTGATTCCATTCTGTAGAAATATACACCGCTTGATATCTGTGATGCGTCAAACACTGCTTCGTAAGTTCCCGCAGTACGCATTTCATTTACAAGAGTCTTTACTTCCCTGCCTAAAATATCATATATTACCAGCTTCACCAGTGACTGCCGCGGAACCGAATATTTGATAGTCGTTACAGGGTTAAACGGGTTAGGGTAATTCTGCCCGAGCTCAAATTTCACCGGCAATTGATTGTTATTTACCGCGAGTATTGCATTGTAAATAACATTCAGGCAGTACCTTTCAACATGTCCGGTATCGCTTCCTGCCTGGTCATTAACTTTAAGTATCCATTTGCCATGGACTTCAGTTCCATTATAAACACTAAGTGGTGTTTCAGGTCTAAAAGATCCTGTGAATGGTGCTGAACCGGTTGAAATTGAAGCAGAAGCGGAGTCATCAAACACTGTATTAATATAGTTCTCACCGCTTGAACCATGCCTGTCTGACAGAACTACCTCAACACCCGATGGCGAAGTTATACTGAAAGTAATATCACCATCATAGGTATGAAGAAGTGACTCCATTTTGAAATTAAGGTCCACAATAGTTCCAAATGGTATAATATTCAAAGTATCATAAGTTATTTGGTTATCCCTTATAGGCATGTATGTATCTTTGCAGAACATCTGTGCAGCCTGGTCAGTGATCATGAATCCATAATAACCGGCCGAAGGCAGCCTGCCTACATTGTGATTAGAAGAGTTATCCACAGCCTTTATCACGTAGAATATTGAATCACCGGGGGCGACTTCCGGGTTTAGCGAGTTGAACACTCCGCTGTAGTTACTGCCTGATGTGATATTAAGCCTGAATTTCTTGATAACCGAGGGAGTGTTTTTGTACCATTCCACCCAAACGCTGTCAACACCAATGTTATCTGTTACACTGCTGTTAACAGTTGAAGGCCACATAGGCTGTCCGGAATTGCCAAGCTGCGTATGTGTTATAACGGGAGCTGTTGCATCGACCGATGCTGAAAAGCTGAAATATCCTGCCGGAGCATCAGGCGGCAATATTGTAACCCTGCCGGCCATGTCACAGGTCTTAATGAAATATTTGTATAATGCCGGCGTGCCGTTACCGGGAATATTAGCGCTCCAGTTATTCCCCGCTGAGTTTGTCATCGATATGCTGTCATAGCTGCTTCCGCGCGTCCAGAACAGCTTTGTCTTTGCCGGATCGATATTCGAGCCCGCAGGAGTAATCAGGCAGTTGACAACATACGGACCTGACAGATTTTCTGTATTTGGAAGGCAAGAGTGTGAAATTACCGGACCGTAAGGTGCTTCGTACAATGAAGGATCTCCAAGGCAGTTATACATTTCAAGGTATCTTCTCATGTCAGTTGTAACACTGCCATAATGCATAACAAGGTAGATTTTCGCCTGAACGAACATAGGCGCGGTTTTTTTTAATCCATCAGTGAACATTGCCCTGAACAGCCTTCTTTCCAGAATATCGTCTTCATCCCAGAATGAATTGACCGAGGAACCCCAGAACACAGAACCGCCTTTAGCCCTGCGTATCCATGTTTCTCCAAAACACTCGGAGTTCTGGTACTGTCCGGTTAAGCAGGCAAATGAATAAACGAACGGGAAATAAGTATTGGTAAGTGCGTTCACCTGTGATTGGTTCAAGGGAGGCCCGTCTGCCCAGCTTGTTGTGCTGCCATGGCCTGAATAAACGGCGAATACCTGGTTGGCATTCAAAGCGTCAATAAGCTGCTGAGTTGTTGAGCCATTGGTATATGTATAAAGCTTAATGTTCGCGTTTGGCGGTGAAGTGAAGAAACTATCTATAACAAAATTGTGCGTACCTTCTGTAATTGCGTGATTATCGGTCGAAGCCATCCACACATTCTTCTTCGGCAACGCTCCAATAGAGCTTTCCATATATATCGTCTTGTTTATGATATTTGAAAGCTCTGCAGTGCTTGATACCGAGAACCGTCCAATGAAGGCATCTGCGAAAGCATCACTGCCCTCAAGAAGAGTGTAGTTCAGATCGGTATGCGGATTATCCGAACCAATACCTGTCCACTCCGGTACCATATTGATATCACCTGTCAGCAGTATAAACTCAGGACGCGTTGATACATTATTATATCTCTGCTGAATGTAGTTCATAATGGCAGCGGTTGTTGTTCCTGTTGTGCCTGTATTGACCATCAATACATTGTAGCCCATGCTGGATTTGTATGATGCAAATGAACCCATTGCAGCCTCATATTCAGGAGGAGTAATAATGAGGTAGTTGTTGGTATTTGTGTATGTAATACAGCCGGGGTTTACTGCTGATGCATCGAACATTTCCCTGAAAGAGCCTCCGACAGAACTGTAAGAAGGCATTCCGGCAGGCAGATCGATACTGATACGCGCTGTACGAGTAACATACAGCTTACCGTTTGCCGGATCATACCTGAAAGGATAAATGGTTACCATAACTGCCTTAACTCCGGCAATTACGATCGGCTCTGAAATTTTTACTAATGGATTGAAAGTACTGCCGCTGTTTGAATAGTAATCCTTATTTACAGTAAAGGGCCTATCCTTTAGCTGTTTGGATTTCTCCCAGGGCGCCTGGGTTGGATATATTTTTCTCTGCTGAAGCTTTTCTTCAACAAACTGGTTTTGAACAACAAAACCGGGTGATAATTCTGCTTTATTTATTACAAGGATGAAAGTGAGCTGAGGTAACATTGGAAGGCCTTCTTCGGGAGTGATGCCATAGTTGTTCAAACTTATGATATCATATTGTTCTCCCTGCCTGGTTACAGTTTCTGTATTGTAACCCGGAAGGCTGTATTCTATTTCGTAACCGCCGGCGGAACTGGTCAGCTTTATGCCATCAATTCCCTGCGGATATGAAACAGAACCGGCCGCCGTACATAGCAATAAAATCGCAATGACGGCCGCAGTATAGCGTTTCATGGTTCTTAGCTCCTGGTGTAAGAATTATTTAAAAGAACGTATATTACACCATTTCAAATATAATCCACAAAGAAAGCTAAAAATATATAATTTTCTTTACTCAATGCAGATTTCTGCTTATTTCCTTTAGTCTGTCTTTATATGATCTGGGAAAGAACTCCAGCTCATAAACTGTTCCATTTTCACTGTTTACACGAAGCACAGCTTCAAGCTGCTCACAAAGCATCCGGATAAGAGTCATACCCATAGATGACGAAGTTTCAGTGTTAATTTCAGTGGGAATTCCGCAACCGTCATCGCCTATAATGAGCTTATAGTTGTCTTTAGCTTCAGAAAGCTCTATATGAATGCTTCCTTTTCTCTCTTCAGGAAACGCGTACTTCAAAGAGTTTGAAAGTATTTCGTTAACTAGCAGTCCCAGCGGAATTGCCATATCGATACTTATCTTATAGCCGGGGGAGCTTAGCTTTATGCTTACCCTCTCCTTACTCACTCCAAAAATATTAAACAGGTTATCTACAAGTTTTCTTATATATGCGGTAAAATCAACATCAGTGAGATTGCTTGATTGGTAGAAGCTTTGATGAATAAGCGACATAGAAATTACCCTGTTTTGAATCTCGCGCAGCGAACTTACAATACTGGGGTCTTTAATATCAGAGCTCTGCAAATTTATCAGGCTAAGAATTATCTGCAGGTTATTTTTCACCCTGTGATGAATTTCTTTCAGAAGGATTTCTTTCTCTTTAAGAGAATCTCTTATCATCTGCTCGGACTTCCTTCTTTCGGTAACATCTCTCACTATTCCAAGCACCTCCATTGTGCCATCGGTGTTATTCAACGGTGTAGTTAGTACCTCACCGTACAAGTAACCGCCGGAATTGTTTGAGAATCTGATCTCATAGCTTTCAAGTGCCTCGCCTGAAACTGCGCTTCTGAACCTGTCAACCGCAATATGAAGATCTTCAGGGTGAATGAGCCCCGAAAATTCCAACCCTATCCAATCAGCCCTTCTATGGCCTGTGATATTTTCGAATGCTTTGTTAAGTGTTAGAAGCCTGCCCGTATCCGAGATAGTGAAAATAACATCACGAGCTGCCTCTATCAGCTTGCCGTACTTTTCTTCGGCCATACGGCGCATTCTTTTTTCCCTTACAACATCAAGCGCCCTTTTAATTATAGGGCCAAGCTTATTGAGATTATTTTTTATAACATAATCGGTGGCGCCGCGCCTCATCGATTCTACTGCGGCATCTTCGCCCAAAGTTCCTGATACAAGTATGAAGGGTATATCGGGTTTTATTTCCATTGCCTTCTGCAAAGCTTTAAGCCCGTTATAGGCCGGCAGGCTGTAATCACTCAGGATTATATCAAAATCTCCCTTCAGCAGTCTTTTTACAAAATCTTCCTCTTTATCTACCCTGTCATACATGAAAATTATCGATTCTTTTTCAAGCTCAAGCTGCAGCAGCTCAGAATCGTTTTCGTTATCTTCAAGATGCAGAATTTTTAGTTTATCATCCATAATTACAATTTACTGTTTTTTTTCTGACGGGGATTCATTAATAAGCGCCCAGAAAATACCCAACTGTTTTATTGCGTCAAGGAAATCGTGAAATGAAACAGGCTTAACTACGTATGCATTCACACCGTTTTCATAGCTTTTTACTATATCAGTCTCTTCTTTTGATGAAGTTAGCACAACTACCGGGATCAGTTTCAGGGATTCGGTAGTTCTTATCTCATGCAGTATCTCATGCCCGTTCACCTTTGGAAGCTTCAGGTCCAGAAGTATCAAAACCGGGTTGTTGTTTTCCCTATCTTTGAATTTTCCCTGTTTGCGCAGGTAGTGCATTGCTTCTTCCCCATCCCTTGCCACATCAATAAAATTTGCAAGGTTGTATTCTGATAATGCGTCCAGAGTAAGCTCCAGATCATTGTCGTTATCTTCTACTATGAGGATCCTGTTAAGTTTATTAATGTTCATTTCATTTTCTTTTAAAGAATTTGCAATTTAGATTTTTTCAAATGGTGAAAGCACAATTTCATTGTTTTGCTGCTGTACGGGAATGGAAAAGAAGAAAGAAGAACCTTTGTTCAATTCAGATTCAGCCCAAACCCGCCCTTTATGGCGGCTGATGATCCGTTTGACGGTGGCCAGCCCGATACCTGTGCCTTCATACTCTTTATCCGCATGCAGCCTTTGGAATACACCGAAGAGCTTCGAGCTGTACTCCATATCAAATCCACAGCCTGTATCTTTCACGAAATATATGTTCTCGCCGTTCTCATAATAGCTTCCTGTTTCTATCACACGTTCTGCTGACCTGGATGTGTATTTAACCGAATTCGAGAGCAGGTTAGTAATTACCAGCTTCATCTGGAACGGATCGGCAGAAACAGGAAGCATGTTTCCTGTGATCCATTTCACTCCCTCGCTGCCGGGAGCATCCGCCTGTTCTGAAATGAAATCATTTATAAGAGCATTCATATCTACCTGTGCCAGTGTTAGCCCTGTTCGTCCCACTCTTGAAAACATTAGCAGGTCATCAATCAGCCTTCCCATTCTGGAGGCACTTGTTGTAATTTTATCGAGCAGCCTGTTACCTTCATCTGATAGTTCATCTGCGGATACCCTTTTTAGCTTTTCACCAAAGCCTATGATGTGCCGCAGTGGCGCCCGGAGGTCATGTGATACAGAATAGCTGAAAGACTCCAGCTCATTGTTGCTTTCAAGAAGCTCGGCATTGAGCTCTTTCAGCCTTTTCTCACTTTTCTTTCTCTGTGTAATATCTCTTATTGCCGCAGAAACAAACACACCTTCATTGGTTTTCATTGGTGAAAGGCTGATCTCAACGGGGAAAAGGCTCCCATCTTTCTTTTTTGCGTACAGCTCCAGCCCGCTGCCCATTGGCCTTACGCTGTGTTCACGGAAGAAACTGGACCTGTGTCCTTCGTGAACCTTTTTCAAGGCATCCGGAACAAGCGTCTCCACTTTCCTGCCAATTATTTCATCTCTCCTGTACCCGAAGATCCTTTCTGTTTGATTATTCACGAGCTCAATG
>WBZT01001280.1_pt1 | contig 18632 bp, 20 predicted proteins | sample 5204241 | NCBI WGS metagenome assembly WBZT01 (sample SAMN12344358, study PRJNA552823) | activated sludge metagenome | biome: Activated sludge suspended growth; feature: Nitrification reactor; material: Wastewater; isolation source: activated sludge from nitrification reactor of wastewater...
ACTTGGCCGTGCGGTTGCCGCACTCGCCGCACAAGAACTCCGATTTCGCCACGTTCGCAACCCTAGGTTCGGGGTCCGACAAACCCGGATTGCCACGCGCGGGGCTGTGGAGGGCGAGGATGTGAGCGAAGGGTCCAGATGCGAGCAATGCACCTCAGATGTGAGCAAAGAGCACGGGGTCTATCGCTCGCAACTGGGGTCTATTGCTCACATCTACGCGGGATCGGCCGGGTGCGGGCTTCCGCCCCGGCCGCGCCTCGCGCAGGCCGCGACCAACACGTCGTATGCCGGGGCACCCATCAGCTCCACCAGCGCATCCCGCTCGGTGACATACACCGGCTCTGTGGCCACGTGCGCCTCGGTGTTTCCCGAGCAGTACCAGTTCAGGTCGTGACCGCCCGGCCCCCAGCCGCGCCGGTCGTACTCGCCGATCCCGACCACCAGCACGTCGGTCCCGTCAGGCCGCTCGACGTGCTCGAAGGTGCGCCGGATCGGCAGCTGCCAGCAGACGTCCGGTTTCGTCTCGACCGGTGAAACCCCTTCCCGTACCGCCAGGTTGTGCAGCGCGCATCCGAGCGGGCCGTCGAACCCCGGCCGGTTAAGGAAGATGCACGCCCCATCGACGACCCGGGTCTGCTTGCTGCCTTCCGGGTCGCGCATCACGATCCCCTTGCGGGCCCCTGCCGAGGCGTACTGCCAGTCCGCGGCCGTGAGCTTCGATGCCCAGTTCTCGACGCGCTTGCGGTCGTCCTTGTCGCTGAAGTGCGCACCCAAGGTGCAGCACCCGCCGTCTGGCATGTGGGCACTGATCCCACCGCAGCCGCGACCGAAGATGCAGGTCCAGCGCGATGCCAGCCAGGTGAGGTCGCAGCGGAAGACGCGTTCCGGGTCGGCGGGGTCGGGAAACTCCAGCCAGTCACGGGGAAAGTCGAGTGGAACCTCGGGCACGCAGTCCAGCGTAGGCGCCGCTCGGCGACCTCTAGGCTGGCCCCATGCGCTTGGGCGTCCTGGACATCGGCTCGAACACCGTGCACCTGCTCATCGTCGATGCCTACCACGGGGCGGCACCCGTGCCGGCGCTGTCCCACAAGCTCGAGCTCAAGCTTTCCGAGCACATGCGACCCGACGGCCGGATCGACGACTCTGCCACGCGGGCGCTGGTCTCCTTCGTCGAGGAGTCCCTGCAGATCGCCGAGGACGCCGGAGTAACGCAGGTGCGCGCGTTCGCCACCAGTGCCATCCGCGAGGCCCCGAACGGCGACGAGGTACTCGCGGAAGTCCACAAACGCACCGGTGTAGCCGTCGATCTGATGAGCGGTGAACGCGAGTCCCGACTGACGTTCTTGGCAGTGCGGCGCTGGTTCGGATGGTCCAGCGGCCGGCTTCTGGTCGTAGATATCGGCGGCGGCTCGTTGGAACTGGCGGTAGGTGCCGACGAGGAATCGGATGCCGCGCTGTCGCTACCCCTGGGTGCCGGGCGGCTGACGCGCGACCGCCTCGAGGACGACCCGCCCAAGCCCAAGGACGTCAAGGCCCTGCGCAAGCACGTACGCGCGGAGGTCGCCAGCGTCGCGGCACGACTGAACCGGTACGGTCAGCCCGAGCTCGCGGTGGCCACCAGTAAGACGCTCAAGCAACTCGCGCGCATCGCCGGCGCGCCGTCGCGTGAGGAAGGCCTGTACGTGCGACGGGTGCTGCGGCGCGGGGACCTTGCGACCTGGGCGCCGAAACTCGCGGAGCTGCCGGCGGCCAAGCGCGCCGAACTGCCAGGTGTCAGCGAGGGCCGGGCTCGTCAGCTCGTGGCGGGCGCCGTCGTAGCCGAGGCGGTCATGGACATCTTCGAACTCGGTGAACTGGTGATCTGCCCGTGGGCGCTGCGGGAGGGCGTGATCCTGGAGTTGCTCGACACGTTGCCGGAGTAGGCAGGCCACCACCACATACGCTGGTGGCGTGAAGGACGCTGGTCGCCCGCGGATCAAAGTCGCGTTGTCCAGCGTCTCGGCCTACCCGGAATCGACGGCTGCGGCCTTCGAGATGGCCTCCCGCCTGGGCTACGACGGTGTCGAGGTCATGGTCATGGGGGATGCGGTCTCGCAGGACCCGGATGCACTGCGCCGGCTCAGTGAGCACTACGCGATCCCGATCCTTGCGATTCACGCGCCGTGTCTGCTGATCACCCAGCGGGTCTGGGGTACGGATCCGTGGGCCAAACTCGTGCGAGCCCGCGACGCGGCCACGACGCTGGGTGCGGGCACGGTCGTGGTGCACCCGCCGTTCCGCTGGCAACGGGACTACGCCCGGGACTTCCTGCGTGGGCTGCGCCGTATGCAGGACGAGACCGACATCCGGTTCGCGGTGGAGAACATGTACCCGTGGCGCGCCGGCGGCCGGGAACTCGCCGCTTATGCGCCCGGTTGGGACATTCGCGACGAGGACTACCCGCACACGACCCTCGATCTGTCGCACACCGCCGTGGCCGGGGTGGACGGGGTGGAAATGGTGCGTGACCTCGGTTCCTCCCTGGCGCACATCCACCTCGCCGACGGTTCCGGCAGCAACCGCGACGAGCACCTCATTCCGGGCCGGGGCACGCAGCCCTGCGGTGACGTGCTCGAGGGCTTGGGAAGCTCCGGTTTCGACGGTGTCGTCGTCGTCGAGGTGAGCACGCGCAAGGCGGCGAACCGGACCGAGCGGGAGCGCGATCTGGTGGAGGCGTTGGCGTTCGCGCGCTTGCACCTGGACACCCCGGCTGCCCAGGCGATCAGCTAGCTCAGGTCCTTCATGTGCTCATGACCGATCCGTGAGCATTCCGGGCATCCGTTAGCCCCGCGGGCGGGGTTCTGGCGACCGGCATGCTCACCGATGCCCAGAAGGCTCACCGATTGCCACTTCGCCCACAGACAGGCACTCGCCCCACGTGAAGGATTCGGGCTAGACCCTCATCGATTGGTCCAACACCGTTCAAAGGTGAGCCGGCGTTTGTCCACAGGTTCTCTCGGCGCCTGATCCGTCGGCTTGGGCGCGCCTAGCGTGAGCCGGGCCGACAGGAGGAACCCCATGAAGATCGCCATTGCCCTGCTCGTTGTCCTCGCCGGATGCGCCGGACCGCCTTCACCGCCCGCTGGAAAGCCGCCCGTGTCCGCACAACCCGTGGTCGCCTCGGACTTCTGCGGTGCGGTGACGATCTGGCTGCAGCATCCGGCACTTCTGTCGTTCAAAGGTCAGCGCCGCACTGAGGCCCGCTTGAAGCGAGCCGCCGCCGGCTGGTTGCCTGCCACCAAGGACGTGGTGACAGCACTTCCCGAGGACGCCCCCGAACGGGTGCGGGCAACGATGACGAACGTGACGCTCTTGCTGCATGCCGCCAAGCGCGGCGACCTCGCCGAGGGCCGGGCCGTCAACCCGCTGGCCGCGGCCGACCTGCGCAATCTGCTGGGCTACGTGAAGCAGGAGTGCCTCAGCGGCTGACCGCAGACATCACGACTGGGGACCACCCGTTTGTGGCACGGACACCACAGACGTGTGCATCGAGGTCACATATGGCTCAATCCACACGTCTGCGGTTGCTGCCCATTGCGCCGGGTAGGCCGTCGACGTGCTGATTCCTGCGCCCGGCCTGCCAGCCAATAGGCTGGCAATCATGGGAACCGACGATGTGCGTGACGCGGTGCTCGATGCCGCGCGCGCCGCATTCCATGCCCGCGGCTACGTGCGGACGTCCGTGAAGGGGGTGGCGGCTGCGGCCGGAGTGGCGCCGGAGGTCGTCAACCGGTACTGGAACTCCAAGGAGTCGCTGTTCGCGGCCGCTATGCGCCTGCCGTTCGATCCGGCCAGTGCGGTGCCCGAACTCATGGCCCCCGGCTTGGACGGTATGGGTGAGCGGCTTACCCGCGCCGTTCTGGATCTGCTGGCCGACGAGCAGACCCGCAACGACATGATCGCGCTGTTCCAGGCCGGCGCCTCGACCGCCAAAGCTGCCAAGGGCATGCAGGTCTTCCTCGAGCAGTCGATCATCGACCGGCTGGTCCGCTACCTCGGGGTGCCCGACGCGCGGCTGCGCGTGAACCTGATCATGTCCTACTTGCTCGGCGTGGGCACCTCCCGTTACGTGCTGCGCCTGGAACCGCTGGCCTCGATGTCGGAGGAAGAAGTGGTCAAACTAGTCGCCCCCACTGTGCAGACGTGGCTGGACCCGGGGAAGCCGCTCAAGGCCGGGCCGAACAGCCGCACCGCTGCTGCATCCCGGTCGAACGGCGACTAGCCTCAGGGCTGACGCAACAAGAGGAGGCCCGAGGTGATCCGACGAACGCTGTTAGGCCTGTCCCGGCAGAAGAAGATCGCTGAGATCTCCGCCAACGCGCCCGTCACACGCAACGTCGTGAAGCGCTTCGTGGCAGGGGAGACGGAGCCGGATGCGGTTCGGGCCGCCGGTGAGCTGGCCGGCGAGGGGTTGCTGAGCACGATCGACCACCTCGGTGAGGACACCCTGGATCTGGCCCAAGCCACAGCGACTCGCGATGCCTACCTGCGGTTGCTCAAGGGCCTGGACGAAGCGGGGCTGGCTGCCGCGGCGGAGGTCTCGGTGAAGCTATCCGCTGTGGGCCAGATGTTGCCCGGTGATGGCGAGAAGATCGCCGCCGACAACGCCCGCCAGATCGCCGAGGCCGCCTACCGGATCGGCACGACCGTGACCCTGGACATGGAGGACCACACCACCACCGATTCGACGCTGGGCGTCCTGCGCGAGTTGCGCCAGGACTACCCCGGTACCGGAGCGGTGCTGCAGGCCTACCTCTATCGCACCGAGCAGGACTGCCGTGACCTCGCCCACGAAGGATCACGCATCCGCTTGTGCAAGGGCGCCTACAAGGAGCCAGAGTCGGTGGCATTCCAGAGCAAGGAGGATGTCGACAAGTCCTACGTGCGCTGCATGCGGATCCTGTTCGACTCCCCGTGCTACCCGATGATCGCCTCCCACGACCCGCGGCTGATCGAGATCGCCGGTGCCCTGGCGACCCGGGCCGACCGTGCGAAGGGGACCTACGAGCACCAGATGCTGTACGGCGTGCGGCCCGAGGAGCAGCGGCGGCTGGCCAAGGCGGGGGAACGGATGCGCGTCTACATCCCCTATGGCGAGGACTGGTACGGCTACATGGTGCGCCGGATGGCCGAGAAGCCCGCGAACCTTGCGCTGTTCGTCAAGTCGATGACGTCCAAGGGCTGAGGTCCGACCGGGGTTCTGTCGCGTTGTCGCGGCTAATCTCGGCGTGTCGCGACCACAACGCGACAGCGGGGGCAACTTCGCGACAAAACGGGGGTCAAGGGCGGCCTGTCAACTCCCCGCGAGTTCCACCGACCGGTCCCGAGCGGCTTCCAACGCGGACAAAAACGCCGCGCGCACCTTGTGGTCCTCCAGCACCCGTAGGGCGGCGGCCGTTGTTCCGGCCGGCGAGGTGACGTTCTCCCGCAACACGACCGGGTGCTCCCCGGTCTCCTTGAGCATCGTTGCCGCGCCGAACACTGTCTGCAGTGTCAGCTCGGTCGCCAGCCGGCGGGGTAGGCCCAAACCGACACCGGCCTCGATCATGGCCTCGACCGTGAAGAAGATGTAGGCCGGTCCGGACCCAGAGATCGCGGTAACCGCGTCCTGCTGTTTCTCCGGAACTTCGACCACTTTGCCCACACACGCCATCAAGCGCACCGCCATTGCCACGTGCTCACCACGGCAGTGTGCGCCGGGCGAGACCGCGGACATGCCCTGGTCCACCAAGGCCGGCGTGTTCGGCATGACCCGCACGACCGGCGTGCGTTCCGGAAGCCGGGCCTCCAGCGCAGCGGTCGTGATGCCCGCCGCCAGCGACACCACCAACGCGCCGGGCTTGAGCACGCCGGAGATCTCGTCGGTGACGGCCATGATGTCCTGCGGTTTGACGACCAGGACGATCACGTCGGCCTCGGCTGCCGCCTCGGAGTTGGAGGCGATGTCCACGCCGTAGCGCTCCTGCAATTCCACACAGCGGTCGTGCCGCTTGTCGGCCACGACGAATGTGTCGCCCATGCGATCGCCGCGCAGCAACCCGGACAGAAGAGCCTCACCCATGACGCCGGCCCCGACGACCGCTACCACTCCCATGGCGATCACCGTAACAGCGACCAAGACCCGCGGCGGTGAGTAGCGTTGGGGACATGAGCCATCGGGTGGCGTTCGTCTGGGACGACGATCTGCGGCGCTACGACTTCGGTCCCGGGCACCCGTTCGCCCCGGTGCGGGTGCAGTTGGCCTATCGGCTGTCCCGCGATCTGGGACTGTTCGACGACCCGAACCTGCACATGGTCAAACCGGCCGCCTTGCCGCCGGGGCTGATGGAAAGCCTGCACACCCCGGAGTTCACGGCGGCTGTGCGCGCACAGGAGGCTGGCAGCCACGGTCTGGGCACCGACGACGTCCCGATCTTCGAGGACATGCACGTGCACAGTGAATTCATCTGCGCAGCGACGCTGGCCGTGACGCAGGCGGTCTACAGGGGCGAGGCCGACCACGGCGTCAATTTCGCCGGCGGCCTGCACCACGCCATGCCCGACCGGGCCTCGGGGTTCTGCGTCTACAACGACCTGGCCACCGGCATCAAGTGGCTGCTGGACCAGGGTGTGGAACGGGTGGCCTACGTCGACGTCGACGTCCATCACGGCGACGGGGTGCAACAGCACTTCTGGGACGACCCGCGGGTGCTGACGATTTCCTTGCACGAAAGCCCGCGCACCCTGTTTCCCGGCACTGGCTGGCCGACCGAGATCGGAGGGCCGGGCGCCGAAGGCTCAGCGATCAACGTCGCGCTGCCGCCGGGGACGGCCGACAACGCCTGGCTGCGTGCGTTCGAAGCGATCGTGCCGCAGGCCCTGCACGCGTTCGCCCCGCAGTTCCTGGTCACACAGCAGGGCTGCGACAGTCATTACCAGGATCCGCTGGCGCACATGTCGTTGAGCCTGGAAGGGCAGCGGTTGTCCTACCAGATGCTGCACCGGCTGGCCCACGTGCATTGCGAAGGCCGCTGGATCGCCACCGGCGGTGGCGGCTACGAGTGGGTCGAGGTGGTGCCGGTCGCCTGGAGTCACCTGCTGGCCGAGGCGCTGGACCGACCGGTGGATCCGGCCAGCCCGACCCCGGAGGCGTTCCGAGGCTTGGTCGAGAACGTGTTGAAGGTGCCCGCCCCGCAAACTATGGGCAACGGCCGTGACCCCTGGGTGCGCAGTTGGGAGACGGGATACAACCCCGACGACCCTGTGGACGCCGCTGTGCTGGCCACCCGGCGCGCCGCGTTCCCGCATCTGGGAATCGACCCGGACCCCGATCCGATGTTCTAGCCCGACTACCCTTGAGGTCAGACGCACACCTGTGAGGAGACTGTCTTGGGTTCGGTGGTCAAGAAGCGACGCAAGCGCATGGCGAAGAAGAAGCACCGCAAGCTGCTGCGCAAGACCCGCGTCCAGCGCCGTAACAAGAAGTAGCGCGCCATGGGACAGGTGGTCCTGGTCACCGGAGTGTCCCGCTACCTCGGGGGGCGGATGGCGCAGATCCTCACCCACGATCCGGCGGTAGACCGGGTCATCGGAGTGGACGTCGTCGCGCCGCGTCAGGACATCGGCGGCGCCGAGTTCGTCCGGGCCGACATCCGCAACCCCATCATCGCGAAAGTGATCGACGCTGCCGGCGTGGACACGGTCGTGCACATGGGCGTCATCGCGACGCCCATGCAGGCCGGCGGCCGGATGTCGATGAAGGAGATCAACGTCATCGGCACGATGCAGCTTCTGGCTGCCTGCCAGAAGTCGCCGACCGTGCGCAAACTGGTCGTCAAGTCGACGTCGTCGGTCTACGGCGCCGGTCCCAAGGACCCGGCCATGTTCACCGAGGAGATGGAACCCAAGCACGCTCCGGGTTCCGGGTGGGCCAAGGACAGCGTCGAGGTCGAGGCGTACGTGCGCGGGTTCGCCCGTCGCCGCCCCGACGTGAAGGTCACGACCCTGCGGTTCGCGAATGTGCTGGGTCCGCGCGTGCAGACACCTATGGCCACCTACTTCTCGCTGCCCGTGATCCCAGTCGTGCTCGGCTTTGACGCCCGCTTGCAGTTCGTCCACGAGGACGACGCTCTCGACGCGCTGCGCAGGGCCACCGTGGAGGATCATCCGGGCACGTTCAACGTCGCCGGTGACGGGGTGATCCTCGTGTCCCAGGCGGCACGCCGGGTTGGCCGGCCCGTGGTTCCGGTCGCCAACCGGTTCGCGTTCATGGTGGGTGCATTCTTCCGCCGGATGGGCCTGGCCGACTTCTCCCCGGAGCAGGTCCGCTGGCTGACGTACGGCCGGGGTATCGACACGACCCGGATGCGCGAGGAGTTCGGCTTCATACCGCAGCACACGACTAGCGAGACGTTCGAGGCGTTCGTTGATGCGCACAACCTCAACCGCCTGCTACCTGCCGCGCGGGTGGAGGCACTCGAAGACCAACTCCGCTCCCTGCTCACTGGTAAGGAGGCAGCTGATGCCTGATGCGCGCGTGATCCCGCTGGCGGGCAAAACCCGCAAACCGGCTGCCAAGAAGAAGACGCCGGCCAAGAAGAAGGCCCCCACCGGTGCCCGGGCGAGCCGGGCCAGCACCGCGGCAATGCCCGAAGAGACCCCGGACCTCGAGCCGTTGCCGGGTACGGAGGAGCACGTGGACTGGGACACCCGGGTGGCGTCCGCGCTCGCGTTCCTGCGTCGCCGCATTACGGGGGAGTATCAGGTCGATGACTACGGATTCGACCCCGAACTGACCGACCGCATCCTGCTCGCGCCGTTGCGGCCGCTCTACAAGAAGTGGTTCCGCATCGAGACCCGCGGCCTGGAGAACATCCCGGACGAAGGCGGCGCACTGCTGGTCGCCAACCACTCCGGCACCGTGGCGATCGACTCGATGATGACCCAGCTGGCGATCTGGGATCACCACCCGTCACACCGGCATTTGCGGATGCTCGGCGCGGACTTCGTGTTCCAGTTGCCCGTCGTCTCCGATTTCGCCCGCAAGTCCGGATCCACGCTGGCCTGCGCCCCTGACGCCGAACGGCTGCTGTCCTCCGGAGAGTTGGTGGGCGTGTGGCCGGAGGGATTCAAGGGCATCGGCAAGCCGTTCAGCGAGCGGTACAAGCTGCAGCGGTTCGGACGCGGCGGTTTCGTCGCTGCGGCCTTGCGCACCAAGACCCCGATCATTCCCTGCTCGATCGTCGGCGCCGAGGAGATCTACCCGATCATCGGCAACGCGAAACTGCTCGCGCGCCTGCTGGGCTCGCCGTACTTCCCGATCACCCCGACGTTCCCCTGGCTAGGGCCGCTGGGCCTGGTTCCGCTGCCGAGCAAGTGGATAATCGAGTTTGGCGAACCGATCCGCACGGACGACTTCCCCGAAGGCGCCGCGGACGACCCGATGCTGGTCTTCGACCTCACCGACCAGGTGCGCGAGACGATCCAGCAGACGCTGTACCGCTTGCTGGTGGCGCGGCGGTCGGTGTTCTTCTAGGCCTGATCGTGGTCGAGCCACTCAAAAGTGGCTGAGCAACTGGTCACTTCTGGGATCAGTCCCGCAGCGCCCGGCGCGCCGCGACCGTCCCCACGGCGATGCCCGTGACCAACCCCGCAGCCCCGACCGCGGGTGCAGTGATCTTCACGACCCGGCGGGTGGTGCGGTAGTCGCGGATGGTCCACGCGTTTCGCCGGGCGTGCTGGCGCAGGGTCCGGTCCGGGTTGATGGCCACGGGCGTACCCACCAGCGACAGCATGGGGATGTCGTTGGCCGAGTCCGAGTACGCCGCGCAGCGGCTCAGGTCCAGACTCTCCCGCGCGGCGAGTTCGGTGATCGCCTCGGCTTTGGCCTCACCATGCAGCGGGCGGCCGATCAATCGCCCCGTGTACACCCCGTTCACCTGTTCGCTGACCGTGCCCAAGGCGCCCGACAAGCCCAAATGCTCGGCGATGAGCTCAGCAAGTTCGACCGGGGCCGCACTGACGAGCCACACCCGCTGCCCGGCGTCGATGTGGCCTTGCGCGAGAGCGACCGTGCCGGGCCAGAACCGGTCGATCATGTACTCGTCGAAGATCTCCCGGGTCAGGGTCACCAGTTCCGCCTGATTGCGCCCCTTGACCAGGCTCAGAGCCTCCTCGGTGATGTCGTGCATGTCCTCGTGGGACTCCTTGCCAACCACGATGAAGCGGGTCTGCTTCCACACGAAATCCAGAATCTGACCCTTGCTCAGGTACTTGTGTTTGGCCAGACCGCGGGCCCAGTGGAACATCGAGGCGCCGTGGATAAGGGTGTTGTCGATGTCGAAGAACGCCGCCGCCCGGAGGTCGGGATCGGCCGGCTGCTTGTCCGGATTGTCCGAGGTTTCCCAGTCGTCGCCGAGGGTCACCTCTGCAGGCTAGCGTGCCGCGCGGTGTGTCAGACTGCACAGCGTGGTGGCCAATCTTGCTGACCTCGTGAGTGCTGCGGCGGCTGCGCGCCCCCGGCACCCCGCAGTGGTCACTGAATCCAGGGTCACCACCTGGAGCGAAGTGGAGTGGCAGGTCCGCGCCGTGGCCAGCGGCCTGGTCGCCCGGGGCCTGCCGCCCGGATCGCGGGTAGGGGTGCTGCAACGCAACACCCTCGAGTTCGTCACCAGTTACTTCGGCATCCTGCGGGCCGGGATGGTGGCGGTACCGCTCAATACCGGCTACACGACCGCCGAACTGCGCCTGATGATGGCCGACGTCGACGCCGCCCTGATCCTGGCCGACCCGCAAGTGCGCGATGCCGTGCAAGGTCTCGAGGTCGACACGATCTACACCGGCACCGAGGACTGGCGGCGGTTCACGGTGGGCAGCTCCCCCTTGCCGACCGAGCCCACCGATCCGGAATCGCTGGCCGTGCTGATGTTCACGTCGGGCACGTCCGGCCGGCCCAAGGCGGCGATGCTGACCCACCGGGCGTTGAACGCCAACCTTGAGCAGCTCGGCGCCTTGTCCGACCCGCCCGGCATGACCGCCGACGACGTGGTTCTGTGCGTGCTGCCGCTGTTCCACATCTATGCGCTCAACGCCACGCTGGGCCTGGTCGCCCGCGAGCGGGCCACCATCGTGCTGCTCGACCGCTTCGACCCCGCCGACGCGCTGGCGGCGATCCGCAAGCACCGCGTGACCAATGTCGCCGGGGCACCTCCCATGTACATCGCCTGGTCGGCGGCGGAGGGTTTGACGCAGGCGCTGGAAAACGTGCGGCTACTGGTGTCCGGCGCCGCGGCCCTTCCGCGCAACGTCATGGAGCAGTTCGAAACCCTGGTCGGCGTGCCGATCTGGGAGGGCTACGGGATGACCGAGTGTTCGCCGGTCATCACGGCTTCGCTGGTGTCCGGCGCTCCCAAACCCGGTTTCGTCGGTCGGGCGCTGCCTGGCATCGAACTGGAACTGCGTGACCAGGACGGCGAGGTTGTCAAGGAAGGTGACCCGGGCGAGATCTACGTACGCGGTGACAACGTGTTCACCGGTTACTGGCCGGAGGGATCGGGCGGACCGGACGAGGACGGCTGGTTCGCCACCGGCGACGTAGCCATTGCCGATCCCGACGGGGACCTGCGATTGGTCGACCGCCGTCGCGACCTGATCATCGTCAGCGGTTTCAACGTCTACCCGCGCGAGGTGGAGGACGCCCTGCTGCACCTCGACGGCGTGGTCGAAGTTGCCGTCATGGGTGTCACCCATCCGTACACCGGAGAGGCGGTCAAGGCCTTCGTCGTGGCCGAGCCGGGAATCACCAGTGACGACGTCCTCGAGTTCGCCCGCAGCCGCCTTGCCCGCTTCAAGTGCCCGACGATCGTGGAGATCGTCGAGGATCTTCCGCACTCGGTGACCGGCAAAGTGAGCAAGGGGCGGCTACGCGAGACTCAAGGGGTGGTCTCGCTCTGACCGCACGCGTCATCCTCGTGGGCAAGCCCGGCTGTCACCTGTGCGACGTGGCGCGGGAAGTCGTCGAACTTGTCTGCGCGCAGGCCGACACCGATTGGATCGAGTTGTCCATTCACGACGACCCGCGATTGGCCGCGATGTACGCCGACCAGATCCCGGTCGTGCTGGTGGACGGGCAGGTGCACGACATCTACCGGGTGAATCCGGACCGGCTGCGGGCGGCGCTGGCGAGTTAGGGATCTATCGCGAATCCGTGAGCATGCTGGGCATCGGTTAGTCTCCGGGGCGCGATTTTGGCGTCCGGCGTGCTCACCGATGCCCGGAATGCTCACCGATCGAGGGCCCGAGGTCCAAAGGAACTGTTGTCCGGCTATCGAACTCGGACCTCCGCTCACGGGTTGGAGGGACGCTTGTGATCTCGGTAGCATGGAACGACAGCCCTCCACATCAGACAAGGCCGCACGTGTCGCTTCGTCCACGCCTTCGCCGCCGCGAACTTCCCGGTGCCACCATCGCGCGACTGCCCAAATATCTGCGTGCGCTGTCGGAGTTGGAGCGCACTGGAACGCAGACCGTGCACAGCGCCGACCTCGCGGGTCACGTCGGAGTGAGCAGCGCGGTCGTGCGACGCGATCTGAGTTACGTAGGCAGCTACGGCACCCGCGGTGTCGGCTATCCGGTGGGCGCTTTGCGGCAGCAGGTGACCGACGCGCTGGGCCTGTCCCGCGAGCACCGGTTGGTCGTCGTCGGAGTCGGTCACATGGGCCGCGCCCTGGCGGGGTACGCGGGGTTCGCCGAGCGGGAGTTGCGCGTCGTGGGCCTGTTCGACGTCGATCCGGACCTGGTGGGCACAAAGGCCGGTAACGAGGTCACCGGGATGCTGGAGATCCAGCCGCTGGAGGACCTCACCGATTTCGTCCGCGGAACCCGCACCGCCATCGCGGTGATCGCGACCCCGGCGGCAGCAGCCCAGAACGTGGCGGACATGCTTGTCGAGGCCGGTGTCACCAGCATCCTCAACCTGTCCGCAGCCCACGTGATCGTGCCCGAGCATGTCATCGTGCGCCCGGTCGACCTCGCCACGGAGATCCAGATCCTTGCGGTGCACGCCGCGCAGGAGCGCCCATGAGCCTTCTCGTCATCGGACTGAGCCACCACACCGCACCGATCGAGGTGCTTGAGCGGGTCGCGGCCTTGGACGTGGACCGGACGCTGACCGAACTCGGTGCTGCCGATGCGGTGGCCGAAGTCCTGCTGCTGTCGACCTGCAACCGGATCGAGGTGTACTCCGAGGTCAGCCGCTTCCACGCGGCCGTCGAGGGTCTCACAGCAGCGGTGGCCAAGGGCGCGGGTCTAACAGGTGAAGAACTGTCCAAGTACCTGTACGTGCACTACGAGCACGCCGCGGTGCGTCACGCGTTCCGGGTGACCAGCGGCTTGGACTCGATGGTCGTCGGCGACGAGCAGATTCGCGGGCAGTTCCGGGAGGCGTTCCGTAACAGCGTCGAACACGGCTTCGCCGGGCGCAGCCTGCACGACCTTGCGCAGACGGCGCTGCGGGTGGGCAAGCGGGTGCACAGCGACACCGGCATTGGCCGTCACGGGGCGTCGATTGTGGAGGTCGCCCTGGCGCAGGCGGGCAGACACTTCGGGTCCCTGGCTGGGCGCCAGATCGTCATCGTGGGGTCTGGTTCAATGTCTTCGCTAGCGGCCTCCGTCGCGACAGCGGCCCACGCCCAGGTCGTCGTGGCTGGCCGCACGCCGGCCTCCGTGCAGCGGCTGGCGGAAGCGGTCGGCGGGCGGGGGGTCGACCTGACCGACCTCACCGCCGAGATCGAGCGGGCCGACGTGCTGGTCAGCGCGACCGGCGCGACGGGTCTGCTGATCCGTGCTGGCGATCTTGCGGGACGTGACCGCGACCTGTTCGTCTGTGACCTCGCGCTGCCGCATGACACCGACCCGGCAATCGCCGAGGTTTCCGGTGTGACCCGGCTGGATCTGGCTGGCATCGCCGGGCTGCCCGAAGCGTCCGTCGCCCACGAAGCGGTGACTGCGGCCGAGCAGATCGTCCTGGAATCCACGAGCGAGTTCCTGCAGCGCCAGACCAGCGCGAAAGTCGAGCCCGTCGTAGTGGCGCTAAGGTCCCGCGCCGACGACGTCGTCGGGGAGGAACTGGGTCGCCTGCGCCTGCGCACTCCGGGTCTGAGCGACGAGCAGTTCGCCGACATCGCCCGCTCGATGCGCCGGGTGGTGGCCACGCTGCTGCACACCCCGACTGTGCGCATGAAGGAATTCGCGGTTGATCCGGGCGGGGACCGCTATGCCGCGGCGCTGCATGCTTTGTTCGACCTCGACCCGTCCGCGGTCGCTGCTCTCACATCGCTGAACTTGGCTGACGAGGACGGGGCCCCGAGTGCCTGAAATTCGTGTGGCCACTCGGGCCAGTGCATTGGCGCGCGCACAGACCCGCTGGGTGCGCACGCGCATCGAAGACGCGACGGGTATGGACGCGCCGGAGGTTCTCGTGACCAGCGAGGGCGACGTGTCGCAGGCCGCGCTCACGAGCTTCGGCGGTCAGGGCGTGTTCGTGACGGCGGTACGCGAGGCGGTTGTCGCCGGTCGCGCCGACGTCGCTGTTCACTCCATGAAAGACATGCCGACCACCGAGGACGAGCGCACTGTGATCGCGGCCATCCCGGTACGCGAGGACCCGCGGGACTTCGTGGTGAGCGCCGCCGCGAGCCTGGACGAGTTGCCCGAAGGCGCCGCGGTGGCGACCGGTTCCCCGCGCCGGGTCGCGTTCCTGCGCCGACGACGCCCGGACCTGCGCATCGTGGGGATCAGGGGCAACGTCGACAGCCGGGTGGCCAAGGTAGCGAAGGGTGAGGTGGACGCCGTCGTCGTCGCGATGGCGGGTCTGCACAGGCTCGGCCTGCAACCGCCGGGCTTCGCGCTGGTCGAGGACGTCATGCTGCCCGCCGTCGGGCAGGGGGCGTTGAGCCTGGAGATGCGTCGCGGCGACAACTTGGCCGAATCGGTGGCCGCCCTTGATGATCCCGCGACCCGCGCCGAGGTGACAGCCGAGCGCGCTCTTCTCGCCGGCTTGCGCGCTGGTTGTGCCGCGCCAGTGGGAGCGCATGCCGTGACTGCAGCGGATACGGTCCGGCTCGCGGCCGCCGTCCTGAGCCACGACGGAACCCAGATGTACGAGTGTGTCGTGTCGGGTGGCGTGGCCAACGCCGCCGACATCGGCGCAGAAGCAGCACGAGATCTGATCGGTCAGGGGGCCGGTCGCCTATTGGGAGAGAACACATGAAGAACCGCAAACCGTTGCCGGCCATCGCTCTGATTGCCGGCGGCTCAGGCGACCGGGAGCTGCTCAGTGTGCGCGCTGCAGCGATGCTGGACCAGGCCGAGGTGGTGGTGTGCGATCCAGAGGTTGCCGCGTTGCTCAGCGGCAGTGACGCCGAGGTGCTGGACCTCCCCACCGCCCCGACCGATGCCGCGGCCGTGGCCAAGGCCCTCGTCGAGCAGGCGAGGGCGGGCCGCCATGCCGTGCGATTGTTCGCCGGTGACCCGATCGCCGACGGCCGGGTGATCGCCGAGGCCAAGGCATTGCACCGGTCTAAGGTGCCGTTCGAAATCCTGCCGTCAGCAGCCGACGTGTCGGGCATCGCCGCCTACGCCGGCATCGGGCTCGTCGGACCGAAGTCCAAGCAGGTGCGCGTCGTGAACCTGCTGACCAGTCAGCTCGAGGAGGATGCGCTGGCCGACGCCACGGCAACGCTGGTCGTGCGGCATGCGGCCGATGCGGCAGCGGGGATCGCCAAGGCAGCACTGGCCGCCGGTCGCACCCCGACCACGCCATTGGTCGTGGTGCGGGGTGGGACCACCGTTGAGCAGCAGACCGTCGTCACGACGTTGGGCGATGCCGCCGCGGACCTGAAAGCGGCGAAGGTGACCGGCGACGGGGATGTGTTCCTCGGTGAGGCCGTGGGCAGCGCTGGTGCGCTGGGCTGGTTCGAGTCGCGGCCGCTGTTCGGCTGGCGCGTACTGGTGCCACGCACCAAAGACCAGGCCGGTGACTTGTCGGCGCAGTTGCGTCTCTACGGTGCGGTCCCGGTAGAGGTGCCGACCATCAGCGTGGAGCCGCCCAGGACTCCGCAGCAGATGGAGCGGGCGATCGAGGGCATCGAGGCCGGCCGCTACCAGTGGATCGCGTTCACCAGCGTCAATGCTGTGAAGGCCATTCGCGAGCGCTTCGAGCAGCGCGGTCTGGACGCCCGGCACCTGGCCGGGCTGAAGATCGCCGCCATCGGGGAAAGCACCGCGGAAGCGCTGCGAGAGTTCGGTGTGCGCGCCGACCTGGTACCGCCGGCCGAGCTGCAGTCCTCGGTGGGACTGCTCGACGTGTGGCCGGATCGCGATCCGGAACTCGACCCCATCGGCCGGGTGTTCCTGCCCCGCGCCGACATCGCCACGGAGAAGCTGGTCGCCGGTCTCAACGACCTCGGCTGGGAGGTCGACGACATCACGGCCTACCGGACCGTGCGCGCCGCACCGCCGGCCGCCGAGATCCGGGAAGCGATCAAGACCGGCGGTTTCGACGCTGTGGTCTTCACCTCGTCCAGCACGGTCCGCAACCTGGTGGGCATCGCGGGTAAGCCGCATGCCAGCACTGTCATCGCGGCCATCGGCCCGGAGACTGCGGCCACCGCCACCGAACACGGGCTGAAGGTTGCGGTCCAGCCGGCGCAGGCCAAGATCGAGCCGCTCGCCGCCGCACTTGCCGAGCACGGCGAGCAGTTGCGGCAGGCCGCGCGCGAGAACGGCGAGCGCACCTGGCGTCCCAGCAAGCGCCGCGGTGCCGGCCGGCGGCGGGCGGCGGCGAAGAAGTGATCCGGCCGCGGCGGCTGCGCGCCACCCCTGCCATGCGCCGCCTCGTGCGGGAGACCCGGCTGCACCCTGCGCAATTGGTGCTGCCGGTGTTCGTGGCCGAAGGCCTGCAGGAGCCACGCCCGATCTCGAGCATGCCGGGTGTCGTGCAGCACCCGTTGTCCGAACTCGCCGCAGTGGTCGAGCAAGCGTGCACCGCGGGGATCGGCGGGATCATGCTTTTCGGCATCCCGTTGGCCAAGGACGACGTCGGATCCGGCGCCACGGACCCTGAGGGGATCCTCAACCGGGCGGTCTCGCTCGCCGCGGAAGCCGCCGCCGGGCGCTTGGTCGTGCAGGCCGACCTGTGTCTGGACGAGTTCACCGACCATGGCCATTGCGGCGTGCTTTCGGCAGACGGCTGGGTAGACAACGACGCGACGCTGGTGCGCTACCAGGAGATGGCCCTGGCACTGGCCAGTGCCGGTGCCGACATGGTCGGGACCAGCGGCATGATGGACGGTCAGGTCGCTGCCGTGCGAGAGGCGCTGGACCGCGGTGGCTTCATTGACACCGCGATCCTGGGCTACTCGGCGAAGTACTCCACGGCGCTTTATGGCCCGTTCCGGGAGGCGGTCAACTCCTCGCTGAAGGGTGATCGCAAGAGCTACCAGCAGGACCCCGGCAACGGCCGGGAGGCTCTGCGCGAGCTCGGCCTGGACCTTGCTGAGGGTGCCGACGTCGTTATGGTCAAGCCGGCCTATCTGGATGTGGTGCGGGCGGTGGCCGAGGTGTCGGACGTCCCGGTCGCGGTGTACCAGGTGTCGGGGGAGTACTCCATGATCGAGGCGGCTGCCGCGAACGGGTGGATCGACCGCAAGGCCTACGCGCTGGAGTCGTTGACCGGCTGCGTGCGTGCTGGTGCCGACATCGTTTTGACGTATTACGCGATACAGGCCGCTGCATGGTTGGCCGAGGGTCCGCTACCCTCTCAGGATGCGTAAGTCCCTTGCCGTCGCCGCGGTCCTGCCCGTAATCGCCCTCGCCAGTGCGGCCACTCCGGCCCAGGCCGCCGGCATCGTTGACAAGCAGAAGCTGGAGTCAGCGATCGAAAAGGGCTTCAAGAAGCAGGGCTACGACATCAATGCCAAATGCCCGAAGCAGGTCAGTTGGGTCAAGGGCAAGGTCTTCCACTGCAAGTTCTATGACGGCGGCAGCATGGGCCGCGTCAAGGTCACGTTGCTCAGCGGTGTGGGCGTTGGTCGCCTCCGCTGGGATCTGGTCTGATGGGTCGCTACCCTGTGAGAACACTTCGAAAGGCGGTCCGTCATGCATAAGCCCCTCGCATTCGCGCTGATCCTTCCCCTGCTGGCCGCCCCTGCCCTCGCGGCGCCGGCCCAGGCTCAGGACGTCGTCAACAAGCAGAAGCTCGAAAGGAACATCGAGCAGGGCTTCAAGCAGCAGCGCCACATCACCGTGACGGCCAAGTGCCCGCAGCACACCAACTGGGTCAAGGGCAAGGTCTTCACGTGCAAGGTAAATGCCGCCGACGGCACCAGGGGCACGATCAAGGTCACCCTCTTGAGCAACGCCGCCAGGGGCCGGCTGAAGTGGCAGCTGCAGTAGCAGGGTTTGGACGCGGCAAGGTTGCCGACAACCCGGCCCTTCCCTGGCCGGATCCGTTAGACCTTCGCACATCGGTTAGAGGGCAAAACGGACATTTCGGCTAACGGATGTTCGAAGGTCTAACGGATGGCGCAGGGGCTGGGTTGGCGCTTGGAGTGCTC
>WBZT01001281.1_pt1 | contig 18629 bp, 14 predicted proteins | sample 5204241 | NCBI WGS metagenome assembly WBZT01 (sample SAMN12344358, study PRJNA552823) | activated sludge metagenome | biome: Activated sludge suspended growth; feature: Nitrification reactor; material: Wastewater; isolation source: activated sludge from nitrification reactor of wastewater...
CACGACCCGGGTCAAGCGCTGCTCGTGGATGTCCTGCTCGATGAGTTCCTGGCCGGCCACGGAGCACATGAAGGTGTAGTCCCGCGCCAGCACCACGCCGCGATCCTTCAGGTCCTCGGCGGCGAATTTGGCGACGGATTCCACATCCACCACGCCGGCGATGTTGCTGCCGCAGTGGCAGACATAGACGCCGATGCGTTCCTGGCTTTCGGGTTTCTGGTCAGATGCCATATCGAACCTCTTTCATCCCGCACTAAGGACACTCCCCCCTTTGGAAAAGGGGGGTTGGGGGGGATTTATCCCGGGTTGATGGTCGCGCACCGGTAGTGGAATCCCCCCTGCCCCCCTTTTCCAAAGGGGGGTAGTCCGTGGGTATTCGACGTTCGCGCCCATGGCTCACTCCATCCCCGGCATGGGCAGGGCGTCGCCCGGCTTGGGCCGGCGCTTGCGCTTGGTCTCGGCCACCTTGGGGGCCTCGGCCTGGATCTTGGCCAGGGCCGGCGCGGCATCGACGAATTCCTTGCCGATGCCCAGTTCCCTGGGCTTCTTGCCGAAGGCCAGGCCCATGAGCTGGGTGAAATACAGCACCGGCACCTGGTAGTCGGTCTCGAAGTGCTTGTTCATCTCCACCTGGTAGGCGTCCAGGTTGAGCTGGCACATGGGGCACAGGGTCACCACCAGGTCGGCGCCCGCTTCCCGGGCGCCGTGGATCAGGCGCCGGATCAAGCCGAACGCGACATCCGGGCCGATCACCGACATGTGGCCGCCGCAGCACTGGGTCTTGAGGTGCCAGTCCACCGGCTCGGCGCCCAGGGCGGCCAGGAGCTTGTCCATGGCGGTGGGGTGCTCGTGGCTGTCCCAGCGGCCGTCGTAGTCCGGGCGCGCCACCTGGCAGCCGTAGTAGGCCGCCACCTTGAGGCCGTGCAAAGGCCGCACCACCCGGGTCTTGACCGCGTCGTAGCCGATGTCGTGGCAGACCACGTCGAGCAGGTGGCGCACCTTCAGGCTGCCGGGCCGGTAGTTCAGGCCGCCGGCCGCCAGGGCCTGGTTGACGGTGTCCTTGAGCCCGGCGTCCTCGCGCATCTGGGCGTCGGTCTTGGCCAGGTTCAGGTAGCAGGCGCTGCAACCGGCGGTGAGCAGGTCGGTGTCGCGCGCCTGGTCCCTGGCCAGGGCCAGGTTGCGCCCCACCAGGGCATGGGCGGCGACCCGGTGCACGGACATGTACTCGGTGGCGCCGCAACAGTTCCAGTCCTCGATTTCCTGCAACTCCAGGTCGATGTCCTCCCGGATCGCCAGCAGGGAATCCAGATAGGGCCGGGCGTTCTTCTGCATGGAGCAGCCGGGATAGAACAGCGCTTTCATTGGAAGTCCCCTTCGAGTGCCTTCGCCCTTTCCAGGATGGCGGTCAGCTGGGTCATGCCCTTGATGCGGTGGGGCGTCAGGTCCATGCGTCCGCGCTTCAACATGCCCAGGCCCAGGGGCGTCATGCCCGCCAGGCTCAAGGGGTGGTGGCGCAGGTTGAAGCGGGTGGCCAGGCCCAGTTCGAAGCTGCGGCCGTATTTCTCCACGTAGTCGACGAAGGTCTCGGAGAAATCCGGCAGGGCCGCGTCGTGGAACAGACCGGCCTTGATGGCCATGCTTTTCAGGGTGTACATCAGGTCGGTGATGTGGATTCCCTGGGGACAGCGCACCGTGCAGTAGTAGCAGGACACGCAATACCAGGGGGCGTTGCTGCGCAACACCGCCTCCCGGGCATCGGCCCGGATGAGGGCGAACAGGCGGCGGGGGGTGTGGTCCATCTCCGCTCCCGACGGACAGGAGCCGCCGCAGGAACCGCACTGGATGCACAGGTTGAGACGGTTGTCCCCCGGCGTGGCGGACATGACTTCATCCAGGAAGCCGGTCCAGCCCGGGGTGGATTTGGAAGCGGGTGCCGCACTCACGATCAGATCCTCCAGCTAGAGGCATTGCGCGGCCACCGGAACAGTCGCGGCAGCGTGGGGAGTCGTGAAAACCGGCGGCGGAAACCTATAACTGGACGTTAGTATCTGCTTATATTCTTGTCAAAGCCGAAAGGCCCTGCTTGGTTCAATAGTGAGTATTGACTTGCGCCCGACGGCGTCCAAGTCCGGGCGTGGTTTCGCCCCATCCCGGATCGGGATGGGGCGAAGAAGGCTGTCCATCCCTAGTCGTCCGTTCCGCCAAAACTGTGACAAAAGAAACGGATGCATTTTTTCGTCAGGCGAGGCGTGACCCCGCCGCCGTATGGGGTATACGGCAAGGGGGCGCAACGAAGCATGGCGGAAAAAGACGCCGTTTCTTGTAATTGTTTTGGCGGAACCGACGACTAGTCGAATACCGCGCCGCCGCCACCGCCCTCGCCCGCCGGGATGCCCGGCGTGTCGTAGAGCAGGTCCACCAGCCAGAGGGAGACTTCCGGCACGTAGGTGATGAGCATCAGATAAAGAATCATCACCCCGACGAAGGGCAACGCCGCCTTGGACACGTCCGTCAGGCCCATGTGGGACAGGTGGCTGGCCACGTAGAGGTTGAGGCCCACCGGCGGCGTCAGCATGCCGATCTCCATGTTCACGGTCATGATCACGCCCAGGTGGATGGGGTCTATCCCCAAGGCCTTGGCGATGGGCAGGAACAGGGGGGCCAGGATCAGGATGATGGAACTGGGTTCCATGAACTGGCCCGCCAGCAGCAGGGTGATGTTGACGATCACCAGGAACTGCCAGGGCTCCAGGTTCATGTGGGTGACCCACTCGGCCAGGGCCTGGGGAATCTGCTCGGAGGTAAGCAGGAAGTTGAACAGGATGGCGTTGGTGATGATGTACAGCAGCATGGCCGAGGTGTTGGCGCCATGGAGCAGCACCTTGGGCACGTCGCGCAGCTTCAGGGTGCGGTAGATGACGGTGGCGCAGAGGAAGGCGTAGACCGCGGACACCGCCGCCGCCTCGGTGGGCGTGAACACGCCGCCGTAGATGCCGCCCATGACGATGACCACCAGCATGAGCCCCCAGAAGGCGTCCAGGAAGGATTTCCAGACTTCCTTGAAGCTGGCCCGGGGGATGGTGGGGAAGTTGTGCTTCTTGGCGTAGAGGAAGGTCACGCCCATGAGCACCAGGGCCAGCAGCATGCCCGGCACCACGCCGGCGACGAACAGCTTGCCGGCGGATTCGGAGGTGGCCACCGCGTAGATGATGAGCACGATGGAGGGCGGGATGAGGATGCCCAGGCTGCCGGAACAGGCGATGACGCCGGTGCTGAAGCCCTTGGGATAGCCCTGCTGCACCATGGCCGGCAGCATCAGAGAGCCGATGGCCATCACGGTGGCGGGGGAGGAACCGGACAGGGTGGCGAAGAAGGCGCAGGCCACCACGGAGGCCATGGCCAGGCCGCCGGGCATCCAGCCCACCATGTTCACGGCGAAAGCGATGATGCGCTTGGCCACGCCGCCGTCGGTGAGGAAGGCGCCGGCCAGCACGAAGAAGGGCACCGCCATGATGGAGAAGCTCTCCAGGCCGGTGAACAGGCGCTGGGAGATGATGTTCACCGTCTGCATGTCGAAGCTGGAGAAGCCCAGCAGGAACACCAGCACCGTCATGCCCAGGGCGATGGAAATGGGCGTGCCGGTGATGAGCATGAGGGCCAGGATGCCCATGATGAGTGCGGCGGTCATTTGGCTTGCTCCTTCACGCTCATGTCGGCGCCATCCAGGGCGCCCTCGCGCAGTTCGGCGGCGGGCCCGGCGGAAATCACCTCGCCCTGGCGCAGGAATTTCACCAGGGACTGGATGAAGCGGTAGCACATCAGGCCGGACCCGAAGGGGATGGCCAGGTAGATGATCCACATGGGCCATTCCAGGTCCGGCGAGATCTGGCCGGTGCCGTGGATGAACACCACCCAGCGCGCCCCGAAGAAGGCGATGACGCCGGTGAAGAGGATGCCCAGGGAGATGCCGGTGATGATCAGGGCGCGCCGCTTCGCGCCTTGCGACTTGTTCACCACGTAGTCGACGCCCACGTGGATGCCTGTGCGCACGCCATAGGCGGCGCCGAATTTGGCCATCCAGATGAACAGGTAGATGGTGAGTTCCGTGGCCCAGGTGAAGCCGGTGCCCATCAGGTAACGCATCATCACGGAGACGAAGGTCACGAGGGTGGCCGCGGCCATGAAGCTCAGGATGAGCCACTCCTCGAGGCGATCGAGTATGCGGTGGAACATGGTGCTTCCCCTCTGTGGGTGGGAAACATGCCCCGGCCGGGGCCGGGGCGGACTACGGGGCTAGTCTGGCTTACTTCTTCTCGGGATTGGTGGCCGGTTTGGCGGCGGGCTTGGCGGCGGGCTTGGCTTTAGCCGGACCGGGCTTGTCCTTGGCGGCGGGGGCCTTGGTCTGGGCGGCCTTCTCCTTCTCCACCTGGGCGGCGATGAGATAGGCGGAATTGATCAGGTCGCGACCGATCTTCTCCTCGAACTCCTTGTGCACCGGCAACAGGGCCTGTTGCCAGACCACCCGGTCCCTGTAGGGCAGGGTATAGATCTGGGTGGTGCCGGCGGCCTTCACCTTGGCCAGGGCCTGATCGTTGTCCTCCTGGGCGATCTTGCGCTCGAACACGGTGGTATCGGCCATGGCCTTGTCCAGGGTGGCGCGGATATCCGGCGGCAACCCGGCCCAGAAGGCCTTGTTGACGATGACCGCGTAGCCCAGGTAGCCGTGGTCGGACAGGGTCAGGTGCTTCTGGACCTCATGCATCTTCTGGGTGTAGAGGTTGGACATGGGGTTCTCGGTGCCGTCCACCACGCCCTGCTGCAGCGCGGAGTAGACCTCGGAGAACGCCATGACCTGGGGATTGGCGCCCAGGGCCTTCATCTGGGCTTCGAGCACCTTGGAGGACTGGATGCGCATCTTCAGGCCCTTGAAGTCCTCCACCGTGCGCATGGGCTTGTTGGCGCTCATCTGCTTGAAGCCGTTGTCCCAGAACGCCATGCCGGTGATGCCCTTGGCCTCAAGCATGCCGAACAGCTTCTTGCCGATGTCGCCGTCCATGACCCGGTACAGGGTTTCCTTGTTGGGGAAGACGTAGGGCAGGTCGAACAACTCGAAGGCGCGCACGCCCAGGGGTCCGAACTTGGCCAGGGAAGGCGCCAGAATCTGCACCGCCCCCAACTGGAGGGCTTCCATCTCCTCCCGGTCCTTGTACAACTGACTGTTGGGGTAGACCTCCACCTTCACGGCACCCTTGGTGCGTTCCTCGGCCAGTTTCTTGAAGTATTCGGCGGCACGGCCTTTCGGCGTGTCGGGCGCCACCACGTGGGAGAACTTGATGACGATGGGCTCGGCGGCCTGGACGGTGAAGGCGGCGAAGCCCAGGGCAAAAACCAGCAATGAAGCACGCAGACTCATTTGATTCCCCTCTTTTGAGACCGGTCGAAAAAAGTTTGGGAAGCCCCGCTCGAACAGGACCCATGCGACAAGATCCATAAGCGGATAAGAAGCTCCTTATCAACCATGCTAGGGCGCCATTCCCGGGATGGCAAGGTGAAATCGGGCGGCTCGCCAACCTTGGCGCCGGGCCCGGGGGACATGCTGCCCGGAGAGACGGGTGCTCAGCGCAGGCTGATCACCGGCCAGCCCCGCTGCTCGGCGTGGGCCTTGAGGGTCGGGTCCGGGTCCACGGCCACCGGGTGCTGAACCCTGGCCAGCAGGGGCAGGTCATTGAGGGAATCGCTGTAGAACCAGCTTTCCGCCACATCGGCCCAGGACTTGCCCCGCGCCGCCAGCCACTGCTCCAGGCGGGCGATCTTGCCCTCACGGAAGGACGGCGTGCCGAAGGGCCGCCCCGTGAACCCGTCACCCGCCCGCTCGGGCTCGGTGGCGATGAGGTGGGGCACCCCCAGATGGGCGGCGATGGGGCCGGTGACGAAACTATTGGTGGCGGTGACGATCACCCGTACATGATCCGCGTGCCGTCCGAGCAGTTCGGCGGTGCCGGGGGCGACGATGGGAATGATCTTGCGGGCCATGAAATCCCGGTGCCAGGCGTCCAGCTGGGCGCGGGGGTGACGGGACAGGGGCTTGAGCTGGAAATCCAGGAACTCGTGGATATCCAGGGTGCCGGCCTTGTACTGGTCGTAGAAGCGCTGGTTGCGGGCCTCGTAGACCTCCCGGTCGAGCACCCCCTGCTCGATGAGATACTGGGCCCACTCGAAGTCGGAATCCCCGGCGAGCAGGGTGTTGTCCAGGTCGAACAAGGCGAGGCGCATGGCGGGTCCATCGGGGTTATCCAATAAAATGCGCCAAATTGTAGCCGAGGCCACATGAATCTCGTTTCCGCCAACATCCCGGCCGCGTGGCTCTGGGTCCTGTGGCCCCTGGCCGCCCTGCTGGGCGCCCTCATCGCCCGCCGCGCGGGGTGGGCCATGCTCAAGGACGCGGCCAACCTGAACGTGTTCCTGGCCGCCGGCGTGGCCGTCCTGGGCCTCTGGCTGATCAAGACCGGCGTCAAGCCCGGCCTCAATTTCCACCTGCTGGGCGCCACCGCCCTCACCCTCATGTTCCGGCCCCTGTTCGCCCTGCTGGCCATCGCCCTGATCACCGCCGCCGTGACCTTCTGGCAGGGCGAATACGCGGCCTTCGCCGCCAACTGGCTGCTCATGGGGGCGGTGCCGGTGGGGGTGTCCTGGGCCCTGTTCCGCCTGGTCGACGGCAAGCTGCCCAACCACCTGTTCATCTACGTCTTCCTCAACGCCTTCTTCGGCGCGGCCCTGGCCGTCACGGCCGTGGGGCTGGCCTCGACGGCCTTCGCCGCCCTGGCCGGCGCCTACCCGCTGGCCTACCTGCTGGACGAGTACCTGCCCTATTACCTGTTGATGGCCTGGGCCGAGGCCTTCGCCACCGGCATGCTGATCACGGTGATGGTGGTCTACAAGCCGGAATGGGTCGCCACCTTCGACGACCGGCGCTACCTGCTGGACAAGTAGCGCGAATCAGCATCGCCATCGCTATCGGGGCTCGTAGACGAAGAACAGCCGGGCCCTTCCCAGCAGGCCGTCGCCGGGCGCGACCCGACCGGCCGCCGGCTCCAGCACCGCCTCCACCAGCCGCGCCCTCGTCCCCGGCGCGGACGAGGCCGTCGCGGAAGACGGGATCCAGGTGGCCGAGACGGTCTTGCCCGCCTCCCCCCGCAGGGCTTCGGACGAACCGAGGGCGGCGGGCCGGGGACAGTCGGCGGCCAGCCGCTCCATGGGCAGCCGTTCGCCGCCGTCGAGCCGGTCCAGCCCAGCCTTGAGCGCCTCGTCGCTGCCGCACAGCGACCACGACACCAGCCGGGCGGAGACGCCAGCCCCGCCTTCCGGCAGGCTCAGGCGCAGGGTCCAGGACGACGCCGCGCCGAGCTCGGCGGGCGCGTCCACCTCCAGGCGCCCCCGGGTGGCCCAGGGCACCCGGGCCGGCCGTCCCGCCTCGGTCCGCCACTCGAAGCCCTCCAGGAACCACGCCACGTGGGACTCGCCATAGTCGAGGCCGTAACCGGTGAGCATGCCGTCCGCCTCCGGCCGCGCCACATCCGCCGCCGCCACCGCCTCCAGGGCCGCGTCGGACAGCTTCAGGCGACAGGTGCGGACGCGGGTCCAGCGCGGCGCGGGGGGCGGGGTGGAGGCTTCGGTCCCGGCCGGCGGGGGCCCGAAGCGGATGCCGGCCACCAGGTCCATGGCCGCTTCCGGCAGGGTCGTCGCCGTGCCCGGCACGAACACCAGCAGGCTGTAGGCGCGGCCCTGGAACACGGTGGACAGGTGGAATACCCCCCTGCCGTCCTCCCTGGCGGGGCGCCGGACATAGCGCCACCTGACGCCGCCGGCCTCCAGCCAGTCGACGAGCACCGCCCCGCCGTAGCTGGCCCGCCAGTAGCGGGTGAGCCTGTCGAAATACCCCTCGGCATCGCCCTTGATGAGCGGGGCCCGGCGCAACAGGGCCACCTGGCTCAGCGCAGTCTGATCGGCGGCCCGGTCGGCGGCCCGGTCGGTCACCTGGTCCAGGAGGTAAATGTCATCGGCTTGTTCCCGTTCCTCCGGGCCGCGTTGCCAGGGCGCGGCATGGGGCAGGCACAGGGACTCGACGCACAGGCTGTCGGCATGGGATGGGCGCGGCGATATCCAGAGCGCCGCAAGCACCAGACCGATCCGCCACCCTTCGACCCGCCACCCATTTCCCCTATTCATGCTAAAACGCCGCCCCATGTGCGCCATGTCCCAAACGCCCGCCACGATACCCGACCTGAGCTTTCCCGAGCACCTGCCGGTCTCCGCCCGGCGGGAGGACATCGCCGCCGCCCTGAACCGGCACCAGGTCATCATCGTCTGCGGCGAGACCGGCTCCGGCAAGACCACCCAGCTGCCCAAGATCGCCCTGGCCGCAGGCCGGGGCCGCCTGGACCGGGACGGGGGCCGGGTGGGCATGACCCAGCCCCGGCGCATCGCGGCCAAGAGCGTGGCGGCCCGCATCGCCGAGGAAACCCGGTCCCGCCTGGGCGGCCTGGTGGGCTGGCAGGTGCGCTTCACCGACCAGGTCGGCCCGGAGTCGAGGATCAAGGTCATGACCGACGGCATCCTGCTGGCGGAAACCCAGTCGGACCCGGAGTTCCGCGGCTACGACACCCTGATCCTGGACGAGGCCCACGAGCGCAGCCTCAACATCGATTTCCTGCTGGGCTACCTCAAGACCCTGCTGCCGCGCCGGCCCGGCCTGAAGCTGATCATCTCCTCCGCCACCCTGGAGGCGGACCGCTTCTCCGCCTGGTTCGGCGGCGCGCCGGTGGTGGAGGTGTCGGGGCGGACGTATCCGGTGGAAATCAGGTATCGGCCCATCGAAAGCGGTCTGGCTCGCGCGAAATCCCGCCCAGCCCCCCTTTTGCATAGGGGGGAGCAAACCCCGTCGGCCTCGGCGTCCCCCCCTTTGCAAAAGCCCCCTAGCGGGGATAAAGGGGGACAGGGGGGATTCAGCAACAACGCCAGGAACAAGGAGCAGACACCCGAAGAACCCGACCTGGACCAGCCCCTGCTGGACGCCGTGGACGAGCTGGCGCGGGAAGGCCCCGGCGACATCCTGGTGTTCCTGCCCGGCGAACGGGAGATTCGCGAGGCCATGGAATCCCTGCGCAAGCACCACCCGCCGCAAACGGAGATCCTGCCCCTGTTCGCCCGCCTGTCCGTGGGCGAGCAGGAACGGGTGTTCGCGCCCCACGGCGGCCGCCGCATCGTGCTGGCCACCAACGTGGCGGAAACCTCCCTCACCGTGCCCGGCATCCGCTACGTGGTGGATGCCGGCCTGGCCCGGGTGAAGCGCTATTCCCTGCGCAACAAGATCGAGCAGCTGAAGATCGAGAAGGTGGCCCAGGCCGCCGCCAACCAGCGCGCCGGACGATGCGGCCGGGTGGCGGCGGGGGTGTGCATCCGCCTCTACGACGAGCAGGACTTCTCCGCCCGCCCCAGGTACACCACGCCGGAACTGCTGCGCTCGTCCCTGGCCGGCGTCATCCTGCGCATGAAGTCCCTGGGCCTGCCGGAGATCGAGGCCTTCCCCTTCCTGGACCCGCCGGAATCCAGGCGGGTGCGGGACGGCCAGCAACTGCTGACGGAACTGGGCGCCCTGGACGACAAGGGCCGGCTCAGCGCCATCGGCAGGCAGCTCGCCCACCTGCCGGTGGACCCGCGCATCGGCCGCATGCTCATCGCCGCCCGGGACCAGGCCTGCCTGGCCGAAATGCTGGTGATCGCCGCCTACCTGTCGGTGCAGGACCCCCGCGACCGGCCCCTGGAACGCCAGGAAGCCGCCGACCAGAAGCACAGGCGCTTCGTCGACGAGAACTCGGACTTCGTCACCCTGCTCAACCTGTGGCGCCACATCGACCAGCTCAACGCCCACCGCAAGTCCCAGCGCAAGTTCCGCGAGGCCCTGCAGGCGGATTTCCTCTCCCCCAACCGGGTGCGGGAATGGCGCGACGTGCACGGGCAGTTGATGAGCCAGGTGAAGGAGTTGGGATGGAAAACCGGGGATGGGGGATGGGGGATGAGGGATGAGGTACCCACGCTTTTCCCCATTCCCCATTCCCCATCCCCCATCCCCTACGGCCCCCTGCACCAGGCCCTGCTCCCCGGCCTGCTGGGCAACCTGGGCATGCTCACCGAGGACGGCGTCTACCTGGGCGCCCGGGACATGAAGTTCGCGATCTTCCCCGGCTCCGGCGTGAAGAAGAAACCCAAGTGGGTGATGGCCGCCGAGATCGTGGAGACGCGCCGGGTGTATGCCCGCACGGTGGCCAAAATCGAGCCGGAATGGATCGAGCACGCCGCGCGGCACCTGCTCAAGGTGAGCTACTCGGACCCCCACTGGGCCAAGAAACCGGCCCACGTGGCCGCGTCCATGCGCGCCACCCTCTACGGCCTGCCGGTGGTGAACGGGCGCAAGGTGCACTACGGCCCCATCGACCCGGTCAAATCCCGGGAATTGTTCATCCGGGGGGCGCTGGTGGAAGGGGAATACGAATGCCGGGCGCCCTTCTTCCTGCACAACCGGCGCCTGCTGGAGGAGATCGACGACCTGGCCCACCGCTCGCGCAACGCCCGCGTCGCGGTGGACGACGAGACCCTCTACCGCTGGTTCGACGACCGCATTCCCGAAGGCATCCACAACGGCGCCGCCTTCGAGAAATGGCGCCGGGAAGCCGAGGCCAAATCGCCGCGCCTGCTGCACCTGGGGCGGGCGGAGCTGCTGAAACAACGCGGCGCCGATCCCCGCGACTTCCCGCCGGAACTGGACCTGGGCGGCGTGCGCTTCCCCCTCGCCTACCGCTTCGACCCCGGCGCGGAGGACGACGGCGTCACCCTGCTGGTGCCCCTGGCGGCCCTCAACCAGGTGCCTGCCGCCCCCTGCGACTGGCTGGTGCCCGGCCTGCTGGAGGAGAAGATCGCCGCCCTGATCAAGGGCCTGCCCCAAACGGTGCGCCGGGCCTTCGTGCCGGTGCCGGAGTTCGCCCGGGCGGCGGCGGCGGCCCTGGGGGATGGGGGATGGGAGGAGTTTCGCGTGTCCCATTCCTCATCCCCCATCCCCCATCCCCCGGTGCCGCCCCTCACCCACGCGCTGGGAGACTTCCTCACCCGCGCCACCGGCCAGGCCATCCCCCGCGACGCCTGGCGTCCCGAGGCCCTGCCGCCCCACCTGAGCATGAACTACCGGGTGCTGGACCCGAGCAACCGCGTCCTGGCCGAGGGCCGCGACCTGACCGCCCTGCGCCGGCAACTGGGCGGCCGGGCCAGCGAGAGCCTGCGCCAGGCCGCCGCCCCCGGCGAGCGGGAGGACATCACGCGCTGGGATTTCGGCGACCTGCCCGAGCGGGTCGAGGTCAGGAGCGGCGGCCGCCAGATCGCCGCCTTTCCCAGCCTGGTGGAGGAGGCGGGCGGGCTCAAGCTGAGCCTGCTCGACAGCCCCGCCCTGGCCCGGGAAAAACACCGGCGCGGGGTGTGCCGACTGGTCTGGCAGGGCTTCCCCGATCTGCTCAGGCAGACCGAGCGGGACCTGGCCCAGCGCCTCAAGGGCGCCGCCCTGCATTACCTGATGCTGGATAAATCGCTGAGCGCGGAGGCCCTGACCCGGGACGTGCTCTATGGCGCGGCCCGCGCCGCCCTGGCCGTGGACGCCGCCGACATCCGCCAGCAGACCGCCTTCGAGAGCGCCGCCCAGACCGCCCGTGCCCGACTGCCCGACACGGCGCGGGAAATCGCCCGCCTGGCCGCCGAATGCCTCGATCACGCCCACCGTCTCGGCCAGCTTCTGGCCAAGCCCAACCCCGCCAGGGAGGGGGTGGCGGACATGCGCGAGCAGTTGCGCGGCCTGGTCCATCCCGGCTTCCTGGCCCGCTTGCCGCCGGAACGCCTGGCCCACCTGCCCCGCTACCTGCGCGCCATGGAGCGCCGCCTCGACAAGCTCGCCAGCCACCCGGCCCGGGACGCCCAGAACATGCGCGCCATGGCGCCCCTGCTCGCCAACTACGCGGCGCGGCGCAGGCGCCTGGAGGATGCCGGCGGGCTCACGCCGGAGATGGAGGACTTCCGCTGGCGCCTGGAAGAACTGCGCGTCGGCCTGTTCGCCCAGGAACTGAAGACGCCGGAGCCGGTATCGGTCAAGCGGCTGGAGAAACGCTGGGCGGAAATCGCCGGCTGACCCCGCGAGCCCGGCGCCGGGCCGCCCCGGACCCGCACGCCGACGCGGGTTATCCATGGTTATCCATTAAAGTCGGCCCCGGGGCGGCCGATATAGCGGCATCACTCGAAGCCGTTGGAGGCGCATGTGGGCCTGAACAAGATCACCGGCACGGTCACCGCCAAGATCATGGCGTTTACCGCCGTACTTTTCCTCGTCCTCCTGACCGCCTCCCTGATCCACTCCCACCTCGGCGCGAACAGCCTGGCCGAGGAATTCACCACGGAGCAGGCCAAGACCATCGCCGACGGCTACATGGACGGGCTCAACAAGCTCATGCTCACCGGCGGCATGGCGGCCCGGGACGAGCAGCGCAAGCAGTTCGAGTCGCAGCCCAACGTGCTGGAGGCCCGGGTGATCCGCGGCGATGGCATCAGCGGCCAGTACGGCCCCGGCGGCCCGCGCGAAGCCATCCAGGACGACCTGGACCGGCTCGCCATGAACGGCGAGGAGGTCATCCGCATCACGCATACCGACAAGGGTCGCCAGCTCACCGTGGTGCGCCCCTACAAGGCCACGGATCACACGCGCGGCATCAATTGCCTGGGCTGCCACGCCGTGCCGTCCGGCAGCGTGCTGGGCGCCACCCGGATCACCTACGACCTGGGCCCGGTGGACGCCCGCATCCGCAATTCCGGCCTGGAAAGCCTGGGCATCCATCTCGCCCTGTTCGTGCTGGGCATGGGCCTGCTGTCCATCGCCTTCAAGCGCATCGTCGCCCAGCCGGTGAACCGGCTCAGCGACTTCATGAGCCGCATCGAGCAGCAATCCGACCTGTCCCTGCGGGTACCCGCCGACGGCCGGGACGAGATCGCCCGGGCGGGCGCCGCCCTGAACGCCATGATGGATCGCTTCGCCCGCATCATCGAACAGGTGCGCGGCGCCACCCACAACCTGTCCCGGCTGGCCGGCCAGCTGGTGGAAGTCTCCAGCCGCACCCAGGGCGGCGTGCAGCGCCAGCTGTCCGACACCGAGCACCTGGCCGCCGCCCTGCACCAGCTCGCCAGCACGGTGCGGGAGGTGGCCGACAACACCCGGGAGGCCGCCAGCGCGGCCAACCAGGCCGACGGCGAGGCCCGTGACGGCGCGGCCACCGCCACCCACGCCCTGGGCGCCATTTCCGCCATGTCCCGGCAACTGGAACAGGCGGTCCAGGTCATCCTGCGCCTGGACACCGACAGCCGGGACATCGGCCGGGTCATCGGCCTGATCCGGGAAATCGCCGAACAGACCAACCTGCTGGCCCTCAACGCCGCCATCGAGGCGGCCCGGGCCGGCGAACAGGGACGCGGCTTCGCCGTGGTGGCGGACGAGGTGCGCACCCTGGCCCAGCGCACCCAGTCCGCCACGGAAGAGATCGAGACCATCATCGTCAAGGTCCAGGGCCAGGCCCAGGAAGCGGTGGGCGCCATCCAGACCGCGGAGCAGAAGACCGCCTCCAGCGTGAAGAGCGTGGAGGATAGCGCCGGCGCCCTGACCACCATCTCCGGCTCGGTGGGCGTCATCAACCGCATGAACGCCCAGATCGCCGCCAGTTCCGGCGAACAGAGCCAGGTCGCGGAGAACATCAGCCGCAAGATCGGGGATATCGGCGCGGTGGCCCATGAAGCCGCCGGCCATGCCCAGGACACCCAGGACGCCAGTCGGCAGCTCGCCGGCCTGGCGGAAGAACTGGAAGCCCTGGTCAGCCAGTTCCGGGTCTAGGAGCCTCTCCTTCAAGGCTCCGGGCCGGCGACCTCCTCCCGCCGGCCACCCACGAAAGCCCCCTCGCGGGGGCTTTCTTTTGTTCTTGTTGCGTTACCCACAGGTTATTGTCGCCTGATGATTTGCCAATCGATTTGCACGCATCCGAAGGAATGGGCTTCAGTTCGATACGGAACCTTTTTTCGCCCGGTGCCGGCTAACCAATCTCTTTGAAATTTTCGAGTTCGATTGCGGTTAAGCGCATGCTGGGTCCTTGAGTTCAATCCTCCGTGTCCGGCGGTGCGGACGCGGCAAGTTCGGTTTCGATCTGCTCGATGCTGGGCAGGCTGGTTTGCAGATCCCGGGGCAAGGACTCGATGAGCTGGTATTCGGCCACGCCCATGGGCTTGCGGGTGTCGCGCAGGGCGTATTCCGCCACCACGCGGTTCTGGCTCTTGCACAGCAACAGGCCGATGCTGGGGTTGTCCTGCTCAGCCTTGACCAGGGAATCGACGGCGGAGAGGTAGAAGTTCAGTTGCCCGGCGTGTTCCGGCTTGAAGGGGCCTGCCTTGAGTTCCACCACCACGTAGCAGCGCAGCTTGAGGTGGTAGAAAAGCAGGTCGATGAAGAAGTCGTCGCCACCCACCTCGATGTGCACCTGGCGGCCGACGAAAGCGAAGCCCGCGCCCAGTTCCAGCAGGAAGCGGGTGATATGGCGCACCAGCGCGGACTCGATCTCCCGCTCGTCCGCCTCCTCGGCCACGTCCAGGAAATCGAATAGATAGGGATCCTTGAGGGTCGCGCGCGCCAGGTCGGAATGGGGCGTGGGCAGGCGTTGACCGAAATTGGTGACCGCCTTGCCTTCCCGCTCCAGCAGCCGGGTTCCGATATGCATGTTCAGCGTATTGCGCGACCAGCCGTGTTCGAGGGCGCGCCGGGCATAGGCGAGGCGGGTCTCGGGTGCTTTGAGCTTGGTCAGCAGCACCAGGTTGTGGCCCCAGGGCAATTGTCCAACAGGCTGTTGGACAATTTCGGCTTCGGTCCAGGCCTCGGCGAAGGCGCGCATGTACATGAGGTTGGCGCGGGAGAAGCCTTTCGTGCCGGGAAAGGCGATACGCAGGTCATGGGACAGGCGGCCGATGACCTTGGCGCCCCAGCCCTGCTCGGCCTGGCGCCGCAAAATGTCGTGGCCGATCCGCCAGTACAGTGCGAGCAGTTCCCGGTTCACCGCCAGCGCGGCGCGCTGTTGGGCGGTGTGAATGCGGGCCTTGATATCCGCAAGCCATTCGGCGTAGCCGGCGGGGACTGGGGTCAGGCCAAGCGGTGTATCGGGACTGTCGGTCATGATGGGTTCGTTGTTGTTTAGTTGGGATGGCGGCTTTGCCGGAAGGTTATAGGCAATCACTACTGCCCGGAAATTCTCTCGCCTACCGGCATTACTCGCTTATCGTGCCGCGCCGCTTGGACAACGAAGAGCCGCTCGCTGTATTGGTTCATCGCTTTGGCGGCGGCTGGGAAGCCGTCGCCGGCGGCATGCTGACGCTCTCCGTGCCGGCGGGCGTGGCGGCGGATTTCGCGCGGGAGGCCGAGGCGGTCTTGCTGGGCACACTCGAATAGTTCAATCGCCCCGCCGGCCCGGACCTGATGCATGCGGCGGCCTTGCGGATAGAATCCGCGCATGAAGATCGCCCTCGCCCAGATGAACCCCGTGGTCGGCGACCTGGAAGGCAACGCCGGCCGCATCGCCGACCTGGCCCTTCAGGCCGCCGAAGCCGGCGCCGCCCTGCTCGTCACCCCGGAACTCGCCCTGTGCGGCTATCCGCCGGAGGACCTGGCCCTGCGCGACGACTTCTATGACGAGAACGCCCGCGCCCTGGCCGCTTTGGCAGGCCGGCTACCCCCGGGACTGACCGCGGTGGTGGGCCACCCCCTCAAGGAGGGCGAGGAACGCTACAACGCCGCGTCGGTGCTGCGGGACGGCGGGATCATCGCGGTCTATCGCAAGCAGATCCTGCCCAACCATTCGGTGTTCGATGAAGTCCGCACCTTCACGCCCGGCCTCGAGGCCTGCGTGTTCGAGTGCGCCGGCGTCCGCTTCGGGGTCAGCATCTGCGCCGACATCTGGGAACCCGGCCCCGCCGTCATGGCCCGGGACGCGGGCGCCCAGGCGCTGCTGGCGATCAACGCCTCCCCCTTCCACATGAACAAGCAGGACGAGCGCGTCGAAGCGGCCCGGGCGCGGGTGGCCGAGTGCGGCCTGCCCCTGATCTACGCCAACATGGTGGGCGGCCAGGACGAACTGGTGTTCGACGGCGCCTCCTTCGCCCTGGATGCCGGCGGCGGGCTGGCGGCCCAGTTCCCCGCCTTCAGCGAGGGCCTGCATCTCGTCGAACTGGACGCCGGCGTGCCCCGGGGGCCCATGGAGCCCCAGCCCGGCGCGGAAGCCTCGGTGTATCAGGCCCTGGTCCTCGGCGTGCGCGACTATGTCGCCAAGAACGGTTTCCCCGGCGCCATCCTGGGCCTGTCGGGCGGCATCGATTCCGCCCTCACCCTGGCGGTGGCGGTGGATGCCCTGGGGGCGGACAAGGTCACGGCGGTCATGATGCCGTCCGAGTTCACCGCCAGCATCAGCCTGGAGGACGCGGAGAAACTGGCCGACAACCTGGGCGTGAAATACGACGTGCAGCCCATCAAGTACATGTTCGACACCTTCCTGACCGAGTTGTCCGACGAGTTCGACGACCTGCCCTTCGACCAGACCGAGGAGAACATCCAGGCCCGGGTGCGCGGCGTGGTGCTCATGGCCCTGTCCAACAAGTTCGGCCCCCTGGTGCTCACCACCGGCAACAAGAGCGAGATGGCCAGCGGCTACGCCACCCTCTACGGCGACATGGCCGGCGGCTTCGCCGTCCTCAAGGACGTGGCCAAGACCCTGGTGTGGCGCCTGTCCAGGTACCGCAACTCGGTGTCCCCGGTGATTCCGGAGCGCATCATCACCCGCCCGCCCAGCGCGGAACTGCGCGCCAACCAGTGCGACCAGGACAGCCTGCCGCCCTACGAGATCCTCGACGCCATCATGGAACGCTACGTGGAGCGGGACATGGCGCCCCGGGACATCGTGGCGGCCGGATTCCGCGAGGAGGACGTGCGCCACGTGGTGCGCCTCATCGACCGCTCCGAGTACAAGCGCCGGCAATCCCCGCCCGGCATCCGCATCACGCCGCGCGGCTTCGGCCGCGACCGGCGCTATCCCATCACCAACCGCTACAAAGCCCCCTTTTGAGCCCATTCCGGCAAGGAGTCCGCACCATGAAGAAGATCGAAGCCATCATCAAACCCTTCAAGCTGGACGAGGTGCGCGAAGCCCTGTCGACCCTGGGCGTCAGCGGCCTGACCGTCACCGAGGTCAAGGGCTTCGGCCGCCAGAAAGGCCACACCGAGCTGTATCGCGGCGCCGAATACGTGGTGGACTTCCTGCCCAAGGTGAAGATCGAGCTGGTGGTGGCCGACGCCATGACCGACACCGCCCTGGAGGCCATCGTCAAGGCGGCCCGCACCGGCAAGATCGGCGACGGCAAGATCTTCGTCAGCAACGTGGAGCAGGTGGTGCGCATCCGCACCGGCGAGACCGGGGAATCGGCGGTATAGCCGTCCGACCGTTAACGTAAGTCGCGTCAGCGCTTCACTCCACCAGGATCAGCGCCACCCCGGCCACCATCAGGCCGCCCGCCGCCAGATGCCGGCCCAGGCGCCGTTCCCGGAACACCCAGGCGCCCAGCAGGATGCCGAACAGGATGGAGGTGCGCTTGACGGCGATCATGTAGGCGGTGGCCGTTTGCGCCAGGGCCAGGAAATGGGTCACCACCATGACCGACATCAGGGCCGCCACGCTCCACACCGCGGCGCCGCCGAGCAGGGCCCGGCGGATCATGGCCGGTTCCCGGGCGCCGAAGAACGCCAGGGTCAGCCCGCCCAGCAGGGTGAAGTACAGGGCCCCGAACACCGGGGCCTGGTCCGGCATGTAGCCGAGCGCCCCCTTGCCCAGCACCGCCGTGACGCTGTAGATGGCCGCCACCATGAGCATCAGGCGGGAGCCACGCCGGTCGACGATGGCTGCGAAGGGCGCCAGCCAGGTGCGGGGGTGCCGCCCGGCCCGGTCCAGGTTGAGGCCCCAGGCTCCCGCCACCACCAGCAGGATGCCCAGCAGGCCCTGGCGCGACACCGTTTCGCCCAGCAGCAGCCAGCCGGTGACCACGGTGAACACCGGCGTGAAGGCCATGTAGGGCAGGGTCTCGGACAGGGGGCTGTCGCGGATGGCGCGCACGTAGAGCAGCATGGCGAAGATTTCCAGGGGCATGGCCGCCGCCAGCCAGGCCCAGAACCGGTGTGGAAGCTCGGGCAGGCCCAAGTATCCCAGCAAGGGCAGCAGCAGCAGGCCGGGCAGGCCGAAACGGATGAGGGTGAGCTCGTCGGCGCCCCGGTCCGCCAGCCATTTCTTGCTGGCGGTATCGGCCAGGGCCAGGCTGAGGGCGCAGATCAGGGCCAGGGGGAACCAGTGCATGGCGCCCTTACTCTCGATGCTCCCCTCTCCCGCCGGGGCGAAGGCGGGACCGCGCGAAGCATGCTTCGCGCCGCCGCAGCCGGTCGGCGATACAGCGCCGACCGTGGGGCGCGGAGTGGGGGG
>WBZT01001282.1_pt1 | contig 18601 bp, 15 predicted proteins | sample 5204241 | NCBI WGS metagenome assembly WBZT01 (sample SAMN12344358, study PRJNA552823) | activated sludge metagenome | biome: Activated sludge suspended growth; feature: Nitrification reactor; material: Wastewater; isolation source: activated sludge from nitrification reactor of wastewater...
GTGCCTGCGCGGTGGCCGCCGCGACGAGGTTCACAGACTGATCCTGACTGCCAGCGGCGGTCCGTTCCGCGGACGGACACGCGAGCAGTTGACCCAGGTCACCGTGCAGGAGGCATTGGCCCACCCCACGTGGGACATGGGTCCCGTGGTCACGATCAACTCGGCGTCGTTGATGAACAAGGGGCTCGAGCTCATCGAGGCGCACCTGCTGTTCGATGTGCCGCTCGAGCGCATCGATGTGGTCGTGCATCCGCAATCGGTCGTGCATTCGATGGTCGAGTTCGTGGACGGCAGCACCATCGCACAGGCCAGCCCGCCCGACATGCGACTTCCGATCGCCTTGGGGATGGCGTGGCCCGACCGCGTGCCCGGCGCGGCACCGGGATGTGACTGGACGCGCGCCGCGACCTGGGAGTTCTTCCCGTTGGACGACGAGGCCTTCCCGGCCGTCCGCCTTGCCGCCCGGGCCGCCCGCACCGGTGGTGTGGCGCCTGCGGTACTCAACGCCGCCAATGAAGAGGCTGTGGACGCGTTCCGGAAGGGCCGGATCGGCTTCATCGCTATCAGCGAAACCGTCGAACGGGTGTTGGCCGCCGCCACGTCTGGCGCGCAGCAGGGGAACCGGGTGACACTGGAAGACGTCTTGGAAGCAGATGCCTGGGCACGCAAGCATGCCGTCGCCCTGATGGAGGAGGATTCATGACCCTGGTCGGGATCATCGCGCTGGTCATCGCGCTGGTGATCTCGATCGCCCTGCACGAACTCGGCCACATGGTCCCGGCCAAGAAGTTCGGCGTGAAGGTCACCCAGTACATGATCGGCTTCGGCCCCACACTCTGGTCGAAGAAGAAGGGTGACACCGAATACGGCGTGAAGGGCTTCCTGCTCGGTGGGTACATCCGCATGATCGGAATGTTCCCGCCGGGCCCGGACGGTCAGATCAAGGCCAACAGCACCGGGCGTCTCGGCACGTTGATCGAGCAGGCCCGGGCTGAATCCGCGGCGGAGATCGTCGAGCCGGGGGACGAGAAGCGCACGTTCTACGCGCTGCCAGTCCGGCAGAAGCTCGTGGTCATGCTCGGTGGACCGTTCATGAACCTCGTACTCGCGGTCGTGTTGTTCACGATCGTCTTCGCCGGTTTCGGCACCCCGACGCCGACGACCACGGTCAACACCGTGACCGCCTGTGTGCCGTCCGCGCAGGATCCCGAAGGGACGTGTGCGGGCGCAGCGGGTCAGCCCACCGGAGCGGCTGCGGCGGGTCTGCAGCCAGGCGACCAGATCGTCGCCTGGGACGCGGCACCGGTGTCGCAGTGGCCGGAGCTCAGCCAGGCCATCCGGGCCTCCGCACCCGGTGAGCACGAGGTGACGATCGTGCGCGATGGTCAGCAGACCACCGTTGAGGTGCCGCTGACAGCTGTTGACGGCACGTTGCTCGGCGAGTCCGGACAGCGCGGATTCCTCGGGGTCTCGCCGGTTGTGGAGTTGCAGCCCATGCCGGTCACCGCGGTGCCGGGAGAGATGTGGGACATCTCGGTCCGGTCGGCGCAGGCCCTTGTCTCCTTCCCGGCGAAGATGGTCGGCCTCACGCAGGCCGCGTTCACGGACGCGGCCCGTGATCCAGAAGGCCCGGTCGGTGTGGTGGGCGTGTCGCGCCTGAGCGGGGAAGTGGCCGCCGCGGACGCCCCGCCGAGTTGGCGGGTGGCCCAGTTCTTGGCCATCGTGGCGTCGCTGAACCTGTTCCTGTTCCTGTTCAACCTGCTGCCGATCCTGCCGCTGGACGGTGGTCATGTGGCCGGCGCACTGTACGAGGGGGCCAGGCGCAAGGTCGCCCGTTGGCAGGGCCGGCCCGATCCCGGTCCCGTCGATGTCGCACGGATGTTGCCGGTGGCCTACACAGTGGCGATGGTGTTGATCGTGATGAGCGTCATCATTCTGTGGGCGGACATCGTCAAACCCATCCGGCTCGGCTGAGCCAGTGTCCTCCACGCCGGTCGCGCCGCCGGGGCCATAAGGGATACTTGAGTCATGACCGTTTCGTTGGGCATGCCTGCCGGGCCGCCGCCGGTTCTGGCTGAACGCAGGCACACACGCAAGATCACGCTGCGACACCCGCACCACCCTGTCGAGGTGGGTGGGGACGCCCCGATCAGCGTGCAATCGATGACGACCACCGTGACCGCGGACGTCAACGCCACGCTCCAGCAGATCGCCGAATTGACCACTGCCGGCTGCCAGGTCGTGCGGGTCGCCGTGCCGAGCCAGGATGACGCCGAAGCACTGCCGCTGATCGCGAAGAAGGCCGATATCCCGGTCATCGCCGACATCCACTTCCAGCCCAAGTACGTCTTCGCCGCCATTGATGCCGGCTGTGCGGGTGTTCGCGTGAACCCCGGCAACATCAAGGCTTTCGACGACCGGGTGGGGGAGATCGCACGAGCCGCCAAGGAGGCGGGGATCCCGATCCGCATCGGTGTGAACGCCGGCTCGCTGGACAAGCGCCTGCTCGAGAAGTACGGCAAGGCCACCCCGGAAGCCCTCGCGGAGAGCGCCTTGTGGGAGGCGTCCCTGTTCGAGGAGCACGACTTCCGGGACATCAAGATCTCGGTGAAGCATCACGACCCGGTGGTCATGGTGCAGGCCTACCGGCAGCTGGCCGCAGCGTGTGACTACCCGCTGCACCTCGGCGTGACGGAGGCCGGCCCTGCATTCCAGGGCACGATCAAGTCCGCCGTGGCCTTCGGCGCTCTGCTCAGTGAGGGGATCGGGGACACGATCCGCGTCTCGCTGTCCGCGCCACCGGTGGAGGAGGTCAAGGTCGGGCTGCAGATCCTCGAGTCGTTGAACCTGCGCCAGCGCGGCCTTGAGATCGTGTCGTGTCCCAGTTGTGGACGGGCGCAGGTCGACGTGTACACGCTCGCGGAGCAGGTGACCGCCGGGCTGCAGGGCCTTGAGGTGCCGCTGCGGGTCGCCGTGATGGGGTGCGTCGTCAACGGTCCCGGGGAGGCCCGGGAAGCGGATCTCGGCGTGGCCAGCGGCAACGGCAAGGGACAGATCTTCGTCAAGGGTGAGGTCATCAAGACCGTCCCCGAAGCTGCCATCGTCGAGACCCTGATCGAAGAGGCCATGCGGCTCGCCGAGTCGATGGAGGCTGCCGGCGAGCCGAGCGTCTCGGTCGGGTGACCGGCTCGGTCCGCCTGCTGTCGGGGCGGGAGGCTCCGCAACTTCGTCAGTTGTTGCTGACCGATCCCGTCTCGTACGCGATGGTGCTGGAACGCACGGCGATCGTGGGGGTGGGTGCGGCACTCGGAGCCGAGGTCTGGGGATGGTTCCCGGACGATGAACTCGCTGCGGCTCTGTACCTCGGGGCCAACGTGGTCCCCATCCATGCCGACGACGAGGCGGTGGCTGCTTTCGCCAGCCGAGCACGGCTCACCCCCCGCCGCTGCTCGTCCATCGTGGGTCCGGCACGGTCGGTGCTGGACTTCTACGAGGCCGTACGCCCGGCGTGGGGGGACAGCCGTGACGTGCGGCCACACCAGCCGATGCTGGCAATGAACGGCCAGCCGCGGGTCGCGCCGGATCCCCGATTGCGTGCTGCAGTCATGGACGATATCGACGTGCTCTTCCCGGCGTGTGTGGCGATGTTCACCGAGGAGTTGGGCATGAGTCCGCTGGTGCCCGACGGTGGCGCCGCGTACCGACGGCGTGTGGCCACGCTGATCCAGCAGGGGCGGGCGCTGGTGGTCATCGAGGACGACCAGGTCCTGTTCAAGGCCGAGGTGGGGGTGGTGGCCCAGGACGTCGCCCAGATCCAGGGGGTTTGGGTCGACCCCGAACACCGTGGCCGCCACGTGAGTGAACCGTGCATGGCTGCGGTCGTCGAATTGACGCGGCTGCGTCATGCGCCGGTGGTCAGCCTGTACGTCAACGACTTCAACCAGCCGGCCCTGGCGTCGTACCGCAAGGTCGGCTTCGAGCAGGTGGGGGAGTTCGCCACGGTCTTGTTCTGAGAACCTGAACCGCGACTCAGCCGTCAACGTGTCAAGATCTGTTGATCCAGTGACCAGATCTTCACATCATCAGGAGACGCACGACCTTCTCAGCCGGAGGTGAGTCCGGCGCCCTGCAGGGCCGACACGATCTGGTCGCCCACCGGGTCGCCGACCTCTACGAACGCCGCCGGGGTGCCGATGGGCGCGTCAACAGTCACGCTTGTGTCGCCCTGGTACACGGCCCCTGTGAGAACGTGCTTCCACGTTCCCGGCGGGAAGGTCACCGACACCGAGGTGGCGTTCTCCTTCAGGACCGGCGCCATCAACAGGTGGTCGCCGAGGAAGAACTGCAAGTCCTTCTCCGCCGCCTTCGTGCCGGGGTGCACGAGCCAGCCGTGCCGCATCGCAGGGATCCCGGTCGCCACCGCCTCGTCGATCACTGTTCTGCGGTAGTCGTACAGCGCCGCGTAGATCTGCGACGCGCGGGCGAACTGGGCGCGGGTCGTGGGGGTGTCGTAGACCTGCTGGTTCATGCTCGGCCGGTTCGTCTCATGGGTCCGCATCACCACGCCGAACGCTTGCATCTCGGCCCACCTGGCGTTGAGGTCCGGGGGCCGGATGAAGTTCGTGACGGCGGCATTGATGCTGGTGTACCCGCCGATGTCGCTGTGCCACAGGGGAGCACCCGACACCCCGCCTGCCAGCATCCCCTGCACAGCGTTGGCCATGCCGTCTTCGATCGCGTAGTTGACCATCTGGTCACCGGCCCACATCAAGGGCACGCTCTTCGGCGAGCCCAAGTAGCTGGACCGGAAGAAGGCCACGCAGTCCGGCACGCCACCGCGTTTGCACGCCTCCTTCACCGTGTCCGCCCACAGTTGCGGCCAACGGTTGTGCTGCTTGCCAGCGCTGCCGGTGTTTAGCACGCTGTCGAACGGTGTGTACTCGGCGAAGTCCGCCATGAACCCGGTCGCGCCGACCCCGATCACCTGCTCGGCGATGACATCCGCGAACCAGTCACGGGCCGCCGGATTCGTCAGATCGACCAATGCCGTCGGGAACCCGATGGTTTCCACCACATAGGTGTCGCCCACCTGGTTCTTGACCAGGAAGCCCTTCTCCTCGGCCTCCTTGTACAGGTTGCGGATCGGCACCCCGTCGACCTCGTCCTGGTTGATGACGAACGGGTTGACGTAGGTGAGCACGTCGATGTCCTGGGCTTTGAAGTCGGCCACCATCTGATCCCACCCCGGGTACCAGGCGGTGTTCAGTTGCCAGGTCCACCACAGCTGCTGGCCGAAGCTCGTGACGCGTTTGCCCACCCAGTCCTGCAGCCAGACCGCATCCACCTTCGTGCCGGCCGCCTGCATCTCGGCCACCACCTGCCGCACTTTGTCCGTGCCGCCCTGCAGTCCCAGGACTGCGCCCTTTTGCACCGAGGTGGACAGCGGCGGGCGGGAGACCCCGGCCCCGCGTGCAGCCAGAAGGTCCTTGGGAGTGCCTCGGGCGATCACCTCGGCCCGCATCGTGTCCGCGAAGGACTCCAGTGAGATCTGCTTGGCCCGCCTCGTGTCCGCGATGGAGAAGGCCCCGCTGGTCCTGGTGTCCGCGAGTGCGAAGGAACGGTTCTGCTCCGTGACGTAGGTGGGCCAGCCGCCGTAGGTCGTCTTCAGGTTCCCGGCGCCCCATGTCGCCTGGTCCACAGCCCCGGCTGCGGGCATCTGGCCACGGGTCACACCTTGCTCCTGCACGAGGATCGGAAGCACCTGGCCGGACAGGTCGAAGCCTTGGTACTGGTTGCCGAAGCCGTGCACGGCCTTGTCCGAGCCACGGCCGGAGGTGAGCTGGATGCTGTTGACGGAGACATCCGACTTCTTGTCGTTGAAGCTCACATCCATCTGCAGGACCGCGACATCCGGCGTGCGTTGAACTGCCTGCATCGTCAAGGTGTAGTAGGCCTTCTTGCCGTTCCCCTTGACTGTGCCTTTGATCCGCACGGCGTCGCCGGACTTCGCGACCGATGAGACGGTCTGATCCACGAGTTCCGCGCCGCGCTTGATCTGGGCCCAATAGGCGCCGGCAGTGGAGCGCTGGAACCACCGCAGCGTGCTGCGGGTGGCGGCCAGGAAGGCCTTGTTCGGGGCGCTTTCCCAGGCGGTCCTGCCGGCACCGTCGGTCACGGTCACGCCGTTCTTGCCGACGCTGACACGGAACTCGCCGGTGGTTGCGGTGGATGTCTTCTTCACACTCAGCGAACCCGGCTTGATCGGGTCGAGCTTCTCCTCCGGGGGGTCACCGAAGGCGGGGTAACTTGCCTTGAGCGACTTCGAGGAACTCGTCGCCGCGGCGCGCTTCTTCGTCTCGGCGACCACGGCGCGGACCTTCCAGTCGCCGCTCTTGTATGTGGTGAACGAGGTCGAGAGTTTGCCCGACGAGTTCGTCTTTGCCTTCTTGACCGTCTCCCAGGTGTTCGTCTTCGACCGGGTCTGGATCCGGACGGTGCGCTTGCCCGCCGGTGTCACGGTCACCTTCGCCGAGACGGTGTCCGCGACGGTGGTCTTCGTGGCACCGACTTTGAGGGTGACCGACGTCTTGGACTTCTTCGCCGCCGCGGTGGCGGCGAGGTCGGAGTCCGCCTGTGCGGCCTGGGCAGGCACGAGAAGAGTTGACGCAAGGGCGCTGGAGACAAGAGGTGCTGCGATCCGCATGCATCTCACGGTAGATGCCGACGGGCGCCGGACGCACGGGTTCCCCTGGTTGTCTAGGCTTGGCGAGTGCTGAGAATGTCCACTCTGTTCCTGCGCACGTTGCGCGAGGACCCCGCTGACGCCGAAGTCCCGAGCCACAAGTTGCTGGTCCGCGCCGGCCTGGTGCGTCGCGTCGCCCCTGGCGTGTTCACGTGGTTGCCGTTGGGTTATCTCGTGTACCGCAACGTCGAACGCATCGTCCGCGAGGAGATGGACGCCGCAGGCTTCCAGGAGGTCCACTTCCCGGCGTTGCTCCCGCGCGAGCCCTACGAGGCGACCGGCCGCTGGACCGAGTACGGCGAGACGTTGATGCGCTTGCAGGACCGCAAGGGTGCCGACTATCTGCTCGGCCCGACCCATGAAGAGATGTTCACGCTGCTGGTGAAGGGTGAGTACTCCTCGTACAAGGATCTGCCGCTGGTGATCTACCAGATCCAGACGAAGTACCGCGACGAGGCGCGGCCGCGGGCGGGGATCCTGCGTGGGCGGGAGTTCGTCATGAAGGACTCCTACTCGTTCGACATCGATGACGAGGGACTGCAGCGCTCCTACGACCGGCACCGGGATGCGTACATCAAGACCTTCGATCGACTAGGCCTCGACTATGTGATCGTCTCGGCCATGAGTGGCGCGATGGGTGGGTCTGCCAGCGAGGAGTTCCTCGCACCGTGTGAGAGCGGGGAAGACACCTTCGTCCGTTCCGATGGCGGATATGCGGCGAACGTCGAGGCGGTCGTGACGGTGCCGCCGGCCGAGGTCCCGATCGAGGGGTTGCCTGCCGCGCACGTTGAGGACACGCCGGACACCCCGACGATCGAGTCACTGGTGGACCTGGCCAACGCCCGGTTCCCCCGCGCCGACCGTCCGTGGACCGCGGCCGACACGTTGAAGAACGTGGTGCTTCGTCTTGAGCACCCGGACGGCACGACCAGCGCATTGGTTGTGGGTCTGCCGGGTGATCGGGAGGTCGACATGAAGCGCCTCGAAGCACAGGTCTCGCCGGCTGTCCCCTCGCCCTTCGAAGAAGCCGATTTCGCCGCGTACCCGCAGTTGGTGAAGGGGTACATCGGGCCGCAGGTGCTCGGGGAGGACCGCGGGATCCCGTACCTCGTGGATCCCCGGGTCGTCAGCGGCACCGCATGGATCACCGGGGCGAATGAGCAGGGCAAGCATGTCTTCGATCTGGTCTGTGGGCGGGACTTCACTCCGGACGGAACCATCGAGGCCGCCGAGGTCCGCGACGGCGATCCGGCCCCCGACGGATCCGGTGCGCTGCATTCGGCGCGCGGTATCGAGATCGGGCACATCTTCCAGCTCGGCCGCAAGTACGCCGAGGCGCTCGACTTGACCGTCCTCGACGAGAACGGCAAGTCCAGGGTGGTGACGATGGGTTCCTACGGCATCGGAGTGTCCCGGGCCGTGGCAGCGATCGCCGAGCAGCACCACGACGACAAGGGACTCATCTGGCCCCGCGAGGTCGCTCCAGCCGACGTGCACATCGTGGCCACAGGCAAGGATGCCGCGGTGTTCGAGAAGGCCGAGGAGTTGGCGATCGCGCTCGAGGACGAGGGTCTGCGGGTGCTCTATGACGATCGGAAGGTGTCGCCCGGCGTCAAGTTCAACGACTCCGAGTTGCTCGGTGTGCCCACCATCGTGGTGGTTGGCAAGCGGCTCGTTGACGGGATGATCGAGATCAAGGACCGTGCTTCAGGTGACCGCGAAGAGGTCGAGCTCACCGCCGCCATCCCCGCGATCCTGGCCGCCTGCGGTCGCTAGTCCAGCGAGGGCACCTCGACCTGAATGATCCGGTCGTCGCCGCTGGTGGGCTGTCCGCGTCCGTCGGTGTTGTTCGTGACCACCCACAACTGCCCGTTCGGAGCCTCCACAACGTCGCGCAGACGGCCGTACTCGCCGTCGAACCACGCTTGCGGGTCGGCTGCCCGGGTACCGTCGAGGCGCACTTCGTACAACGCCTGTCCACGCAGCGCAGCGACCCAGGCCGACCCGTTGACGATCGCCAGGCCGCTCGGGGAGGACGTGGCCGTCGGTGACCACGTGGCCTTCGGGTTGGTGGTGCCGGGGATGTCGCAGCGGCCTTCGCACTGCGGCCAGCCGTAGTTGCCGCCCGGTTCGATGAGGTTCAACTCGTCGACGTCGTCCTGGCCGAATTCGGTGGCCCACAACCTGCCTGCCTCGTCCCAGGCCAGGCCTTGGACGTTGCGGTGGCCGTAGGAGTACACCGGCGACGCCGGGTCGGGGTTGCCCGGCGCAGGGTTGCCCTTGGGGGTGATCCGCAGGATCTTGCCGGCCAAGGAACTGCGGTCCTGTGCCAGATCCGGTTCCCCGGTCTCACCGGTGGCCACGTACAGGAACCCGTCCGGGCCGAACGCGATGCGGCCTCCGTTGTGGATGAACCCCTTGGGGATGCCACCCAGAATCGTGCGCTCATTGCTGAGGCGCTCACCGTCGAAATCGAAGGCGACCACGCGGTTGTCGGTGGCTGCGGTGTAGTACGCGAACACCGTGTCAGGATCCGGCGACTGCACCGCAAGGCCCAGTAGGCCGCCTTCACCGCCGGGCAGCACCTCAGGGGGGTTGCCGATCTCGCTGGTCTGACCGTTCTGGAGCAGCAGGATCTTCGCGGTGTCGCGCTCGCTGATCAATGCCCGATCCCCCGAAAGCGGGACCACGCTCCAGGGGGCCTCGAGGTTCCGGGCGATCTCCCCGGTGACCGTCGGCTCGGTCGGCGCGGGCGGTGATGCGTTAGGGCCGTCGCTGGCAGCGGAGGATGCGGGTGGCTCCGGGTTCGTCGCCTGGCTGCATGCCGCAAGGGCGGTCATGGTCAGCACCGCAATCAGGATGCGCTTCACCGTTCCAGACTAAGGTCCGGTCACATCGGCGGGGCGAGGCCTTCGGGCCAAGGGAATGCCTGGCCGGTGGCACCCCAGCCCTGAGCGGAGGTGGCGGCGCGCCGTACCGCACGCACGGCCCAGCGCCGGCGGGCCTCATCGGTCTGGTCAGTCAGCAACGCGACCAGCACCGGGATCAGTCGCAACTGCACAGTGGCCAGAAGCGCCTTTGCCTGGGCGTCCGTGTTGACGGGCCCCGGTAGCTGGTAGGCGGGCGCGGGTGGTTCGGGCTGCTGTCCGTCCGCGATCAACCAGGCACGCAACTGGTCGCGGTCGGTGCGGTGCCGGCTCAACTGCGCCAGCGCGATGTCCTGGCCGGTTCGCAACCTGCCACCAGCCCGGCCGAACGCATAGATGGCGGCGTACTCCCCGGCCAGCGCCGCGCCCAGGGTCTCGCTCACAGCGTCCCCAGTGCTGCGGCGTGCTGGGATTCGGAGGCTGCGATGAGAGCGAGCAGTTGCGCGCGTTCCTGATCCGTTTCGCGCACAGCGGCAGCAGCGTGGCTACGGCCCGCGCCGATCTCGGCGCGTCGCAGGGCGCGCAAGGAGGCCGGCGGTGCCGGGGACTGCGTCGGCGCAGGGGTTGCTTCCCATCCCAGCGCCCGCAGGTGAGCGACATGCTCGTCGCGGATCCGCTGGTATTCGGCCGCGCGCGCCGGTCCGGCCGACGTGATCGCCGAGTCGTAGGCGGCGATGAGGGTGATCTCCTCGGCCTGCTGGGCATCGGGCACGGGTGGCGGTGCGCCGGGTTCGTCCGCATCGTCGCTGCACGCCTGGGCGGCTACGAGGGCGACGGCTGCCAGCGCACCCATCTGCAACACGTGCCGCCGATCCGTCATGATCTGTCAGCCTACGCGCGCGTAGTGTGGGAGGGCACCAGGGAGGCTGAACATGTCGGATGAACGCGAGCAGCGGATCGCGGAGCTCGTCGACCCCATCGTGACTGCGCGTGGGGCGGATGTGGAATTCGTGGACCTTCGCCGCGCCGGCAAGAGGACGGTGGTGGTCATCGCCGTCGACACCGATGGTGGGGTCTCGTTGGACGACATCGCCGACTTCTCCCGGGACATCTCCGAAGCGCTCGACGCCTCCGATGTCATGGGCGAGGCGCCGTACACCCTCGAGGTCACCTCCCCGGGTGTGCACCGGCCTCTGACCCTGCCGCGGCACTGGCGACGCAACAGGGGGCGGTTGGTCAAGATCACCACCAGCGACGGTGCGACGATCGAGGGCCGCATCACCGACAGCGACGACGAGGGCGCTCGCATCGATGTGGCCGGACAGGTGAGAGCAGTGGACTACGACGAGGTGGCGAAGGCCGTCGTGCAGGTCGAGTTCCCGAAGGAGGCCGGCTGATGGACATCGACATGACCGCGCTCAAGGCCGTGGTGGTCGATAAGGGCCTGAGCCTGCAGACAGTGGTCACGAGCATCGAGCAGGCGTTGCTGGCCGCCTACCACCACACCGAGGGACATCAGCAACTCGCGCGGGTGGAACTCGACCGCAAGACCGGGCACGTCACGGTCTGGGCCGCTGAACTCGACGAGGACGGCGAGAAGGTGGGGGAGTATGACGACACCCCAGCGGACTTCGGGCGGATCGCCGCAACGGTCGCCAAGCAGGTGCTCATGCAGCGGCTACGCGAGGCCAGCGACGACGTGACCTTCGAGGAGTTCGCCGCGAAGGAGGGCGACCTTGTGTCCGGCGTGATCCAGCAGGGCAACGATCCTCGATTGGTCTACGTCAACCTCGGTGCGGTCGAGGGCGTCATCCCGCCCGCTGAGCAGGTGCCGACGGAGTCGTACGGGCACGGGGAGCGGCTGCGCTGCTACGTGGTGTCGGTGCGACGAGGCGCCAAAGGGCCGTCTGTCACCCTGTCCCGGACGCACCCGGATCTTGTGCGGCGGTTGTTCGCGATGGAGTCTCCGGAGGTCGCCGACGGAGTGGTCGAGATCTCCGCCCTGGCCCGCGAGGCCGGCTACCGGACCAAGATCGCCGTTCGCGCTCGTTCCCCGCAGGTCAATGCGAAGGGCGCATGCATTGGCCCTATGGGCCAGCGGGTGCGGGCGGTGACCTCGGAGTTGCAGGGCGAGAAGATCGACATCGTCGACTACGACGAGGACCCGGCCGCCTTCATCGCGGCGGCACTTTCGCCGGCTCGGGTGGTGGGCGTCGACATCGTGGATGAGGGCGCGCGGGCGGCCCGGGTGACCGTGCCGGACTACCAGCTGTCCTTGGCGATCGGGAAAGAGGGACAGAACGCCCGCCTGGCCGCGCGCCTCACGGGGTGGCGCCTCGACATCCACCCGGACGTGGCGGCTGAGTGACGTCCCGTTTGCGACGTTGTTGACGGGCTTGGGTCCCGTTTGCGACGTTGTTGCCCTCCTGGCTACCGCTTTTCGACAACAACGTCGCACGGCGCGTCCGGCAGCGACAACACCGTCGCAAGACGAGCCACGGGTTCGAGTGGTGCATCGGTGATCGAGGTCACGTGGCGAAGGCGCCGTCGGGAACTTGACCCCGCACGCTAGACTGAAGACGGATCGCCGCGATGAAACCTTCAGCGTCAGACCGTATGGTCTCCGGTACCCCGGTGCGCACGTGCGTTGGCTGCCGCCGAAGAGTTCCTCAAGGTGATCTGCTCAGGGTGGTCTGTGACCAGGGCCGGTTGATGCCGGACCCCATGCGCAGACGTCCCGGTCGCGGTGCCTACGTACACCTCACACAGGAGTGCGTCACGGCTGCCATCGCCCGCAAGGCGTTCGGCAGGGCTCTGCGGATCGGGGGCGGGCTGGATCCCAGTGATCTGGAACGGGCTCTTGAGCAACTGACCGAACCGAACGTTGGGAGCGTCGGGATGACAACCCGATGAGCAGTCTGCGATGAAAGCGCCGACACAACACTAGGTCCGGAGTACCCCGGGCCAGACAGGAGAGAAGTGGCCAAGGTCCGGGTCTATGAACTCGCGCGCGAGTTGGGGGTGGAGAGCAAGGCTCTCATCGCCCAGCTCCAGGACATGGGCGAGTTCGTCAAGTCCGCGTCATCGACGATTGAGGCGCCGGTTGTGCGCCGACTGCGGGATTCGGTGAAGACCGCCCCGCCGAAGGAGAAGGCAGAGCCTGCGGCGAAGAAGGCTGCGAAGCCCGCACCCGCCAAGAAAGCCGCCGAGGCGCCGACACCCGCCCCGGCTCCCGCTCCAGCCCCGGCAGCGCAACCTGCTGCGCCGGCCCCCGCACCTGCGCCTGCTCCGGCTCCCAAGCCGGCCGCCGCCCCGGCACCTGCACCTGCTCCCAAGCCCGCCCCGAAGCCGGGTCCGCGTCCGGGCAACAACCCGTTCGGTTCTCCGGCACCGCGTCCGGGCAACAACCCTTACGGTTCTCCGGCACCGCGTCCGGGCAACAACCCGTTCGGCACCTCGGCACCGGCCGCCCGCGGCGGCGTGCCGGGTGCTCCCCGTCCCAACCCCGGCATGATGCCCCCTCGTCCCCGGCAGGCCCCTGGCCGCCCCGGTGGGCCGGGTGGCCGCCCCGGTGCTCCCGGCGGCCGCGGCCGTCCCGGTGGTGCGCCCGGTGGTCGCCCAGGTGGTCCCGGTGGTGGCGGCGGCTACGGCAGCCGTCCCGGTGGTGCGCCTGGTGGTCGTCCCGGCGGTGCTCCCGGTGGTGGCGGCGGCTACGGCGGTCGTCCCGGCGGCGGTCCTGGTGGTCGTCCCGGCGGTGGCACGGGAACCGGTGGTCCCGGCGGAGGTGGCGGTTTCGGCGGTCGTCCCGGCGGTGGCCCTGGTCGCCCCGGCGGTGGCCCCGGCGGACGCGGACGTCCCGGTGCCAAGAAGTCGCGCAAGAGCAAGCGCGCGAAGCGCCAGGAGTTCGACAACATGGAGGCCCCGACGATCGGCGGCGTGCGACTCCCGCGCGGCGACGGTCGCACGGTGCGGCTCCCTCGCGGCGCCACCTTGACCGACTTCGCCGAGAAGATCGACGCGAACCCCGGATCGTTGGTGCAGGCGCTGATCGGCCTCGGTGAGATGGCCACAGCCACCCAGTCGCTGTCCGACGACACCCTGATGCTGCTCGGCGGTGAGTTGAACTTCAACGTCGAGGTGGTCTCGCCCGAGGACGAGGACCGCGAGTTGCTCGAGAGCTTCAACCTCGAGTTCGGCGAGGACGAGGGTGGCGAGTCCGCCCTCGAGCAGCGCCCGCCGGTCGTGACCGTCATGGGTCACGTCGACCACGGTAAGACGAAGCTTCTCGACGCCATCCGTAACACCAACCAGGTGGCGCGGGAGGCCGGTGGCATCACCCAGCACATCGGTGCCTACCAGATCCGTTCCGAGATCGACGGGAACGAGCGGGCCATTACCTTCATCGACACCCCGGGTCACGAGGCGTTCACCGCCATGCGTGCGCGTGGCGCGAAGGTCACCGACATCGCGGTGCTCGTGGTGGCGGCCGACGACGGTGTGAAGCCACAGACGATCGAGGCGTTGAACCACGCGCAGGCCGCGGACGTGCCGATCGTCGTCGCGGTCAACAAGATCGACAAAGAGGGTGCCGACCCGCAGAAGGTCCGCGGTCAGCTGACCGAGTACGGGCTTGTGGCCGAGGACTTCGGCGGCGACACCATGTTCGTGGATGTCTCGGCGAAGGCCGGGATCAACATCCACGAGTTGCTCGAGGCGGTCGTGCTGACCGCCGACGCCTCGCTCGACCTGCGCGCCAACCCCGAACAGGACGCCCAGGGTGTGGCCATCGAGGCGCACCTGGACAAGGGTCGGGGTCCGGTCGCCACGGTGCTGGTCCAGCGCGGAACCTTGAAGCCCGGCGAGAGTCTGGTCATCGGCGAGGCCCACGGGCGCGTGCGCGCGATGCTCGACGAGAACGGCGACCCGGTGGACGTGGCGCTTCCCTCACGTCCGGTCCAGGTGCTCGGCCTGACTTCAGTGCCGGATGCCGGTGACACCTTCCTGGTGGTCTCCGAGGACCGCATCGCCCGTCAGATCGCGAACACCCGGCAGGCGCGCGAGCGCAACGCCGAGTTGGCCGCACGCCGTGGCCGCCGCACCCTTGAAGACATCCTGCAGGGTCTTGAGAAGGGCGAGACCGGCACGCTGAACCTCATCATCAAGGGTGACGTGTCCGGTTCGGTCGAGGCGCTCGAGGATGCGCTGCTCAAGCTCGACGTCGGCGACGAGGTCGACCTGCGGGTCATCCACCGCGGCGTCGGTGCGATCACTCAGAATGACGTGAACCTCGCGACGGTCGACAACGCGATCATCATCGGGTTCAACGTCCGCACCGCCGAGCGTGTGGCCGAACTCGCCGAGCGCGAAGGCGTGGACATCCGGTACCACTCGGTCATCTACGCGGCCATCGAAGAGGTCGAGCAGGCGCTCAAGGGCATGCTCAAGCCGATCTACGAGGAGGCCGAGCTCGGCCGCGCCGAGATCCGCGACATTTTCCGGTCCAGCAAGGCCGGCAACATCGCGGGATGTCTGGTGCGTTCGGGGGTGATCCGCCGCAACGCCAAGGCACGGGTCATCCGCGACGGTGTCGTGGTGGCCGACAACCTCACCATCGAGTCGCTCAAGCGCTTCAAGGACGACGCGACCGAGGTCAAGGAGGGCTACGAGTGCGGTATCGGACTCGGCTCGTACAACGACATCAAGGTCGACGACGTCATCGAGACCTTCGAGATGCGGGAGAAGCCGCGCTAGCGGCCCTGCCGTGTACGCCGGGATCCTGTCGGTGGATCTGCTGCTGCACACCCGCAGCCTGAAGGAGAAGCGTTCCGTGGTGCGACCATTGGTCAGCCACCTGCGCCGCGAGTACGCGGTGGCGGCGGCGGCGGCGGAGTCGGGGCACCTCGACCTCACCGGGCGCACGCAGCTCGGGGTGGCGGTGGTGGCCCCGGACATGGCCCACTGCCGAGATGTGCTGGACCGGTGCGAGCGGTGGCTGGCCACCGAACCACATGTGCAGTTCGTCGGTGCCGAACGCAGATACGTGAGTGACGAGGAGATGGAATGAACGAGCAACGGGCCCGTCGGCTGGCCGACCGTATCCAGGTCATCGTGGCCGAGATGCTGGAGCGCCGGATCAAGGATCCGCGCCTCGGTTTCGTGACGGTCACCGACGTCCGCGTGACCGGCGACCTGCGGGAGGCCACGGTCTTCTACACGGTGATGGGTGACCAGGCCGAGCAGGAGGCCACTGCGCAGGCACTCGCGTCGGCCACCGGCCTGATCCGTAGCGAGGTCGGCAAGCAGACGGGCATCAAGTTCACCCCCACGATCGCCTTCGTCGCCGATGCCGTGCCGGAGAACGCGGCGCACATCGAGGATCTGCTGCGGCAGGCACGGGAGCGCGACCAGGAGGTGGCGGGGATCGCCGCGGACGCCGACTTCGCCGGCGACCCCGACCCGTACAAGCACCCCGACGACGAGGACGAATAGGCCACAGCCCCGCGGTGGCGGCAGCGGCTGTGGGCAGAACGTCACGAGTTTGGAGAACGCTCACCAGGTTGGTGAGGACAGGCGAGCATTGTCCGACGCCGTCGGCGGTTTCGGCTCACCTCGGCGGTTTCGGCGCGGGCGGGAGTGCGGTCCCACGTGTGACAGCCCGGTCAAGGTTCGGGCAAGTTGGGCTTTCCGGGACGTGGTGACCAGGTGCACGCACCCTAGAATCGCTAGATGGACGTGAGCCTGACCGACATCGCCAGTCGGCTGCGCGCGGCGGACAGTGCGTTGCTCGTGGCTCACGTCAACCCCGATGCCGATGCGCTGGGCTCATCGCTGGCCGTGGCCGTCGCCCTTGAGGCCCTCGGTGTCGATGCGCAGGTCAGCTTCCCCGACGATCCCTTCGAGGTGCCGCTGGCGTTGCGGTTCCTGCCCCGCCAGGACCTCATCGTGGCCCCCGAGCAGGCGATTCCGGCGGACCTCGTGATGAGCATGGATGCCTCATCCGGCGATCGGATCGGGCGTCTGCTCGCGGTGGGGGAGAGTGCCCCGGCCTTCATCGCGGTGGACCACCACGCGAGTTTCGTGCCGTTCGCCCCTATGGTCCACGCTGATGCCACTCGCCCGGCGACAGGACTGCTGGCCCTCGAGATCATCGACGCCCTCGGCGTGGACCTCACGCCCGACATGGCGCTGTGCCTGTATGCGGCGATCAGTTCCGACACCGGTTCCTTCCGCTTCGCGTCGACCACACCGGAGTCGATGCGCGCTGCCGCCCGGCTCATGGAGACCGGGATCGACTTCGCGGGGGCGGCCAAGGCGATGTTCGACACGAAGTCCCGCGACTTCCTGCGCCTGCAGGCCGAGGTCATGGGCGACCTTGAGGTCCTCACCGCCGGCGGAGTGGCCGTGGCCGTGATCAGAGTTTCCCGCCAGGACCGCGACCGGCACGGCATCGCGTTCACGCAGGTCGAATCCCTCATCGATGCGGTCCGGACCGTCGAAGGGGTGGAGGTCGCCGTCGTTCTCAAGCAGGACGATCACGGCCTGTGGCGTGTGTCGAGCCGCTCGTTGGGTGCGGTTGACGTCGGCCGGGCGTGCACCTCACAGGGAGGCGGCGGCCACGTGATGGCCGCAGGATTCACCGGAACGACCGACGCGCAGCAGACCCTGCAGGGCTTCCTCGACGCGCTGGAGCTGGATTGAGCCGCTCATGATCTCCGGCTTCGCGCTCATCGACAAGCCAGCCGGCTGGACCAGTCATGACGTGGTGGGTCGCTTGCGGCGGCTCTACGGCCAGCGCCGGGTCGGTCACGCTGGCACGCTCGATCCCATGGCGACCGGGGTGCTGGTGGTCGGGCTCGGGCACGCGACCCGCCTGCTGCGCTTCGTGCAGGGCCAGCCGAAGACGTACGAGGCCACGATCTGTCTCGGAGCGGGCACTGTCACCGACGACGCCGAGGGTGAGGTCACCAGCACACCCGGATGGGAGCTGGACGAGGTGGCACTCGCGGCGGCGATGAAGGCGCTGACCGGTGAGATCCATCAGGTGCCCAGTGCCGTGTCCGCGATCAAGGTGGACGGGGTGCGGTCGTACGCGCGCGTGCGCAGCGGACAGGACGTCGAACTCGCGGCGCGGCCCGTGACGATCGAGCGGTTCGATCTCCTCTGTGCGCCGAGATCGGCTCCGCCGGTGGTGGATCTCGATGTCGTCGTCGAGTGCAGTTCGGGCACCTACATCCGTGCACTCGCACGTGATCTCGGTGCCCGGCTTCAGACCGCCGGTCATCTCACTGCCCTGCGCCGCACCGCGATCGGGACGATCGGCATCGAGCAGTGCGCCGAGCTGGGGCAGGACCCGCCGCCGGTGGTGTCCGCGGAGAAGGTGATCGGCGACGTCATGCCGACACTGCAGCCGGATGCCGATGGAATCGACGCGTTGCGCAACGGCCGGCGCCTCAGCCTGGACGTCCCGGATAGCACCTACCTGGTGGTCGATTCCGGGGGCTCGTGGGTCTCGGTGGTCAGCGTGCGCGACGGCGCGAGCCACATCGAGGTCAACGCCCCCTCCTGAGCATCGGACCGGTTCTGGCAAGGTAGTCGCGTGGACAGGCCTTCGGTGGTGACCATCGGTGTGTTCGACGGTGTGCACGTCGGGCATCAGGCGCTGATCCGGCACAACCTGCAGATCGCGCAGCGATTCGACCTGGAATCGGTGGTCGTGACGTTCGAGCCGAACCCCCTCGAGGTCCTGCGGCCGGACGACGCCCCTACCCGGCTGTGTGAACTGTCCCGACGTGTGGAGTTGATCGCCGGTCTGGGCGTGGAACTCGTCGAGGTTGTCGAGTTCGACGCCGATCTCGCGTCGCAGACCGCGCAGGAGTTCGCGCAGGCCGTGCTGCTGGACCGCCTGGATGCCCGCCACGTGGTGATCGGCCACGGCTTCCGGTTCGGCAACCGCGCGCGAGGTACCGCGGAGACGCTGCGTGAGGCGGGTCTG
>WBZT01001283.1_pt1 | contig 18592 bp, 16 predicted proteins | sample 5204241 | NCBI WGS metagenome assembly WBZT01 (sample SAMN12344358, study PRJNA552823) | activated sludge metagenome | biome: Activated sludge suspended growth; feature: Nitrification reactor; material: Wastewater; isolation source: activated sludge from nitrification reactor of wastewater...
TATCGTTATCTTTAATGAGCCTGTTTGTTTTCTGTATTGCGGCCTTTTCTGCCGCTGTGATCTTTTTCATTTTTTCGGATATTTTAGATCTATAGCAAAAGTTTCTTTATGTGATGAAAGCACTATTGAAGTGCGAGTTGAGCGTACGCCTTTCCATGATTGTATCTTGGCAAGCAGCTTTTCAAGCGATGTTGTGTTGCCTGTTCGGATCTTAAGGACATGCGAGCCGTCTCCTGTTATTGAGTGGCACTCAAGTATCTCCGGGCATGAGGATGCGTGTGATACAAAATCTTTATAGTGCGTAGATGAGTCGCTGGTAACAAAAATGAATGCGGTGATATCTTTGCCAAGGGATTTGTGGTTAAGCTTTGTAATATAGCCTTCAATTATGCCGAGCTCCTCAAGCTTATGGAGCCTGTCTGTGACAGATGGAATTGAAAGCCCGATCTTTTCTGCAAGCTCGCTGCGTTTTATGCGGGAATTCCCCTGCAGCAGCTCCATTATATGATGGTCAGTTTCGTCTATAGTATGCATTATCAGTATGCATGGTTTTGGCAATATTGCCTTATTAATTAAGGTAAAATCTACGAATTACCTAAACAATTAAGGCAAATTAATGTAATTTCTTTAAGAAAGCAATACCGGAATTAGTAAGTGTAAGGTAATTATATGTTTGCAAATTAGCAAAAATACATATATTTTGTAATGCAGTAATCTGTACACAACGTGTACGCGTTACATACCGCAGCTTAAGTTATCTTCTCCCGGAAAAGAAGGCTCTTAATTAACCTCTTCTTTAACTTAAATTCTAAATAAATGCAAATACCCGTAGAACTCATCCAGAAGTCAGAGAAGGAATCTCCTTATACCCAAAAGGAAATAACTTCGCGAGAAAAAGAGATCACAACAAAATCCGCGCTTCAGCTTGATGGCGAGAAACATTTCGCTAAAAGAAGGAAGATGATCTCATCAGCATCAATCGAAGGCGCCGAAGAAGCCTTTGAACGGTATATGGGAGAAAATGACCTGATATCGGTAAACTACCTTCTGCTTGGCTACTTTAAAAGCCGCGCGGTTGGAAGGATAAAATTCTTTGATAAAATTGAAATGAAGCCCGGTGTCGCTACAGGATTCCTTGTTTCACCGGATCTTGTTATGACAAATCACCACGTGTTTCCGGACATGGATAATTTTTCGGATACAGAAATAGAGTTCGATTATGAATATGACGTGTTCGGCAGGGAAAAAGAAAGGATAGTGTTTGAGCTTGACGCCGCAAAATACTTCTATAATAACAAGGATCTTGATTACGCGCTCATAGGGATAAAATCCGCAGACAGATCAGGTAAGCGAACAAGCAGGGAGATGGGCTACCTTGTGCTTAATGGCAGCCTGGGCAAAGCAGGAGTTGGTGATTTCGCAACAATTATCCAGCACCCTGAAGGCAAGCTTAAGCAGGTCGCGCTGAGAGAAAACAAGATACTTGATGTTGATAAACCCAATTCCATTACCTACACATCTGATACCGCACAGGGAAGCAGCGGCTCGCCTGTACTTAACGACCAGTGGCAGCTTATCGCCCTTCACAGCGCGGGCGTTCCGCTGAAAGATGACCAGGGCAACTACCTTGATAAGGATAAAGAGATCATCCCTAAGGTAAACGGCAAAGTTGATGGCAGCCGCGTTGTGTGGATAAGCAATACCGGTATCCGCATCAGTTCTATAATGAATGACCTGAACAGCAATCAATCCGATAACCCGCTTATACAAAACCTGTTCTCTCCTGCTTATACAGATAGCAAAGAGCTGCTGCCGCTAAGTTATCCGATTGAATGGAATTCCCAGCCGGTCACAAACGAAAAGATGCTGGTTAAGGATCCTGTAAAAACAGTTACACCTGCCCCTCAAGGCTCATTGCAGCCCGTGCAGATAACAATTAATATTGGCAGCGGCGGAGAGGTTGTAACAACGGGTGTAACCTCGCCGGGGATCATCGTGTCTAAGAACGAAAGCCTTGCGCCGGACGTTCTTACCATGGAAAAGAAGCTGGAGGAAGAGATCGACTTTTCAGGATGTTCAGGCTTCGATGAATATTTCCTTGGAAAGCGGACACCGCTTCCGCGTCCGAACGCCGCATTGAAAAAGAAGCTTGCAAGGCTTATCGATAATCCGGATTCATACCTCATAAAGTACCATCATTACACCACTGCTCAGCACACCATTCGCAAGATGCCGGTATTTTCAGCGGTAAATGTAAACGGGCTTGAGCGATATAAACTTGTCCGTCCCTCGGATGTATGGTTCCGTGACCGCAGGATCGATATGGATGCTCAGCTTACAGACAGCTTCTATGAATTAAGCAATTTGGATAAGGGACACATGACACGCCGTGAAGATGCTGAGTGGGGCGATACCAGAACATCTGCCCAAAAGGCTGCTGTTATGACATGCAGCTATACCAATGCTTGTCCGCAGGTCCCGGACCTTAACCGTGCGATCTTTGGATACAAAGGGCTGTGGGGCATGCTGGAGATGAAAATACTCGAGAAGGGCGTTAAAAAGGAAGACGGCGATGAAGCTAAAATATGCGTTTATAACGGACCGTTCTTCGCAGAGAGTGATGATGTATTCAAGGGGATTCAGATACCTGTTGATTACTGGAAGCTTGTAGTCTGGAAAAATGAAAGCGGAAAGCTGAAGGCAACCGGATTCAAGCTTACACAGGCCGGACTGATGAGCGGTGTGGAATTTGAAAAGCTGGCATTCGACGAAATATTCAAGGAACAGAGCTGCAGCGTGAAGTATATCGAAAAAAACACAGGGCTGGATTTCGGAGTAATCGCTGAATGGGATACTTATTCAGGCGGCAATGCAGATGAGCCAGAAAAGCTTGTCCTAGAAAACTTTGAAAAGATGATAATTGAAAATGCAAAATGAATTAGAGCCCGGTGCTAAATCTGAACATAAAAACAAAGGCGGCAATTCTGAATTGCCGCCTTTTGAAATAGATCGTAAAATTAGAAATACAAAGCCTCTTACACTAAATCCTTATCACCAAAGAAATGCGCTATCTCGTTCTTTGCGTTCTCGGGTGAATCAGAGCCGTGAACTATGTTGCGCTCTATTGAATCGGCGTACATTTTGCGGATGGTTCCTTCTTCAGCATTTGCGGGATTAGTAGCGCCGATAAGCTTGCGGAAATCTGCAACTGCATTATCCTTTTCAAGCGCAAGCGGCACAACCGGACCTGATGTCATATAAGCAACAAGCTCGCCGTAGAAGGGCCTTTCTTTGTGCACTTCGTAAAATTTCTTTGCGGAATCGTCTGTTAAGTTGAGGAGGCGCATGCCCTTTATCTCAAAACCTGCATCCAGTATCTGCTGAATTACTTTTCCCTGTACCTTTTTCTGAAGGCAGTCAGGTTTTAAAATAGCCAGTGTTCTTTCTTTCATTTATCCCTTGTAAATATAGATTAATTAATATGTTATTTGTCTTTTATTAATACAATTTAGCTCTTTTTTCTCTCTTTTTAAACTCACAAAAAATTACCTAAACGGGGGGTTACGGGCAGATTTCAGAAACAATCGCATTTTGATTTCCTGAAACATGCTGTTAAGTCTGCAGTTCAATACTTAACTAAGCGATCAATTTATAATGAAAACAGCATTTTTATTACTCATGATGGTTTACTTCGGCTGCTCTAAGCCGGGCTCAGGCTTTGAAGGTAATCTGGAACCTTGGCAGGCGGTTATTGAAACCGGCACAAAAATGGAATGGGTATTCGGAACAAACTATAAACCCTACACTCCCGCGGCTGAGGATATAAAGCTGGCTGAAGACCTGCTTCAGCAGTGTTTTTCAAAACAGGTTTCCGGCACAGTTAACCGCTTCAACGGAAAGAAGCTTGAAGATTATAACAGGCAGTTCCTTGGCGGAATTACAGAATCCGGTGAAAAGATCATCTGGATAAACTGCCTTTGTAAGCGCGAGTCTGAAGTACTCAAAAATTGGAAGACCGACCTGATAATAGTGGCTGATGGCGGCAACTGTTTCTTTAATGTTAAAGTGAATGTTAACAGGCAGGTTTATTATGACCTCATGATAAACGGCAATGCTTAATAATCATATTCTAATACATAATGCATAATATATTTTTTGCCATTTTAATGTTTGCCGCAATTGTTTGCGGCGGAAAGAACGAAACCCCCTCTGATGAAGAAAAGAAGGACGTTCAAAAAGAAATTAAAGGCCCGGATAATAAAGATGTCAAAAACAGGAACGATTCCGGTATTACATCAAACGGATTGAAATCCAACCAGGTAATACTGCCCATGCCTTCATCGGTGTTATGGGCATGCGGTAAAAACAGTAAAGCGTACGATCCCGGTGAAGATGATATAAAAGCCGCCGAAGATATCCTTCGCGCCTGCTTCACAAAAGAGGCATCAGGCACTTACAATCCATTTTTCGGAAGAAAGCTTGAAAACTACCATCGTCAGTTCGCCGGCGCTGTATTAGAGAACGGCGATAAGGTAATATGGATAAACTGCTTCTGCTATGCTGATATTGACTATATGAAGAACTGGAAAGAGAGCTTCATCATGGTTGATGACGGCGGAAACTGCTTCTTTAATGTAAAGGTGAACCTGAATACAGGGCAGTATTATGACCTGATGGTGAACGGGAATGCATAAGGATAGCCCGGGTGCTAAACTACAAAAAGCTGCCGGTTAAATTTCACATCTTAATCCTGCTTATCAAACTGCATCAGCTCTATACGGTTTCCGAACGGATCGTAGAACGAAAAACGCTGTCTGCCGGGAATCTCAGTTTCGGATTTTATCTCAACCCCATTTTGAATAAGGTGTACGCGCGCTGAGTTAAGATTGCCCACAACAAATGCGGGGTGCGCTTTCGTCTTCCCGCTTTTTTCTTCAACGCCCAGGTGCAATTCCGCGCCGGCAATCCTGAACCATACCCCGCCGTTTGGTTTAAGTGAATCCGGCTTTTCAATTTCCTCAAGCCCTAAAACGCCGCCGTAAAACTTCCGCGCCGTGCTTTCCGAACCCGCTGGAATTGTCAACTGAACATGGTCTATGGCAGTAAAATCTATCTTCATTTTCGTCAAATCCGTATTAAATTAAATTTCGTATAAAACTGTGTATTACTTTAATCCCCCGAAGGCCAAAGCCGAATTTAGGTTTAGGCCTTCTTTTATGCGTTTTCCTACAGTTTATCTTACATGTGTATTTTATCTCTAATATACTACACTAACTGAAATTCGTTAATTTTATCCTAAATACATACTTGAACGCAAATTTACCCATTGGTATATTGCAGGCAGAAAATTACAAATTTGCTGATCATATTCGACTGAATTTTCCAGAAATGAAAGAAATGTGGATTAGATAAAAGATTTCTTCCTTCTGTATTTTAGAAAGCGGGTACCTCTGGTACCCCTTTTTTTTGCCGTTTGTTATGCATTTATTACAGCTTCGGTTTCAATTTCAACCATCATATCCGGGTGAACAAATCCTTTCACCTCTACCATTGTTGCACACGGCTTGATATGCTTAAAGAACTCCGCGTGTGCCCTGCCAATTTCTTCCCATTTGCATATATCGGTCACGAACATCCTGTTCCACACAACATTTTCCGTAGAAGTGCCCGCCTGTTCAAGATACTTTGCTATTTTTTGAAAGATGTATTTTGTTTGAGCATAAGCATCGCCTACACCAACTATTTCGCCATTTTCATCAACAGAAGTTGTGCCGGTCACCATAACACGGTTTCCCGCAATCACAACACGGGAATATCCCACTATATCTTCCCACTTCGCGCCGCTTGATATTTTTTTAATTTCCATTCAGTTGTTTGCCGGTTTATAGATCAATCCATTCAACAAAAATACATAAATTGATATTAAGATTCTGTACAGCAAATATATTCATTCAATTGAGGTTTGAAATTCATTTCCCCCTGGAAGGCCGAAGGACTGCACAGGCACGTGGGAACACAAGGGGGTAACATTCATCCCAAAAGGAAACGTCCTATCCTCGTGCCACGAATACCAAAGAGCATTTTCTTGATGTTGCATGATGTTCAGATCTTACGATTTCCCCGCAGAACTAATTTCGTGGAACGAGTGTCTTTTTTTGTCACATTATTCTACCTTTCCCGGAAATTATCTCTTGTGGAAAACTACCCCCTATAATCCCACTACTAAAGTAGTCCTTTGGCCTTTCAGGGGGATATGACATCTTTACCTTCTCAAACTCATTGCATCGGATAGATTGGGAGGGGTCATAATCCACAATCCCGTTAGGGATGAAATATGGGTAGAAACAACGACCCCGCAGTATGCCGTCCCGTACGGGACGGGATGACACGGTAAACCGAAAGCTACCCATATTCCGTGCCTACGGCACTGGGATTGCATTGTGACGATTCATCTCCTCAAACTGTAATAAAGAGCTTTGTAAGTTCACTCCTCCCCCTTAAGAAGGGGGAGGCCGGGAGGGGGTCGCAATACAAATTAAAAATGCGGAACTGTTTTTAACAATTCCGCATATTATACGCTGACGTCGATATGATTAAAGCTCTTTACTTCCCTTCCAGTTTCTTCAGCATTTCTTTGCCGCCTTCATTGTTTGGATTCAGCTCTATCGACTTCTTATAATTAATAATCGCATTTTCCTTATCACCTGCCGCAGCAAGCGCTTCGCCGTAGCTGTCATAAACATTTGCTGATTCCGGGAACCACTCAACATTAAGCTTAAGCACTTCAACAGCCTCTTTGATCTTCCCTGCCTGAAGCAGAAGGTAACCCAGGTTGTTTATACTGGTTTCGTTGGCTTTATACTTTGCATCGTCTTGTTTCAGAATCTTAATCTCTTTAACCGCCGCATCTATTTCTTTTTCTGCGATCAGTTTCGAAAGAACATTCGTCAAATCTTCGCGGGGCGGAGCAGCATCAAAACCATAAAGGATCCGGGCTATACCGTTTGATATCGAGCTTGAAGACGCATTATAATAGTTATTAAGCACTATAATAGTATGCTTATCATCAACAAACCGGGAGATCAGTGTATTAAATCCGAAGATACCGCCGCTGTGAGAAATGATCTTTATTTTTTTGCCGCCAAGCTCCGGCTCAACAATACCGAAGCCGTATCCATAGTTGTTAAGAACCGGAGTGAACATTTTCTCCCTTGAGGCATCAGAAAGTATTTTGTCGGTATAAAGCGCCTGGTCCCATTTAAACATATCTTCAACTGTTGAGTACATTGAACCTGCCGAAAACGGTATCGTCATATTGATCAGTCTAGCAGGCGCCTGCCCGGTGAATGAGTTTTCGTAACCTTTGGCTTTATTTTCATATGTCATCTCGCTGCTTTCCAATCCGGAATTAGTCATACCAAGCGGCACAAGAATGTTTTCCTGCAATACATCGCCATACTTCTTCCCTGTTACTTCTTCTATAACCGCGCCGAGTATGAAGTAACCTGAGTTACTGTACGCCCAGCTTGTACCCGGCTCAAAAACCAGGTCATCGCTGCACTGTTCAAGAATGAAATCCTTAGGTTCCACTTTTCTTTCCGCATCGCCTGAAAGAAATCCCGGCTTATCTGTATAATTGCTGATGCCTGCAGTGTGGCTAAGTATCTGGTGTATAGTCACTTTTTCGCCAACGTCCTTCCTGTAATAAGGCAGGTAATCGGAAAGCTTTCCATCAAGCTTGATCTTTCCCTGTTCAACAAGCTGGAGGATAAGCGCTGCGGTGAATTGTTTTGTGACCGATGCGAGGCGGAATTTAGTTTCAGGTCCGTTCGGGATCTTGTTTTCAATATCCGCATAACCAACTCCTTTACTGTAGATAACTTTGCCGTTTTCAGCTACCAATATCGCGCCGTTTATCTGTCCAAGTGCGGCATACTGCTGAACAAGCGTGTCAATTTTCTGAACTTTATCCTGCGCTGATAAATGACCGGCGGATATTGCTGCAAAAAAGACAAATACTGCGGTTAATGATCTTAAATTTTTAAACATATTTGACCCGGAAATTAATTAATGTTGCGGCCCTTTTGAACAAATTCGTTCCATGGGCGCATGAATGACGTTTTATATTATGACGGAATAAAATGCCGGCGGGTTTCAAAAGGAATAGCTAAAACAAAGGGGGCTTCCCAATATTAAAATATTCAGTAATTCTGAAATTGCAAAGCCCCTTTTTTCAACACACAGCTACCTAGAAACTTATCCCGATAAATCCTTTTACATTAAAAGGTGTTCCGGGTGTAAAATGCAGCTCAGAGACAGGTAAAACTTCGTTTCTAAGCCTGGACTCAGTATCAAACTGTGCTTCATTCCACTCGGTATTGAGAAGATTCTCAAACGAAAGGCCTGTTTGGAACCTTCCGAAACTATATGTAAAACCAGCATCCGTAACAAAATGTCCCTTCGCTATAACGGTATTGTCTTCGTTAGCCGGCCTGTCTTTAAGGTATCTGTACCTTAAGCTTCCTTCAAAACCATTGGCAAATTTCACTGTTATACCTCCCACGCTGGATAGATCCGGCGCAAGGGGAATGTAGTTTTGCCCATCGGGCTCATCAAGCAGCCTGCCGTAAGTGTAATTAAGGTCAGCATCAGCCCAAAGCCATTTGTTAAGCTGCATTCTTACAGATAATTCCGCACCAAGCCTTCTCGATCTGCCCGAAGGCTCAACAACAGCTTCATCTCCTACATAAACAAATTCACTTTCAAGGTTAAGCCCCCACAATGCGAAATTGCCTACAAAATTCGGGCCTATTTTAAACTGGCTCCCAAATTCATAGCCAAAAGCCCGGGGAAGCGTGTTTTCATCAGGATTCGTTACTACGACCCGTGCATCGTTGGAATGGAAGCCAAAGCCGGTTTTTACATAAAGTTGGGCCGATGAATTGAAATCGTAGTAAATGTTCAATTTTGGACTTACAATACTTTTGCTTTTTACACCGTTTTGTCCGATAAGCCTGTCATCATATTTGAAGCTGTAGAGATCGAACCGTACACCCCCATTCAGTGTAAGTTTATCGCCAAGCTCTATAAACTCTTCTGCATAACCATAAAAGCTCTTTTGGTCCAGCTTTCCATCGGCAAGGTAGCTTATAAAACTTCTTTGGCGTGATTTTGCCAGCGATATATCCGAAAAGTCCATTCTGAACCCGGCGCCTAAAGTAGTTTTAAATACGGATCCACCGGCATCTTTCCTGAAAGATATGAGCCCCCGGTACCCGAGAATGTTCCTTTTATCTATCTGATTAATTTCGTCGCCGTTGAGTGAGTCATTTAGATATAGTGTGAAATTTGAATAGAGATTAAAATCATATTTAACAAAAAATGCCTGGTTCTTTATCTCGATCCCGTTCTTCAGGTCGGTGTGCAGGATAAGATTAAAGTTTGTTCTTGCCGTATTGCCGCCTTCGGAGCTATCAATGCTTCCGAACCTGTTTATTTCTCCGCTTATGATCGATCTTTCCGGTACCTGCCCCGAGGCATTCCAGTGTGCGCTGAAAGAAGATGCGCTTAGCTCCAAAGCTGTTCGCCTCCAGGGATAGCCGTAATACTTTCCAAATACATTATACCTGGAAAATTTTTGTTTGACATCAAAGTATCCGTCTGTAAAAGCATATTCACCAGCCAGGTATAGATTTCCCGCCTTGGATCTTTTAGGCAGAATATTAAATAGCCCGGATATTCTTGATGAGTTAAACTTGCCGTATTCAAGCTTAACACTGCTGCCTGTTATTTTCTTTTTTGTATAAAATTCAACGGCACCTGAGGTTGAAAAGTCTCCGAACTTAAGTGAATACGGGCCTTTTATGACTTTAAAATCTTCAACAGTTTCCGGAATTACAAAATGCAGGTCCGCATATCCCTGCCCGTGAGCATGAGACACCATATTCACCGGCATACCGTCAACGCTGATATAAAGATCCGTTCCGTGATCGCTGTCAAATCCTCTTAAAAAGATCTGTTCTGCTTTTCCGCCGCCTGCGTGCTGCGCAATGAAGAGGCCCGGAACGATCCTAAGAAGGTCTTGTGAAGTATTTACCGGCCTGAGCTTGAAATCAATTTCACCAAACACCAGGGTACCCTGTTCCTTCCTGGCGGTTACATCTATTTGAGATATAGTGATCTCTTTTGGTTGCAAAAGTACATTAATATCACCGGAACCGGGAAGAACATCAAGTGAAATTTCTTTATAACCCTGCATTTTCACTCTGATCTTCTGAGTGCTTTGCGAAAAAGTTACAAGCTGGAAAAAGCCGGATACATCTGATTCTGTTTTGGCGCCGGTTGATAGCAGCGTTACTTCAGCATCATGAATAGGCTCACCGGATAGTGAGTCGTATATATAGCCCTCTATTTCAGTTTGCGAATAGATTGAAACGGTAAGAGCAAAAACACATAACAATACAAAATACCTGCTGTACATAGTTATCTCTTTCTATCAATAGGTTTTGAAAGTTGAATTTGTTTGACTTCGTGGGGTAACAAAAAGGAAAGATAATTAAGATCCCGCGGGGTTCTGAAAACCGCAAAGCATATATAACCGGGTGATGACTGCAGAAGGGATGAGAATTTCAGTTCGCTGTTCAATTGAATACACCTTCAGGCTAATATACCTTAAAGGCATCTACAAATATAGCAAATTTAACTGAAATGTTTAATCTAATTAGCGTTTCATACTTGGTGCACTTTTACACCTGCAAAGCATTGATTTGCGCTTACTTACTGCTTGATTAAACTTCAGTTTATATGCTTTTGTTTACCGAATACATCAGCATTTTTATACCCATATATTCATATTCTTTTTCATACTTCATGCCGGTTTTTTCTATCACCCGGATGCTGGGGGAATTCTGCGGATAGACCAGGGCCACTACTCTTTTCATTCCGAGCTTGTTCAATCCATGCTCCAGCACGGCTGATGCGATCTCGGTTGCATAGCCCTTGCCCCAGTATGGTTCATCAAGCATATAAGAAAGCTCAATATCGCTGTCATCCGGAAGCCTGTTGAATCCGCACTTGCCTAAAAATGCATTGTCCTCTTTCCTTATCACAGCCCAGCTTGTGAAACCGTGCTTGCGCCCGTAGTCATTCCATTTGGTTATGGATTGTTCCACAACAGAGCGCGGGTAAGTTTTGCCATCGCCTATGAAACGCATCACCTCGGCATCTGCGAACATTTTTGCGAGCACATCAGCATCTTCGGGCTGCTGATCCCTGAGGAGCAATCTTTCTGTTTCAAGTATCTTCATATATGTTTTTAAGTTGTTTAGTTTTAAGTTCAGAATTAACGATACAGTTCAATCTCTCTCGAAAAATCGAAGAAGGATTTAAATCCAAAAGCGAACCCCCATTGTGAATTTACCATGTTTTACTCATCCGATGACTTGGATAAAATTTTTGCCTGAGGAATAAAGAAAGTTGAGTCATCGGATGACTGAGCTAATCAATCCAGAGGCTAACCCCCATCGTGAATTTACCATGTTTACTCATCCGATGACTTGGATAATAGTTTGCTTGAGTATCAAAAAAAGTTGAGTCATCGGATGATTGGGCTAAACAATCAAGAGGCGAACCCCCATTGTTAATCCTTGCCCGGGGTTTAGCTTTCGAAGCTACTCGTTCCACGAAATCAGAATTCTCTGAAAATTGCTGTGCGCAGGCAATAGTATTTTGCAGCTATCGCTCTTTGATATTCGTGGCACGAGGACGAAATCCCGCCTGCCTAATTATCACTCTATGCTTTCATTCCATTTCTTCACAACATCTTCAATTCCTTCACCCAATCCAAAACCATAATCATGCCCGTCATTATTACCGCCTTGTGTTACAAACGACCACAGCATTACTCCCCCAATTCCATTTTCAAATGCTTCCTGCAGGTAAATCTCCAGCAGCTCCGCTCTGTTTCTGCCGGGGATATTCTTAAATCCGGTTTCGCCGATATATACCGGTTTTGAAATGGATTTCGCGAATTTACTATCCCCTCTATTATAGATGTTCCAAAGCCACCTAAGGGTTAACGGGAAACGGAATAATTTTCGTTTTTTCAGGAAATACCGGTCTATTGCAGAAAACGGCTTTTCAACTACCGCGCCTATTGCGGAATACCGTTTCGCCATTTCGGTTTCGCCGCGGAACCTGTAGAGCATATCCAGCCGTTCAAATACACCCGAGTCATAGCTGTAATCATGCAGAGAGACCGCATCAAGTGCAGCAAGCTCATAGAGCTTTCTGAAATTATTCTTTCTGAATACAGAAAGTACCGAGCCAAACTTATCCCCTACGCCGCCGACTGTTCCAAGCGAAAGCAATTGGTTTGTGTTCACACTCTTAAACTCACCTGCTGCCTCATTTGCAAAATTGTAAAAAGCATCAAATCTGTCAGATTCAGGTTCGTTTATCAGCTCCCATAACATTATCTCATCTCTATCCTTCAGCTCCCAGCCAATTGTTCTGATATATGTTACATAACTTTGCCTGAAGCCGGCTTCAAACCACGGGTCATCAATTTTATAATTCTGCAGGTAGCCCCATTTATCCGCAAGCGAAATTATAAGCTTTATTCCGTATGGGCTAACATAATCACATATCCTGTGCAGGATCTGTGCCTGTTCAGCCGGAGGTTTGTTTTCGAACAGCCAGAACCTGAGGACGCGGAATCCCGCTGCCGCCGCATCTGCTATCATAAACTTCGCGGTTTCGGCCGGAACATTGGCCAGCTCATACACATTGGCGCCAACAAACCTGAAAGGCTTGCCGTCCAGTGTAAACATACTGCCTGTATTTTTTACAAAGTTCTGCAATCTGTACCTCAAAAATAACAAATAACCTTGTGATTAACCAATACTCACGGGCGAAATAGTCATTTTCGTTCAGGTAGAAACTTTATCACCATAACCGTTATATTTGCTGTATGAAGAAAATTATTTACCCGGTGTTGATGCTTATACTCACAGCTTCAGCCGTGTTATCTCAGGATAAAACAGAAAACTTGTATCAAAACTTCAGCGAAACAGCCGGGGCAGATGCAGGCAATACGCTGATACTTGGCTCTATCCTGGTTATTTCTCCATCTCTGGTAATCGAAGACGGCCGCTCACACTTCGGGCTTTCGAAGGAGCTTTCTGCCGGCATCTATCCGTATGGCAGGGCTGAGCTTGACTATACTTTCATCTTCAGGTCAGAACGTAAAAACGCAATTCACCTGTCATACAATCTGGATATACCAATGAACGGAAAATTCAATGACCCCTCATTATTCTTCATTTCCCCCGGCGGCGGGTATTACACTGACTTCACACGCAAGGGTTACTTTGTGCAGGCAGCATTCGGACTCTTCGCAGGCACAGGATTCAGCAATGCAGTTTCCGTTCATCCTAATATCAAATTCCGCAAAGTGTTTATGAGTGATGGATTTCCGGGCATGTTTGAAATTTCTCTCGGCGTTGGGTTTGGGATTTACAGCAGGTAAGAAGTTGGATTAATAATGATTTAATTGTATTTTAGTGATGTAAAATCATACTTTTGAATTAAAATTATCTGCAAATGGCAAAAACACAGACCCTGAAGAAGATTGGGGTGATAGAGCAATTCGTTACAGGCAAGGTGACCTCTGTGAATATCAAAGGTTATGGCATGAATTCGGCGCAGCTCTTGTTTACTATTCTCGACCGGAAGTCCGGCAATTCAGTTGCAATTATGGCCACTTCATACCCTGATTATGAGCCACAGCTCTTCGCATCGGTTTCAGGATTTGTTACTGCGGCTTATTTCGCTAGTATTGAAATTACCGCCGGCTATTACCAGAATCCCAAAGAGACTGCACGTGTAATTGAAGTATACACGGCTTGATCAATTTCAATTTAATTTTTGAAAGCAAAATCGGTTAATATTGCATTGATTACATACATCAATTCGAAACTTGTCAGATTATTAACACCCATTGTTATTGTTTTTGTGATTCTTCTTTCCGCTTGCACACCTTCAATACCGGAAAGGGAAACCATCGATAATATCACCCTGAAGGAAGACTACAGGGATATTGACTGGATCTACAGCTTCACCCTGAAAAGCGGTAAAATATATAATGATTCCATTTACAGCATCAGGGTGGATTTCAAGAATAAAAAGGACCCCAGGATTATATACAACGGCCCGGATATAAAAGCCGATAGCGCCGGGAATTTTTCAGATGAACCTCTCCAAAGCTTCAGCATCTTTGATGTAAAAGAAGCAGATGTTATCTACAAAAAGTCCACCTCATCCATTATGCCGATTGTTGGGCCAATAATCGCAGTTGCTGTGATAGTATTTATATTCTGGGCAAACGGCGAGCGGAACAAGCGGCAATAGCTTTTTTGCGGATCCAGGATTGTTTCTTTAAAATTCGGGTACTTGAATCGCGGGAATTTCAACTCACATAAATTACATAAAATAGCCGATAAACTGCGTTTTATGTGGTAATAATGGCGTTTTCAACTCACCTGCCCTCTAAATTTTCTTTGAAATAACCCCCTGTTTCCTCCTAATTTTGTGGTGTAATAACTAACTACTAACCAATTCCGGAGGGAAGAAAATTGAGAAACATTTCCAGACACCTGTTCAAATCACTTTTTGTATTCACACTGGCTTTCGGGCTGGCATTTTATTTTACTGCCTGTGTAAACGTTAACCAGAAAACCACGCTGAATTCCGACGGCTCGGGTACTATCAAGCTTGAATACTGGGCAAAGATGAACAACCTGAAATCTACAACAGATCTCGGCTCATTCAGCTTCAAGGAAGATAAAGCCAAACAGAACTATACTTCTTCAAACAGCGAGGTAACAAACATAAAGATCGAAGATAAGCTTGATGACTCAACAAAACATGTTTATATGGATATCAAGTTCAAGGACCTCAACAACCTGACTTCTGCAAAAGGATTTGAAAAGACCAAGACTTCATGGAAGGAAGGAAAAGAAGGCAAAGACTTCATGTTCACCCTGCTGCAGGATACATCAAACTCAAAAACAATGGGTTCAAGCGACTATAAGCTCACTTATACATTTGAATTCCCCGGCGAGGTGCTTAAAACCAACGGCCGTAAAGATGGTAAATCGGTAATATGGGAAAAAACACTTGCAGACCTGAAGACAGATGTTGAAATGACAGCAACCGTTAAAGATGAAGGCAAAAAATGCGGATTGTTCGGAATTGAAATGCCGCTTGTATTCGCATTGGGAATGACATTGCTTGCAGGGATCAACAGGAAGAGAAAGAAATAATATTTATTCAAAGAATTCCAGGGTCTCCTTTAGCAAGAGTCCCCTCAGGAAAAAACCCCGCTGCTTGTACAGGGCGGGGCTTTTTAATGTTTACTCCAAGGCTCAAAGAAAGAAAGATAGCTGCCAAAAAGCTACCAACATCCCGTGCCTAACGGCACTGTTACATCCTTTTCCGGGAAAGCCATCTGATTAGCCACGGTCTTTGGACCGTGGATCAAAGTTTAAAAAATATAAGGGCTTCAGCCCTGATTAGGATCAATACTCAAAGAGTGAAATATTTGTTCACTCATCCGATGACTCAAATTTCCGAAATTATATCAATCCCGTTAGGGATTGAATATGGGTAGAACCAAATGCGGCCCCCATTATTCCGTCCCGTACGGGACGGGATAACATGGGAAACGGTTAGCTACCAATATCCCGTGCCTAACGGCACTGTTACATTCCGGGAAAGCGATCTGATTAGCCACGGTCTTTAGACCGTGGATCAAAGTTTAAAAAATATAAGGGCTTCAGCCCTGATTAGAATCATACGCAAAGAGTGAAATATTTGTTCACTCATCCGATGACTCAATTTACCGAAATCCTAAAGCCCACTTTAGTTTCAGTCATCGGATGAGTAAGCACACCGTTGATCGTTGATTATTTCAACAGACACATTTTTTTCGTGTCTATTATAACTCCATCTATTGTTAATTGATAAAAATAAATTCCGCTGCTTAAATTGTTCGCTCTGAAATCAAACTTATAATTACCCGCATTATAAAATTTACTGGTTCGAATTTCTATTACTTTACCGGTAATATCAAGAATTTTGATCTTAACAACGCCGCTTTTTGCAATTGAAAAACTAATTGTAGTATTAGGATTAAATGGGTTAGGGTAATTCTGAGATAACTCACTTTTTTGCGGAATCTGGATTGAAATTGAGTTCACTGATATAGGCGGAACAGTATCAATATACCAAACCTCACCATTATTTGCACCGCACCAAACTTTGTTGGAACTATAATTTGCAAAACATACAAACCATGTAGGGGCAATAACGTCAGTTATCCAGTTTATCCCACCATTTGTTGTAGTAATTATCTGTCCTGAATAGCCACCTGCCCATCCCCTGTTCTCATCAATAAATAAAACATCATCAAGCTGGGCAAACTGGAATTGAGTTACAGGATTATCCTGAAATACCCAGTTTTCGCCGCCGTTCGTTGTTTTATACATATTCTTGTGGTCAACATTGCTACCAGAAATCCAACCAGTCATCTCATTAATGAAACTCATGCCCAACAATCCATTGTAACCATTTGTTGTTAGAGGGATTTTCGAGTAGTAATCCTGAAAACTTGCACCTGCATTTGTAGTCTTTAGTAAAGTGCTGCCTCCATAAAACCAGCCTGTATAATCGTCGATCCAAAATTGACCTCTTATGTTTTTTTCGGCTTGTGCTGAGAGATAAACTTGTTGCCAATTCGTTCCACAGTTGGTCGTAAAAATGATATAACTTTTGTTATCTCTTTCCCCAGCCACGAAACCCGTGTTATAATCCCTGAAGTAAACACTGTAATAATTGGGAACTGATCCAAATGGCGGGTAATCCTTAATTGACCAATCCAAACCTCTGTTTGTTGTTTGCCTGATCCTGCGGCCCCCAACGTACCAACCTGTATCAACGTTAAGGAAGTCAATTGCATTCATTTCTGCATTGGGGCTATAATAGATAGACTGCCAGTCAAATCCTCCATTCGTTGTCTGCGATAAACCTTCATAATAAGAAATGTATCCAAATCTGCTATCTAACATTTCAATATCTTTGATCAATTGAATAGTTGGTGATTGTACCATTTGCCAGTTAAACAGATCCGGAGATTGTGTTGCTGAATTGACATTTTTGATTTGCAAACATTCTGCAGAATAAAAAACATTAGTTAGTTTGTCGTAACATTTTGGTTGCTGAGCAAACAATGCTTGTTGCAAGTTAAAGAGAATAACGATCAAAATGTATTTTTTGAGTATTGAAGCATTTATATGGGTCAGTTGTAAAGTCATGTTTTTAGGAATTAACCATTTGCATAAGCTTAAATAAATTCTTAATTTTTTTTGCTTATCAAATTAATTTCAGAAAGTACTGGTATTATTTGCTACAAATTAACAGAGTTTTTGGCGGTATGCAATAACAAAAATGCAAAGGATTTGGGTTTTGGCACAATTTTTTACAGACTCATCTGATGATTCAAACTGCAGAATTTATACACAATCCCGCTAGGGATTGAATATGGGTAGAACCAAATGCACCCCGCATTATTCCGTCCCGTACGGGACGGGATAGAAGAGGGCAACCTAGAAGCTACCAATATCCCGTGCCTAACGGCACTCTTGAATGGCTCTGTAATTCGGTAAATACATTCCCAAACTGGAGTTTGGGAATGAGTAGTGCCGGAGTTTGGGTATGAGAGGAACTTCGTATTACATTCCTGAGTATCATCAAACCACCCCAATTTCAGTTGCCTGGCGGCAACTGAAATTTTCCCCTCCTTGCGACTGCTTGCGCAGTCTAAAAGGAGGGGAGCAAATTTTACAATCCACTTCGTATTCTGTGCCTCCGTGTTAGCAAATGATCCGGTTACGAAAGCGGATTTACATTCTCATGCATAGCCGCAGTGTTCAATAGCTCCGTAGGAGCGAAATGTTTGTAGAAATTACATTGAATAATAATTAGCTCCGTAGGAGCGGCATGTTAGGTAATGTGTTGAAGGAGAGATGGAAATGATTTGCGTGTATAGGGAGAAGTTGGTAATGCATTAAATCAACCCAGCTTATCAATAAGCCAGCTTTTGAAGTTCACAGAATTATCCGCTTCAATTTCCCTGCGCATTTCATCCGCGCTTAGTTTGGCTTTGCCTGTGCGCAGATCGATAATGTTCTTACAGTATTTCAAGAAATTCTCTGTAATACTCCGGTAATACTCCGAGACCCCTTTGTTTTTTGCCACAAAATGTTTGTATGTATCTATAAGAGAAAGCGCCTCTTCGATAAAGTTAAGCTCTATATATATCCGCAGTGTCAGGTTCCTTACATCGAACTTCAGCGTGAAGATATCAAAATCAACTTTGTTAAGCATGGCAAGCGAGCCTTCAAAGTTACCCCTTTCAAACAGCAGGTGTGCATTGGCATACTTGGTCATATTTTCCCTGATCACATCCGGCAGCTTATCCGAATACTCGGCAACAAAATTTTCGGCCCAGCTAACCTCGCCAAGCTGCAGCGCG
>WBZT01000685.1_pt1 | contig 18565 bp, 15 predicted proteins | sample 5204241 | NCBI WGS metagenome assembly WBZT01 (sample SAMN12344358, study PRJNA552823) | activated sludge metagenome | biome: Activated sludge suspended growth; feature: Nitrification reactor; material: Wastewater; isolation source: activated sludge from nitrification reactor of wastewater...
GGCGAGACTCACCGGCAGCGAGAGCGCGTATGCCAGCAACTGCTCTGGCGTGGCTGCACCAACCAGTTGTTCCTGGCCAAAAACTTTCATCGCGATCACCCCCATTTGCTTGCGCCGCGCCACCGGCAACGCCAGCCGCTCGAAACACGCCGGTCCCGCAGGCTTGATCTTCATCGCTTCCGTGATGCTGGCCAACCCGGCATTGAGGGCCATTTGCGTGCAATCGAAATCGTGGCGCGAGAGCGCGGTTTGCAACGCGCGTGGATCGGCATGGCAGGTGATGCCAATCGCCCGGGTGATCTTCTGATCACGCGCTTCGTAAATCGCCTCCAGCGCACCCCCTTTAGCTTCGATGACGCCCAGGTCATCCAGATTCTTCAGCGCATGAATGTGCATCACATCCAACCGGTCGGTGCGCAGCCGCTTGAGACTGAGTTCAATCTGCCGCCGCGCGCCGTCGGCCGTCCGCGCGGCAATCTTCGTCGCCAGCGTGACCTCTTTGCGCCGCGTGGCCATGACCCGGCCCACGCGCTCCTCGCTCTTGCCGTCCCCGTAAGAATGCGCCGTGTCCACGTAGGTGATGCCCAGGTCAATTGCACGGTTCAATGCCGCGACAGCCAGATCGTCGTCCTGGTACATCAGGAAGCGGCTGCCAGAACCGAAACCGAGAATGGATACGTGAATCCCGGTGCGACCCAGCACGCGCGTGGGCATCCGCCTGGGCTTGCCCGCAGCGAACAAGGGATTGACCAGCACGCCCGCTGAAATGGCGGCGAGAAATTGGCGGCGATTCATAGGTGCCGCAAAGTGTGTTGTCGGAGGCGCTCGCACCGCAAGCCTTTTGGCAAACTCTCCAACGAACCGGCCGGGGGCCGACCGATTCGGTTTGCACTGCCGGGCATTTTGGCAAATCGTACGGAAGATGCGTTCGCGCCCTGCCTTCGTAACCTGGTTCTGCCTGCTCGTGCTAATCGCGGTGACCACGAGCCGCGCGGAACTGGTGCTCGACCGCTACTCCAGCACGAACCCGATGAAGATCATGCTCGTCGGCGATTCGATCACGGACGATTGCGTCACCAACGGCGCCTGGCGGCTGTTTCTCCAGCCGTTGCTCGAAACCAACGGCATCGCCTTCACCAACGTTGGCCGCCTGAGCAGCGGCGCGGTTGGCAGCTTCACCAAACGCCGTCACGAAGGTTACTGCGGTTCGGTGATTGGCCCGCCCGGCGTGTTCGCCGCGAACGGCTACGCCACCACCGACGCCTACCTCCAGAAGATCGTGCGCGACGCGCTGGCCATCACCAACAACCGCCCCGACCTGATGCTGATCCTGATCGGCGCGAACGACATTGGCCAAGGCCGCACTCCCCGGATCGTGGCCACGAACCATATACCCGGCCTGTTAAACGTCATCTTCTCAAACGCTCCCAACGCCAACGTGCTGCTCGCCAAAACCACCACCCTGCAAAACGCCACCCTCGGCTACGCCGCCTACGCGCCCAACGTGCCCATTTACAACGCCGCGCTCCAGGCCGTCGTCAACCAGCGCCGCGCCCTCGGACAGAACGTCTTTCTCGCCGACATGTTTTCCGCCGTGGACTACGGCACCATGTTCCTGAGCGATCACCTACACCCCAGCCCGCCCGGCTTGAAAGCCATCGCCGCCGAATGGGCCGCGCGCGTCGAGACGATTCTCCTCCGCTCCAACCGATTCACCTCCGTGTTCATCAACGGCGGTGCGACGTGGCGTTACTCCGACACCGGCCAGGACCTCGGCACAAACTGGGCTCAACCGGACTTCGACGACGGCGGCTGGAGCAACGGCGTGGCGCGTTTCGGCTATGGCGAACCCGCCGTCGCCACCACGGTCAGTTTCGGGCCCGAGCCGACGAACAAATTTGTAACCACCTATTTTCGCCGGCCCTTCGTCGTACCGTGGAATGCCGTCACCACCAATCTCAACCTCCGCCTCGCGCGCGCCGACGGTGCGGCGGTGTGGCTCAACGGTCAGGAAGTTTTCCGCGTCAACCTCCCTGCCGGCCCGATCACCAGCACCAACCCGGCGCTGACCGCCATGACCGGTTACACGGCGCACATCTACTACCCCACCAACATCGCCATCACAAATCTGCCACCGGGCACAAACCTGCTCGCGGTCGAAATTCACCAGAGCGCCGTGACCAACGCCGTGCTCGGCTTCGACCTCGAATTGATTGGCAGTGGAAACCTGCTGCCCACACCAGCGCTCACCATTGCGCCATCTGCTGAAAATCTCGTGATCACCTGGCCCGCCACGAACAGCGGTGGTTTTGCGCTCTACTCCACCACCAACCTCACCACCTCCGAAAACTGGCGCCTCTGGCCAACCGCACCGCAAACAAACGACAACCAACTCGTCGTCACCCAATCCCTCGACGGCAGCGCGCGATTCTTCCGCCTCCAGCGGCCGTGATCCCGCCGCAGCCGGACTCTATCCGGCAAGCCAAGCTGCATTTCGGCGTGACGACCGCGATCCTGAGCGCCGGTCTCCGACCCGGCTCGTTTTCCACCGCCTTCTTGAGCTTCACTTCGCCACCGCCCACAACGTCCACTTCCCCGGAAACCCCTTCATCGCCACGCCCTCGTGCCGGTCCCACTTCAGCCCCTTGTGCTTCGCCGACCCCAGCCGGTCAATGTCCTCCTTCGCCCGCTCGCTCACTATGCCCGGCATCTGAAAATCCTCGGTGAGCGACCGGGCGGCGCGCTGCGGAACGACGCGACGGCGAAGGCGTTGCTGCGCTGGGCGGCGGCGGAGCGCGCGGCGTGGCTGGACGCGGTGACGAACGATCCGCTGCTGCCGGGCCGGATTCTGCCGTCCGATTACTTGCGGCAACAAGCGTGGCGGCGGCGGGTGGAAGCAGACCGCTCTTGGCGTCTCTCATATCTCCTGGTTGAACTTGGAGAATAGATTCCGCAGGTAATCGGTCGGGTCGTCATTCCTGATCTTGATTTCGAGCATCTTCCGGAAATCTTCATGATTGAGGATTAAAACCCCTCTGCTGCCACCAAAATTCCGGTAAAGGGTTCGATTGTATGCCAACGCGCTCTCGTCCTTCGAGCCACGAAAAACAAGAAAACCCCAGTATCCGAGCGATTCCTTCAAGTAGCAGTAGGTCTGCCTCAGATCATCTCGCTTCAACTCGGTTTTGCACTTCGCTTCAAACAGGATTTCGGAGGACTTAAATTTGTCCTTCAGATCCTTCCAGAAGCCGGTGTCGGCTTTATTGTGCATGATCACATCGCGTCGTTCTTCGCCTAAATCAACTTCCGTTCTTGACTGGAAACGAGCCTCTCCAAGTTGAGGAGTAAAAAGACAATTAACGGTGCGCCTGACTAAGTCTTCAAATGCGCTCCACGCCCATTTCTTTTGAGCGAGACTTAACCATTCGTCGCGCAGGGCGGGTGCTAAGTAGGTTGTCATTGCAGAGAGGATGAAGATGAGTTGTTGAAATGCCTGGTCGCGAGTCCACATCTCAGGAGAAAATCCACCCCTTATCATGTAGATTTGCCGCTTTGTGTATCCGAGGATAGGTCGTTGATCTCGCTCCAAGTCCTTCCAGACATCGTAGCGAAAACTTTGGTTTGCTGGCTTCAGATCGTTGATTCTTTTCAGAAACACATCCGCTGACATCTGCAAATTGACGGTGATACTATCATCCAGGACTCCGTCAGTCTTTGCGAATACCCCGACCCATTCGGAGTTCACGGCCAAGACCTCAATTTCAAAGAAATACTCCGCGGGGTGAGCCGCGTGTAGCGCACCGAGGAGGTCCGCCGCAAAGCGTCTTAAAGTCTCTTCCATTGATGAAATAAAACCAAATGACAGCACGAAAACGATCGGAATTCAGTTTCAGGGCTTCGCATTCAGGATTTTTCCTACGGCGCAAAGGGTTTCACTCCTTCGCACCACGCGCACGGAGAAAGTCAGCGGTCTCCTGGTAACGATGCAAGTCCGCGTTCACGTCGCCATCGGTTGGTGGCCATTCGCCCTTTTCAATTTGCTGTTGCCGATGGACCGCAACCGCGAGCGGCGTCATACCCTTGTCATCCTTGACATTCGCATCAGCATCGGTTGCGAGTAAAAGCTCAACAACGCCCTTGTAGCCACCCTCCGCTGCCCAGTGCAACGGCGTCCGGCCTTCTCGGTTGTTGGCGTTGACATCGGCCTTATTTGCAAGCAGCGCGGCCACCACTTCCGCGCTGCCCGACAGCGACGCCCAGTGCAATGGCGTCATGCCGCCGCCGTCTCTCGCATCCGCTTGGTTGGCCAAGAGAAACTCTACCATTTCTTTCTGTTCAAGCATCGCCGCCAAATGCAGCGGTGTCTTGCCATCGCGGGCCTTGGGGTTGACATCCGCCTTGCTCGCCAAAAGCAATTTCGCCAACGGCTTGTTGCCCGCTGCCGCCGCGAAGTGTAAGGGTGTCTGTCGGCGTTCGTCGGTGGCGTTCACGTAGGCTTTGTTCGCCAAAAGTAATTCTACGATTAGGTTGTATCCTCGACTTGCGGCAAAGTGCAGCGGTGTGCTGCCTTCGAGTTTTTCCTTGGCGTGGACCGCAGCGCCATTGGCCAGGAGCAGTTCCACCACATCCAAATGTCCGCGCACTGCGGCCCAGTGCAACGGCGTGGAGTCGTATTCATCCTTACAGTTAATTAAGTCGAGATTTTGTTTGAGTAATGTGTGGACCTTGTCCAAATCCCCCGCTTTCACTGCATCATGCATTTGTCCGGATAAAGTCTGCTTGCTCCATTTGAAGCCGGCAAACATTTTGCACAGGATTTTGCTGAGGAAGTTTTCTCTCATAAAACAGAGTCGAAAAGTTTTTCCACCTTTGCCTTCACGCCTTCATCCATCTTGATGAGCGGCGGCCAGGGGCGCTTGAAACCTTCGCCGGGGAGTATCTTCGTCGCGTCGAAGCCGAGTTTGCTGCCGCGGCGTTCATGCCCGGGTCAGCGCGTTCTCGCTGACGAACAGGTTGCGAGCGCGGAAGGCCGGCGGGCTTTCCCGGAGCAAGACCGCACGCAATGCCGCCAGCGAAGACGCGAACCACGGGCGATGCAACTTGCGGGCCTCCTCCGCGGTCCAAATCGGAGTGGAAAGCTGATGGAGTCGCGCGAGTTCCTCAGCGGTCGCAGCCAGATAGGCATCCTGCACCCGGCCCGACTCGCCGAGTTGTGGCGCGAGCAGCGGCGGCGCGTTCGCGAGAACCGTGACGCCCGGCGCGGCGTAAAATGCGTCGAGGAAATTGGCCAGGCAGCGGTCGAAGGAATCGCCGCGGAGCGTGAGTTGCGCGACCTCGGCCAGAGTTTTCGGTCTCATATTTTGCCTTCGTCAAACAAGCCTTCGACCAGATACTGCGTCTTCACGGGAATACGATTGGCCGGATAGTATTGGCCCACGAGTTCCAAAACGTCCTTCGCTGCTTTCAGTTTCAGATGGCGGATGAGAAAAACGATGTCGGCGACATCGGAAGGTTCATCCGTCGTGCCGCCGATGCGCGCGGCCATGCATTTCATGGCGAGCAGATATTCCGGCACGGGCATTGCCAGGCGGAGATGCGGAAATTGCGGGAGATTGCCGGCGGTGGTTTCGTGGCGGGTGGAGACGAATGCCTTGACACCATCATTAAGCCAATCAGCAGGCAGGTGTTGCTCGGCGGCGATACGGCGCGCAAGTTCGCGAACGATCTGTGTGGGCTGAAAGAGCGCATCTACATCTTTAGTGGTGAGGCGTGCAGTGAACGCCAATACCATCACCGTGCCACCGAACAAGCAGACCTCGCCGGTCACGCCTTGTTTGCCGAGTTCGTCGGACAAAGCGTGCAGGGCTGCGAGGATCTGTTCCCGCGTCAGCGTTGATCCGCTTTGTTCCTTTGTGCTCATCGGAATTGAGACTATCAAAAGCCAGGGAGCTTTTCCACCTTCGCCTTCACGCTTTCATCCCTCTTGAGCAGCAGCGGCCAGCCGCCGCACCCGCGGCTTGTCCGCCGAGTTGGACTTCAGGAAAACGTTGTATTGGAAAAACCCGAACATCGTTGTGAGGCAAGTCCGCCGCACCCGGGTGGGTCTTCACGCTGGGGCGCTGGTCTCCGACCCGGCTCAATACTATGCAACCTTCCCAACGCGCCGGATTGAAGAGCGGCGCTCCACTGCTTACCCACGTGGCATCGCGGCTCGGATGAGGCGGCAAGGATGCCGCACGAACCCGCCGACAGGATGTCGGCGCTACGGGGCGTAGCGTGCGCTTCCAGCGGGCGGGTTCACGGAGCATCCTGCTCCGTTTGCCTGAGCCAGATTTTTCACACAGGCTTTAACTCCTCTGCATCGCTGCGCGGACGATGCGGCATTGACCGTAGTCGTAGCGGCCACCAAAGGCTTCTACCACGACGCCGAGGCTGCCGTAGCCATGCTTCGCGAACGACGCCGCGATTTCGCGTTGGGCTTCAACCGGAATGAGCGCGTTCACGTCAATCATTTCCCCCGCCTGCATGGCTTCGGCGAGATGCGTGTAGATTGTGCCGTCCTTCACGCCGCGCAGCTGCGCGATCTCAGCCACAGTTTTGCCCTGCCGAAAAAAATGCAGCGTCCCGCGAACGGTGTCCGTGAGTTTGGAACGCATCGGTGGTGGCGGTTCGGCGAAGGAATCGTCGGCGAACACCTGGCGCGGGTTCGTTTCCAGGTGCGCGGTGATCCCGCGCAGGAAAACCGCGCCGAACTCGCGCAGCTTTTTCTCACCCACGCCGCTGATGCGGGAGAACTCGCGGTCATTGGCCGGATAGAACCGCGACATTTGCCGTAGCGCCACGTCGGAGAAGATGATGTAAGACGGCACGCCACGCTCGTCGGCGAGCTGTTTGCGGAGGCCGCGGAGTTTCTCGAACAACACTTCGTCACAGGCGATTTCACCAGCGCGGTGTTTGTCTGCGGCCTGTTCCGGTGCGGCCACAGGTTTGGTGAGCGTTATCTTCTGCCGCGATTTCAACGCCGCGCGGCCGGCTTCCGTGAGTTCGAGGACGTGATAGTTCTCCGGGTTCTGGAACAACAGGCCGAGCCGCACCAGTTCGCGGCCAATCGCGCCCCACTCTACACGCCCGTGCTCGCCGCCAATGTTGTAGGTGGAGAGCGATTGATGGCCAAACTTGCGAATCTTTTCCGTATCCGCGCCGCAGAGCACCTCGACGACGTGTTGCAAGCCGACGCCGAAGCCGCTCTTTTCGCGGATGCGATAGACGCACGAAAGAAATTTCTGCGCCGCCAACGTGCCATCCCAGGTTGCGCGCGGCGCGAGGCAATTGTCACAGCCGCCGCAATTCGGAGCGCAGTTCTCCCGATCGGCTCGCTGTCCGCTGTCCTCAGTTCGAGCCAAACCAGTGCTCGGCGCTTCATACTTCTCCCCAAAATATCCGAGCAACGATTCCCGCCGGCAGGTCGCGATCTCGGCATAGTGCAGCATCTGCTCCAGTTGCGCGCGGGCAATGTCGCGTTCCTTCGGGTCGGGCTTCTCGTCAATGAACCGCATCTGCTTCACGCGGTCGCCGGGGCTAAAGAGCAGCAGGCATTCACTGGGCAAACCATCGCGGCCCGCGCGGCCCGTCTCCTGGTAGTAACCCTCGATGTTCTTCGGCAAATCGTAGTGGATCACGAAGCGCACGTTCGGCTTGTTGATGCCCATGCCGAACGCAATCGTCGCGCAAATCACGCGGACTTCATCGCGCAGGAAAGCCTCCTGATTTTGCGTGCGCTCGACCGGCGTCAACCCGGCGTGGTACGGCGCGGATTTCACCCCATCCGCGCTTAACTTGCGCGCGAGGTCTTCGGTGGTTTTGCGCGCCTGGCAATAGATGATCCCCGCCTCGCGCGGCCGGGCACGAGTGAAATTGAGGAGTTGTTCGTAAGCGCCGGTCTTGGCCGAGACGCGATAGGTGAGATTCGGCCGGTTGAAGCTCGCGATGTAACAACGCGGCTCACGCAGATGCAACTGCCGGATGATGTCGCCACGCACGCGTTCGGTAGCCGTGGCCGTGAGCGCCATGAAAGGAACGCCGGGAAACTTCTCGCGCAAGGTCGAGAGTTGCCGATATTCCGGGCGGAAATCGTGCCCCCATTCGCTGATGCAATGCGCCTCGTCAATCGCGAAGAGTTTCACGTTCCATTTCTGCAAATCGTCGAGAAAACCGGACAACATCAGCCGTTCGGGCGCGACGTAGAGCAGGCGATATTCCCCGCTGTGCAAGCCGCGCAGTCGGGGCCGCGTTTCGCCGGCTGCCAGCGCGGAATTCAAAAACGTGGCCGCCACGCCCGCCGCCTGCAACGCGTCCACCTGGTCCTTTTGCAGCGCGATGAGGGGCGACACTACTACGGTCAACCCGGGGCGAACGAGCGCCGGGAGTTGAAAGCATAGCGACTTGCCGCCACCCGTCGGCAAAATCGCCAGCACATCCTGCCGGGCGAGCGAGTCGCGGATGATTTCCTCCTGAAGCGGGCGGAACGAACTGAAGCCAAAATATTGCTTCAGCGGCGCGAGGAGATCAACGGACTCGGCTTTCACGGGTGGCGAAACGGTTGCAGCGGTGGCCGGCGAAAGCAAGCTTGCAGGGTGGCGGGCCGAAACACCCAAGCGACTCGAAAGGGCCGGCAACATCTCAGGTCGGGTTTGGGTAATAGATTCCGGGGCCGTTTCGCCAACTTCGCGCGCCGCAATAATTCCCACGATTAGGGGCCATCAAACCCGCGCCCCTCGGTTGCTTTCCCGGCGGCCGGGCTTACATTGCTTGGGAATCAAATCCGCGCGAGCGCGAAGCCATGAAGCGAAGCCTTCAGACACGATTCAAGCCGGTCAATTCCGCTTCGCCCGCGCCATCACCCCGGAGGTCAGCATGAACAATCCCGTTGCCATGGATCGTTGCCTTGCGTTTATCAACTGCCAGTTGAAGCCCGGCGGCCGGGCGGTTCCCAGCGAAGCCGGGGTGGTCTGCCGGGCCGTGACCATTTCCCGCCAGGCCGGTTGCGGCGCCCTGGTCGTGGCGGAAAAGCTCGCCGCCCGGCTACAAACCGGCTTGCCCCCTGGAGAACCGCCGTGGGCCGTGTTCGATCGCAACTTGATGGAAAAGGTGCTCGAAGACCACAACCTGCCGGCACAGCTTGCCCGTTTCCTGCCCGAGGACCGCATGACCGAATTGCAGGACATCGCAGATGAACTGTTCGGCCTGCGGCCAGCCTCATGGACGGTGATTGAACAGACCGCTGAGACCATCCTCAAGCTTGCCGAGTTGGGGCGCGTGATCGTGATCGGGCGCGGCGCGAATATCGTCACGGCACGACTGCCCCAGGTGTTGCATGTGCGGCTGGTCGCCCCGCTGGCGAAGCGGCTGGAGCATTGCCGCACCGCCTACAACATGACCGAACGCGACGCCCGGGCATTTTGCGCGCGGGAAGACACCGGGCGTGAGCGCTACTTGAAAAAGTACTTCAAGGCGGATATCGCGGATCCCCTGCTCTACCACCTGACCATTAACACGGGATTGGTCAGCTTTGATGACGCCGCCCGGTTGATCGCGGAAGCTCTACAAACGGGCGCGCCGATAAATGGCCGGACGCCCGTCGACCGGCGGAGCCCGCCCAAAAGGGATTAACTGCTTGGGCAACGCGCTCGGCTCTGGCTAAATGCCCGCATGGCGCGGCGGAAACGGTTGCCGAAATCTCGCAGCAGGCGCGGCCGAGGAAAACTCGCCGCGCTGTTTGTTTTGCTGTGCGGCCTCGGCGCTGGCGTTTGGTTCTGGTGGAAAGATTATTTCCTCCCGGCGAAGAAAGTCCCTCCTCTGCACACCGCACAAGCGCCCGCCACCTATCGTCCCGCCGCTGCACCGCAACCCGCCCGGCAACCGACGAACAATTCCATCATGATCCCGCCGCCGCCAAGCAATCAGGTAGTGCCACACGTCCAGGCTGCCACCAACCAGGTTGGGCGGAGGGAAATCGCCCAGGCAGCAGACACATTCCCGCGTCCATCTCGAACGGTGCTCGAAGCCCAGATCGCTCTCGCGCGCCACAGGATTTCCTCCGGCTCGATTGATGGCGTACTCGGTTCGCAAACGCGCGCCGCGTTGCTGGCTTTTCAGCAGCAGCATGGCTTGGTGGAGTCGCTCCAACTGGACGAACCGACTCGCGCTGCGCTCATGCTCGATTCGCCTCCGCTGACCGATTACGTAATCACCTCAAACGATCTCGCGCGGCTCCAGCCCGTCAGTAAGACCTGGCTGGGCAAATCACAGCAAACCGCACTCGACTACGAGTCACTGCTCGAGCTCGTGGCCGAAGCTGGCCACGCCTCGCCGGGCTTGATTCGGCGGCTCAACCCGGGGATTGACTGGACACAGATCCGCGCGGAAACCGTCGTGGAGCTTCCGGCGGTGGAATATCCCATGCCCGCCGCGAAGGCGGTGTTTGCGGTGATCAGCCTGGGCGAGAAAAAACTCCAGGCGTTCGGCGCAAACACGAATCTGCTCGTTCATTTTCCATGCAGCATCGCGGCGCGGGTGGAGAAACGGCCCGCCGGCGAGTTGCACGTGACGGCCATCGCCGAAAATCCGAATTACACGTTCAACCCGGAGGTGTTTCCCGAATCCGCCGAGGCGCGGGAGTTGGGGCGCAAGCTCATCCTGCCGCCGGGGCCGAACAATCCGGTCGGCACGGCCTGGATCAGCCTCGATCTGCCGGGCTACGGCATCCACGGCACGCCGAGTCCGGAACAAGTGGGGCGCACGGAATCGCACGGCTGCTTCCGGCTGGCGAACTGGAACGCGAGCTACCTGGTGAAGCTCGTGTGGGTGGGGATGCCGGTGTTGGTGGAACCTTAGCCAACAGTTCGCGATCAGGAATAGAATTCACTGCAATCAGACTTCTGCTCCGGTCGCGCGGTGCCAGATCAAATGATCCAGAAAAACGCACGGCCAGTACAAGCTTCCCAAAAGAGTAAAGTCCGTTTTCGTACGTCCAACGGGCGAGGTGTATTCTTGCACGAGATATTTGGGACACCATTCGCGTCGCCAGTCGATTCCACCGTGACTTGCGACGAAGTAATCGCCCAAAAGGCTGAACACGACGTAGGAAACCAGATACATCGCCAGTGCGATGACGGCGGCTTTGCGTCGCCGCCTTAACAAAACCACAAAGAGAACTGGTGCCAGAGCAAAGAGTATCAGACCCATGAAAGGATTAATGTCGTGCAGCAAGACATTCATTCCTCGGGCGCTGTTGAAGAATTCACCTCGCCCGATCCGGATACTTCGGCTTCTTGACCTCGGGTGGCGGATTCTGGCGGATGGCTTTCATTACCTCGAAGATCGCGCGTTCCAGTTGCGGATCGCCACCGCGGGCCATTTCGCCGGGGTCGTCCACGACTTCAATGTCCGGGTCCACGCCGTAGCCTTCGATGATCCATTCGCCTTTCGCGCTGTAGATGCCGAACGTCGGCACCGTGATGCTGCCACCATCCACCAGACCGGGTGAGCCGGTGATGCCGATCAAGCCGCCCCACGTCCGCTGGCCGATGAGCGGGCCCTGGCCGGATTGCTTGAAGTAAAACGGAAAACAATCGCCGCCCGAACCGCTCCAGCCGTTCATCAGCATCGCCTTCGGCCCGTAATGGGCGACCGGCGGCCAGGACCAATCCCGGCCGTCCCGGACGGCCCAGAAATTTCGCAGCGGCCGGTTGAGCAGTTCGATGAAGCGATCCGGAATCTGCCCGCCGCTGTTGAACCGTTCGTCAATGATCAGGCCGGCGGTGGTGGTCTGCCCGCGCCATTGGCGGACCAGCTCGTTCTGACCGTTCACGCCCGTGTCGGCGACATAAACGTAACCGATCTTGCCATCGCTCGCCTTCTCAACGCGGCGGCGATTGGCGTCAATCCACGCGAGATGCCGCAAGCGGGCTTCGCTGCCGAGCGTTTGCACCAGCACTTCGCGCGCGTCCTTGAGCACGGGGTTGGTGTTCACGGTGAGGAACACCGGTTTGTCCGCCAAACCCTGAAACGCCGCCCACGGATCCTCTTTCGGATCCAGCGGTTCGCCGTTCACCGCGAGCAAATAATCGCCCTCGTGAATGTTCGTCAGCCCGGGCCGCAGCAACGGCGAGCGCACTTCGCTGTCCCACGGCGCGCCGTCAATGATCTTGCCGATGCGATACGCGCCGTTGGTGAACACGAAATCGCAGCCGAGATAACCGACGCCACGCTCGGGCGAACGCTCAGTGTCACCGCCGTTGCGATAAGTGTGCGACGCGTTCAACTCGGAGATCAATTCGCCGATGACGAAATTCACGTCCCAGCGCGTGACCGCGGCGTCGAGCAGTTTGCCGTAGCGCTCGCGCATCGCATTCCAGTCCACGCCGTGCAGTTTCGGGTCGTAGAACATGTCGCGCTCCAGCCGCCAGGTGTCGGTGAAGATCTGCTTCCATTCGGCGACCGGATCAATCGCCGCCTCGAAACCGCCGGATTCGAGCTTCTTGTCCAGCTTCTGACCTTCCTTCGGCTCGATGATGGAATAGCCGCGGTCCTTGCGCACAAGCAGCTTCTCGCGGTTCGCCGAAAGCTCGAGAGAATCCGCATCGGAAACGATGGTCTTCACTTCGCGCTTCTCCAGATCGTAAAACTCGACCGGGCTGTTCTCGTTGCCCGAACCGGTGCGCGGCAGCCAGCGATAGATCAACTTGCCGGAAACGGCGCAGAGATCGGCGTAACGTCCGGCTTTCGGCGGCAGAATCACGACGCGTTGCTCGAAGCCGTCCAAATCAATCAGCACCGGCTTGGGCTTCTTGTCGTCTTTCTTCTCGTCCTTCTTATCCTCCTTTTTGTCCGCCGCCTTGTCGTCCTTCTTTTCCTCCGGTTTGGCGTCCGGCTTTTTCTCCTCAGCGGAATCTGACTTCTGGGCGCCGTCTTTTTTCTCCTCCTCCTTCTTGGCCCCATCCTTTTTCTCGTCTTTCTTTTCTTCGTCCTTCTTCTTGTCCTTTTCGACCTCTTCATCATTGCGCGGTGCGAGCGGCGAGGCCACGTCCTTGCGCAACGGCACGGCCGCCAGGTTGGCGGTATTGGCGTAAATCCATGACGTATCGAGGTCGCTGTAGTTCGGCGCGAAGGTCCGGCCCGTGCGGAAGAAAAGATATTTACCGTCCGGATCGAAGACCGGCAGATCGTCATTGTAGAAACCGGAAGTGACCTCGTGGCGTTTGGCTTCCTGCGTGTCGTAAAGCACCAGCGCCGAGTTGCGGTTTTCCCGGTCGCCGGCGTAGGCGATCCAGCGGCTGTCCGCCGACCAGCTCACGACGAAACCCTGGAGATCGCCATGATACATCCACATCTGCTGATCTACGAAGCGATTGGTCTGCGTGTCGAAGTCGTAAATCCAAATCTTCATCGCCTGATCAATCCACAGCACCTTCTTCGAATCCGGCGACCATTGCGGCCAATAGCGAAAGCCCGGCCCGAGTTTCGTGAGCGTGCGTTCTTCGCCGGTGTTGTCGGCGTTACGCACCGTCAACTCGTACTCACCCGTGCGGTCGCTGAAGTACGCGATCAATTTGCCATCGGGCGACCACGACGGATGCCGCTCCGCCACGCCGGAACTGCGTGTGAGATTGCGCACGATGCCGTGCTCGACGGGCACCGAGAAAATATCGCCGCGCGCCTCAAACAACGCGCGCTTGCCGGTCGGTGAAATCGTCGAGCCTTGAATCAGGCCCGACACGTTCTCCAGCCGCGGCTTGAGCGTCGAGCGGTCCGTGGTGACGGTGATTTCCACCTCGCGCGACTTCTCCGTCTTGAGATCGAGCAGGTAAAGCCGGCCGCCGTTCTCGAACACGATGTCGTCCGGGCCAATGCCCGGGAAATGCACGTCGTAATCCTTAAAAGTCGTCACCGGACGGAACTGGTTTTTTTCCAGGTCCAGCGCCCAGAGGTTGAAGCGCTTGTTCTCGTCGCGATCCGAGAGAAAATACAGCGTGCCGCCGTGCCACATCGGGATGGACTCGGAAGCAGCCGACTGCGTGAGGTTGCGCGCCTTGAGCGATTCCAGGTTGAACAGCCACAGGTCCGGGTTCATGCCGCCGCGATACCGTTTCCACGTCCGGAAATCCACGCTGATGGTGTTGTAGGCGATGGATTTTCCGTCGGGCGAAATTGCGCCGAACTCGCCGTACGGCATCGGCAACTTCTCCGGCAACCCGCCGTCAACGGACACTTTGTAGAGCTGATTGAAGCGGTCCTTGTAACTCGTCATCGTGGTGGCAAACAGGATGTGTTTCCCATCCGGATACCAGCCCACGACACGGTCCGGCGCGCCGTGATGAGTGATGCGCCGCGGCAAACCGCCCGTCGCCGGCACGACGTAAATGTCGAGGTTGCCATCGTAATTTCCGCTGAAGGCCAGCAGCGATCCGTCCGGCGAAAATTTGGGGAACGATTCCTCGCCCCGCGGTGAACTCAACCGCACCGCTTCGCCGCCCGCCTTGGGCGCGAGCCAGATGTCGCCCGCGTAAACGAACGCAATCTGCGTGGCGGAAACATCCGGCTGCCGCATCATGCGCGCGTCAATGCGCGCGGGTTTGTCGGCGGCGGAAAGGTGGAGGCAGGATGCAAGAAGCAGGTAAAGGGACAGCGATTTTCGATTCATAACCAGATGCCGTATATATTCTGCAAAGATTCTTCGTTCAAGGCCAGCAGGTATTTGACGTCGGCCACGACGACCAGATTGGACGACAACTGCTCTGATATGTCGCGCGGGGAAACTGCGATGCTCGCCCTTTCCGCGCGGGTCTGGCGCCGGGGATTACCCAGCTTTACAGTCCAATTCCACTACGCTTACTGAGCGCGCGGGAAAGCGCCACTTTGCCGCTTCCGCCGAAGGCAACGGGCGTTCGGCCGGCTTGAAGACGTCCGGATTCAGCGGGCTGATTTCCTGTCGCGGATTCTCGGGCGCGATTTCCAGAACGCGGCCACCGGTCACGGACATTCCGTTCACGGCAAAGCTGGCCGCGACCGAACGGGAGTAATTCATATTCGCGACGTGGAGGCACACTTTGTCGCCTGTGCGGCTCGCGCAAACGTCGAGGTCGGCCGGCGCGGACTTCACGGCAACGCCTTCCCGGCCGTTATGCCGCTGGAACAACCGCGCCACCGCGCCCGCCGGCAGCAAGTAGCTGACACCACCCGGCACTTGATGAATCACGGCGTTGGTCGTCCAGCGGGTGCCGTTGAAGTCCGCCGTCGTCGCGATCTTCACCTGGTCGCCGTGGCGCTGGTAGAGATTCATGGCGCGGGCGTGATAGACACCGGTCAGCCACTCGGTGAGCAGCGGACAGGAGTTGTGCGGCGCGAGGCTGAGATGCCCTTCGGTAATCGCGAGGGGCAGTTTGGAATTCCGTTTCGCGAGCGGTTCCTCCAATTCGAGCAACTTCTTTTCGATTCGCTCATGAACCATTTCCATCAACTCTTCCCATGCCCGTTCCGGCTCGGCCTGATACTTGAAGCCGCGCAGCACGGTGTCCCGGCGCACCGGCTGCTGGTTCATCATGTGCGCGGCGACGTAGTCAATGTGCTCACCCGCGCGGTCCACGAGATCGCCCGCCCACCCGCTGTCGCCCCAACCGAGGAGCTTCAACGAACGGTCGCGCTCGCGCATGGCCTTTGCGAACTCGATGGTCTTCGCGATGGCTTCGTCCTTCTTGAAGCACGCATTGCCGTACGAGGTCTCGTTGCCGAGCTGCCAGAACCTGAGATTGAACGGCGCGGCGTGGCCGTTCGCCTTGCGTTCCGCATGGTCCGGATCGTTCGTGTAGGAAACCCAGTCCGCCGCCTCGCGCGCGTCGCCGGTGCGATCCCCCTCGGGCGTCGTTTGATAACGCTTCTCGCCATCACCGAGGAAGTTTACGCAATACATCGGCTCGGCATTGACCCGCCGGCAGAAGTCCGCGAACTCGTGCGTCCCGACGCGATGCGTCTCCTTGCCGCCTCAGACGTAGTTGCGGTACCACGGCCGCTTGTCCGCCGGACCGACGCCTTCCTTCCACTTGTAGTAACGGCTCAACAATCCCCCGAAGCGCAACATGCCCGGCGCGAGGTCACGCGTGGTGTCCACAAAATCCTTCCGCCAGTCGTCGCGATTGTAATCCCAGGCCGCTTCGACCGACGAATCCGTCACGCCCAGCGGCTCCATGAACTGCATGTAGAGGTGCGGCGAAATCTCGAAGAGCGGTTTGGGATCAATGACCACTGCGCCGCCGGAACTGGCCGCCTTTTCGGCCTGGGCTTGGGCGAGCGACTTGAACTGGCTCGCGGCGATGACCCCGCCGGCCATCACGGCGGAACGTTTGATGAATTCTCGTCGTTTCATGGGTTGCGTTGCTGATGCAATGACCGGCATCCTCGGTCAAGAGAAAGGCAGCTTGGCTCACGAACATTTCTCTCATTAGCACCGCGGCTTTAGCCCGGTGTCAGTGAAGCGCCGGCCAGAGAGCTGTTTCAACAGCTTCACCTGGCAGCGAAAAGCCGCTAAAGCGGCTTCAACCAATTCCCCGGCCACAAACACCTGGCTGAAGCCAGGTGCTAATGAGAGCTCGGCCGTTCGCTTAACACGCCGCATCAGCCTACGCGAAGGCGCTGACTTTGTTCGGCCATTCACTTCGCTTCGCCCGAGGGTCGGCGAATCGGCGCCGCCAGCGGAAGGGGCTGGCCGAAGTCGGGCGTACCGTCGGCTTTCCACGAAATCCGCTGAGCGCGCGGCGAACGGTATCGGCCACAGCCCTGGCCAGGCTCGGAATTCGCATGAAACAAAATCCAGTCCTCCGTTCCATCCGGCGATTTGAAGAAGCTGCAATGGCCCGGCGCGTACGCCTGGGCCTCGGGCCGTGAAGTCAGGACGGGCTGCGGGGATTTCTTCCACGAAGACGGATCGAGGAGGTCGCTGCCAGCTTCGGCGGTCAACAGGCCAAGACAGTAGTCATCAGTCCAACAACCGCTGGCGGAGTAGATGAGAAACAGTTTGTTGCCTCGTTTGAGCATCTGCGGGCCTTCGTTGACATCCACGTGTGCCGGGTCGCCCTTCGCGGCGTCGGGCGTCAGGTCGCCGATCTTTTCCCAGGGCAGCGTCGGCGTGGAGATGCACACGCGCGGCCCGCCAATCGTCCACGGATTTTTCAATGCGGCGAGGTAGATCTTCTGCACGCCGTTGGTCTCGAATTCCCAGCCGGACCAAATCGTGTAGAGTCGGCCGCGATGCTCGAACACCGAGGCATCAATCGCCCAGCGATCCGTCGCGTCGGCGAGTTTGCCTTTCATCACCCACTCGCCTTGCAGCGGGTCGGGCGAGGCGTTTTCCAAGACCCAGATGCGATGGGTCGGATTGCTGCCTTCGTCGGCGGCGAAGTAGATGTACCATTTGCCTTCGAGGAAGTGGATTTCCGGCGCCCAGATCTCCTTCGAGTACGGGCCACTATCCGGTGGTCGCCAGACGACTTTCCGCTCGGCATCGCGCAAGTCCGGGATGCTGCGCGTCTTCCACAGCGTCAAGTTTCGCGCGGTGGAATGCATGTAGTAGTACCAACCGTCCTTCGCGAAAACCCACGGATCTGCGCCACGCGGCAGCACAGGATTGGTGAAGGTGCTTTCCACCGCGCCCTGACCTCGCGAGACATCGGCGCAAGCCAAAAGAAAGGCGCTGCCGAGAAGAACGGCGACGAATCGGGTTGAGAAGTTCGCGCTCTGTGGTCTCACGGTTGTAAACTGAGTTGGCAAAGGAATGTTCGGCAAGGGAATCAAGCATGAATTCACTCCGCTGCCAAACATTGCCTTGCCGTTCGCTTTCACTTCACGCGCCACTCGAGAATGCCGCCGGAGAAGTTCGGTTGCAGTTCCACTTCCAGTCGCAGCGCCGGCGTGTCCACCGCATCGAACTTCAGGCGATTCCAATCGTCCTTGGCCGGCGGCTGGCTGACGGCGTTCGGCACGGGTTTCCATTCTGCTGCAGTGCGATAAAGCAATCGCCACGACTTCGGCAGGCGACACTGCCCCACACCCGTGTCGTCGAACCAATACACCTCAACCGACGACACCTTCTTCGCCTGATCGAAATCGAACTGCACCCATTCTTTTGTGCCGCGATGATCCCACCAGGTCAGGCGCGGAATGGACTGGTCGTTGGAGGTAGTTGGCACGAGGCCGTCGCCAAGTGCTTCCACGGTGTCGCCGGAGAAACAGTGCGAGGCGCTGGCTTTGTAGAGCGAGGGCTTCGGCTTGGTCGGCTCGGTCCAGCGATGCGCCGCCGCGCCACTGCCGATGACGGGGAAGGCCGAGAGCCGCAACCGCGCCGCGCCCATCGGAATCAGCGACACCGTCTCGACCGGTTCATCGGACAACGCCGGACTGTCCTGTAACACGGCGCACAGGCCGTGGCGGTCCAGTTGCCACTCGGAAATCTTCTTCGCTCTCACAGTCATCGTGATCGGCGCGGCCTCGGTCGTGAACGGAAAATCGTTTGCCG
>WBZT01001287.1_pt1:5000-18544 | contig 18544 bp, 12 predicted proteins | sample 5204241 | NCBI WGS metagenome assembly WBZT01 (sample SAMN12344358, study PRJNA552823) | activated sludge metagenome | biome: Activated sludge suspended growth; feature: Nitrification reactor; material: Wastewater; isolation source: activated sludge from nitrification reactor of...
TAGCCAATGATTTAAAATACGACTACGCTCTAAGCCTAAGTGCAAATAACATTCCCTGGTTGGACGTACAAAACCTCATTCACAATTCCGGTTCCATGTCAAAACATTACTCTCTTCAGAAGGAATCCTACTCCTTTGGTTTAATTGGTTTTTACCCCTTAAAAAATTAATCATGAAGTCACTGCCATTTTTCATTTTTCTAATACTTTTCCTTTCATGCAGCAAGGAAATTGCAAAAACATCTGATTTCCAAATCTATTCCAATATCCTCGGAAAACCAAGAAACAAACATCTTGACTCTCTGGATAGAAACTTCATATTCGCAGTAGGTCTAAAATGGCAAGATGTCAATTTTGAAGGTCGTCATTTTCAACTACCAAGAACTTGTGATCAAAAAGACTTATTAAATTTTTTCAATCAGCAAAAACTGGATAAAGACGTGGATTACGATTTAGAAAACTTTGCACAACAGGAAAAATATGAAGATATCAAAAATCGCAAAAAACAGGTCATGACTCGAGCTGAAAAGATAGACTTAAAAGATGCTCCAAAGGTACTTCAATACTCGTTTTTGTATTTTATCGACGACTATAGGGTGATTTTTGTTTCAGATAATCAGGTCAAGTACACCGGATACAATCCTGTCATTAAATTCTCCCATTTAAATGTTGATCTTCCAAAAATTCTTCACAACAAAACCATAGAAAGAGGATATTATACATATGAAAATGGGGCACTGGTTGTTGAGTTGCGGCAACACCTTAAAGAAGCCAGTAAAAAATTATTCTTTGAATTCAAGAACGAAGATCTGATCCTTCAAAAATTAATCACATATACATTAAAAAAAGATAAAAATACTGGAACCACTATTCAGCATCAGGATCTAGAAATTGATCTGAAAAAAAATCTCCCGGACATTATTCAATTACCCGTCTGTTTTAAAGTAGAAAAAAAACCAGATCTTTTTCTAAACAATATTGCTATTGATTCTTCAAAATATGTATTAAGTGCTCAACAATCCCAATGGATCAGACGATATTATTGTAAAGATACTATTATAGAGGAGGCGCTTGATCGCAAAACATGTAACAGTTGGTGAGTAATCTTATCTTTATAAGTAATAGGCTTTTCAATAATATTTTAAGTTGCGAACAATTGTTTTGTGATCATAGAAGAAAGAATATATATCAACTCATTAATGCTCTGCGGCTTACTCTTCTTTTAATTTCATTTTTCCATTAGGAACAGATTTAATTTGTTTTTGAATCAAGACTTCTAATGAACAGTTGCTTAAATTGCCATGATTATCTTCAGCACTTACGGTTAAATGAAACTTGGTTGATCTTTGGTTCTGAAGAATTATTTCTTCAGGTTCGTAACTAACTTTTATAATTCCACAGTTGTCTCGAAGTGAAGTTAGAAATACCATTTCACTATAATCTGTGAAATTAATTTTGCGAACCGCTGGCATCACATCCAATTTTACAGTCTCATGACATTGGATTTGGGGAGCCATTTTATCTTTAAAATAAACAGTGGTAGTACAACTTGATTGATTTCCTTCTTCATCGGTAAGCCGTATCTGAACATTTCGGCTGGGAAAGTCATCGCAATCAAACAAATTTCTACCTGCAGAAGCTTTTCGAATGTCAAGGAAACAATTATCACGGTATTGATTTAAGAATTTTTCTGGTTCAGTAAGTTTATATATTCCTTTGGCATCCAACTCTACTTCTATCTGCGACAAACATGATATTGCAGGACTTGTAATATCTCTAATAGAAATTATGGACTGGCAGGTATCCATATCATGTAAACTATCCGATACTGTCAATACAGCGATTCTATTTGGAATATCATAACAATCAAAAGTTGTTCGGGCCAAATACAATTTTAATGCTCCGCAGTCCGATGCACTTAATAGAACATCTTTGTAATTCAAAATTCCGATTCCATTAGCATTTAAATTGAGTGTAACATTGCTTTTACACAGTACATCTAATTCATCAACTTTTCCATTACAATTATCATCAATCTGATTACAAAGCTCTATAGCTCCTGGAAAAATCTTTGGATTCTGGTCATCACAATCCCCCATTTGAATGGTCCATCCGTCCATATCACTATCCTGGGCGTAGAGATGATACATAGACTGTTGAATAATCAAAAAGAATAATAATACAGCTATTTTTTTCATAAATAGTAGGATTTAAGAATATGTTCTTCAATCAAAAATAATATTTTCATCCGAACATTGAAATATTTTTACGTCTTGCAAAAGCTGTATTAATAAAGCTCTAATTTGTAGGGTTAATTAAATTCGCTCACCTCTTAATCATTTGAATAAATGAATCCAGATCTATTTTTGAAAGTACCTATCTGTAATCATACCTTTTATAATTGGACAAGAGTTGTAAAAAAAACGATCATTGTAATTTAGTTTGGATTTCTTGATCCAAATTGTCTATTACTTTGACAGTATATACCAGATTCTAATTCTGAAGTATTAATGTTTGTACTTAACAGATGCTAATTAATGTTTGAATAAGAATTAATATTCTTAAGCAGAATGCTTAATCCGGTGACAGAACTAGGGATTTAAAGGAGTAACGAAGGGAAAGAGAAGGTAGTTTTGCAAAGACCAATTATCTTGAAAAATTCAGTGAAAACCACTAAAATAAAATAGACGAGAATCTTGTAAAGTATTGTAACACCTAAACTAATTCTCCGTACATCTCTTCCCTTAATTTTATAATCTTCTCATCCGTTATATACTCATCAAAACTCATGATCTTATCTATTGCACCTTTTGGTGTCAGTTCAATTATTCTGTTACAAACGGTCTCCATAAAAGTGTGGTCATGTGAACTTATAAGAATAACACCTGGGAAGTCCTGACAGCTCTCATTGAAGCTCTGAATACTTTCCAGATCAAGGTGATTTGTTGGCTGATCCAACAACAACAAATTGGGATTCTGAAGCATCATCTTACTGATCATACATCTTACCTTTTCTCCCCCACTTAGTACATTGGTTTTCTTCAGAATGTCATCACCGCTAAACAGCATTTTTCCAAAAAATCCTCGGTAGAATGACTCGTGCGTTTCTGTTATCTGTGAAGGTGTATATTGTCTGAGCCAGTCGATCAATGGCAATCCATCCTGAAAGAATTCAGAATTCTCCAAAGGCAGGTAAGCAAATGTTATGGTTGTTCCCCAACTGAATTTTCCATGGTCTGCTTCAGCATTGCCGGAAATAATCTGATAAAATTGAGATGCAGCCAAGGGATCCTTACTAAGAATGCCAATCTTGTCACCTTTGTTGACCGTAAAATTTATCTTGTCAAAAAGAACCCTTCCTTCAACCATTTTTTTCAAATTGTCAACCTGAAGAATTTGATCTCCAGGTTCTCTTAATGGCTGAAAGATTATCCCGGGATATTTTCTATTGCTTGGTTCGATTTCTTCAATCGTCAATTTTTCCAAAGCTTTCTTTCTACTGGTTGCTTGCTTAGATTTGGAAGCATTCGCCGAAAACCGCGCAATAAATTCTAGTAAGGCTGCTCTTTTTTCTTCGTTTTTCTTATTTTTATCATTGAGCTGTCTGGCCATCAACCTCGAACTCTCATACCAGAAAGTATAATTTCCGGTGTAAATTTTTATTTTTTGACGATCTACATCTGCTACATGTGTGCAAACTCCGTCAAGAAAATGTCTATCGTGACTTACCACCAGTACGATGTTCTGATAATCAGCTAAAAAGTCTTCCAGCCAGTTAATTGTCTCTATATCTAATCCGTTCGTAGGCTCATCTAACAGAAGGATATCCGGATTTCCAAATAGAGCTTGGGCCAGCAATACCCTAACCTTCAGAATGGAAGGAATATCCTTCATCAGTTGATGATGATACGCTTCTTGAACACCAAGGTTGCTGATCAGACTTGCTGCATCACTTTCCGCAGTATAACCACCCATTTCTCCAAATTCAGCTTCCATATTGGCTGCTCTTAAAAAATCCTCTTCTGTGCTATCGGGATCCATATAGATGGCATCTTTTTCATGCATTATATCCCACAGCTTTTTATGTCCAATCAAAACAGTATTTAATACGGTTTGCTCGTCGAACTCAAATTGGTTTTGTTTCAGAACCGCCATTCTTTCACCGGGTGTAATTTCCACATAGCCCTTATTGGGCTCAATCTGGCCACTTAGGATTTTTAAAAAGGTACTTTTACCCGCTCCATTGGCTCCGATCACTCCATAGCAATTTCCTTTGGTGAAGTTGAGATTGACTTCATCAAATAATACTCTTTTGCCATATGCCAATGCAAGATTTTTAACGCTTAACATAGTAAAGTTTTGTTAGGGGATGCAAATGTAATACCTGCAATACTTAAAAAGTGGATCTGAAATCTTTTCAAGTTTTAATATATTGTCAATAATAGATATTGCTGAAACTTTCCTTTACCAATTTGCCCTACTCAAACAATACATTACGCGAATTAAAGCTCGAATGTGAGAGGTTAAGGAAACTCTACACTAAGTTGTAAAAGTTTGACTAAAAAAGGGAATTTTTTCTTCAGAATGCTATGCTAAATTTATTTTTAAAATCCATTTATTTAGCAATTAAAAAAAAATTATTTAGTGTGGCTGACAAATCGCTGGACAATCCAATCTTCCAAAATAATATAGAAGACTAACTCCAAATGTTGCAAACATATCCCGGTCCTTGTTATCTCCTCGTTGAAATCCAGCTTTTCCTATTTTATCGCCATTAGGTCCTGGAATGGATGGATCCGATAAGGCAACCGCTACATTCCCTCTTTCTGTTTGCAAACTGGAGAAATTAGGATAATTCTTACTAACATCGTCAAGGTAATCGGTAAAAGTAAATCTGGTGTCTACATCGAAATTGAGACTCCAATGATAACTTAAATCCAATTTTAGCCCAAAACCAATGAGCCATGCTGCAGACAAGTTGGAGTACTCCTGATTCTTTGCCTGGCCTTCTGTTCCAAGATTTCGCAATGAATAGGTAGTTCCCATATAATTGGCCTTGGGAGTAAAATAAATTACACTCAGACCTGTAATCAGATGGGGAGACAAACCGTAATAATTTTTGCCATGATCCAATTCGAAGAAATTAAATGAGATGCTCGGGCAAATTTCAAAAACATCTGAAAAAAAAGAGAGATTTCTCCTTTGGTCATAGAAATTGGATGACTTGCTGTCGTGTGCCCGTACCCTTGCATAATTTATCATTACCTGGGTTGATAATCGGTTATTGTGATTGTGCCGGGCAATAAAACCACCGGCCAGACCCGGTTCGTTTACCCTATACAAATTGTTTAAATCTCCAAAATAATGAGCTGCTCCAATCCATCCACCTAGTTCTGTGCCTTTTTGAGCCTGCAATGCGGTAACAGGCAGCCAAACCAAAATGAAAAATAATCTGTAAAACATAGACATTCAAACGCATTCTTGAACAATTTGTTTTACGTCTTAATTAAGCTTTCAAATTCATTAAAACCTTTAATAAAGACTGACGCGATTGAAATTAATTACCTTTAAATGATTCAACTGGTATCGTTTTTCATTGAAGGATTTCCTCTGAAGCACACTTAAATTCAAGGAAGGATGCTATTTTACCATGGCTTAATGATATTTGGCGGATTAAGTAAAACCAACATTTTGCTCGTTTCATTAATATGTTTTTGGCTACAGATATTCTTTTGAATTCTCTTACTTTCAACCAAATCATTTCCATCAGTGTCATTGCCTGTTTGCTAAAGAAATTTGTATGCCTTGGTATTGATGATAATTAGTTTTGCAACCAGAAATTTTGACTGGGTTTTAAAAGTGTTTCCATCCTTGTGCTTTCAATTCATGTAAATTTCCATGTACCGTTCGCAGCTGAATTCCTTTGTCCGCGGTAGTCATTTCTCCAATATAATAAAAACTAGGGAGGTTTTTTATTTTATCTCTGTCTTCCGGAGATATACAAAATAATAATTCATAATCTTCTCCCCCATTTAAAGCACAGGTGATGGGATCCAGGTGGAATTCTATCGCCATTTGTTCTGCCTCTGGATTTATTGGAACCTTATCTTCTTCCAGAAGTGCTCCGGTACCGGATTGTTTGCATATATGCATTAAGTCAGAAGACAATCCATCGGAGAGATCAATCATAGCCGTTGGCAGGACATTAGCATGAGCTAACAATCTTATAATATCTTTTCTGGCTTCCGGTTTGAGAATTCTTTCAATGAGATATTTATTTTCGTTAAGTTGTGGTTGTAACTGTGGATGTTCCATGTAGATCTTTTTTTCTCGTTCCAACAACTGTAAACCCAGGTAAGCTGCTCCAAGATCTCCGGAAACATAAATATAATCTCCTGGTTTGGCACCTGATCTTTTTACAATTTTTTCAAGCTTCTGTGTTCCGATAGCTGTAATAGAAATAACAAGACCTTTTGGAGATGCAGTGGTATCCCCTCCTACTAAATCAACCTGATAAGTATCACAAGCCAATTTAATTCCTTTATAAATTTCTTCAATCGATTCAACTGAAAATCTATTCGAAACGGCTATGGATACTGTGATTTGTTTCGGAATGGCGTTCATAGCCAATATATCCGAAAGGTTGACAATGACGGCTTTATATCCCAAATGTTTCAGAGGATGGTACATCAGGTCAAAATGAATTCCTTCCAACAGAAGATCTGTACTCACTAAAGTTGCATCTCCATCATTCGAAATAATGGCCGCATCATCGCCAATTCCCAGAATGGTTTCGTCATGATGCAATACCATGTCCCGTGTAACTTGATCAATTAGACCAAATTCTCCTAATTCACTTATTTCTGTTCTTTGTGTTGTCATCTATTGGGTAGATTTTAAATACTATTTTTTTCATCATTGGATGTTGAATGCTACAGAGGATTGGACTTGAATTCCAAATTAAAAGTCTTCCATACATCGATATCTGGTGGGTCAACTGACCATTTAATAAGTTGATGGGTTTTGTGATGTTGCCAAACCAATTGCCAGGCATGTAGCCCAATGCTTCGATCTTTATTGGCTCTTCTTGCACCATATTTTACATCGCCTTTAATGGGCATATTTCTACTGGAAAGTTGAGCTCTGATCTGATGAAACCTGCCGGTTTCTGTTTGAATTTCAAGTATTCTATAGTGATCAAGTGTCATCAAAACTTTATAATGCAATAAAGCCTTATTTGCTTTTTCGGTAGAATCTGATAGTCGGGATTTATTAAATTTAGTATCGTGTATCAGTTGATCTTCCCAACTACCCTCCATTGGCAGGTCCACAATAGGAACTATTGCCAGATATTTCTTTTGAAATAACTTTTCTGTTAACTGCGCCGATAAAGCCGCCTGCGCCTCTTTGTTTTTGGCAAATAATACTAAACCAGATACAGGCCTGTCAATGCGATGAATCAAAAAAAGATCGTGCTTACAGTAAGCCTGCAATAGTCTCCACAGACTTGGGTCACCAGTCTTATCTTCCTGCGTTGGAATCCCACTGGGTTTGTTGGCTAACAAGAAATGATGATCATTGAATAGAATGATGGAAGAAATAGACTCCAAAGTCTTCATTATAATTCTTCGTAGTCCGTGTAACTTTTCTCTCTTCTTGGAGGTTCATTTTTCTTGTCTTCAATAATAATTCGTTTATCCTTGAAAAACAAAACATATAAGCCATATGCTGCTAGCCCGTAAATGATCCATCTTAACATTTTATTCTTTTTGCAGTAAAAGCACAAAATTAGGACGAATTACAATGGTTATCAACTAATTAACGTTATAGAATGCATATCGGACTTTATTGGTTTACATTTGGCGGGATCACTTCATTTTTATAATTTTACAACTCTTTAATTTAAATATTTTTTTCCTAAATTTATAAGTAATTGAATTTCTGATGGATATGTTGAAAAACAAGGTCAATATTACTGGTTGGCTGGTCTTCTTAATCACTTTTGCGGTGTATTTTAACTCTGTAGAGCGAACTGGCAGTCTTTGGGATTGTGGTGAGTTTGTTCTTGGCGCTTATAAACTTCAGGTGGTGCATCCGCCTGGGGCCCCGTTGTTTTTACTCGTTGGTAGGTTGTTTACCTGGGTTGCCAGTATATTGTCCAATACGCCGTCGGATATTGCTTTTTCGGTAAACCTGATGTCTGGTCTATGTTCAGCTTTTGCTGCAATGTTTATATGTTGGACAACCATAATGTTCAGCAAATTGGCATTGTACGGACGCGAACATAATGAGGAAGCTTCTCACGATTGGGCTATCTTAGCTTCCGGACTTGTTGCCGGACTTGCTACTGCCTTTGCAACCTCTATTTGGTTTTCTGCGGTAGAAGGAGAAGTATATTCAATGTCTACCATGTTCACCTGTTTGACCTTGTGGGCTGCGGTGAAATGGTATTATCTTCCGAATAATCCCAAGAATGACAGTTGGCTAATTTTTTCAATGTATGCGGCAGCTCTGTCCGTCGGCGTTCACTTGTTGAGCTTATTGACATTTCCATCAATTGCTTTAATGTACTATTACAAAAGATATGAAAAGCATACCTGGACAGGTTTTGTGGTTACAGGTTTAATTGGCGTCTTGAGTGTAGTGCTTTTTCAGGCTCTGATCATTTCAGGAATCCCGGCATTGTGGAGCAAATTTGAAATTTTTTGCGTGAACACATTAGGTCTTCCTTTTCACTCCGGATTAATCCCAACCATACTTACGCTCGGCGCCATTTGCTATTTTGGATTAAGATATGCGAAGAATAAAGGAAATGACTTGTTACATAAGGCCATTTTTACTTATATGTTGATCATTATTGCCAATTCCGTGGTTGGAATGGTAATGCTTAGGGCCATTTCGAATCCACCGATCAATATGAATGCTCCGGATAATGTTGTTCGCTTATTGCCCTACCTTAACAGGGAACAATATGGCGACAGATCCCTAGTCAAAGGGCCTATTTTTGATGCCCGACCTGTGGATACCAAATCAGAAGACCGATATGGGAGAGTTGGAAATGAATACAAAGTGGTTGATCGCAAATTCGATTATGTTTTTGCTAAAAAAGATCAAATACTCCTTCCAAGAATCAGTCATGGAGATCAGAACAGACCACAGCTATACCGAATGTGGATGGAATACCTGACCGGTAAAAAAGACGGACCCCCAACACAGGAATTCAATATAAAATTCATGTTCAGCTATCAGTTTGGATGGATGTTCTGGAGATATTTTATGTGGAATTTTGTGGGTAGGGAAAATGGCGAGCAGGGATTTTATCCATGGGATAAAAAAGATGGACACTGGATTTCAGGCATCAAGCCAATAGACTCCTGGAGGCTTTACAATCAAGACCATTTGCCAAGAGTCATACGGGAAGATCAATCCAGAAACACTTATTTTTTTCTGCCATTCATCTTCGGTATTCTTGGAATTCTGTTTCAATATAAGAAAAACAAAAATGACTTTCTTGCCATATTCGCCATGTGGTTATTGACCGGAATTGGATTATGCTTCTTTAACAACTCACCGCCAAATGAGCCAAGAGAAAGAGATTATGTATTGGTTGGCGCGGTAATTACTTTCTGCATTTGGATGGGAATGGGCGTTTTATTTGTAGCAGACCTCCTTCGTAATAAATTGCGCTTGGCACCAAACTTATCACAAATTGTTGCAGGAATTCTGGTCCTCAGTGCCCCTGTTATAATGGGTTTTCAAAATTTTGATGATCTCTCCAGAAAAGGAATTACCGCAGCAAGAGATTACGCTATCGATATTTTGGAATCGTGTAAACCTAATGCCATTATTTTCACCTATGGTGATAACGATACTTACCCGGTATGGTATGCACAGGAAGTGGAAGGAGTCAGAAGGGATGTTCGTGTTATTAACCTTAGTCTGATTGCCGTAGACTGGTACATCGATGCACAAAGAAGAAAAATAAATGAAAGTCCCGCTGTGAAAATGTCCATTCCTTCGCAACAATACAGAGGAATGCTTCGAAATCAAATTTATTATTACAATCCTAATGGTGAAAATGCTCCTGATATAGAAATGACCGCAACACAGTTTCTGAAATTCCTTGGTGAAGATCACAAATTATCTGCCGGCGGTGGACGCGAAATTGAAACATTTATGCCTACCCGAAAAGTTGGCATTGAAGTGAACCGCCAAAAGGCTCTGGAACTGGGAATGATTCTACCTACAGACACTTCAGTGGTTGATAAAATACCCGTTGCTATTCCAGATTCATACATTACCAAAGATGATCTTGCGGTATTAGATATAATAAATTCCAATATCAACGAAAGGCCTATATATTTCTCTGTTACCTGTCAGGAGGAGAAACTTCTTGGAATGAGTGATTATACCAATATGGAAGGTCTTGCCTTGCGCATTGTTCCGGTCAGATCAAAAAGCGATCGCAGCTTTTATATTTATGGTGCTGGTAGAATGGATGTTGAAAGAACAACAGATATCCTTATGAATAAATTCAAGTGGGGTAATTTCGATCAGCAAAAACTTTATGTCGACAGATCCTATGGTCCAAGTGTTCAGGGTCTGCGTATGATGATGATGAGACTTATGACCACCCTGGGAAATTCCGGAGATACACTAAAAGCTGCAGAAGTAGCCCAAAGATATTTTAACTCTTTTCCCAATATGAATTTTCAATATGATGTCAAAGTTTTACCATTTATTGAATCCTTAGCTAGAGGTGGTAAGAAAGAAGATGCCATTAAACATACAAGAATTCTCATTGATGAAACCGCTGATATGTTGAATTTTTATGAAACCTTATCTCCGAAAGAATTGGAAGCTTCCTATAAACAAGAAAAAATGTATACGACTTCTTCCATATCGCAGATAAATCAAATAGCGGCTTTAATTGGTGATGCAGAATTAGAAAAGGAAATTAAGGACAAATTAGGAAAGTTTCAATTTACACCTTCACCGAATTAATACAATGAATGAAAATAGTTATTGGAAGTGATCATGCCGGATATGATTTGAAAGAAAAAATTCAATCCTATCTTAAATCCAGATCTTATGATGTAATTGATTATGGCTGCCATGATCATTCTTCAGTAGACTATCCGGATATCATTCATCCGGTAGCTTCTGAAATTGCTCACCACAAAGCAGAATTAGGAATTATACTATGTGGTAGTGGAAATGGAGCAGCGATCACAGCCAATAAACATAAGGATATACGCTGTGCCTTATGTTGGAATGCAGAACTTGCACAGCTTGCACGCCGACATAATGATGCTAATATTCTAAGTATTCCCGCAAGGTTTGTGGATGATCAGACAGCTATGGGGATGATTGATGCATTTTTAAATACACCATTTGAAGGTGGCAGACATCTGACCAGAATTCAGAAAATTGAATTATGATCCGGTTTATTACTGTGTGCATCTTACTTATTCAAATCTGTTTGGCGCAAAGTAAATTTGTAAACACAGCCATTCGCGTTATTTATAATACTGAAGCTATACAGGATAGCGCTTATCGATTAGCCCAAACCATTGATACCCCAGAATTAAAAAGGGTTTTATATTATCTGGCTTCTGATTCTTGTCAGGGAAGAGAACTGGGTACACCCGGAAACGATAGGGCATCAAATTTTATTTCAGCTCAATTGAAATCATATGGAATTCCTTCAGTTTTTCAGGATAGCAGCTATTTTCAAAAAGTAGATTTTAATTGGGTTTCCTGGGCTGAAAACAATATTACGGTTGACGACTTTGAATATAGACAGATTTGGGACTACGTCTCCATTGCAACTGAAAATGAGTCTTTGAATCTCCAAACAGACTCCTTGATTTTTCTAGGATACGGAATTGACGCACCGAACTATTCAGATTATTCCGGCATTCAGACGGAAGGCAAAGTAATTGTTATATACAACGGTGAACCGAAAAATAAATCTGGAATTCATTATACCAATGGAAAGACAGATTTATCAATATGGTCAACCTTAGACCAAAAATTAAAAGCTGCTAAAAAACATCATGTAAAATGTGTCTTTATAGTTGAAGAAAAATTCAGGGAATTAGCTGACCAACACCGATCCAGTTTGTATTCACCAACGGTGGTACTGAACAATAAAGCAAAAACTAATCCCTTCTATGTAAATACGGTCTACATCTCTTCCACGATGTTTTCAAAAATTCTTGGTTCAAATCAGAAAAAAATAATTGCTGCTAGAGAGAAAATAAACAAAAAAGGACGTCCAAAAGCCGTCTACTTGAAGTTGAATCTGAATATTAATCAATCTCTGGAAGTAAAAAATATCAAAGGAAAAAATATACTGGCCTATATAGAAGGAACCGATAAAAAAGAAGAACTTTTAATAATCACTGCACACTATGATCACATCGGTATGAGAGGTCAAGATGTGTTTAATGGTGCAGACGATAATGGTTCAGGTAGTAGTGGGCTGCTGCAGATTGCAAAAGCTTTTCAGGATGCAAAAAATCATGGTTTTAAGCCCAGGAGATCCATTCTCTGTATGTTTGTGACAGGTGAAGAAAAAGGCCTTCTTGGAAGTATGTATTATGTCAATGATCCTATATTTCCACTTTCATCAACTATTGCAGATATCAATATTGACATGATTGGAAGAATCGATCAAAAATACTGGCCGCTTGGTAATTACGTCTATGTTATTGGTTCAGACAGATTGAGTGCCGATTTGCACAAGACCAATGAAGAAGTAAACAGATTATACAGTCATCTGACGTTGGATTACACATACAACGATGAAAATGATCCTAATCGCTATTATTATCGATCTGATCACTACAATTTTGCTGAGAGAGGAATTCCTTCTATTTTCTTTTTCAGTGGTGTACATGAAGATTATCATAGAATAACGGATGATCCAGAAAAAATCATATTCTCAAAATATAAGGACATTGTACGGCATGTTTTTCTGCTAGCCTGGAGATTAGCTAATATGGAACAAAGATTAACTATTAATAGTCCACAATAAAAGGATTACAATCAATGTTGTTTATGTAGCTTAAGCTATTTACTATACCTATTTTTTTAATATACAATTTTCACTTAGTTTATAAACAATTCATCTAATTGTATTTGCATTTTTCAAAGTATTCATAAAATAGCTTAGTGTGTAAATAGACTTTTTACAATGTCTTTAGGATTTTTGAAAGAATTGATTTGAACAAATTTCTATTTTATCTTTTCAGGCGTATTAAAAATCTGTGCAAATTTGGTTTCACAATCTTCAATTCTACTTTTGAAATTAAGAAGTTTATTTTTTAATACTTTGGTTTATTCAATGCTTTAAGAAATTACATCCATTAAGTTTTTAATGAGAAATAAAAAAGAGTTATGAAAATGTATTTCATAACTCTTTCAGAAATGGTGGGAGCTACTGGGTTCGAACCAGTGACCCCCTGCTTGTAAGGCAGGTGCTCTGAACCAGCTGAGCTAAGCTCCCAAAATTAGAGCTGCAAAGATATATTTTTAAGT
>WBZT01001288.1_pt1 | contig 18539 bp, 12 predicted proteins | sample 5204241 | NCBI WGS metagenome assembly WBZT01 (sample SAMN12344358, study PRJNA552823) | activated sludge metagenome | biome: Activated sludge suspended growth; feature: Nitrification reactor; material: Wastewater; isolation source: activated sludge from nitrification reactor of wastewater...
TTTGCTTTAGCCGCTCTTCAAGCGCCTCAACCGTCCCGCACGGCAATGATTGACGATACCTCATGACTGCCCTCCTTTCGAAGGGCAGTATAATACCTATACTCACTCGGTGAATGCTAAATGGTATTAGGTGTTAGTTTCGTTGGGTGGATCAGTGATGAGAAAGGCTTTAGAAGGTTCAATTTCGATGCCTTGGTTAGGAGTGCGCCTTGCTTTGGCGAATTCGCTGTCGCCGGAACAGGAGCACAAGCTTTCTGTGATATTGCAGCAATGCTCCCAAGGAACATTTCGAGCCCAGATAGAAATGTCACTTCATTGGAAAAGGCTGTATCCACATCACTGATGGGTACAGGCCTGATGCTTCAGGGCGAGCTACTTACGCAACAAAACCTATTGCAGTACTTCGGAGGCGGATACGAGATCGCCACCTTCGTCAGGAACTGTTTCTCGAAGATCGGAGACATCACCTTCGTCTTTTGGGTGGCGGATCTAACCGAGTGTGGAGTACAACTTTCCATGCCGCAGCTAGCTTTGAAGCAGGATTATCTTGACGACATTCTTCTTATTCGTGCAATTCGCATTCGACTGGCTCAGAATGACTTAGAACCATCCAAGACTGAGGAATCGTTACATGCCGTTTCGCCCATGTATCGGAATGTCACACAATCCGAATTAGGTTCTATTAATCCCCCAGCGATGAATTCACTATTCACCTGCCATTGCATCTTGGTGCGATCAAGTGGACCACCGCAGGTATTAGTGCAAATAGAGTATTGCGTGAACAGATTGCCTAAGAGCGTGCGCTTTACTGACGGCCACGAGCACATCATTTTGTCAGTCGATCCGAATTTCGTTCAGGGTTTGGTACAGAGCATTCAACATCAATATCGACCTAACTCTGCGGCGCAAGGGACACTGCGCGATAAAACCGCGCAGCGTCCCTGACCGTGAACGTTTAGAGTCATCGCCCTCACAACCACTCCACCGCGAATCCCTCACGTAGTACCGAAATGCTTCATCCAGATCATCAATGGACTCTAGCGACCTGGGTGGTCCCCGAAATCGCCAGGAATTCCACAATCGAGCGATCGGATTGATTGGATTTGGGGGATCGATGGTATCAAGCCCGTGAATTTTCGGTGGACGCACCCTGAAACTCGCGCCCGTACTGCTCCAAGCTACCGAGCGTTCCGCAGACAAAAAGAACGTCATTGGGACCGACCTGGAAATCGTCGTCGAATTTGACGAACACGTTCTGATCCCGCTCCACCGCGACCACCGCCGCGCCGGTCCGTTCGCGAACTTGAGAACGCCACGGATGCCGGCCGACCAGCGCGCCTGCCGCCAGCCGGACGAATCGAATACGTGACTCCACGGCCACCGCCTGCTCGCCCAGCAGATGGTAGGCGAGAATTTCTCCGGCCATCTGCCCCAGCGAGAGAGCGAAATCGGCGCCGGCCTGATAGAGTCGCGCGACGTTCGGCGCCCGGTTGACCCGAACGATGAGCGGAACCTCGGGCGCGTAATCACGGACCACCGCCGTGGCGAACACGCCTTCGCTATCATTGCTCAAGGCCAGCACCACCGCGCTCGCCGCCCGTACATTCGCCCGCTCCAACGTCGTATGTTCCAGCACATTGCCGACGATATCGACTCCCGGCGCCAAGTGCTGATCGATGACCACGGTCATCTCGCGGGCGTCGTTCAACATTTCCACCACCTTGCCACCGACCGTGCCATAGCCCGCCACCACGATGGGACCGGTGCGGCGGATCGGCGCGGCCAAGCGTTCGACCTGGGCCAGACCGGCTTGCGCGCCGACCACGACCAGAATCGCGCCGGGTTCGATGCGCATCTCCGGTCCCTTGGCAATGGCGAAGTGTCCACCGCGCCACTGGCCGATCACCGTCACACCGTAACGTTCACGCAGATTCAACGCACCCAGCGACTGATCGGCCAGCGGGCTATCTGGTCGGACTCGAAATTCCACCAGATCCACCTGCCCACCCAACAGATGCAAACCTTCCGCAGGCGGACTGATGCGGGTACTGGCACGGGCCGCCAACGCCGCACCCAACACATGGGTTGGGGTGAACACCGCCGATGCACCTACCTTCAGCATCGGCGGTCGGTACAAAGGATCGTCGGCCAGCGCGTAAACCGGACCGTCGAACCCCTGTTCGCGGACCACCAGAATGCAGGTCGCATTGGCGTGATCGTCGGCGTTGGTCACCACCGCCCGCGCCTGTGCCACCCCGGCCAATATCCCTGGATCTTCATCGAGGTTGCCGAACACGATGGGATAACCGCGATCCCGCAGGCCACGAGCCAGTTGCATATCTTCCTCGAAGATCACGAAGGCGGCATCGACCCGTTGGAACTCCTCCAGCAGCGAATCGAGCGCTGGGCCATAGCGATAGAACAACACCCGCCCCGCCATGGGCGGCAAGGCACGCGGTAGCCGCATCTCGAACCGTTCCTCGATATACGGCAGCACGTAGATAGGGAAGACCAGCACCAGGAAAAACATGCCGACGAACTGGGTCAAAATGACCAGCAGGATCATGACCGGATGCTTCCAGGGCGCGTAGGCGCCATAGCCGGTGGTGGTCAAAGTCTCCGAGGCCCACTCCAAACCCGACCAGTAGTCGACGGGCTTGCCTTCCAGGTAGGTGGAACCAAGCATGTAAATGCCGCCGAAGACCAGGACCGCCGTCGGCAAACTCACCAGCAGCGCGATCAGGCGCCAAGTCGAACGTGAGATCCTCTGGGGCATGTTGCCTCGCTCCAAAATTGAGGAACCAGGATCTCAGATCTCGACCAGCGTGCCCAGTTCGACGACGCGATTGGTGGGAATACGGAAAAAGTCGGTGGCGCTTTGGGCGTTGCGCAGCATCCAGATGAAGTAAATCTCACGCCATAGCATCATCGGCGGGGCCAGCTTGGGCACCACCACTTCCCGGCTAAGGAAAAAAGAAGTGGTATTGAGATCGAAGGCGAGACCCTTCGCCCCGCAAGCCGCCAGCGCCTGGGGGAGATCGGGCTGTTCCATGAAGCCATAGCGCACCAACACCCGATAAAAGCTCTGGCCAAGGTCGACGACTTCGACCCGATCCGATTCGGCAACGTGAGGTATTTCGGCGGTGAGGACGGTGACCAGCACGTTGCGGGCGTGCAGCACCTCGTTGTGTTTGATGTTGTGCAGCAGCGCCGATGGCGCGCCCTCGGGTCGGCTGGTGAGATAAATGGCGGTGCTGCTGACCCGCGTCAAGGACCGATTCTCAATCGAGTGGATGAACTGATCGAGCGGCATGGTCAGGTTGCCCATTTCCTGGAACAGGAGCCGCCGGCCGCGCCGCCAGGTGGTCAGGGTGGTGAAGGACGCCAGCGCGATGACGATGGGGAACCAGCCGCCCTGCAGCAGTTTGATGGCGTTGGCGGAGAAGAAAGCAAAGTCGATCAGCAGCAACACCATAAGCAGGGGCGCGGCCAGCCAGGGATTCCAGCGCCAGGCGAGGAACACGACGAACGAGACCAGAATCGTGTCGATCATCATGGTGCCGGTCACGGCGATGCCGTAGGCCGCCGCCAGGTTGCTGGAGGATTGGAAACCGAACACCAGCGCCATGACCGCCAGATAGAGCGTCCAGTTGGTGAACGGAATATAGATTTGCCCGGCCTCCATATGCGAGGTATGGATGATCTGCATCCTCGGCAGGTAGCCGAGTTGAATGGCCTGTCGCGCCACCGAAAACGCCCCCGAGATCACCGCCTGCGAGGCGATCACCGTCGCCGCCGTGGCCAACGCCACCATCGGGATCAGCGCCCAGCCGGGTGCCAGCAGATAGAAGGGGTTCTGGATCGCGCCGGGGTCCTGGAGCAACAGGGCGCCCTGGCCGTAGTAATTCAGGACCAGCGCCGGCAGCACGAAGCTGAACCAGGCGGCGCGGATCGGGAATTTACCAAAATGCCCCATGTCGGTGTACAGCGCCTCGCCACCGGTCACCGCCAGGACGATCGCCCCGAGCGCGAGGAAGCTTTCCCAGGGATGACGGAACAGAAACTCGACCGCATGGACCGGGTTGAGCGCCGCCAGCACGGCCGGCGCTTCCCACACATGGATCATGCCCAACACCGCGAGGATACCGAACCAGGCGCACATGATCGGGCCGAAAAAGCGGCCGACAGCACCGGTGCCATAGCGCTGAATCCAGAACAGCCCGGTCAGCACCACGGCGGTAATCGGCAGCACGTATTCCCTGAATTGCGGCGCGATCACTTCCAATCCCTCGACCGCGCTGAGCACCGAGATGGCCGGCGTGATCATGCTGTCGCCGTAGAACAACGCGGCGGCGAAGATGCCCAGCATGGTCACGAACCAAGTGGCGCGCGAGCCCTTGGTCAGTTCCGTCACGCGGGCGAGCAGGGCCAAACTGCCACCTTCGCCGCGATTGTCGGCGCGCATGATAATGGCGACGTATTTCAAGGTCACCAACGCCATGATGGTCCAGAAAATCAGCGACAAAACCCCGAGAATGCTCTCCGGTTCCACCGTGATGGGGTGGTGCCCGGCAAAGGTTTCCTTGAGCGCGTAAAGTGGGCTGGTGCCGATATCGCCGAAGACTACCCCGATGGCGCCGACGATCAGCGCCGACGAACGACTCTTGCTTTCATTCGCGGACATGGTGCCGTACTCCCGGTTTATCGTTGTTCGAATTGCGGCCGGTTCCGCGTCCATCGCCAAAACAGTCGATGACGCACTGCATCATAGAATGCGACCAAAGCTAAAGCAAGGTCTTAAAAATGGGTGTTTTTTCAGCCTTTCAACGGTTGTTGACACGCGCCCGATTCAGCGCCCTATCGATCGGGTCAGCGGGGCGAATGACGACTTATTCCAACATCCGGGCCGGCATTCGCCTAGGCAACCCAGCGATGTCTGCCGCGAAGTTGTTACCGCGATGGCCGCGATGCCAGTGGCCTTGTTCCACCGAACAGACCAGACGCTTACTCGAACCGAAAACCGCCTTGATCGAACCACGCCAACAAGCGATCCATCGGCAGCGGATGGGACAGGTAGTAGCCCTGCGCCATATCGCAACCCATGGCCACCAGCCTGTTCAGGACCTGGCGATCCTCGACACCTTCGGCCACGACCCTGATGTCCAAGGTGTGGCAAAGATCGATGGTGGAACGGACGATGGCCTGGTCGACCCGATCCTCGACCAGGGTTTTGATGAAGGCGCGGTCGATCTTGAGCACGTTCACCGGCAGATGCTTCAGGTATTGCAGCGAACAGTAACCCGTCCCGTAGTCGTCGATGGACGATTGGATGCCACGATCGCGCAATTCCTTGAGAACCCGCATGACCTGCTGCTGGTCGTCCATGAGCAAGCGTTCGGTCAGTTCCAGTTCCAAGCGGTCGGCGGGAAATTGCACCTCATGGAGAATGCTCAGAATCCGATTGGCCAGATCCGGATGCCGGAACTGTCGCGGCGATAGATTGACCGAGACCGCCAACGGCAGGCCGCGAACCTCGCGGCAAGCCTGGCCGATCACCCAGTCGCCCACATCGACGATCAACCCGGTGTCCTCAAGGAGATCGATGAAATCATCGGGTACTTGCAGCCCCCACTCGGGGTGTCGCCAGCGCAATAACGCTTCGACGCTCGTCACGCGTTGGCTGGACAAATCGAGCCGGGGCTGAAAGTACAGCACGAATTCATTGTGCTCCAATGCCTGGTACAGCGCCGCTTCCCGACTGAGCCGTTCCAGGGTCCGTTGATGCAGGTCGGCGGTATGAAACTGATAGCCGGCGCCGCTGGCCTCCTGCACCTGTACCCGCGCCGCGCTGGCATATCGCAGCAGCGTATCGATGTCGTCGCCATCGTTCGGATACAACGCGATGCCGCTGGCCACTTCCACCCGCACGCCCAGCTTTTCGACCTGAATCGGTTCCGCGAAGGCCCGCACGACCCGCTGGACGAAGGAGGCCACTTCGTGCTCGTCATGGATCTCGGCCAACACCATCGCGAAATGCGTCCCCCCAAAATGCGACAAGGTATCGGATGCGCGGAGTATCGACTGCAACCGCTCGGCGGTCTGGCGTAGCACTTGATCGGCGATGGCTTCGCCGAACGAGGTATTCACCTTGTGAAAACGGGCGAGCGCGATGCTGACCACCGCGCACCGGTTTCGATTGTACTGGGCCGCAGCGATGGCCTGGGCCGCCCGGTCGCGGAACAGCACCCGGTTGGGCAACCCGGTCAAGGCGTCGAAGTGGGCCACATAACTGAGTCGCGCTTCGGCATCCCGGCGATCGGTGACGTCCTGCGCCACACCGAAAATGACGTGCACCCGACCGTTTTCGTCGTGCATCACATTGGCCGAGATGAATAACGTGAGAATCCGACCGCTCTCGTGGCGCACGCGAATCTCGATTTCGCTTTCGCTGTCTTCGACCTGGTGGTGCAGGAAATCCGCCATGAAACGATTGAACAGCGGCCGATCATCCGCAATGACATGGCCGCGCAATTCGTCGCCGGTCATGCCTCTCACTTCATCGATACCCAGCAGATGGCACAATTCCACCGACAAATTGATCCAGTCGGCATCGATTTCGTAGTGCCAGTAGCCGAGCCGGGCGATACGCTGAGCCCGCGCCAATTGCTCTTCGTTTTCCAGCATCCGCAGCTCGATCTGCCGAATCCGCAACGCGTAACGAACCCGCTGAGCCAGCAGCGTCCAGTTGATCGGCTTGGTGATGAAGTCGGTCGCGCCGGCGTCAAACGCGATTTGCACCGCCACCACGTCGTCGAGGCTGGTCAACATCAGGATCGGCATATGGCAGGTCGTGACCTCCTGACGGATCGCTCGACAGGCATCGTAACCGTTCATCACCGGCATCCGCACGTCCATGAGCACCGCGTCGGGGCGTTGGCGTCGGCAAATCTCCACGCCTTGCAGTCCGTCGGCAGCCTCCAGCACCGAATAGCCGGCGTCTTCCAGCACTCGCCGGATCATCATGCGGGTCATGTCCTCGTCATCGACGATCAGAATCCGTTCGTAATGAATTTTTTTATCGTCCGTCATGCCTGATGCTCTCCATCCAACAGTCGTTCGGCGGCGATCGCCGCTTCTTGGCAGGTCTGTTCCAATCGGTCGATGCCCGCAACCGGAAACACATCGCGCTTGAGTTCCTGTTCCAGGGTTAAAGCCGCAGCGTGCAGGTTAGCCGCGCCAATGTCGCCCGCGGTGTTTTTTAAGCGGTGCACCACGTTGAGCAATGCTTCGCTGTCCTTGGCCCGATACGCGCCTTGCGCCTGTTGCAACTGGTCCCGGACGGTGGTCGCGAACGTGGTTAGCAGGGCCGTAAATTGCGATCCCATCAAGGCGCGTACCTCCGCCAGCTTGGCCGGATCGAGTAGCGGCGTGGCTTCGATCTTGGTTTCGGTCTCGGTGGCGGCGCGCGCTGAGCCGCTCGGCGCCAGCCAGCGGGCGATGACGGCGCCGAGCGAGCGGCTACTGTAAGGCTTGACCAGATAATCATCCATGCCGGCCGCCAGGCATCGGTCCCGATCGACCGGCAGGGCATGGGCGGTAAGGGCGACGATCGGCGTCCGCGCCCGGTTTTCGGTCGCTTCCCAGACCCGGATTCGTCGTGTTGCCTCGAACCCGTCCAACTCCGGCATTTGCACGTCCATCAGCACGATGGCATACGACTGTCGTTGCAGGGCGGCGATGGCTTCGAGACCGTTGCCGGCGATATCGACCGCGAGCCCTTGCTGGCGCAACATGGCCTCGCCCAGTTGCTGGGAGGTGGCGTTGTCTTCCACCAGCAAGACCCGTTGGCCGGAGAAACGCCTTTCGGTTTCAGGCCGGAACAAGGGGGTGACTCCCGCCTGGGCGTGACTGGCGTCGGCATTGAGTATCGTGGCGATGGCGTCGTGCAGATCCGATTGGCGCACCGGCTTGTCCAGCCAGATATCGATGCCCAATTGGTTGATGATCGCCGGATCCTGACTGGACGAACTGAGCATCAACAGCCGGGTTCCGGCCAGTGCCGGGTCCTGCCGCAGTCGTTTCGCCAAGGCCAAACCGTCCATGCCCGGCATGTTGAAATCGAGCAACACCAGTTGGTAAGGCCGGTCGGCGGCGACGGCATCCCGCAATTTGGCCAGCGCCTCCTCACCGCCGTTGGCGCTGCCGGGCCGCACGCCCCAGGCGGTGAGGTAACGGCGCAGAATGAGGCGGTTGGTCGCGTTGTCATCGACGATCAGCAGCCGCTTACCGGCAAGGTCGGTGGCGTCGGGTTGGCGCGGCGCCGCCACCGCCAAGGGGAGACGGAACCAGAACCGGGAACCCACGCCCGGTTCGCTGCTCAGGCCGATTTCGCCGCCCATCAGTTCCGTCAGCCGGCGGGCGATACTCAGACCCAGGCCGGTGCCGCCGAAGCGGCGGCTGGTGGAGCCGTCGGCCTGGACGAAGGGCTGGAACAGCAGTGCTTGCTTGTCGGCGGCGATGCCGATGCCGGTGTCCCGGACCTCGAAACGCAGCAGGACACGGCTTGCTTGGAGCCGCTCGGCGGTCACGTTCACCACCACCTCGCCGCGCGGGGTGAACTTGATGGCGTTGCTCACCAGATTGCTCAGGATCTGCCGCAGGCGGATCGGGTCGCCCTTCAGCAGGTCCGGCGCGTCCGGCGCGATGAAGCAGGCCAGTTCCAGGCCCTTGGCATGGGCGCGCTGGCCGAGCATCGCGGTCACGTCTTCCACGGCGCGGCGCAGTTCGAAGTCCAGGATTTCGATGCGCAGCTTGCCGGCCTCCAGGCGGGAAAAATCCAGAATTTCGTCGATCAGCGTCAGCAGGATCTCAGCGGAGGCGTTGGCGATGTCCAGGTAACGCTGCCGTGATGGGTCGAGCGCGGGATCTCGCAGCATCTCCAGCGCGCCGAGCACACCGTGCATCGGCGTGCGGATCTCGTGGCTCATGTTGGCCAGAAACTGGCTCTTGGCTTCGGCGGCCGCCTCGGCGGCTTCCTTGGCTTCCCGCAGGGCGTCCTCCCGCTCGGCGAGATCGCTGTAGGTGGCGCGGACGCGCGCCGACATCAGATTGAAGCTTCGAGCGGTTTCGGCCAGTTCGTCCCGACCCCTGACCGCCACCTGATAGCCGAACTCGCCGGCGGCAATGCGCCGCGAGCCTTCGGTGAGATTGCTCAACTGGCGAGTGAGGTACATGCCCAGCGCCAGCGAGAACAGGGCCACCAGGCCCATCTCCAGCAACGCCAGCCCAATGCCGTAACGCCGGGCGGTCGCCTCAAGCCACAGGGGCTCCATGACGGACAACCCCAGTTCGACCCGGCCGAAGATCATGCCCGCCTCTTCGATCTCCGCGGCGATGTCGAAAACCTTGTCGTTGATCGTCCTGAAGTCGGTATCGGTCACGAACGGTCGCGCCAGGAGGGTTTCATCGCCGGCGGACGCCAGTATCCGGCCGTCCGCATTCCGCACTCGGGCGTAGAGCACGCCCGGATAGTTCAGGGTCTCCTGGACGAAGCTTTGCAGCGAGGCCAGATCGCTGGCGATGACCGCGTCCTTGGTGGTCACCGTGAATGCCTTGATCGTGGCTTGTGCCCGTTGGGTGAATTCCTGCTCCACCGAGCGCTCGATGAAGTGCAAACCGCTCCAGACCAGCAAAGTGAGCATGACCGCCTCGATGGCGGCGATGCCCAGGATGGTCTTCAGCCGAAATGACATGCGCGCCTAATCCTCGGGCAGCGGGTCGAGCAGTTCGATATGCAACGCCCGCACGGCGTCGTAATCGGCATCCTGGGCCGTGGCGATGGCTTTGAAACCGATGGTCGTCAACGCGGCCCGGCCGGCTGCATCGTCATCCAGATGCAGCATCGCTTGCTGGAGTCGTTCCACCACCGCGATGGAAATCCGCGGATGGGCGGCAAAGGCGCTCGGTGGGAAGGCTTGGGTGGTCCAAAGGATGCGTAGCCGATCGCGAACCTCGGGTTGCAGGCGCTCGAAGGTGCGGACGATGCCGCCGCCGGCCGGATTGAAGCCTCGGGCCACGTTGAGATAGACCGAATCGTGAGAGGTGACGAACCTTGGCGTGATGGCGATGCCCAGCCGGGCAAACTCGGTCCGCGCCAGCAGGGTGGCCGCGAACGCGGCGGGCGCCGGAAAGACCAGCGTTTGACCACGGAGGTCGGCCAATTCCCGATAAGGCGCATCCTGGCGCACCACGACGATGCCTCTCAGCAGCCGGTCCTTTTCCTTGGCGAACACCCGGTAGCCGGGATGCCGGTGAAAGACCGTGTAGTGATAGGGGTCCATATAGGCGAAATCGTACTCGCCCGCCGCCAGCCGCCGTTCGAAAGTCGGAAGGTCGGGCGCGGTGGCAAAACGCAGTTGCAGGCCGCTTTTCGACTGCAGTACGTTCAACAGCGGCACTGAGACGCGCGCCAAAAAAGTGACGGAATACTCCGGCGCCACGCCGAAGCTGTAAATCGGGTTGGCTGGGGGTTCGATCGCCCAGGCCGATGCCGGCCACGACAAGCCGGCCGCCAGCGTAATCACCCAGCACCGACTGCCCATCAGACGTTTCATGAATGCAACAAGCACGATTTTCCGCTCTCTCGATCGCATCAAAAATCTTCATACCCGTTAATTTTAAATTTTAACGACAACCTGACATTCTTAGCCCGGCTTATCCACAAAAAGAATGTTGAAAGGTGGCATCGGTTGGGATCGAGCTCAAAGCGAGATCCTCGGCCAGCAAAATCGCCTCCATCGATCGGACGTGGCGGCTAAGCTTGTGTCATGCAACCGACCTCTTTCGATAGCGGCTTCATCGTGACTTGGCTGCGCCTGATCTGGGCTTGGCTGCGCGAAAGCCTTTTTACCCCGGAACACATCGTTTATACCGCCATGCAGATGCCGGCCCTGGTCGGCACCGGCTTCACCGCCTGGTGGATCTACGATTTCGTCCATCCGCGACTGAGCCAGCGCATCCAGGCCCGGACCGCCGACGAGCACGGTCGTCACACCCTGCTGGTGTTGGCGTCGCTGCTATTTCCGCTGCTGTGGATCGCCGGGCTGGCGATCGCCGGTTCCGTCGCCGTGCGCTTCGGCTGGCCGAGCCACTGGATCAGGATCGCTATCCACCTGCTGGCAGCCTGGATCGCCATCCGCTCGTTTTCGATGCTGGTGCGCGAGCCGGTGTGGGCGCGGGCGGTGGTGATCGCCGCCTACAGCATCGCCGTGCTGGCGATTCTCCACCTGCTCGATCCGACCCTGATCTTCCTGGATCGACTGGCCATCCAGATCGGCAATCTGCGGCTGTCGCTGCTGAGCGTGCTCAAGAGCATGTTTTATTTCGGCATCATGCTGTGGGTGGCGGTGCTGATCTCGCGGGCGCTGGAGCGGCGCCTGCAACACCTGCCCAACCTGACCCCATCGGTGCGGGTGCTGTTTGGCAAGCTGCTCAAGGGTGGACTGATCATTCTGGCGGTGGTGGTATCCTTGGCCAGTTCCGGCATCGACTTCACCGCGCTGGCGCTGTTCAGCGGGGCGCTCGGCGTCGGCCTGGGCTTCGGCCTGCAACGGATCATTTCCAACCTGATCAGTGGCGTACTGCTGCTGATGGACAAATCCATCAAGCCGGGCGATGTCATTCAGATCGGTGGCACTTACGGTTGGGTGGCCTCGCTGGGTGCGCGCTACGTGTCGATCGAAACCCGCGATGGCACCGAGTACCTGGTCCCCAACGAGGAGATCATCACCCATCAAGTGATCAACTGGTCGCACCGCAACGATCTGGCCCGGCTCAAGGTACAGGTGCGGGTCGCCTATGACGCCGACGTGCGCAAGGCGCTGGAATTGATGGCGGAAGGCGCCCAGCGACCGGCGCGGGTCCTGAGCGATCCAGCGCCGCGAGCCTTGCTGCTGGAGTTCGGTGAGAGTTTCATGCTATTGGAGCTGCGGTTCTGGATTCACGACGTGTATAACGGCATCCGCAACATTTCCAGCGAGGTGATGCTGGAGATCCTGGACCTGTTCCGCGAGCACGGCATCGCCATCCCCATGCCCCAGCAAGGCATCCACGTCAACGCCTTGCCGCCGCTGACGGTGAATCTGGATCACTCCCGACCGGCTGCCTGAACTTCCGACAAGCCGGTCGTTTCCATGTTTAACCGCGATCGAGACCCTTGAGGGTTTTTTCGCCATCGCCCAGCCAACGATAACGAGGAGAAGCGCGATGCGAGACATTCATCATGCCCTGGTGCTGAACATGCACCAGCCCCCCAACAATCTTGAACATCTGCTCGACACCAACGAATGGGAGGCCAAGGAAATCCTGTTCGCCTACGACCGCATGCCGCGGGTGCTGTGGGAGTATCAGGACATCGCCCGCGTCCATCTGTCGCTATCCGGGACGCTGCTGGAATCCTTGTCCAACCCGAGCTTCCAGGAGCGCGCCTACGGGATCGTCGATTGCGGCAAGCTGCTCTGGTATCTGCAAAACGAGCACCTTTTCGAAATCCTCGGCACCGGCTACTACCATCCAGTGCTGGCGCTGATCCCGGAGGCCGACTGGGACGAACACATCGCCCGCTGGCATGCCATCGCCCGCCACGTATTCTGGCGAAATCAATTCAACGGCTTCTGGCCGCCGGAGATGGGTTTCGACATGCGGGTGATCCCGCACCTGAAACGGGCCGGCTACCGCTATGTTATGGTCGATTGCGAGTACGTCGATCCCGTGGACTCGATGAGCTGGCAGGAACTGCGCTATCGGCCGCACATCGCCGAATACGGCGGCGAACAGATCGTGATCGTGGTCCGCGACCGCGAACTGTCCGACGCGCAACTGTCCGGCATGGATTACGGCTGGTTCTATCACGAGCTGCACGAACGCACCAAGTGGTGCGATTTTCCGCCGCTGGTGACCACCGCCACCGACGGTGACAACGGCGGCTGGTTCCGCAACGTCACCGATCAATCTAATTTCTGGACCTATTTCTATCGCCAGGCGATGGAGGAGATCCGCGCCGGCCATTCGTCACTGCGCCCGACTTTCATCACCGAGTATCTGAACCGCTTCGGCGCGCACGGCCAGGTCACCATCCGGCGCGGCGCCTGGAACACCGACGAGCATCACGGCTGGGATTTCCATCAATGGCAAGGCTCTTGGGCGCAGCGCGACACCATGGTCCGCGTGCACGATCTCAGCCGGGAATTCCACATCGTGACGCAGGCGGCGGCGCGGGTCGGAGACCCCAACCCCGAATTGGCGCGGGTGATGAGCGAAGCGCACTGGCACCTGCTACGGGCCGAAACCAGTTGCAATTTCTACTGGGGCGAAGCATGGGTGCATAAGTCGCACGCCGACCTGGACAGCGTCGCCTGGCATCTGGGCGAGGCCAAGGCCATTCTTGGCGACCGTCTGACCGCGCCGCCCACCGCGCCGGCGGAAACGGGCGAAACCAGCGTGGCGAAAACCGATCCGGCCGTCGCGCCGTCCGCCGCGCCCGCCGTGCCCACCGCGCCAGAAGCCGCCACGGAAGAAACCCCAACCACCGCGCGGGCCGAGTCCGATCCGCCGCCCACTGCGTCAGAGTGAAATAACCCACCGTTTCCGCCCCGGCGCCCCCTCGCCGGCGGAGCGGTGAAAATTCGGTTGGTCCTTACGCCCATCCCGCGTTTTTAACCTCCCACCTGACCACATCTGGCGCCGTGCTATGCTTTTGGCGGCGCCGTCGCGTTTCCTGATTTTCGGCTGTGTTCCCCGCGTTTTTTCTGTCCTGGAGGTCCGTTCCATGCCCTTGCTCGCCCTGCAAACCTCAAGCTCGCTTTCCAACCAGCAGCGCCATGAGTTGCTCGCTCCGCTGTCGCGGATCGTCGCCGAATGCATCGGCAAACCGGAGCGCTACGTCATGGTCACCATCGACCAGACCGCGATGTTGATGGGCGGAGCCGAAGGTCCGGCCGCCTATGCCGAGATCCGCAGCATCGGCGGCCTGAGCGGCGAGGTCAATCGCACCTTGTCCGAGCGCGTCTGCGCCCTGCTGCACGAGCAACTCGGCATTCCGCCCGATCGGATTTACCTTGGCTTCACCAGCGTCGCCGCCACTCATTGGGGCTGGAACGGCGGCACGTTCGGCTAAAGCCACGCATCGGCGGCGAGCAACTTCAAAATCACCACACCGCTGTTCTTTCCATCATCCAAGGTACTGTATGAACGCAAAAATCCTCATGAACCCCAATCCGATGACGCTGCGTCCGTCCGATACGGTCGCTACCGCCGCCGACCGCATTCTCAAACACCATCTGCGCCACCTGCCCGTGGTGGACGAACAGGGCTGCTATTTGGGCACGTTCAGCATTTATTCGCTGCTGAAACTGACCCTGCCCAAGGCGGTGCTGGACAAACACGGACTCGATAACGTGTCCTTCATCACCGAGAATCTTGTGGATCTGGCGCGGCGCCTGGGCGGACGCCGCGAGGAGCCGGTGCGGAACTGGCTGAACATTCATGAGGTCGCGCATCCCGACACACCCGCCATGGAAGTGATGCTGCTGATGTTGCACGGGCGCACCACCAGTGTGCCGGTGGTGGACAAGACGAACAATCGCTTGGAGGGCATCATTTCCTTCTGGGACGTATTGGAAAAGCTGATGGGGGAGAGCGCCTGAATGCACGGGTCCGAAGTGGGCACAGCATCGGTAATTTTCGGCCTGAATCCCATGTGGGTCGCGGCCATTCTATTCGCGATCACCTACGTCGTGGTCATGACCGAGAAGGTCAACCGGGCCATCGTCTCCCTGTTGGCGGCGGGCTTGATGATCGTGCTCGGCGTTCTCAATCAGGAAGCCGCCATTCGCGGCATCGACTTCAACACCATCGGCCTGTTGATCGGAATGATGGTGATCGTCGCCATCACCCGCCAATCCGGGGTGTTCCAGTTCATGGCGATTTGGGCGGCCAAGAAGGTCGATGCCCGACCCTGGGGCATTCTGGTGATGATTGCGCTGGTCACGGCGGTCACCTCGGCGCTTTTGGATAATGTGACCACCGTGCTGCTGGTGGCGCCGGTCACTTTGCTGATTACCGAAGAACTCAAGGTCAGCCCGTATCCCTATCTGTTTGCGATGATCTTCTCGTCCAACATCGGTGGCACGGCCACTCTGATCGGCGATCCGCCCAACATCATGATCGGCTCGGCCACCGGGCTGACCTTCAACGATTTCGCCTACAACCTGCTGCCGGCCATCGTCGTGATCATGGCGGTAACCCTGATTCCCATCTACTTCATCTGGGGTCGGCATCTCAAGGCCGCCCCGGAGGATCGTCAACGGGTGATGCAGTTCAACGAGCGCGAGGCCATCACCAACCAGCGCCTGCTCAAGCAGTGCCTGAGCGTCATCGGGCTGGTGATCGGCGGCTTCGTCTTCGCCAAGGCGCTGCACCTGGAAGCCGCCACCGCCGCCATGACCGGCGCCGCGCTGTTGCTGCTGCTGGCCAATCTTGGCCGCGACGCCGAACATCAGAGCAAACACGTCCTGGACGCCTTCAACGAGGTGGAATGGATCACCATTTTCTTCTTCGTCGGCCTGTTCATCGTGGTGCATGGCGTGGACAGCACCGGCCTGCTCAAGCTGCTGGCCGACAAGATGCTGGCCTTGACCGGCGGCAACCTGACCGCAACCTCCATGATCATTCTGTGGTCCTCGGCCATTCTATCGGCGATCATCGACAACATTCCCTTCGTCGCCACCATGATTCCACTGATCAAGGCCATGGCCCCGACCTTCGGCGGCCCGGACGGTCTGCTGCCGTTGTGGTGGGCGCTGTCGCTGGGCGCCTGTCTAGGGGGTAACGGGACATTGGTCGGCGCCAGCGCCAACCTGGTGGTCGCCGGCTTCGCCGAACGGGCCGGCCAGCCGATCCGCTTCATGCAGTACACCTTGCTAGCCTTCCCGATCATGCTCATGTCGATCGCCATCGGCATGGTCTATCTGTACTGGCGGTATCTCTGAGCCTTGATCCGCCGCAATGAGCACGAAGCCCAGTTCCGCAAGTCACGACAGTAAGCTCGCCGCCATCACGATTGCGGCGATCGGCGTGGTGTATGGCGACATCGGCACCAGTCCACTGTATGCCATGCGCGAATGCTTTAGTGGAAGCTATTTCGTTTCACCCACCCACGACAACGTACTGGGCATTCTTTCCCTGATCTTTTGGTCGTTGATCATTGTAATCTCGATCAAATACATCATCTTCGTGATGCGCGCCGACAATCGGGGCGAAGGAGGCATTCTGGCGCTGATGGCGTTGGTCCTTCATCATTTCAGAGGCACCGATCGACAACGCCATCGGCTGATCATGATGGGGCTTTTTGGAGCCACCTTGTTTTACGGCGATGGTGTTATCACGCCGGCGATTTCGGTGCTCAGCGCGGTCGAGGGTCTGCACCTCGCCACGCCGGTGCTGACGCCCTACGTGATTCCCATTACGGTGCTGATCCTGGTCGGTCTGTTCGCGGCACAAAGCCACGGTACCGCCAGGGTCGGCGCCTTTTTTGGGCCGATCATGCTGCTTTGGTTCGCAACCCTGGCCTTGTTGGGCCTGATCAATATGATGAAGGCCCCCCAGGTACTGGCGGCGTTCGATCCCGAGTACGCCATGCGATTTTTCGCGACTAACCGGGGACACGGTTTTTTGGTGTTGGGCGCGGTGTTCCTGGTGATGACCGGCGGCGAGGCGCTGTACGCCGACATGGGTCATTTCGGCAAGTTGCCGATTCGGCTTGCCTGGTTCACCCTGGTGCTGCCGGCCATTTTGCTCAATTACCTGGGACAAGGAGCGCTACTGTTAAGCAACCCAGATGCGATCGCCAATCCTTTTTATTTGTTGGCGCCATCCTGGGCCCTGTATCCGCTGGTGGCTCTGTCCACGATCGCGACGGTCATCGCCTCGCAAGCGGTGATTTCCGGGGTGTTTTCCATGACCCGGCAGGCGGTGCAACTCGGTTTCTGTCCGCACATCGAGATCCGGCATACCTCCGCAAGCGAAATCGGCCAGATTTACCTTCCCGGCGCCAACTGGGGCTTGCTGATCGGAGTGCTGGTGCTGGTGCTGGGTTTCGAATCCTCGTCCAATCTGGCGGCCGCCTACGGTATCGCGGTGACGATCACCATGGTGATCACCACGCTGTTGGTGCTGGTGCTGGCGCGGCGGGCCTGGGGCTGGAACGGCTTCAAGCTGGGCTTGGGTATCGTGTTCTTTCTCCTGGTGGATCTGACGTTCTTCTCCGCCAACGCGCTCAAGATCGGGCATGGCGGCTGGATCGCCCTGCTGATCGGAGCGGTCATTTTCACCCTGATGGTCACCTGGAAGGACGGGCGCGCATTACTGAACCAGCGGCTACGCGAGAATGCCATGCCGCTGGATTTATTCCTGCAAAGCCTGACGCGGGGATCCACTCTGCGAGTGCCGGGCACGGCGGTGTTTCTGACCAGCACCCCCGATGGCGTACCGAATGCCCTGTTGCACAACATGAAGCATAACAAGGTGGTGCATGAACGTCTGGTGTTGCTGACCGTGGTGACGGAGGAGATTCCGCGCGTGGAAGATCGAGATCGGGTGACCGTGCATTGTTTGGGGTCCAACACCTATCGGATCATCATTCGCTACGGCTTCACCGAAGATCCCGACCTGCCACACGCCCTGGCGCTTTGCGAGCCCTATGGACTCAGCTTCGAGATGATGGACACCACCTTCTTCCTGGGACGCGCGACGCTCATTCCCACGGACCGCGCCGGGATGGCGCTGTGGCGCGAAAGGCTGTTCGCCAACATGTTTCGCACCGCCACTCGTCCGATGGATTTCTTTCGCATCCCGTACAACCGGGTGGTGGAATTGGGCACTCAAGTCGAGTTATAGCCGGGTTTACCGGTGACCAGCAGCGACTCTTTATCGCCATCGGCTGGGATATTCGTACTTGCGATATCGGTAATTGCCTCCAGATAAATTGCACCGGTATTTCATCATGCTGGACGGAAGACCCCTACTCCTGCATCACCCCGGCGTCCTGGCGGCGCTGGGAGCGGCGCTGTTGTTCGGCGCGAGCACGCCGCTTGCCAAAAGCTTGCTGGCCAGCGCCGATCCGTGGCTGCTGGCCGGACTGCTCTATCTCGGCTCGGGTTTGGGGCTGAGCGGCTACCGTTGGCTGCGCCATGCGCCAAAACCCACCTTGTCGCCAAGCGAATGGCTGTGGTTGACCGGCGCGATGACCGCCGGCGGGATCGCGGGACCGGTACTGTTGATGTTCGGTCTGACCAGGATGCCGGCAACGGGTGCGTCGTTGTTGCTCAACGCCGAAGGGGTGTTCACCACGCTGCTGGCCTGGTTCGCGTTCCGGGAAAATTTCGATCGCCGCATCGCGCTGGGCATGGCCGCCATCGTCGCTGGCGCGGTGGTGTTGAGCTGGCCGGACGATGCCAGCTTCTCCGGGGTATGGCCGGCCTTGG
>WBZT01001289.1_pt1 | contig 18526 bp, 16 predicted proteins | sample 5204241 | NCBI WGS metagenome assembly WBZT01 (sample SAMN12344358, study PRJNA552823) | activated sludge metagenome | biome: Activated sludge suspended growth; feature: Nitrification reactor; material: Wastewater; isolation source: activated sludge from nitrification reactor of wastewater...
GCCGCCGATCGAGCGCGGCGACCTCGTCGCGATCCTCGACGCCGGCGCGTACGGCGCCGCGATGTCGTCGAACTACAACGGCCGCGGCCGGCTCGCCGAGCTGGTCGTCACCGGCGGAACGCTGCGGCGCGCGCGTGCCGGCGAGACGCCGAGCGACCTGCTGGCGCGCGAGCGTGCGGACGAACTGCCGGCGCGGCCCTAGCGGCGCCGCGCCGCCGTTGTCACACCGAGCCTAGCGAAGCAGCACCGTTCGCAGCACGGTCTCGCCGTGCGTGGTCACGAGCCGCGTGAAGTAGACGCCCGGGGAGAGCTGCCGCCCGTGCGTGTCGCGTCCGTCCCACTCCGCGCGTGCATCACCCACTGCGAATGCCGGGCACGCGAGTTCGCGCACGAGCCGACCGCCGGCATCCATCACCTCGAGGCGCACGACGCGCGCGCCGGCGGGAACGCCGAGCCGCAGCGCGACCGCGCCGAACGCCGGATTCGCGGCCCGCAGCGTGGGACGAGCGGGTGTCGCGTCTGCCGCGGGCACCGCCGCGCTCGTGCGGGTGGCGAGCGCGATGCCTTCATGGCCGTCGTCGAGGTGGTACGCGAACGCGATGCGGCCGTTCGCGAATCCGCGCGATCCGAACTTGATCGTGCTGACCGTGGCGCCGAACAGCGAATCGCCGCTCGCGATCACCTTGTCCGTGACCGGGTCGGGACCGGTGAAGATGCCCGAGGCCCACGAGTCGAGCGTCGCGAAGAACGCCACCGTGCCGTCGTCGTCGATCGACGGTCCCCAGAACGAAGCGAACGGTCCCTCGTCGGTCACGAGTGGGGCGAGCGTGGTGCCGTCGCCGCGGTAGATCGCGTACAGCCACTCGGAGACCTGGACATGGAACGCGACCATGCCGGCGCTGTTGATGCTGCCGAGTTCGCGATAGTCGAGAAATCCGTCGCGGGCCAGTTCCGAGATCACGAGCAGCCCGGCGCCTCCCGGCGCGACGTACAGCCCCTGGCGCCCGTCGTCCCGGATGGCCGAGAACAGCACGTCGCCGCCGTCGTTGACCTCGGCTTCGCTGCGGAACGAAGCGAACGTCCCGACGGTGTCCGCGACCTTCATCACCATGGCCGCGGTGCCGGCGTAGATGCCGTCGATGAGGTCGGACGAGCCCTGGTAGGCGATGCGCCCGCTACCGCTCATCGCGGGGTTGCACCAGCCGAGCCACGGGGAGTGCTCCGCATCGGTGGCGCTGATCGGCGTGAACGCCGCCGGGCCCGTCGCCACGTAGCCCGCACCGATGTAGCTGAACGAGCCGGCGTCGTAGGTGTAGGCGCGGAACACCACGCTGCCGGCGTCGTCGACGTCGGGGACGACTTCGAGCTGGAGCGAGCCGACGCCGCTGAAGCGATAGAAGGGAGCGTTGTCGGCGATGGCGACGTACGACGTGCCCGACACGTTGCCGCGGACGATGGCCTGCCGGCCCGCGTCGGTCCACGAGAACCACGCGGCGGTGCCGGCGCGATTGAGCGCGGGCTCCGAGAAGCTGTCGTTCGGGCCGGTGTCGTCGGCGATCCGGGCGAAGGTCCATGCGGCGTGCGCGGCGGACGAGGTGGCGCAGAGAAGCGCAAGTGCCAACCCCAGCGGGAGTGGGCGGGCGAGGCGGCGAAAGCGGACGGAAATGTCGGTGAGCATGTGGGACCTCGTGGGGTGGAGGGCGGCCGGAGCGACCTCTCGCTTGCCGCTCCACGTGAATGGTAGGTGCGCCAGCGCAGGGCAGGCCCCACCGCGGTTTCCGGGCGGCGAATTCGTTCGCGGCGCGCGCCACGTTTCGTCACGCGCACCGGCCCGTGCTCGACGGCTCTCACCATCGCATCGTGCCGGGGGCGCCGCGCGAGGGAGCGTGGACGGACGCGACGCTCGTCGGCCCGGTGTGCGAGAGCGGTGACACGTTTGCGGCCGAGCTGCCGTTGCCGCCGATCGAGCGCTGCGCTCATGCGAACGCCGCCGCGGCGATTTTCCGCTCGCGTGCGACGTGGCGGCGGGCGCACACTTCCGTCCGTCGAGTCCCCCGTTCCTCGAAGGAGGCCGTGATGGAACCGGACCGGGACTCCCTGCCCGCGATCTCGCCCGACGCATCCGCGAATGGGCCGCTGTTCGTCCTCAACGTCATCGTGTGCGTGATGGCGGTCGGCGCCGCGCTCGTGACGCTCGCGATCGCGCCCTTCATCACCTCGCGCCGCTTCTGCGCCGCCGCCGAGCGCGGCGAACGCGCGGTGCTCGTGCGGCTCACCGACGAGGCCGCGCTGCGCGCCGACCTCGTGAAGCGCATCCGCGGACGCTTCGAGCTGGCGGCGGTCGAGGCCGCGTCGGCCGGCGAGCCGATCGAGCGCGTCGCGGACGAGCGCGTCGACGCGGCGGTGACCGCGTGCGCGAGCCCCGACGGGCTCGCGTGCTTCGGCCGCGGCCTGCGGCCCGCGGCGCTCGATCCGTCGGACGCCCCGGCAGCGGAGAGCTCGCGGCCGTGGCGTTCGGGCTACGACGGGCTGTCGCGCTTCCACGCGACGTGCGTCCGGCCGCGAGGAGGCGAGGGCGAGGTGACGCTCGTGTTCGAGCGCCGCGGACTCGTCGAGTGGAAGCTCGTCGGGGTCCGTCCGTGGGACGGCGCGATCGGCGTCGCGTTTCCCGATCCGGGGCTCGAAGCGGCGTCGCGCCCGGCGCCCACGCCCGGCCGCGAGGCGAGCGTCGCCGCGAAGGCGCCGAGCACCGTGCTCGTGACCCCGAAATCGGCCGACGCGGCCGCCGGGCCGCTGCCCCGGTTCGGCGAGTACGTGTACGTCGAGGTGCTGCCCGAGGTCACCCATCGAGTGGAGCCCGAGTACCCGCACCTCGCGAAACAGGCGGGTGTCTCCGGTCTCGTGATGGTGCAGGCGCTCGTCGATCGCGACGGACTCGTGAAGGACGTGCGCATCGTGAAGAGCATCCCGATGCTCGACGAGGCCGCGGCCCGCGCGGTGCGCGCGTGGACGTTCCGGCCCGCACGCGCGAAGGGCCGGCCCATCGCTGTCTGGGTCGCCGTCCCGGTGAACTTCCGGCTGCACTGAACGGCCACGCGGACCGCCGCGCGGGATCCGCGCCGCCCGTGTCGAGCGCCGGGCGCGGACCGCCGACCACCGGTGCGCCCGCGCGAGAGTCCGCTCTCGCGCCCAACCGCGATGCCGCCCTGCGGTTACCTTGACACCCTCTCGCGCGTCCGGTGAAACTGCGCGCCGTTCCTTCGGCATCATTCATCGATCATCGCCCTCTCGGTGTCTTCGCCGCCGATCGACCTCGTCGGCGACCCACTTTGTGAATCGCGGCGCGAGGTGCGTCCTCGCGCGCACCGGCCGGCACGCACGTCGGACCGCGCCCCGCGGGCCGAATCTGGAGGTGGCGTTTGCTGCAGATCGTATGCATCAAGCAGGTCCCCGACACCGAGACGCGCGTCAAGGTGTCCGGAGACGGTCGCACGCTGGATCCGGCGGGCGTGACGTGGGTGATGAGCCCGTACGACGAGTACGCGGTCGAGGGCGCGCTGCAGTTGAAGGAGAAGCTGGCCGCGGGCGAGGTCGTCGTGATCTCGCTGGGCGGCGCCGGCGTGCAGACGACGCTGCGCAACGCGCTCGCGATGGGCGCGGACCGCGCGATCCACCTGAAGACCGACACCGCTTCGCCCGACGGCCTCGCGGTGGCGAAGGCGCTGGCCGCGGCGATCCAGCCGCTCGCCCCTTCGCTCGTGTGGCTCGGCAAGGCCGCGGCCGACGACGATGCCGCGCAGGTCGGGCCGATGCTGGCGACGCTGCTCGGGCTGCCGTGCGCGACCGTGGTCGCCGCGTTCGAGCTCGACGGCCAGACCGCGAAGGTCGAGCGCGAGATCGAAGGCGGGCGCGAGAAGCTCGAGCTGCCGCTGCCCGCGGTGCTGACGTGCGACAAGGGCCTGAACTCGCCGCGCTACGCCTCGCTCAAGGGGATCATGGCGGCGAAGAAGAAGCCCATCGAGGAACAGGCGGTCGACCTGGGCGCGCCGAACCTCGAGATCGTGTCTCTGGAACTGCCGCCCGCGCGCGCCGCCGGCCGCATCGTCGGCGAAGGCGCCGGCGCCGTCCCCGAGCTCGTCCGCGCGCTGCGCGACGAAGCCAAGGTCATCTGAGGAGGCCGACGTGAGCATTCTCGTGGTTCTCGAGCAGCGCGACGGGCAGGTGCGCCCGGTGTCGCGCGAAGCGCTCGGCGAGGCGTCGCGTCTGGCGGCCTCGCTGGGTGGACCGGTCGTGGGTGTGTGCTGCGCGGCGTCGGATCCGGGGCTCGCTTCGCTGGGCGAGGCGGGCGCGGACAAGGTGATGCTCGCGACGCACGAAGCGTTCGCGCAGTACGACGCGGCCGGCATGGCCGCCGCGGTCGTCGCCGCGGTGCAGGTGGCGTCGCCGAGCGTGGTGCTCTTCAGCGCGTCGGCGATGGGCAAGGACCTCGCGCCGCGCGTCGCGGCGATGCTCGGTGTCGGGCTCGCGTCGGACTGCTCGGCGATGTCGGCCGACGGCGGCAAGCTGGTCGCGACGCGTCCCGTGTACGCGGGCAAGGCGCTCCAGAAGGTGGCGTTCCCGAGCTCGCCGGCGATCGCGTCGCTGCGGCCCAAGCTCTTCGCGCCGATCGCTCCCGCCGCGGGCAAGACCGCCGCGGTCGAGCCGCTGCCGTTCGAGTGGGACGCGACGGCGCCGCGCGCGAAGGTCACGGGCCTCGCGGGCGCCCGGTCGGGCAAGCCGGACGTGACCGAGGCCGAGATCGTGGTCTCGGGCGGCCGGGGCATGAAGGGCCCCGAGCACTTCGCGCTGCTCGAGCAACTCGCGGACGCGCTCGGCGCGAGCATCGGCGCTTCGCGCGCCGTCGTCGACGCGGGCTGGCGTCCGCACGGCGAGCAGGTCGGCCAGACCGGCAAGGTCGTCGCGCCCAAGCTCTACATCGCCGTCGGCATCAGCGGCGCGATTCAGCACCTCGCCGGCATGACGTCGTCGAAGTGCATCGTCGCGATCAACAAGGATCCCGACGCGCCCATCTTCAAGGTGGCGGACTACGGCGTCGTCGGCGACCTGTTCGAAGTGGTTCCCGCGCTCACGAGCGCGCTGCAATCGAAGTAGCGAGGAAGCTCCCGGCATCGTCTTGACGGTGCCGGGGTCGGAACCTAGGGTGCGGGGTCGGGCGCATGGAGCGCCCAACCCCCTTGAAGGAAGCGACGATCCGCATGCTCAACTACCTGCCGATCCTGCTCTTCGTCATCGTGGGCATCGGTTTCGCAGCGGTGACGATCGGGCTGTCCACGTTCATCGTCCCGCGCCGCGTGAACCCCGTGAAGACCGGGGCGTACGAGTGCGGCGTCGAACCCGTCGGCAACGCCCGCGGCCGTTTCTCGGTGAAGTTCTACCTCGTGGCCGTGCTCTTCATCCTCTTCGACATCGAAGCGGTGTTCCTCTACCCCTGGGCCGTGTCGTTCCACTGGTTGGGGTTGTACGGCCTCGTCGAGATGGTCCTCTTCATCGTCATTCTGCTGGCGGGTTACTTCTACCTGCTGCAGAAGAAGGCGCTGCAGTGGGACTGATCGTCACCGGCCTCCGTCGACCGTCTTCCATCCGCGGCCGAGAGGTGAACCATGCCTGATCCACGCGAACCACAGCCGTTCCGCACGCTCGCCACGCCGTCCGGCACGCCCGATTCCGGGCTCGTGAACCCGATGACGGAGCAGGAGAGCCTCGAAGAGGAAGTGAAGCGCGGCGTGCTCTTCACCACGGTCGAGTCGATGCTCGGCTGGGCGGTGAACCAGGCGCGCGCGAACAGCATCTGGCCGATGAGCTTCGGCCTCGCCTGCTGCGCCATCGAGATGATGGCGATCGCCGGCCCGCGCTTCGACATCTCGCGCTTCGGCGCCGAGGTGTACCGCGGCTCCCCGCGCCAGGCCGACCTGATGATCGTGGCCGGTCGCGTGTCCATCAAGATGGCGCCCGTCGTGCGCCAGCTCTGGGAGCAGATGCCCGACCCGAAGTGGGTGATCTCGATGGGCGCGTGCGCGTCGTGCGGCGGCGTCTTCAACAACTACGCGATCCTCCAGGGTGTCGACCGCGTCGTGCCCGTGGACGTGTACGTGCCCGGCTGCCCGCCGCGTCCGGAAGGCCTCATCTACGGAATCATGAAGCTGCAGGAGAAGATCCTCGCGTCGCGTCCCGAGATCGGTCCGATCCCGCGCACGCGCCCGAAGAAGAAGGGAGCCGCCTGATGGCGCTCACGCCCGAACGGGTCGAGGAACGGCTGCGCGAACGCTTCCCCGGGGTCGCGTTCGAGCGCCAGCGCGGCGAAGCCGTGCGCGACTACACGCTGTTCGTGCCGGCGGAGTCGCTCGTCGAGGTGTGCACGTTCCTGCGCGACGATCCGGAGCTCGACTTCGCGATGCTGCCGTGGATGGGCGGCGCGGACTACCTGCCGCGCGTGCCGCGCTTCGAGACCGTCTACAACCTGCTCTCGCTCATGAACGGGCTGCGCTTCACGCTCAAAGTGCGCCTGACCGAGGAGCAGCCGCGCGTGCCGACCGTGTGCGGCGTGTGGCCGACCGCGAACTGGCACGAGCGCGAGACGTACGACTTCTACGGTATCGAGTTCACCGGCCACCCGGACATGACGCGCATCCTGCTGCCCGAGGACTGGCAGGGCTGGCCGCTGCGCAAGGACGAGCCGCTCGGCTACGAGGAAGTGGCGTTCACGCACAACACGCCCGGCCGCACCGTCCCGGATCCGAGCCTCAAGAAGCTCGCCCCCAAGAAGGTCAAGTACCGTGCGCAATGAGACCCTGACGCTGAACATGGGGCCCCAGCACCCGTCGACGCACGGCGTGCTGCGCGTGGCCCTCGAGCTCGACGGCGAGACGATCGTCAAGGCGAAGCCGGTGATCGGCTACCTGCACACGGGCATGGAGAAGCAGGCGGAATACAAGACGTACACGCAGTCCATCCCGCAGACCGACCGGATGGACTACATCTCGCCGCTCTCGAACAACCTCGCGTTCTGCCTCGGCGTCGAGAAGCTGCTCGGCATCGAGCCGCCCGCGCGCGTGCAGGCGATCCGCGTGCTGCTCACCGAGCTGACGCGCATCAGCTCGCACTGCGTGTGGATGGGCACGCACGCGATCGACCTCGGCGCGCTGACGGTGTTCTGGTACACGTGGCGCGAGCGCGAGAAGATCCTCTCCATCTACGAGCAGGTCTCCGGCGCGCGCATGACCTCGTCGTACTTCCGCGTCGGCGGCCTCGCGATGGACATCCCCGACGGCCTGCTCGACCGCTGCGAGAAGTTCGTCGACGAGATGCCCGCGCACGTGGACGAGTACGAGAGCCTGCTCACCAAGAACCCGATCTGGCTCGCGCGCACGAAGGACGTCGCCGTCGTTTCGCCGAAGGACGCGATCGCGTGGGGCCTCACGGGCCCGTCGCTGCGCGGCTCGGGCGTGAACTGGGACATCCGCAAGAACGAGCCGTACTCGGGCTACGAGACGTACGACTTCGACGTGCCCGTCGGCACCGTCGGCGACGCGTTCGACCGCTACCAGGTCCGCGTGGCCGAGATCCGCGAGTCGACGAAGATCGCAAAGCAGGCGATCGCGCGCATCCGCGAGCTGGGCGAGAAGGGCCCGTACCGCGTGCGCGACTTCAAGTACGTGCTGCCGCCGAAGGAGGAGGTCAAGACCTCGATGGAGGCCCTGATCCACCACTTCAAGATCGTGGCGCACGGTTTCTTCCCGCCGGCCGGCGAGGCCTACGCGGCGGTCGAGGCGCCGAAGGGCGAGCTCGGCTTCTGGTTCGTCAGCGACGGCTCCGCGCGCCCGTGGCGCATGAAGGTCCGCTCGCCTTCCTTCATCAACCTGCAGGCCCTGCCGCTCATGATCGAGGGCCGGCTGATCGCCGACGTCATCGCGGCGATCGGCAGCGTCGACATCGTGCTCGGTGAGGTGGATCGATGAGTCACGCGCCCGTGATGCCGGCCGACGCGCCGGCCGTGCTGGAGTGGCCGGAGAACGTGAAGGCCGAGGTCGCCGAGGCCATTTCGCACTATCCGGTCAAGCGCTCCGCCGTGCTGCCGCTGCTGTGGATCGCGCAGCGCACGTGGGGCTGGCTGCCGCCGGCCGCGATGCGGCTCGTCGCGCGCACGCTCGAGCTGAACGAGCCCGAGGTGTTCGGCGTCGCCACGTTCTACACGATGTTCAACCTGCAGCCCGTGGGTCGTCACCACCTGCAGGTGTGCATGACGCTGTCGTGCTCGCTGATGGGCGCGGACCGGCTGTTCAAGCACCTCGAGAAGAAGCTCGGCATCGGCCACGGCCAGACGACGCCGGACGGCCGCTTCACGCTCCGACGCGTCGAGTGCCTCGCCGCGTGCGGGGGAGGACCCTGCATGCAGGTGAACCTCGACTACTACGAGAACCTCGACGAGAAGAACGTCGACGCGCTCCTGGAGAAGCTCAAGTGAGCCGCGGCCTGCTGCTGTTCAAGGACATCGACACGCCCGGCCTGACGGGCATCGAGACGTACCGCAAGCTCGGCGGCTACGAAGCGCTCGCGGCGACGCTCGGCCAGAAGACGCCGGACGAGTGCATCGAGATCGTGAAGGCCTCGGGTCTGCGCGGCCGCGGCGGCGCCGGGTTCTCGGCCGGGCTCAAGTGGAGCTTCGTGCCGAAGAACTCGCCAAAGCCGAAGTACATCGTCTGCAACGCCGACGAGTCCGAGCCCGGCACGTTCAAGGACCGCGAGCTGATGGTGCTCAATCCGCACCTCCTGATCGAGGGCATGATCCTCGCGGGCTACGCGATCGGCGCGAAGCAGGGCTACATCTACTTCCGCGGCGAGTTCGCGTACGTGCAGAAGATCGTCGACCAGGCGATCGCGCAGGCGCGCGCGGCGGGGGTGCTCGGCGACAACGTGCTCGGCAGCGGTGTCGCGTTCCAGTTGCACACGCACCTCGGCGCCGGCGCCTACATCTGCGGCGAGGAGACCGCGCTGCTCAGCTCGCTCGAGGGCTTCCGCGGCCAGCCGCGCCTCAAGCCGCCGTTCCCCGCGGTCGAGGGCCTCTACGCGTGCCCGACGGTCGTCAACAACGTCGAGACGCTGATGAACGTGCCGCACATCCTCAAGAACGGCGCCGCGTGGTACCGGCAGTGGGGCACCGAGAAGAGCGCGGGCACCAAGGTGCTCAGCGTCTCCGGTCCCGTGAAGCGTCCCGGCAACTACGAGATCCCGCTCGGCCTGCCGCTGCGCACGCTGATCGAGTCGCCCGAGTACTGCGGCGGCATGCGCCCAGGGATGCAGGTGAAGGGCGTGATCCCCGGCGGCTCGTCGGTGCCGATCCTGCCCGCGTCGCTGCTCGACACCGGCCTCGACTACGAGTCGATGAACGCGGCCGGCACGTTCCTCGGCTCCGGCGCCGTGATCGTGATCGACGAACAGACGTGCATGGTCGACGCGCTCTGGAACCTGATCCGCTTCTACGCGCACGAGTCGTGCGGCAAGTGCACGCCGTGCCGCGAGGGCACGTACTGGATGGCGACGATCCTCGAGCGCCTCGAGCGCGGCGAGGGCCGGCCCAACGACGTCGACCTGCTCGGCGACATCGCGGACAACATCCTCGGCAAGTCGTTCTGCGCGCTCGGCGACGCGGCGGCGATGCCGGTGCAGGGCATGCTCAAGCACTTCCGGGCCGAGTTCGAGTACCACGTCCAGCACAAGCGCTGTCTGGTGAACCGCCGCCGGCAGTCGGTCCAGGAGGTCATGGCGTGAGCGGCATGGTCCGAGTCACCATCGACGACCGCACGGTCGAGGTCCCGGCCGGAACGCTGATCACCGAAGCGGCCCGCATGGCCGAGGTGCACGTCCCGGTCTTCTGCTCGCACACGAAGCTCCAGCCGCTCGGCGCCTGCCGCATCTGCGTCGTCGAGGTCGGCACGCCGAAGATGGGGCCGGACCGCAAGCCGGTGATCGGCCCCGACGGCAATCCCGAGATCTCGTGGATGCCGAAGGTGCAGACGGGCTGCACCATGCCGGTGAGCGAAGGCATGGTCGTGCGCACCCAGTCCGCCGCGGCCACCAAGGCGCGCAAGGGCGTGATGGAGTTCCTGCTCGTGAACCATCCGCTCGACTGCCCGGTGTGCGACGAGGGCGGCGAGTGCCAGCTGCAGGACCTCGCGTTCGCGTTCGGGCAGGACTTCTCGCGCATGGAGAGCCCGAAGCGCACGTTCGAATCCGAGGACCTCGGGCCGATCGTGAAGAAGGAAGCGAACCGCTGCATCGTCTGCCTGCGCTGCGTGCGCTACTGCAGCGAGGTGATGGGCGAGGACGCGCTGACCGCGCACCAGCGCGGCGTGCACACCGAGATCTCGTCGTTCGATCGCCAGCCGCTCGAGTGCGAGCAGTGCGGCAACTGCGTCGAGGTCTGCCCCGTCGGCGCGCTGACCGCTCTGCCGTACCGGTTCAAGGCGCGTCCGTGGGACCTGCGCCAGCACGTCACCATCTGCCCGTACTGCTCGAACGGCTGCTCCGTGCGCCTCGGCGTGCGCGGCATGGAGATCCTGCGCGCGCGCGGCACCGAGTTCCGCGGTGTGAACCAGGAGTTCCTCTGCGTGCGCGGCCGCTTCGGCTACCAGTTCGTGAACTCGCCCGAGCGGCTCGGGTCGCCGCTCGTGCGCAGCGGCGGCGCGCTTCAGCCCGCGAGCTTCGACTCCGCGGTCGCGGCGGTGGCCGCGAAGTTCCGCGACGCGGTCGCGGCCGGCGGCCCCGACAGCATCGCGTTCCTGGGCGGCGACAAGCTGAACCTCGAGGAGCAGTACCTCTTCCAGAAGCTCGCGCGCGGTGTGTTCGGCTCGAACAACGTCGACGCGCGCACGCGCTTCAACGCGCGCGTCGGCGGCGCGGCGATGCTCAAGGCGACCGGCGGCGGCCGTCCCGCGCTGTCGTTCGACGACGTCTATGCGGCGCAGGAAGTGCTCGTGCTGTTCGACGACCTGCAGGGCGAGTCGCCGTTCGCACAGGCCACCGTGATCCGCGGCCGCACGCAGAAGGGTCTGCACGTCACGGTCGCGCACCCGATGCGCGTCAAGCTCGCGCGCGTGAAGTTCAAGGGCTCGCACCTCGCGGTGAAGCCGGGCGCCGAGCTGGCGCTCGTGCACGCGCTCACGAAGGCCGCGCTCGATCTGGGCGATCCCGCGAACGCGGCGGCCGAGGCGACGTGGGGCCTCGCGGACCTGAAGAAGTCGCTCGCGGCGTGGACGCCCGAGCGCATCGCGAAGGAAACGGGCGTCGACGCGGAAGCGATCGCGGCCGCGGCGAAGCGGCTGCGCGAGGCGGGCCGCAAGGCGCTGCTGTTCGGCCGCGCGGTGACCGAGCATCCGCAGGCGCCGGCGCTGCTGCAGGCGATCGAGAACCTCGCGTGGGCCACGGGCGCCCTGACGAGCGAGCGCTCGTTCGTGATGTACGCCGGTCCGCAGTCCGACTCGCAGGGCGCGATGGACATGGGCCTCTCGCCCGATCACCTGCCGGGCTACGTGCCGGTCGGCGACGCGGAGGGACGCGCCGCGTTCGAGAAGGCGTGGGGCCGCAACCTCGATCCGCAGTCCGGGCTGTCGGCGCCGGAAGTTCTCGACGCCGCGGCCGCGGGCAAGATCAAGGCGCTGTGGATCGCGGGCGACCACTGGCTGCAGAGCGCGCCGGATCGCGCGAAGGTCGAGGCCGCGCTGCAGAAGGTGGACTTCGTGGTCGTGAGCGAGCTGTTCCTCACGTCCACCGCGCAGCGCGCGGCCGTGGTGTTCCCGGTCGCCGCGTTCGCGGAGAAGGAAGGCTCGATGACCAACTGCGAGCGCCGCGTGCAGAAGACGACGCGCGCGATCTCGCCGAAGCGCGGCACGCGTCCCGACTGGGAGGTGTTCCAGGCGGTGGCACAGGCGGCGGGCGCCGAGTGGCGCTACCGCACCGCCGAGGACGTGTACCGCGAGATCGCACGGCTGGTGCCCGGCTACACCGGCACGAGCTGGGCGACGATGCTGCCGAACGGCTTCGCGTGGAACGCCACGCGCGTCGCGGCGTCGGTCGGCTACGCCGACGCGCCCGCGGCGGGCGGCGACGGGCTCGCGCTGCTCACGGGCGGCGTGCTGTTCGCGCAGGGCAGCCTGACGACGCGCTCGGCGACGCTGGCGAATCTCGCCGGCGCCGCGCACGCGTTCTTCGCGTGCGGCGAGGCATCGCGCCTCGGGCTCGCGTCGGGCGATCGCGTCGAGCTGACCGGTCCCGGCGGCAGCGTGACGCTGCCCGCGCGGGTCGACGATTCCGTGCCTCCGGGCGCCGTGTTCGTTCCGTACGCGCTCGCCGGGGCTGAGGTGAACCGGCTCGGCGCGCCGACGGGCGCGGGCCTGCGGGTGAAGGTGCGCAAGGTGGCCGCGACCGTGCAGGTCGGGGCTTAGGGGGGCGGGATGCAGGGTCTGCTCGCAAATCCGGTGTTCGCGACGGCGTTCTGGGCGATCGTGAAGGTGGCGATCATCCTCGGCACGCTGCTCGGCGTGGTGACCTACCTGATCTTCGCGGAACGGAAGATCTGCGGTCACATCCAGGCCCGCACGGGGCCGAACCGCGTCGGCCCGATGGGGCTGCTGCAGACGCCGCTCGACGTGGTGAAGCTCCTCTTCAAGGAGGAGTTCATCCCCGACTCGGCGAACCAGGTGATCTTCCACATCGCGCCCGTGCTCGCGGTGTTCCCCGCGATCGTGACGTTCTCGGTGATCCCGATGGGGCCGCCGCCGATGTTCGTGGTCACCGACGTCAACGTCGGCCTGCTCGTGTTCCTCGCCATGTCGAGCCTCGGCGTGTACGCGATCACGCTCGCCGGCTGGTCGTCGAACAACAAGTACGCGCTGATCGGCGGCCTGCGCTCGTCGGCGCAGATGATCTCGTACGAGCTGGCGATGGGCCTCTCGACGATCCCGGTGATCCTGCGCGCCGGCACGCTGTCGCTCTCGGGCATCGTCGAATCGCAGGCGGGCCTGTACAAGATCCCCGGGCTGCCGCTCGCGCTGCCGTCGTGGGGCATCTTCCACTGGTATCTGATCCTGCCGTTCGCCGTCTTCCTCGTGTGCTCGTTCGCCGAGACGAACCGCGCGCCGTTCGACCTGCCCGAGGCCGAGGGCGAGCTCGTCGCCGGCTTCCACACCGAGTACTCGAGCATGAAGTGGGCGATGTTCTTCCTCGGCGAGTACTTCAACATGATCGTCATCTGCTCGATCATGGTGACGATGTTCTTCGGCGGCTGGCACGGTCCCGGCCCCGCGGCGCTCGGCTTCGTGTGGTTCCTGCTGAAGCTCTCCGCGTTCCTGTTCTTCTTCATCTGGGTGCGGTGGACCTTCCCGCGCCTGCGCTACGACCAGCTGATGCACTTCGGCTGGAAGGTGCTGCTGCCCGCCTCGATCGTGAACGTGCTGATCGCGGGCGTGTGGCTGTACTGGAGGGCGAACGGCTGATGGTTCCCTATCTCTTCATGGGCTTCGGCGCGCTGCTGATCGCCACCGCGGTCATGGTCGTGGTGCACAAGAACCCGGTGACGAGCGCGCTCTTCCTCGTGCTCTCGTTCTGCTCGCTCGCCGGCATCTACCTGCTGCTGCAGGCCGAGTTCATCGGGCTCGTGCAGATCATCGTCTACGCCGGCGCGATCATGGTGCTGTTCCTGTTCGTGATCATGTACCTGAACCTCCAGCACGACGTGGAGCGCGGCGCGCACATCGCGCTGCGCCGCGGCATCGGCTGGATGGTCGGCGCGCTGCTGCTGCTGTTCTCGGGCCTGCTCCTGCAGCGCGGCTGGGCGCCCGGTCCGCAGGCGATGACGCCGCCGGATCCGACGGGCGGCAACTCCGCCATGATCGGCCGCGAGCTCTACAGCCGTTTCCTGTTCCCGTTCGAGGTCACGTCCATGCTGCTGCTGGTGGCCATGGTGGGCGCGATCGTGATGACCAAGGGCCGCCGCGGTGCGGAAGGGGAGGGGGCATGATCCCGATCGGGTGGTCGCTGGGCCTGAGCGCCGTGCTGTTCTGCATCGGCGTCGCCGGCGTCCTGGTGCGGCGCAACGCGCTCGTCATCTTCATGTCCATCGAGCTGATGCTCAACGCGGCGAACCTCGCCTTCGTGGCGTTCTCGCGCGAGCTGCACTCGCTGGACGGGCAGATCTTCGTGTTCTTCGTCATGACCGTGGCCGCCGCCGAAGTGGCGGTCGGCCTCGCCATCATCGTCAACGTCTTCCGCCTCCGTGAGACGGTCTTCGTCGACGAGATCAACCTGCTCAGGAACTAGGCCGCCGTGAACCTTCCGATGCTTTGGATCATTCCCGCGCTGCCGCTCGCCGCGGTGCTGCTCAACCTGCTGTTCGGCGACCGGCTGGGCAAGCAGGGCACGTTCTGGCTCGCGTGCGGATCGGTCGGCCTCGCGTTCGCCTTCGCGGTGCGTGCGGTGTTCACGCTCGCCGGGATGCCCGTCGAGGAACGCCACATCGTCGAGACCGCGTGGACGTGGATGCAGGTCGGCGACTTCCGCGCCGACGTCTCGTTCCTGCTCGACCCGCTCTCCGCGATCATGGTGCTGGTCGTCACCGGCGTGGGCTTCCTCATCCACGTCTACTCGACCGGGTACATGGCCGACGATCCGTCGGTCCGCCGCTTCTTCATGTACCTGAACCTGTTCATGTTCGCGATGCTCACGCTGATCCTCGCGGACAACTTCCTGCTCATGTTCGTGGGCTGGGAGGGCGTCGGCCTGTGCTCGTACCTGCTGATCGGCTTCTGGTACGAGAAGCAGTCGGCCACCGACGCCGGCAAGAAGGCGTTCATCGTCAACCGCATCGGCGACTTCGGCTTCATCCTCGGCCTGATGTTCCTGATCACGTGGACGGGCTCGGTCAACTACGACGTCGTCTTCGCCTCGGCGCCGCACCTGTTCGACGCGGGCGCGGGCTCGCTCGGGGCGCTGTTCAACGGCCACGCCTGGCCGGTGATCACGATCGCCACGCTGCTGCTCTTCCTCGGCGCCACCGGCAAGAGCGCGCAGATCCCGCTCTTCGTCTGGCTGCCGGACGCGATGGAGGGCCCGACGCCGGTCTCCGCGCTCATCCACGCCGCCACCATGGTCACCGCCGGCGTGTACATGGTCGCGCGCAGCCACGTGCTCTTCCTGATGTCGCCCGCCTCGCTCGAGGTCGTCGCGATCATCGGCGCGGCCACCGCGCTGATGGCGGCGACGATCGGCCTCGCGCAGAACGACATCAAGCGCGTGCTGGCCTACTCCACGGTGAGCCAGCTCGGCTACATGTTCTTCGCCTGCGGCGTGGGCGCGTTCGACGCCGGCATCTTCCACGTGATGACGCACGCCTTCTTCAAGGCGCTGCTCTTCCTCGGCGCCGGCTCGGTCATCTACGGCATGCACCACGAGCAGGACATGCGGAAGATGGGCGGCCTCGCGTCCAGGATGCCCATCACGCACGGCACGATGCTCATCGCGACGATCGCGATCGCCGGCATCCCGCCGTTCGCCGGCTTCTGGAGCAAGGACGAGATCCTCGCGAAGGCGTTCGAGACCGGCCACCTCGGCATCTGGATCGCCGGCGTGATCGGCGCCACGCTGACCGCGTTCTACATGTTCCGGCTCTACGTGCTCACGTTCCGCGGCACGCCGCGCTTCGAGGAGCACGACGCGCACGACCTGCATGCCGCCCACAAGGCCGCCGAGCACGCGTCGCACGCGCACGCCCACGCCGCGCACGACGATCACGGCCACGGTCACGATCACGGCCACGGCGGCCCGGTGAAGGAGTCGCCCTGGAACATGACGATGCCGCTCTCCGTGCTCGCGGTGCTGTCGGTGGTCGGCGGACTCGTCGGCATCGGCGCGCCGTTCGTCGAGGGCGAGTCACTCATCACGCGCTGGCTCGAACCGGTCATGTCGGGCGGCGGCGTCGAGCCGGTGCCCGTGCACGAGATCTCGGCCTCGCTCGAGTGGGGGCTGATGGGCGTCTCGGTGCTGGTCGCGATCATCGGCATCACGATGGCGTTCCGCGCCTACCTGCAGAGCCCCTCGATCGCGACGAACCTGCGCGCGCGGCTCTCGGGCGTGCACAGCGCGCTGCTCAACAAGTACTGGGTCGACGAGTTCTACGACGCGATCGCCGTCACCCCGATCTACCGCGCGTCGGTCGCGCTGTGGAAGTTCTGGGACGAGAAGATCGTGGACGGAACGGTCAACCTCGTGGGTTACGTCGCGGAGGGATTCTCCGCGGTCCTGAAGCTGTTCCAGACGGGCTACGTGGGCACGTACGCGCTGTGGCTGGCGCTGGGCGTGCTGGCACTGCTCCTTCACTTCCTGAGGTCGTAAGTGGCGCAACTTCCCTGGCTGTCCCTGCTCGTGTTCTTCCCGCTCGCGGCGGCGGTGCTCATCGCGCTGCTGCCCGAGTCGGCGAACCGCACCGCGCGCTTCTGGGCCACCGCGGCCGCACTCGCGGAGTTCGCGCTGTCGCTGCCGCTCTGGTGGCGCGTGGTCCCCGGACAGGCGGGCTTCCAGTTCGAGGAGAACCTCGCCTGGATCCCGGCGATCGGCGCCCGCTACCACCTCGGCGTCGACGGCATCAGCGGTCTGCTCGTGCTGCTGACCACGTTCACCACGTTCCTCGCCGTGCTCGGCGCGTGGACGGCGGTGGAGAAGAAGGCACGGCAGTTCTACGCGCTCGTGCTCGCGCTCGAGGCCGGCATGATCGGCACGTTCTTCTGCCTCGACGTGCTGCTCTTCTACGTGTTCTGGGAAGCGATGCTGATCCCCATGTACCTGCTGATCGGCGTGTGGGGCGGCCAGCGCCGCATCTACGCGGCCGTGAAGTTCTTCCTCTACACGATGGCCGGCAGCGTGCTGATGCTGGTCGCCATCCTGAGCATGTGGTTCATGCACAAGAGCGCGACGGGCGACGCCTCGTTCGACCTGCCGACGTTCTACACCATGGCCATCGCGCCGTCGCGGCAGCTGTGGATGTTCCTCGCGTTCGCGTTCGCCTTCGCGATCAAGGTGCCGATGTTCCCGCTGCACACGTGGCTGCCCGACGCGCACGTGGAGGCGCCGACCGCGGGCTCGGTCATCCTGGCGGCGGTGCTGCTCAAGATGGGCTCGTACGGCTTCCTGCGCTTCGCGCTGCCGCTGTTCCCGAACGCGCTGCAGGTCTGCGCGCCGTGGATCGCGGGCCTCTCGATCGTGGGCATCATCTACGGCGCGCTGGTCGCGATGGTGCAGCCCGACCTCAAGAAGCTCGTCGCCTACTCGTCCGTGAGCCACATGGGCGTCGCGATGCTCGGCCTGATGGCGCTCAACCTGCAGGGCTTCTCGGGCTCGATGATGACCATGCTCAACCACGGCGTCTCGACGGGCGCGCTCTTCCTTCTCGTCGGCGTCGTCTACGAGCGGCGGCACACGCGCCTGATCGCCGACTTCGGCGGGCTGTGGAAGGTGATCCCCGTCTACTCGGTGATCTTCCTCGTCGTGATGCTGTCGAGCATCGGCCTGCCCGGCACCAACGGCTTCGTCGGCGAGTTCCTCGTCCTGCTCGGCGCGTTCAAGCGCCAGGCGATGTGGGCCGTGTTCGCCGCGACCGGCGTGATCCTGTCCGCGTGCTACATGCTGTGGATGTTCCAGCGCGTCGTGTTCGGCGAGGTGACGCACGAGGAGAACCGCAAGCTGACCGACCTGTCGTTCCGCGAGCGCCTCGTGTTCGCCCCGCTGCTGATCTTCATCTTCTGGATGGGCGTCATGCCGCAGCCGTTCCTCGACCGCATGCAGCCCGCGCTCGACCGTGTGCTCATGCTCACTGAGGCGCGCGCCGCGCAGTCCGCCGCGCTCGAACCCGGCGCCGCGTCGCCGGTGGTCGCGCGCATCGTGCCCGGGTCGCTCGGGCAGGGAGGTGCGCGATGAACGTCGTGCCGCAGCCCACGTTCCTGCCGGTCGACTGGTGGGCGCTGGGACCCGTGATCGCGCTCACCGTCGGTGCGCTGCTGCTGCTGCTGCTCGAGTTCGTCCCGCCGCGCGAGAACGGCAACCGCGGCGGCATCGTGTCGCTGCTGACGCTCGGCGCGTCGCTGTGGGCTGTGCTCAAGGTGGCGAACGACAAACGCTCGCTGTTCGGCGGCATGTTCGTCCACGACCCGATGACCGTGTTCTTCACCGTGCTCTTCTGCGTGGTCGGCGTCCTGTCGGTGCTGAGCTCGTGGGACTACCTGAAGCGCACGAAGATCAACCAGGCCGAGTACTACGCGCTGATGCTCTCGAGCATCCTCGGCATGATCGTGATGGCGGCGTCGAACGACCTCGTGACGATCTTCATCGGACTGGAGCTGATGTCGCTCTCGCTCTACGTCATGGTGGGCTTCCGCCGCACGCGGCTCGAGTCGTCCGAGGCGGCGCTCAAGTACTTCCTGCTCGG
>WBZT01000634.1_pt2 | contig 18488 bp, 11 predicted proteins | sample 5204241 | NCBI WGS metagenome assembly WBZT01 (sample SAMN12344358, study PRJNA552823) | activated sludge metagenome | biome: Activated sludge suspended growth; feature: Nitrification reactor; material: Wastewater; isolation source: activated sludge from nitrification reactor of wastewater...
TCAGCAACGCACGGGCCGGGCAGGGCGTCGCGCGCAGGCCGCGCCCTTCTGCGTCACCGTAGCCCGCAACACCCATTACGATCAGGCCGTATTCCGGGATTTCAGCCGTTACCTGGCATCACAACCGGCAACTCCGTTCATCCACCTCGACAATCCAGAATTGTTCTGGCGCCACCAGCAGTCGGTGCTGTTGTCCCATTTTCTGCGTCAGCGCATCGCGAATGCAGACCTCAACGCACCAGCCCTGGAAAATCTGTTCGTCGCGGACTTCGACGAGGACGCGCTGCGCGCGTTCACCGAGCAGTTGTACAAGTGGCTGGAAAGTGAATACGGGCAGGCCGCTATCCGCGAAGCGGAATCGCTCGCAGAGCACTTGCCGGCTGTTTATCGGCACATCGGCCTCTCAGGCTCGTATCTCCGCAACCGCTTTCTGGCGGCCATGCAGGAATTCGCCGCCGAGGTTTCCTGCCGCTATTGCCGCTATACGGAAAAAATGTCTGAAGCCAAAGCGGCCGACGAACTCTCCAAGGCCGCTCGATGGCAGCGGATGCGCAAGGAGTTCATGGGCCAGTTTCTGGTAAACCAACTCTCAAGAAGGGGACTGATACCGACCTACAGCTTCCCAGTGCATTCGCTCAGTCTGGAAGTCATCCGCGATGGGCAACAGCAGTATCAGAAAAACCCCGAGGTAGCCCTGAGCCGGGATGCCAGCCAGGGCATCAGTGAGTATGCTCCGGGAGCGGAGATCATCGCCAATGGACGCATCTGGGAGAGTGCAGGACTGGCCCATTACCCGAGGGCGTTCATGCCTGATAGGTGGTATGTGGCCTGCGAGGAGTGCTTTCACGTGGACATCGGCGACGCCAGGGACGACTTGCCGCCGGCTTGTAGCAATTTCGGTTCGACCCAGGCACGCCGCAGGCGGATGTTTGTGGAACCGCACGGGTTCGTTACCAGTTATGCGGAACGTAAAGGACGAGATCCCGGTAGCAGTCGCCGGCGGGTCAAGGCTGCCGACGAAGCCCGGCTGATCGCGGCACCACGGGAAGACGCTTTCGTCGAAACCGACTTGCCATTCCTGCGTACTTCCTTGCTGAAGGCCAAGGGTGAGGAAGGGAGTTTGCACGGTACTCTCTTTATCTCCAACCGCGGCACCTATGGTGAGGGGTATTACCGTTGCTTGCGCTGCAATCATTCCGAACCGGTAAAGCCCCTGCCCCCACAGCGACTTAGGCGGGGTACGCCCGCAGCAGCAGAAGGCCGCCGCTTGGTTCACGACGACCCGCTGAGCGGGACACGTTGCCCGAACGACAGAATGTCCCGCATCGGGGTTGATTTCGCGCACCGCTTCGACACCGATGTACGTCTTTTCCGCTTCCTGGCACCCTTGCCTAAACCAAGATCCGAGTCTGACGACCCGCGTCGCCATCATGACCAACTGGCGCGCACGATCTCGGAAGCGCTGCGTCTGGCCGTAATTGAACTCATGCAATTGCAGCCTGGAGAAATTCGTGCCACTTACCGCCTCTATGGGGCTGTGGGAAGCACCTTGGAAATCGTGCTTTATGACGGCGTTCCAGGGGGTGCCGGATATTGCGCCCGGTTGGGCGAGGCGGGGTTTTCCGTTCGGGAACTGCTCGGACGGACACGCCAGCGCCTCGACTGCCTAGCCGGTTGTGATTCCGCCTGTCGGGTGTGCTTGTGTGACTACGGTAATCAACGCTACTGGGATAGTTTTGACCGCCAGCCGGCCCTGGCATGGCTCGATTCCCTGCTTGTTCCGGATGCGCAGCCTGCCGGCCCTGGCCACTACGTCCGTTGGCCTGCTCCGAGCCTTGCTGGTCTCACCGAAAGACTCGCAACTTTCCCGAGCCTGCACCTGATTGGACGAAGCCTCGTCGAGGCTACGGGTTATGCCGAAGAAAGCCTCAATCTACTCGTAGACTGGCTCCAGGCCGGAAAGACCATCCACATCTACCTGGTCAACGAACTTGAAAGCCACCCAACCGCGCACGCCATCCTGTCGGTGTATCGTCGCTTGCATCCCTATGCCCTGGAGGGCAGGTTGCGGGCTTACAGGATTCCCGCAAGCAAGAGCGGCGATTGGAGTGTGCTCCCCAGAGTTTTCGCAGAAACCACGATCGGCCTCCCCGTGGTCAGGCAGCACTTTCCCGTTCAGCCCCTGCTGGAATGCCTGATTTCGGCGCCGGCAGACACGGGCATCGTGGACGAAGATCTGTCCCGAGAACTTGCAAGCCTGGTTGGCCAAGCCGCTCCTTACGCAGCAGATGCCATGGCCGAAGGCGATCGCATGGCCATGTGGGAGTTGCAGGCAGGGGAAGACCGCGACTTGCCTACAATCTTCAGGTCCGTCGCGGGCGCCTGCGTGAAGAAACTCGTCATCCGTGATCCTTACTGCGGAGCGGCCAACCATCGTTTCAAGCTGAAGGTTTTTCTCGAGGCTCTAACCAAGATCCTCGGGACCGTCGATCACTTGACGATCCAGTGCCGCGAAACCAGGGACAAGGATGGGCACGTGGAGTTCTACCTTGATGTTGAGCGACACGTAGATGACTTGGTAAAGTCGATCGGCTTCGAGAACAGGGATGTGCAGGTCAGGCCAATCAAAGGGAGTGCCCGCACGTTTCATGATCGGGAGATTGACGTATTGACGGTTTCAAGGGATGGCTGTGAGGTACTCCACCGATACTTCCTGACGGGCGGTATCGACTACCTCATGGAAACGCGTGCGGCTACGAGGGTGTTCAGCATTGTTATCAACAGGTAGGGAGCCATCGGCCGTCGATCGGGTGAACCAGGCACTGGTCAGTGGAATCGGGGGTGTTACCGTGACCGCGACGTTCAAGCTATTTGCCTCCGGCCAACTGGCGATTTCGGCAGGCAACGCCTGGTATCTCTCCGACCGCGGCGAATTCTGTGGCAAGCAGAAGCCTCACACACGACAGTCGCCGCAGCGGCTCAAGGCTCTGCGCGAGCATGCGCTGATCGAAGGCGCCGTCTCGTCGAACCGGCTCGAGGGCGTTTCGCTTGAGGTCTCTTGCCTGCGTGACCTTCTCGTCTCGCCGCGTCCGCTGTTTCGCGACCGCGATGAGGAAGATGTGCGCGGTTATCGCGACGTCCTGGACTGGGTACACAAGAATGCGCTCGTCATCCCGGTTTCCGAAGAGAGCCTTCTTCGCCTGCACGCCATGGCGCTCGGTGAAATCAGGGAGGCGGGGACATACAAGGAACGAGACTGCGACATTAGGTGATTTCCCGCAATGCACCTACCGGACCTCGGCACGCGCGCCCTCCCTTCAAGGAGAAGGTCGCGCCAGCGACGTTTGCGATGGGACGGGACGGGGAACGGATGGGGAACGGATGGGGAAGGGATGGGGAAGGGATGGGGAAGGGATGGGGAAGGGATGGGGAAGAGATCGGGTTACGAAGCAGCGAAGAGATCGCTCCCTTTGCCCCCATCCCCCTCCCAACCTCCCCTTGAAGGGGAGGAGGTTCTTTGGCAACCAGGTCCATTCATCGGAATTCCAGGATTTTTTTCCGGAGATCACCTTGAACATTGGCCAACGAGGATTCGCCATGCGTATCAGCGCGATAGAAATCAAGCACTTCAAGGGCCTCTCCAAGGGGGTGTGGGTGGAACTGAAGCGAGCAGCGCGCTTTCGACGGGGTCGACCAGATCCTGGTGTGCAGCACGCGGGTGGTGCCGTGACGACGATTGTCGACCTGTTTGCCACCGGTCAGCCGGTGATCTCCCTGCCTACGGTCTGCCATTTCTCGGGCCTCAGCGAGTTTCGTGGGCAGCAGGAGCCTTACACTCGCCAGCCGACGCAGTCGCTGAATGTTCTGCACGCGCGTGCGGCGAGTGAAAGCGTTGTATCGTTCCGCAGCACGCGCTACGGCTATCCGCAGAGTGAGTTAAAGGGGAGTTTGTCGTGAGCGTCAAGAGCAAGATCCTGCAGCTCTACCATTTCCTGAAGGCAGCCAATGCGCTTCGTTTCCGGCCTGTCAGAGTTCTCGCAGAGCAGCCGAAAGTGGTCAGGCTGGCCGACATGCCGAATCATCCGGCGATACAGATCTTCCGCCCTGTGCACAGCGAAACCGATACCGAAGTCCCGGATACCCTGCTGCGCGTGAAACGCCCGCTACTCACGCGCAGCCCGACGCCTCCAGCGTCGATCGCCGCGTGGCTGTTGCCGAACTGGGATGACCCTGCGCAAGTGGCGGCTGTCGCAGAGAGCCAAAACCTTGTCGACGACGAAGGCCAGAGCGCCACGGTTCGCTTCGACGACGACGGCAGACGACGTACTGACTTCGCTGCCTGGTGTGCGCAGCGCGCGGCATGGGCCGAACCTGAACTGGCTGCACGCAAGGCGATGACTTTTTTTCAGGTCTTCTACGATATCCACTCGATGGTCGAGAAGGACGGCGAAGAACTGGAACTGCTGGCTGCCGATGGCCACTTGCTCTGGCAGGCAACTTCCCGCATCGACGGTGCGATCACCATCGACCACCCGATCCTGTTCAAGCGCGTCGAGCTTCGCTTCGATCCCGCGGTCCCCGAATTCACGATCCACGAGACCGATCGCGAGCCGGAGATTTATGGCAGCCTGTTCGTCGATCTGCAGGACGTCGCGCCGACTGCCATCGCCAGCAGGAAGAGCGAACTCGAAGCCGCGGACTGTCATCCCTTCGGCTGGCAAGACAGCGACGCCTTCCTGCAAGCCTTTATCCAGACGGTTTCGCCGCTCGATGGCGAATTCCTCGAGGCGCCGCCCGGCGACGGCGCAAGCACCACGCCACGTCTCTACCGCGACCCGGTGCTGGTGCTGCGAAAACGTATCGCCGGCATCGCCAATGCCGTCGACGCCATCATCGACGACATCGAAGGCCGGGAAGTCTTCCCGCCAGCTCTGGCACAGATCACCGGCACAATGGACGAATGGCACGCCGCCGGCCTCGGCAATGGCCCGAGCCGCGCCAACGGCCTTCGCGCAGGGTTCAGCGACGACGACATCCTGCTGGCGAAGGAAGCCAACGACGAGCAACTGCAGATCATTCGCCGCCTGGAACATAGTGGCGCGGTGATCGTCCAGGGGCCGCCCGGGACCGGCAAGACCCACACCATCGGCAATCTGATCGGGCATCTGCTGGCGCAGGGCAAATCGATCCTGGTCACCGCGCAGACCGCCAAAGCCCTGCGCGTAGTGCGCGACAAGGTGCCCGAGATGCTTAGACCGTTGGCCGTCTCCGTTCTCGGCAGCGATCAGGAGGCGCGCAGACACCTCGAGTCGGCGATCAGTTCGATCACCGAACGTCTGACCAACGATAGCGCCGGGAGTCTGCTCGACAAGGCACGGCGTGCCGAGGCTGAACGGCAGGAGTTGCTGAGCCAGACCAGGCAGGCGACCAGGCAACTGCGCGAGGCGCTCGAAAACGAGTATCGCGAGATCGTCGTCGGTGATCGGCAGTTCACGCCGTCAGAAGCTGCCCGATTCGTTGCCCAGCACCGCGCAGCGCACGGCTGGATTCCTCAGCCGGTCAGCCTGGGCGTCGACCTGAGCGTCTCGGCGCCCGATCTGGCCCGGCTGTATGTCCTGGGCACCGCCTGTAGCGCAGCGGAAGAACGGGATGCGCGACTTCCTCTGCCCGAACTCGCAACGCTTCCAACCGAGCGGCAGTTCGCGGTGATGGTGTCGGAGTATCAGCACCTGCTCACCCAGGATCTGACGCCCGGAATCGATCGCTGGCTGCCGTCGGAGGGCGCTAGCGCAGTCATCGAGGAGCTGGCCGACGAGCTGCTTGCCGAGTTCTCCGACGGCCTGCGCGGCCAGGCGTGGCGGCCGTACGCGATCACCGCGGGAATTCACGGTGGCGGCGAACGACAAGTCTGGGAGCGGCTGATCGCCCACATCGATGCAGCCGTGCAGGCCAGTTCGCGGTACGCCCTGGTGCTCGATCAACGTCCCCAGCTTTCGCCGGCACTACCGGTCGCGAAGCAACTCGAGATTGTCAGCCAGATCGGCGAACACCTCGACGCCGGCGGCCGGCTGGGGTTCCTGCAGCTCGCCACCCACTCTGAATGGCGGCTGTTGATCAAGACCGCACGGGTCACCGCCGGGCAACCCAGGCACCGTGATCACTTTGCGGCACTGGCGCGCCTGGCCGAACTCGAGGTCGCTCGTCTGAGCCTCGAGATGCCCTGGAATGCGACGATCGGCCAGCATCTCCAGCAGGCCTTCAACAGCCTTGGGCAGGCGCCGGAGCTTGCGTGTCGCGCCCTGGTTTCCGAGATCCGACGTTGCCTCGACTGGCATGGCGCGGTCTGGTTGCCCTTCACTTTCCGCTTCAAATCTCAAGGCCTGAAGCTGGATGAGCTTCAGGCGCGGATTCCGCGCGAGGCCAGCCCGATTTCCGAGTACCTCGCCATTGAGCGCCTGGTTTCGTCGATCTTGCCTGCGATGTTGGTCGCCGAGGCGGGCCGACGCAAACTGCGTGAGTGCGAGCTTGGCTTCAAGCACCTCGCGAACCTGGCGACCCAGGTCGATCCGACCGGGTCGAACCGGGGTTGCCTCGGCCGTATCATCGACGCGGTTCGCTTGCGCAGTCCGCAGGCTTACACTGCGGCACTGGACTACGCTCACCGCCTGCATGCGGTGAGCCCGCTGGTCGCGGAACGTGACGCGCTGGCTGGCCGGCTGCGGCTGGTCGCAGCCGGCTGGGCGGAGCTGATCACCCAGCGCGTGCCGCCACACGACGCGAGCGCGCTGCCGGGCGAGGTCGCCATGGCGTGGACGTGGCGACAGCTTCACGACACGCTGGCCGAGCGGGACCGTTTGGACGCCCATGAGTTACAGCGCCGGATCGACCGTCAGCGCGAACGACTTCGCCTGGTCACTCAAGAGCTTATCGATGCCCGGGCGTGGGGCAGGCAACTCGAGCGGCTACAGGGCAATCACTCGCTTCGGCAGGCGTTGGTGGGCTGGTTGGACACGACCAGACGACTCGTTTCGACCCGCCGCCTGGACCGACGTCAACTTCTGCTGTTGGAAGCGCGGAAGTCGATGAAGCAGTGTGCCGAGGCGGTGCCGGTCTGGATCATGCCGATTTCGATCATGGCCGAGAGCTTTGATCCCCGTTCGACGCGTTTCGACGTCGTGATCGTCGACGAAGCGAGCCAGGCGGATCTCAATGCGCTGATCCCGCTGTACCTTGGCCAGCAGGTGATCGTGGTCGGCGACCACGAGCAGGTAACACCGCTCGGCGTCGGCCAGGGGCAGGCGATGCTGGACAACCTGCGCAAGGCGATGCTGCAGGACATTCCCAACGCGCATCTGTTCGACCACCTGTGCTCGATCTACGACATTGGCCGGCAGTCGTTCGGCGATGCGATTCGTCTTGTCGAGCATTTCCGCTGTGTGCCGGAAATCATCGCCTTCAGCAACCAGCTCTCGTACGAAGGCACGATCCGTCCCTTGCGCGAGTCGAATTCGACCGACATCAAGCCGGCCTGCGTGGCCTGTCACGTCGACGGCAGCCGCGAAGGCGACACCAACCACGCCGAGGCGCGACGGATCATCAACACGATCAAGGCGATGCTGCGGCATCCCTCCTACGCCGGCAAGACGATGGGCGTGATCTCGCTGCTTGGCGAGGCACAGGCCTTGCTCATCCAGTCGCTGCTGCACAAGGAAATCAACGGCGTCGAGATCGCCAATCGCCGCATTCAGGCAGGAATTGCAGGGGAGTTCCAGGGTGACGAGCGGGACATCATTTTCCTGTCGATGGTCGACAGTCCGCCCGGTGAAGGGATGCTCCGGGTGACCGGTGCAGGCGCCTTCGAGCTGATCAAGAAGCGCTACAACGTTGCCACCAGCCGGGCGCGCGATCAGTTGTGGGTGGTGCACTCCTTCGACCCGGATCAGCACCTCAAGGCGGACGACATCCGGCTCAAGCTGTTTCAGCACCTCAGGGAACCGCTGGCCCACTTGCGTGCGAACGAGCCGGAGGTTGGCAGGACAGAGTCGCCGTTCGAGCGGGATGTGCTGAAGCGCCTGACCGCTGCGGGTTTCCGGGTCAGGTCGCAGTGGCCGGTGGGCTATTACCGCATCGACATGGTCGTCGAAGGCGCCGGAAGGCGGCTGGCCATCGAATGCGATGGCGATCGCTATCACCCCATCGAGAAGCTGGCCGAAGACCTGGCACGGCAGGCTGTCCTTGAACGGCTGGGCTGGCAGTTCGTGCGTATCCGCGGTAGCGCTTTCTACCGGAATTCCGAAACGGCGATGCGGCCCGTATTCGATCGACTCACTGAGTTGGCGATTCCTCGGGGGGTGGATGCCCACGTTCACGCCACGGAATCCCGGGGAATGACGCTGATTCACGAACTGAATGCCCTGATCCGGGATGAATTGCAAGGGGATGAGGGCCTGCCAAGTGGCACCCGGGTGGGTCTCTGCGATGCGAACTTGACCGCGCCACCTAGTATGACCCGAGTTGTGCGAGCCGGCTCGCCTTGCTAACGCACACGATCAGGATCTGAACGCCTGGATCACCGGCTGGCGTAACCGTCAATTCGACGAACTGCGTCCCCGTGTTTTTTCACGCCAGCCCTTGAAGCGCTCCCGTACCTCCTCCAGACTCTCGCCAGATCTTGCTTCCGCCATCTTCGCCGGACCGTCCCTGCGATGCTCTCCTTGTCGGGTTGGAATCTTGCCAGAGGGTGACCGTCGATGCTGGCTGCGCAGATGGGCGTTTGGCCGAACTGGCGCCGCGCACCGGGATCTGTCGAGTGACGTTCTTTGGTCGCTGGCGTAGCGCCGTCGCCTGCCGGCTACTTGACCACTACCACCGGCAGATCGGTCAGATGAACCACCCGCCGGGTCACCGATCCGAGCACCAGACCCGTCACCGTGCCAAGTCCACGAGCGCCGATCACGATCAGCGCGCAGCCGTGCTCTCTGGCGCAATTGACAATTGTCGGTGCTGCTTCGCCGATCAGGATATGTTGCGAGTAAGCGACGCCCGCCGCTTCCAGCCTGGCGCGAGCTTTGGCCAGGGCGGCGTCGCCGGACTCGCGGTGGTAGTCCTCGACGACCGTACTGTTGATAAAACGGGTGATGTCCGAGGGCAACGGGGGCTGGACGTTGACCAGCACTACCTCGAACGGCATGGCGTCGGTGACCGCTTCGTGCACGACATGGTCGACCGCACGCAAGGCCGGTAGCGAGCCGTCCACCGGAAGCAACCATAAAGGCTTCATCACTGGTTTCCTTTCTCTATTCCTTCGCTACTTGCAGGCGCCAGCTCGATGCTTGCGTGCGCTGCACGCTGGCGGTTTGCCCACCATTTGCCGATCACGACTACCATGACCGCGCCAAGTGCAGAGGCCAGGTAGGTGCTGTGCGGTACGACTTCACGCCAGTCGGCGGGAACGCCCGGGTCAGTGACCAGCATGCCGCCGCCAATCCAGCCCAGCAGGGCGCCGCCGGCGGTGATCACGACGGGGAAGCGATCCATCAGGGCGAGTACCAGCTTGCTGCCCCAGACGACGATCGGAATCGAAACGGCGATGCCAAAGACGACGAGAACAATCGATCCGTGCGCGGCTCCGGCGACCGCGATGACGTTGTCTACGCTCATCACCGCGTCGGCGACGATGATCGTCTTGATCGCTCCGAGCAGCGTGTTACTTCCCTGGACGTTGCCGTGCGCGTCCTCATGTTCGGGCAGGATCAGCTTGGTGCCGATCCAGAACAGCAGCAGTCCGCCGACGATCTTCAGGTAAGGAACGGCGAGCAACTGCAGGGCGAAATAGATGAGCACGACGCGCAGGCCGATGGCACCGAAAACGCCCCAGAAGATTCCCTTGTTGCGCTGTGCTTCGGGCAGTCTGCGGCACGCCAGGGCAATGACTACCGCATTGTCCCCGCCGAGCAGGATGTCGATGGCAATAATCTGCAGAACCGCGATCCAGAAAGTCGGCGAAGCGAAATCGGGCATGTGACGTGTCCATTGGTTCAGGTACGCGCCGCCCGCTCGTACCTGCTTCGGGAATCTGCCGGCCGGACCGGCGGGGCGAGGGAACGGAGACCGGACTCGGGATCAAGAGCTGGGGATTGTCTCACACCCGCTCAGAAAACCGAACGCTCGTGTGGCCGATGCCGCACCGGGAGCCCCGGCTGGCAAGCTCTGAGTATCGCCGTGTGGGGGAGCGATCCGCCTGCCAGTACAAGCAGGTCAGCCGGTCGGGCTGCCGGTCTGACGCAGCAAGGTTTCTTCGCCGCCCAATCGGCAGCGAGCCGAAGCGCCAGGTTACAGCAACTCCAGCGGCGGCGTCAGGCCTGACGCGTAGGCGGCCGAGTTGCCCTGAACAGCGGTCTGACCCAGTCTGGCGAGAACCTTGTTCGCTTCGCGCAGGCGGTCGAGGAGCTTGACCAGCAAGACCTTGTGAAAGCGCTCCCGCACTTCATCCGAACTCAAGTCCAGGGCAGAGCTGTTGATCTCGAGGAACAAGGTCGGTTCAAGCGTCACCACCGTCGCCTGACGGCGGTTGTCGGTCGGATGCAGGAAGGCCATTTCACCCACTACTTCACCCGAGCCGAGGCGGCAGATTACTCGCCCGTCGGCCGACACCTCGACAAAGCCGTCGACGACGACGCCGAACTTGCGATGGCTGTCGCCTTCGCGGATCAGCGTTACCTTTTCCGATAATTCCCGCCAGACGCTGATGCGCAACACCTCCCATAACTCGATATCTTCGAATTCGGCGAAGAAATCGACCTTGCGCAGCCTTTCGAAGTGCGTCTGGTCCTGCTGCGTCTGATCCTCTTCGAGCATCTGGTAGCGGACCGAAGAGAGATCCTTGGCAAACTCGGCGCCATTGCGATAACGGCTGTAGAGGTCCTTCTCGAGCGCCTTCCTGATGATGGGATCGATTCCCGGCGGCAGATTCGGGTTGAGCGCGCACGCTGAAGGCGAGTCCATGTTGACGATCTTGTACACCAGGGTGGCCGGGTTGTTGGCGCGAAAGGGCAGCCGCCCGGTGAGCAACTGAAAGAGCAGGACGCCGAGCGAATAGAGGTCGGTCTTGTGATTGAGCGGGTAGTTCTTGACCTGTTCGGGCGACATGTAGGCCGGGGAGCCGACGCCCATCACGAAAGTCGAGTCGGTGCCCATGTCCTTCTGCAGATTGAGGGCGAGGCCGAAATCGGTGATCTTCGGATTGTCGCTGGCATCGATCAGGATATTCGCCGGCTTGATGTCGCGATGGACGATGCCTTGCCGGAAGGCATGATCGAGGGCCAGGCAGCACTTGAAGATGATGCCGATGACCCGGTGCATCGGCAGCAGGCGATTGATCGCGCAAAACTTGTCGAGCGCCGCTCCTTCGACGTACTCCATCGCCAGATAGGCCTGTTCCGGCTCGACCACGGCGTCGTAGATCTTGACGATGTTCGGATGCTCGAGCCGCCGACCGATCGAGTCTTCGGTCTGGAAGAGCTTGCGCAGACGCCGCGACATGGCGGCATTGTCGTCGCCGAAGCGAATCAGCTTGATGGCGACGAGTCGATCCAGGTCCGGATCGCGTGCCAGGTAGACGACTGCGGTCGCACCCTTGCCCAGCGCGCGAATGATTTCATACTTGCCGATCTTCTGCAGCATTCCGATACCACACTCCATCTACGACCAGCGGGGAATCAAATGCTAGCAGCAGAAGCGCCAGGGCGACGAAGATTTGTGCGCGATTCACGTTGTCGTCCGACACAAAGCTACAAAACGCTTGAAATCGAGGAAATTGCCCCAAACTCTGCTGCGTTTTAAGGGAGATCGCCATCCATGCAAACCAACGACACCATACCTCAAGAGACCGCCGCTGTGGCACCAGAGCCCGCAATGATCGAGCCGGCCGGCGAAGGAACGCCGGCCCCCCCGGAAAGTACACCAAATCTCGAACAGGCGCTGCTGCAGGCGCAACTGAAGGCCGACGAGTATCACGACGCCTGGCTGCGCGCCAAAGCAGAAACCGAGAACGTTCGCCGACGTGCGCAGGAAGACATCACCAAGGCGGCGAAGTTCGCCATCGACCGTTTCGCTCGCGAACTGCTGGCGGTCAAGGATAGTCTTGAAGCGGCGCTGGGCGTCGAAACCGCCAGCGCCGAGAGCTTTCGCTCGGGCACTGAGTTGACCCTCAAGCAATTGGTCGCCGCGTTCGAAAAATCCGCACTCACCGAAGTCAATCCGCTGGGCGCCAAGTTCGACCCGCATCGGCATCAGGCGATCAGCGTCGTCGAATCCGAGCAGGAGCCGAACACCGTGGTCAGCGTCCTGCAGAAGGGCTATCTGCTGGCCGACCGCGTGCTGCGTCCGGCGTTGGTGATGGTGGCCAAGGAAAAGACTTGAAATCGGCACCCTGATCCCCAGTTATCAAACGTTACCCAACCTTCTGACTTCCAAAGAATGTTGATACAAATCAAAGAGCTATCGAAAGGAATTACGCAATGGGCAAGATCATCGGGATTGACCTGGGTACGACCAACTCGTGCGTTGCCGTGATGGAGAACGGCAAGCCGAAGGTCATCGAGAACTCCGAGGGCGCGCGGACCACACCGTCCATCGTCGCCTACGCCGAAGACGGCGAGATTCTGTGTGGTGCGCCGGCCAAGCGGCAGGCGGTGACCAATCCGAAGAACACGCTGTACGCTGTCAAGCGACTGATTGGTCGCCGCTTCGAAGAGAAGGAGGTGCAGAAGGACATTTCCCTGATGCCCTTCAAGATTCTCAAGGCCGATAATGGCGACGCCTGGGTCGAGGTGCGGGGCAAGAAGATCGCCCCGCCGCAGGTGTCTGCCGAAGTGCTGCGCAAGATGAAGCGCACCGCCGAGGATTACCTGGGCGAGGAAGTTACCGAGGCGGTAATCACCGTGCCCGCCTACTTCAACGACAGTCAGCGCCAGGCCACCAAGGATGCCGGCCGGATTGCCGGTCTCGAGGTCAAGCGCATCATCAACGAGCCGACAGCGGCGGCCCTGGCCTTCGGCATGGACAAGAAGCAGGGCGACAAGAAGATTGCCGTCTATGACCTCGGTGGCGGTACTTTCGACATCTCGATCATCGAGATTGCCGAGGTCGAAGGCGAGCACCAGTTCGAGGTGTTGTCGACCAACGGCGACACTTTCCTCGGCGGCGAAGATTTCGATCAGCGTCTGATCGACTACATCATCGACGAGTTCAAGAAAGAGGCCGGCGTCAATCTGAAGGCCGACGTGCTGGCGCTGCAGCGCCTCAAGGATGCTGCCGAAAAGGCCAAGATCGAGCTCTCTTCCGGCCAGCAGACGGAGATCAACCTGCCGTATATTACCGCTGACGCCTCCGGACCCAAGCACCTGACGCTGAAGATCACGCGCGCCAAGTTCGAGTCGCTGGTCGACGAGCTCATCGAGCGGACCATCGAGCCCTGCCGAATTGCCTTGAAGGATGCCGGCTGCCGGGTCGGCGAGATCAACGACGTGATCCTGGTCGGCGGACAGAGCCGGATGCCCAAGGTGCAGGAGAAGGTGAAAGAGTTCTTCGCCCGCGAACCGCGGCGCGATGTGAATCCGGACGAAGCGGTGGCGGTCGGTGCGGCGATCCAGGGCGGTGTCCTGCAGGGCGAGGTCAAGGATGTGCTGCTGCTCGACGTGACGCCGCTGTCGCTGGGGATCGAGACGCTGGGCGGGGTGATGACCAAGCTGATCAAGAAGAACACGACCATCCCGACCAAGGCGAACCAGGTCTTCTCGACCGCCGACGACAACCAGTCCGCGGTCACCATCCACGTGCTGCAAGGCGAGCGCGAAATGGCCACCGGCAACAAGAGTCTCGGACAGTTCAACCTCTCGGACATTCCGCCGGCACCGCGCGGCATGCCGCAGATCGAAGTGACCTTCGACATCGACGCCAACGGTATTCTGCATGTTTCGGCCAAGGACAAGGCCACCGGCAAGGAGAACCGGATCAAGATTCAGGCGTCTTCCGGCCTCAGTGAGGCGGAGGTGCAGCGCATGGTCCAGGACGCCGAGGTGCACGCGGAAGAAGACCGCAAGGCCCATGAACTGGCGGAAGCCCGCAATCAGTGCGACGGCATGATCCACACGGTAAAGAAGTCGCTGGCCGAGTATGGCAAGGAACTCTCCGACAGCGAGAAAGGCGTCATCGAAAGAGCGATGAAGGATGCCGAGGAGGCGATTCGCGGCAACGACCTCGAGGCGATCAGGGCGAAAAGCGAAGCGCTCGGGACGGCGGCACAGAAGCTGGGCGAGAAGATGTATGCCAAGCAGCAGGAGCATGCGGAGGGTTCCGGCCACGCCGGCGGCCCGGGCGGCGGTGGTGCCGGTGGCAGTGCCGGGGGATCTGGCGGTGAGGCGAAGAAGGACGACAGCGACGTCGTCGACGCCGAATTCACCGAAGTCAAAGACCGGAAGTAGGCATTCGCCTGAAGGGCGAGGCGTATAATCGCGCCTCGCTCCGCCCCTCAAAGTGCTCGAGAACCGATGGCTAAACGTGACCTGTACGACATTCTCGGCGTCAATCGCGACGCCTCCGAAGATGACCTGAAAAAAGCCTACCGCAAGCTGGCAATGAAGTTCCATCCGGACCGCAATCCGGACAATCCGAAGGCCGAGGAACACTTCAAGGAGGTCAAGGAGGCCTACGAGGTGCTCACCGACAGCGACAAGCGGGCGGCCTACGACCAATATGGTCATGCTGGCATCGACCCGCAGGCCGGCATGGGCGCGGCCGGAGCCGGCGGATTCTCGGACGCTTTCGGCGGCATTTTCGATGAGATCTTCGGTGGTCGCCGCGGCGGACGGTCGAATGTCTATCGCGGTGCCGATCTACGCTACAACCTTGAAATCACCCTCGAGCAGGCGGCCTTCGGCACCGAGACCAAGATTCGCATTCCGACGATGGAGGCCTGCGAGGTCTGCCATGGCAGCGGTGCCAAGGCCGGCACGCAACCGAAGACCTGCCCGACCTGCCAGGGCAGCGGGCAGGTTCGCCTGCAACAGGGTTTTTTCTCCATTCAGCAGACCTGCCCCAAGTGTCACGGTACCGGACGCTACATTGCCGATCCGTGCACGGCCTGTCATGGTGCCGGGCGGGTCAAGCAGCACAAGACACTGGCGGTCAAAATTCCGGCGGGAGTGGACGAGGGAGATCGGATTCGGCTCTCGGCCGAAGGTGAGCACGGCATCAATGGCGGCCCGTCCGGAGACCTGTACGTGCAGATTCACCTCAAGGCGCATCCGGTCTTTCAGCGTGAGCAGAACGATCTCCACTGCGAGATGCCGATCAGTTTCACCACCGCAGCGCTGGGGGGAGAGATCGATATTCCGACCCTTGACGGAGCTGCGAAAATCCGGGTGCCGCCCGAGACGCAGACCGGCAAGACCTTTCGTCTGCGCAGCAAGGGTATCAAGGGGGTGCGCAGCAATGCCCACGGCGACCTGCTCTGCCACGTCGTCGTCGAAACGCCGGTCCATCTCACGGAACGGCAGAAGGACTTGTTGCGCGAGCTCGAGGAATCCAGTCGGGAAAATTCGGCCCACCATAATCCGCGCGCCAAGTCGTGGATGGATCGCGTGCGCGACTTCTTCGCCGCCACCTGAGCCACGGCTTGCGGTGCCCGCTGGCGCGGCAGGCAGCTACCGTTCTGCCGCCGACCTCCTCAGGGCTTCCTCGCCCGAGGAAAAGGCCGCTACAGGTAAGCTTGGTCATCCTGCGCCCGTCAAGACCAGGGTAGCGCTCGCTCGCCGGAAAGCGGGGCAGACCGCGGCGCGTTACCCCCGGACCGCCAGGTCACCCTGCGGTGATCTTACCCGTGCGTCGCGGGCTCACGCGCGACGCCAGCTCGTTCCCTTGGCACCGTCCTCGAGTACGATTCCGGCCGTCAGCAGCGCGGAACGAATGCGGTCGGCTGTGGCAAAGTCCTTGCGCTGCTTGGCGGACAGACGCTCGGCAATCAGCGCTTCGATGTCCGCGGGCGACCTTTCTTCGTTGCCGGTCGGCGCTGCCTGCAGGAAGGCCTGGGGGTCACGCCCGAGCAGTCCGAGCAAGCCCGCCAGCCGACGCAACTGGCTGGCCAGACTCGCCGACTTGTGGCGATTGAGTTCGGCGGCCAGGTCGAACAGCACCGCGCACGCTTCGGGCGTGTTGAAGTCGTCATCCATCGCCTCTCTGAAGCGAAGCGCGTGTGCTTCGTTCCAGTCGATGGCGGCGGCCTCGGGCGGGACGGCCTTGAGTGCGGTGTACAGCCGGCTCAGAGCCTGCCGGGCATCGTCGAGGTGGGCGTCCGAATAGTTCAGCGGACTGCGGTAATGTGCGCGCAGGATGAAGAAGCGCAGCACTTCGGGGTCGTATTTCTTGAGGATCTCCCGGATCGTGAAGAAGTTGCCGAGCGACTTCGACATCTTCTCGTCGTCGACGCGAACGAAACCGTTGTGCATCCAGTAGTTGACGAAACGGCAGTCATGCGCGCCCTCGGACTGCGCGATTTCGTTTTCGTGGTGCGGAAACTGCAGATCCTGCCCGCCGCCGTGAATGTCGAAGTGCTTGCCGAGCAGCTCGGAACTCATCGCTGAACACTCTATGTGCCAGCCGGGCCGCCCGGCTCCCCAGGGCGAAGGCCAGGATGGCTCGCCCTCGCGGGCGTGCTTCCAGAGCACGAAGTCAAGCGGGTCTTCCTTGGCGGCGTCGACGTCGACGCGCTCGCCGGCGCGCAGGTCGTCAAGGGACTTGCCCGAGAGCTTGCCGTAGCCGGGAAACTTGCGCACCGAAAAATTCACGTCACCGGCCGCGGCCCGGTAAGCCAGACCCTTTTTTTCCAGTCGGCCGATCAGCTCGAGCATCTGCGGCACGTATTCGGTGGCACGCGGTTCATGATCCGGCGGCTCGACGCCAAGCGCCGCTGCGTCTTCATCCATGCAGCGGATGAAGCGCCCCGTCAGCTCACTGATGGGCTCCCGGTTCTCCGCTGCCCGTTTGATGATCTTGTCGTCAATATCGGTGATGTTCCGGACGTAGCACACCTGCAGGCCGCTGGCGTGCAGCCAGCGCTGAACGATGTCGAAAACGACCAGAACACGCGCGTGGCCGAGGTGACAGTAGTCATAGACCGTCATCCCGCAGACATACATGCGGACGTTGCCGGGGGTGATCGGTACGAAGTCCTGCTTCTCTCTGGCCAGTGAGTTGTAGATTTTCAGCATCTTCAGGTCGGCGCCAGGACGCCGGGGAAGGCGGAGGCGTGCAGAGTATTTTGGTTTGAACGCGACTCTTGTTAGAATCGACTGCTTTGGTGACTTTTCGTCGCTGCCTGACTGAGTATACCCGATAACGATGCGCTCGAGCTTTCCGCCGGCATGGCCCGCCGTGATCGTCGCCTGCGTCCTGGGCGGCAGCGGTTCCCTGGCCAGCGCAGACGATCTGGCGGAGGCCCAGCTTTTGTTGACACAGGGCCAGCCATCGGCAGCGCTGACCAAGGTCGAAGCCCATGTGGCGCGCCAGCCGGACGACGCCCAGGGGCGATTCACTCAAGGTCTGATCCTTACCGAGATGGGTCGTTCGGCCGAGGCGATGGCGGTGTTCAGCAAGCTGATCGAGGACTACCCGGAGTTGCCCGAACCGTACAACAACCTTGCTGTGCTTTATGAACAGCAGAAGCAGTACGACAAGGCGCGCACGGCGCTCGAAATGGCAATCAGGGTGCACCCCGGCTATGCCACCGCCTACGACAACCTCGGTGACCTGTACGCACGCCTGGCGCGTCGGGCCTATGCCCAGGCCGTGCAGCTTGATCCTTCGCTGCGGGCGACACAAGGCAAGTTGTCCAGCTTGCGGGAACTGGGCAGCAGCGCTTCCGGCAGCGTCGGCAAGCGCGGCGAAGCGTCCCGGATCAGCGAGAAGTCGGCGGCGGCGCCAAAGGTTGCTGACTTGGCCACTGCTGCCGGCAAACCCGCGCCAACGGCGACACGGGCTGCCAGCACCGGTGACGGGGAGGCGGTCAGCAAAGCGCTGCAGGGCTGGGCGAACGCCTGGTCACGCAAGGATGAACAAGCGTATTTTGCCTACTATGCGCCTGATTTCCGCGTGCCGCGAGGGACCAGCCGCAAGGAGTGGCAAGAGGGGCGCGCGCAACAGATGAGAAAGCCGGGCAAGCTGCTCGTCGAAGCCGAAGGAATCCGGGTGTCGTTCGCCGACGACAAGGCGACGGTCAGGTTCCGGCAGCATTACACTTCCCCCTACCTGAAGTCCTCGGTGGGCAAGACCATCGTCCTCGTCAAGTCGAGGGGGCGATGGCTGATTCAGCAGGAACGCGTTGGTTGACCATACAAGTCAAGGAGTGGTTTGATGTACAGAAAATTCGCCGTGATTGCCGGGACACTGTTTTCTTTGGCGGCTACGGCCGCGCCCAGTGTCGAAATGCAGAC
>WBZT01001292.1_pt1 | contig 18484 bp, 20 predicted proteins | sample 5204241 | NCBI WGS metagenome assembly WBZT01 (sample SAMN12344358, study PRJNA552823) | activated sludge metagenome | biome: Activated sludge suspended growth; feature: Nitrification reactor; material: Wastewater; isolation source: activated sludge from nitrification reactor of wastewater...
TACTTCGACGGACCAGAACCCGACCGCAACCACGACGGCGACGAAGTGCCAGTTTGGGTTGTGTATGTCGGCAACGAAGACGCCGACCCCACCGACACCGTTTACCGCGTCCACGACTTCAAAGCCGCCGAGCAGCTCGCCCAGCGCATGGCCAAAGACCGCCGCCTAGAACTCATCCACGAAGCCACACCCGCCTGATTTATGAAACCGAACAACAACATGAACCCTGACCAAAACATCAACCCCGCCGAAGCTCTCGCCGCCGTTTTCGGCGAGCCCAAGCAGATCGCCGACGGCATCACCGCTTTCGGCCCCGTCGTTTACAGCTACACCCGAACGCAAGCCGTCGCCGACGGCGTGCAGGTTGAAGTCACCAAAACCGCGCAGGAAGCCGGAATCCGCTTTCCAATGTTCCTGACGCGCGCCGTTTTCGACGCCTACGTTGCCGTGCCGCCGAACGTCACCGGCCAAGACGAGGCCGGCCGCTTGTGGGATGTCGTCTGGATGACCCGCTTTGCCATCCTCCGCGCCAAGCCGGGCGTTGACCGCATCCCCGTCGCGCTCTACGTGCGCAACGAACCAGACGCTCGCCCCGTGGGATGCGCCCCGCGCTATCCCACCGGGGCCAAGCTCATCAAGTTGATTGCCACCTGTGGCCCGCTCGACCTCGACGACCCCGCGCCGGCCATAACTTTGATGATGCCAGACGAGGATTGAAACCACTACAGGCCGCGCTCCATTCCGGGGCGCGGCCATCCGTCCTATTGGTCACAAAAATTTTCGCGACTGACGCCGTTCACGTCGTCAGCCGCGCCGCCATTCGGCAATTGGGGATTCCCGCCATCCCCAAACCCCGGCGCTGGTGTTGCGCACACCAGACCGCGCGAAAGGGCAAGCCCTCTCGACTCCATGCCTCAAAGCCCCCGCAACTTCCTGACCACAATCTCCCGCGTCTTGGTCGCCACCAGATAGCGCAACGCATCCGCCGCGTCATCGCCTCCGACTCCATCCTCGTCGGCATCCACCTTGAGCAAATCCTCGGGCCGGTTCGGATCGTGTTGCAGTGCCGGCAACGTCTCGATCAGCCGTGCGCAGCGTTTGTGAATGAAAAGTTTTGGGCGCACGCCGTCTTCCGATGCGTCCGGTTCGCCGAAACCCTGCAACACTTCCGCCCAGCCGTTCACGCGATCCATGTTCGCCGGGCGCATCGTGATGCCGTGCTGCTCGTACTGCCCGGCTATCGTCGTTCCGTCGCTTTGGCGGGAGAACACGTCGGCGCCGGCGGAGAACCGTTGCAGGTCCGTCAACCTCAGTTCCCGCGTTTGGACTTCCTCCTGGGAGCGCATGGACAAACGCGGCTGCCCGCGCATCGCCACCACGCCATTCATCTTGTGCCGTCCGATCATCGCTTTGATCGCCTCCGCGTGCCGTTGCGGCAGCCACAACCGCGCCGCGTGTTCGTCCACGATGAACGTGTTGCCGTCGCCGTCCTTGCACCCGAGCAGGCAGACGGTGTAATGCGCGAAGCCATAGTCCAGCGCCGCGAACCATTCCCGCGCCCGCGTGTCGTCGAAGTCATCAATCACATGAACCTCGCGGCGAAACGTCGAGAAGAACTGGCCGGCGGCAATGTCCCAATCGCCCTCCAGCCACGCCCGCTTCTGCCAGCCGCTCAAATTCTCCAGCACCTTGCGATACTCGGGATTGTTGAAAGAGTTATCATCCACTCGCGCCGGAATGAACCGCGTTTCATCCTGCTGCTTGCGCTGAAACGGCACGATGAACTTGAGCCGGTACCACGCGTGCCCCACGCCGCCCGGGTTCGTCGTCGAGTAAATGCGCGGTCGCCAGTTCGGTTTGCTCGTGCGGCAGCAGGTCGTGATGTCCTGGTATTTGCGCGCCGTGAGCGTCGTCGCCTCCTCAATCCCGATCACGTCGTATTCCAGGCCAAGATAGGCATCAATGTCCTTCTCGTTTTGGAAATGCCCGGCAATGATGCGTGAGCCATTCTTGAACGACAGGATCCCGCGAAACGCGGAGAACTCATGCGGCAGCTTGTTGAACAACTTGCGCCGCAGGTCCTCGAAATGTTCCAAGTTCGCCTTGCCGACCTTGCGCAGCAGCAGGCATTTCAACCCCGGCACGCGCTGGCAATCATCCGCGCCCATCTGCGCGAGCAACCAGTGTGACTTCCCGCCGCCTCGCGCGCCGCCGTAGCCGATGGCCGTTGGCCCGTCCGGTTGGTCGCACAACCGCGCGGCGGCGCAAGCGACGAGCTGCCGGAATTGCAGAATCGCGTCCGCCTGCTGAAAGCGGTCCATCTGGTCTTTCGGACAGCCCGCGCGCCGTCCCATCAAAAAGTATCGTTCCCAAGGTGTCATTGCCTTTCCTCCGTAGCGACGTCTCGGCAGAGCGCTGGATTTTGTGGTTGGGCCTTCCGCACTTCCTCCACATTCACAATGGCCGGTGGCGCATGGTCGCCGTCCGCAAGGACCTCGCCGGGCAACGGCTTGCCATAGATTTTTTCGAGCGCGACGCTGACCTCGACCCGCACCGCCGGCAGCTCGTCGCCCTTGCGCCGCTCGCCGTCGGTCCCGAGTCCCGTCGCCAGCCGCCCGAGCCTGCTGGCGACTTCGAGAATCCGCGCGATGTCGGCCAGGTTGGCGTACACCTTTTCGCGCTCCATGAACGCATCCAGTGCGCGCTTGGCCACAGCGATGGCGCGCTCGTGATATTCCCATTCCGTTTCCCGCAGCTTCTGCTCACGGGTTTCCCACTCCGCCGCCTTGCTCCGCGCCACCGCCTCGATCGCTTCCCGCTCGACCCTCGCCAGGTGTGTGCCGTACGCCGCGACCCGCGCTGGCCAGTCGAACTTCGACGACCATCGTCCCACGATTGTCAGACTCTTGTTTAGCTTCTGTGCCAGGCCGCGCAGATTGCGCTCCGGTCCCATGCTCAGATACAAGCTGAACGCGGCAAACGCCTTGTTGCCCTCCCGGGGCTGTTGTTCAAACGGTAGCGGCATGGTTCGTTCTTCCTTTCACTTCGGCTCGGATTTCGGCGATGGTCAGCCGCTCGCCATCCAGCTTCCACCAGTGGTAGCGATCAGGGGAATCAAACGGAATGGACAGCGTCCCATCGGCGGTCAGGAACGGCAGCCGCTCACCAGCGGCTATCGGCGGTAACTCCACTTCGGCACATGGGACGCTTGGGACGGCACATTCCAAGTCCTTACACATATACACGGACGTATGTATATTAGGTGAACCTTCCCTCGCGTACGCGCGAGACTTGAAAATAGCCGTCCCAAACGTCCCAAAATCAGAAATCGGGGAAGTTGGGACGGCTGGGACGCCATTTTCTGACTCGGATTTTGCTGTCCCAAGCGTCCCAAGGCTGAAAGCGGTCAAGGCCGCCTTCACCGACCGGGTCGCGGTCATGGCTGGAGGGGTGTTGAACCGCAATGTGAATGTCCCAGGTTTTCGGACACCGACCAGGGCAAAGATGCGTTTGCGGTGCTCGCCATCCTTGGGATGAACGCAGCAGCCGAACCGGCCATCGGGATAAATCCGTAGATGTTCGCCGGAGCGGTCGTGACCGCCTTCCGCACAGGCCGGACAACGGGCCTGGATGACACCACCGGCCTGTTCACGAACGTTTTCGAGTTTGGAAACGGCGAGACTCATTCGCTGCCTCCAAGGGACAAGTCCGTCGCTTCCAGCAACCGCACTTTGCGCCAGCCACGATTCGATTTTTTCCCGTCGCGCTCGATGGAATGCGCCTTGGTCACGTGGAACACATCCAGCATGATGTCCGGCAAGGTCCGCTCGACCACCGAAGTGGGCAGCACGTTCCAGCCGTTGTCCGCGCAAAACTCTGCGTATGCCTGGCTGATCTCGCCGGTAGTGACGTCGCCGTATTCGTTGCGTTCGAGCCGCGCTTTCACAAACAGCCGCAGGCTGTCGCTCTCGGCCAGCAACGAATCAATGCGACCGCGTTGCGCGTCTGTTAGCGCGAAATCACCACGCTCGGCGAACTCCGTCTGCAACTTCACAAATCCGGCCAGTGCCCAGCGTAAGATGCCGCTGCCTTCGTCGCGCAACAGCGGGACATGAAAGTCCAGGATACGTCTGGCGGGCGGCGCGTTATCGTACCGCACGATCAGCAACCGCCGCCGCCACGCCCCGGCATCATCTTCGAGCCGGATGCGCAGGCGTGAGTTGCACGTCATCACTATGTTGAACGTGCCGAACATCGGGAAATCCCCGTTCAATCCCTTTCCCTCGCCGGAAATCGGATCGCCGCCCACGAGCACCTTCAACATGCTCGCGCCTTTCTGCATCAGGAAGTCGCCGGCCACGTCCGCGCCGATGAGCAGCGTCTTGTTGCGATAGCGATACGTCTCGAATCGTTCTTGCAGACATTCCGTGCGCAGTTGATAGGTGTTCTCGACCCCGACGAGCGCCTGGATGATGCGAACGAGCGTGCCTTTGCCGCCGTTGGGCGTGCCGTCGAGAATTAGGAAGCGCTGCGGCAGGTTGTAACCGAACAAAGCCAGCCCCGCCCAGCGTTGCAGCAAGTCGGCATCATCGGTGCTGACTGCCGGGTAAATCAGTTCGTTGAGGAAGCGCGGGCACTCCGCTTCACCGTCAAACGCAAACGGCGATTTGTTCCGCGAGTAATCCTCGGGCGCGCAACCGCCAAACGTCACATCGCCATCGTCACGCAGGCGGATGACGCCGTTGGCGACGTGGATGAACCGCTCCTTGAACCGAAACGCGCCGCGTTTCTCGGCGATGCCCATCAGGGCGCTGACCACCGCCTTGAGTTTGGTTTGCGTGATCTGGATTTCGAGAGTGAACTGTTGTGCCTCACGGCTCGCGTCCAGAATCCGCTGTGAAATCGTCTCGCGAATACTCTCCGCCGTAACCGACTGCCACAGTCCGCTCTCCGATTCATAGCGGTAAAAAGTCTTTTCATCGGGATCATACAGCACGCGATTCTCGCGCGCATAGAGCGCGGCCCAATACCGTTCATTGATGCCGGTGACCTTGCCTTCCTTGTTCGTGTAGAACGGCTGGCCGTATTCCTTCAACAACATCGCCGCCGCATCGCGCTCTGCGGTACCGACCCAGGGCAACTCCCAACCCTCCGGCCATTGAATGTCGGCAAACTTCACCGTCACCGGCGGTGTGTCCACGAGCAGCGTGTAATCCATCCCTTGTGGATGCCGACCGTAGATCGTCGAAAGCCTGCCATTCGCGCGCCACTCGAATCGTTCCGTCGTGCAGCTCGCGGGAAATTCGCCCTCGATGCGCAGCCAGACCATGCCGCCGCGACTGCCACGCGAACGCGTCGTGTTTTCCAGTGCCGCGTTGAAGGCGAGAAACGCCGCCAGGTCTTCGTCCGCGTCGAAATCGAGCGCGCACAACCCACCGGACATCTGCCCGAGGTAAACGGCGATGTTGAACTCGCCCGACGCGACGGCAAACCGATACGCCGGTGTCTGCGTCGCCTCGAATGGCCGCTGCGCGTAAGTCACCGCCGGCATCTTTGTCCCGCGAATGCACGGAACGAGGAACGCATCAGAGCCGAGCAGGCTGATGACATGGTCCAGCGGTGTGGTTTCCTGGCGATTATCCATTCACAATCGGTCCCTGCTTCTCCGCCTCACTCCGCGCCCGTTGTTCGAGTTTCCGGCAGCGCCGGCACGTCACATCGCCCATGTCCAGTTGCCACGGACCGCGTTTGCCGTGACGCCCGCCGCCGCAACGCGGCGCACCCTCGCGCATGGCGTGAACCTTTCCGCCGTGTGGTAGCATCGCGTTCATCGCGTCACTGAATGAACCCGGCCGCGCGCACGCACTGGATGCAAATCTCGCTTTCGGATTCGCGCCGATCCTCCTCGCGCCGCAGTTTCAGGCAACACTCGCATCGGAACACATGCGCCCAGGTGCTGTCGTAGCCCACCGGCACGCGTGGCGACCACTGATGTTCCCGTTCCCGCGCCCAGGCCGTCGCGAGCTCGTCCCCCGTCGCGTCAAAGCGAGTTGCCTGAATCGCCGTTGTTCCGCGTCGCCTTCGCGACGGCGTCTTAAAATCCGAGTTCATCCGTGTCATCCGTGGTTGATGGATTGGTAAAACTCGATGGCCTCGGGCGACACATGCACGCCCTTGAACCATTCCTTGAAATTCAAACCGGCCAGCGTCCGCACCCGCGACACTGCCACGTAAGCCTGTCCCGGCTCCCGCGCGGCGCGGATGTCGAGGTAAGCGCAGTCCAACGTCAGCCCTTGGGCTTTGTGAATCGTCATCGCCCACGCCAGCCGCAGGGGAAATTGACTGAAGCTCGCCGAATCCTCATCCTGCGAATCATACCGCCAGGTAAACCGCTCCACTGGAATTACGTTCCCACCGTTCACTCGCACGAATACCGTATTCGTCCTATCTGTCCCATTTGTCCCCTCGGTCGCTTCCACCGTCCCCAACTGGCCATTCACAAACAGGGGATTAGTGGCACCGGGCACTGCCCGGTTCACCGTGAACATCACCAGCGCGCCCGGCTTCAAATGCAGCGTCGCCGGGGTAAGCAGATTGCGTGTGAGAAACTCCCGTTGCAGTTCCGGCCCGCTTTGCTCCGCGTGCAACACGGCAGCGGCGCCCGGCTGTTCCGAGAGTTGGAAGTTGTTCCATTTGTCCACTTGCACGTTGTGCGTGAACAGGCGCGGCATCGTGGACGGCGGATTGCTTCGCACCCGCGATTGCAGAAGGCGGGCGCTGTCACCCCACACGCGACCGACGCGAAAATCCGTCAGCGCTTTGACGAAGCTCGCTTCGTCTTGTCGTCGCACGCGTTCGAGGACGAAGGTGCAAAAACCCGCCGCCGCCCATGCAGGCGATTGAAACGCCCAATCATAACTCGCCGACTCGCTCGTCCGCACCGGCGGCAGTTGCAGGAAGTCGCCGGTGACGATGACCTGGCAGCCACCGAACGGCTCATCACGATCGCGCAGCCGGCGAAATAGAAATTCGACGAACTCAAACTGTCGCCCCGGCAACATGCTGATTTCGTCAATCACCAAGACCTCGCACCGCCGCACACGATCGAACCCCGCGAGTATCGAGCGGCGCGGATCGCGTTCGAGTTGCGCGAAGTAAGCTCCGTTCGTCTGTCCCGCTGCCGGCCCGATCAGCATTCCCGTGAAGCGATGAATCGTCATTCCGCCCACGTTGAGCGCGGCCACGCCGGTCGGCGCGGTGACGCTCACCCGCCGCGGGCACTCAGCGATGAAGGCGCGCAGTTGCGTGCTCTTGCCCGTGCCGCCCGCGCCGGTGAGAAAACAATTCTTCCCCCCGAGCGCGGCGGCGCGGAAACGATTCTCCGGCGTGACGGCGGCCTCCGCCATCGCTTCGTAATCTGGCCACAGCCCAGACGATCCGCTCGCGCGCTTCTCCCTCTCCGCCGCAACGCGGGGGAGAGGGCCGGGGTGAGGTGGCTTCGTTCCGTTTGCGCAGCCCATATTCTCCTTTGCGTTCTCTGCGTTCCTTCGTGGCTAAATCCGCACGCCGAGGGCCTCCGCAACTTTTGCGGTGAGTTCCAGGTCGTTGCGCAGATACGCTTCCGCCTGCGGGCGGTCGCTTCGCCACAGTTCTGCGAAGGCTTTGCCGTCGCCGTTTTTCGCACCAACGCCAAGATGCTTGGCGACACAGTCCAATGAGCCGCGCGCCTGCCGGTCGCCCAGTTGCCACACCTCGCGCAGGTCAATGAGTTGATCATCCCAGTAACGACCGCGCCGCAGTCCCCACGGGACGGGCATGCGCTGCTTCCACGAACGCCGGATCAGGAACGGCAGATCGAAACCGAAGATGTTGAAGCCAATCAGCGGAGTCGTCCGGCCCATCTCGCCGCGCGTCAGGTCCCAGAATTCGTGCAGCGTTTGCGCTTCGTCCTCGTAACCGAGGATCAAGCACCGGTCCGGCTTCTTGAAATCCGGCCCGAACTCGCCCCGCGACTCAAAGAACAAAACACCTATGGCGACCACTCGCCCCGTCAGCGGATCCAGCGCCGCCTTCTCAAAAAAGTCGCGGCGCTGATTCGTTTCCGCTTCCGCAATCTTTTCTGCGATCTTTGCCGGGTCCTTGAGGTTACCCGTCTTCACTTCCGCCGGATCAAACACCGGCATCAATGCCGTCAGTTCTGGCTCTGGCAACGGCCCCGTTTCCACATCAAAAACAATCGTGTGCATAATTCCTTTCTGTAGCAGCCAACGTCAGTCGGCTCACTCTTACCCCTCCCTCTCCGCCGCATCGCGGGGGAGAGGGTAGGGGTGAGGTGGTGCTTCATTTCAGCTTTCAGTAGTTCACGTTGTCATCTTCGGCTGGCTTCTGCGCTGCCTGCCACGCTTCCAGCGCAGCGATCAATCGCTTATCATCCGCCGTCGGCTTGGCATTCGCCTTCGCCATCGGCAGCCAGTTCTGAATCAGCGCGCCGACTTGCTCCGGCGCGAGGTCGCGAACTTCCAGCCCCTTGCACTTGCCCACATGAATCTTCGTCGCGCCAAGGTCGCCACCGGTGTCGCCCGCTTGCTCCGCGCGGCGATAGCCGCCTTGGCCCGCAGGCGCTGCCTGCCGGTCTTTCGCTCGCAAGAATTTCCCAGACGCCTTTAGTGGTTGCGCCGACTTGTCCGGCTGGATCAACGCGATGTTCGCGTAAATCTCCCCATCGCTGTGTTCATGAATCACCGTGATGTGCGCCGTGCGGCCCAGCAGGCTCTCGGTATCGAACTCCTTGACCTCATCCGCCGACAACTCGCGCCCCATCCACTTGCGCAGAAATGGCCGCAGCGCCGAGTTTTCGTGATACGACGGCGTGAACGGTGCCGACCACACGCACCAGGGCGTGCCGTCCTCTTTCGCCTCGCCGATTTCAAACACAAACCGGAATTTCTCCTTCGGTCCGAACTGGGTTTGCACCGTCTTGAGCGGGGTCACGTCCACGCAGACCGCCGGGCCGGTGTATTCCGGACACGGTTGAAAGTTCCCGCCATTGGTTTTGATACGCATAGTTCTATTGCTCCGTTTGCTTTGGTTGTTTTGTCGCTGGCCAAGGACACACGTCCTCAGCCAAAAATGTCTTTGAGTGCGGCATCGCCCTCCGCGAGCGGCACATTGGTCCTATTCGTCCCATCGGTCCCTTGTGCGGGTGGGAGTTCTCCCTTGAGCAGGCGAAAGAACGTTTGGGCGTCCATCGTGACGAGCCACGAGCGGAAGTTTCGCTTATGGGCCACCACCGGCACTCGGCTCCCGCAATCGCGTCGGGCTTGATCCATCGCCTCCTCGAGGTTCAGCCGCTCGACAGCCTTGATTTCCCAATGCAGGAAATCCAACTCCGGGCACACCACATCGGGCGATTCCGGGCTGCCGCTGAACTGCTGCCCGCGCCGGGCTTTGAGGTACCCTTCCGCTCGCAGCAGATCGCGGAACTGCCGCTCCGCTCGGGCCCCTTTTTGGCGACTGTTAATTGGCATGGTGAAATTCTCCGAAGTGCTGGCGGGCGGCGGCCTGGTAAGCTTCAGCGGCCGGACGGGCTTCCTGGAAAAGGCCCAGGTGCAGAACTCTCCCACCGACGTTGATGCGGGCTTGGAACTTCCGGCACTGCCGATTCCAAATCACTCCTTTGAAACCCGCCTGGTTGTTCCTTTGTATGCCGCGGTTGCGGGCGTTCTCCCGCGCCGTGCAGAGGCGCAGGTTTTCCGGGCGATTGTCGAACGTGTCTCCGCTGACGTGATCCACCCAATCGCCTTTGCGCGCTTTAGCCACCAGGCGATGCAAATACTCATGTCGCCGATGCGGTCTCGCGGTCCAGCACACCACGTAGCGCTTGTCGGTGCCGTTGTCTTTGAGACATCCACCGATCCACTCTGGACCGATGTCCTCGTCATTGAACCGCACCCCACTCGCGCGTAGAACGGCCCGCCAATCTCTTTCGCCCACTTTGCCTTTTCGTCGGGAGTTCATCATCGGCTCCTTGGGCTGCCTGCCTGGTCCGCACTGGACGCCGGTCCCTTCTCCCCACCCACGCGGCATGAATCCGCCAGATGCCGCTCGATTTCGCTCCACCGGAAGCGGACGGCTCGACCCAGCTTGTAGTGCGGCAGCCGCTGGCGTTGCATCAAGTCGTTCAACTTTCGGAGGCTCAACCCCAGGCGCTTCATCACTTCCGGCTTTTCAATGAACTCCTCGACGCTTGCGGGCGGCGTGTTGGGTGCCGGAGATTGGAAATTCGATGTTCCAGTCCCGGACGCTTCGCGCTCCGCGCGTGGCGCCAGGTCCAACTGTGTGACTTCCGGCTGCCGTCGTCCTTCGCGTATCGCCGGGGCTTTGGTGCTTTCCGATTTCACGTTCTCGTTGTTCGCCCGCCGCTTCATGCGCTGGCTTTACCTCTTGTGAAAAATCGTAGTTTTCACCTCTGAAAACCGGGAAAACCACCTCTTAAACATCAGCCCATCATCGCTTTACGATTTTTGAAAAAATCGTAAGAAAAATCGTAGTACTGCCTTGGAAAACGCACTGGGGAGGGACTGCGGCATGGCGACACGCCGCCATGGAAGTCTGTTCGCGAGTTCGGCCTGTCGGATGACCACCGTATGTCCCATCGGCGGCACTACGGAGCACAACTTGTGAATAAGTTTTCGCTGGTATCTTCTCGGGGGGACAAGTTCTGACACCCCATCCCGGTTAGGGTCGTGCCGTGCTATGAAAACGAACCAAGACCATGATCCGAAACGGACCCCGACCAACCTCCGGCCCGCGCTCGACAAGAACCTCGGCGCGCAAACCTCAAACCTCAACTAAGCCATGCCCAACCTCAAACCCGGAAAATTTTCCAACCCGGAACTCCTGCGCGAACTCCGGCCCGACTTGCTCAAGCACTGGCTCTGGCCGCTGCGTGATTACTTCAGCCGACGCGGCCTCCATGTCCCGCCGCCGGAGGCTGACGCGTGCGTGCAGTACGATCACCTCTCTCGCATCCTGACGGACCCGGTGGCGGACATGCCGGAGGCTTTGCTGGAATCGCTTTACCTCTTTCGCGAACTCGACCACGCGGCGGCGATGGACGCCATTCACGAGGAAGCCCGGCGGCGCAGCCTCGATCTCGGCCTCGATGCCAACGTCACGCCGCTCGACGTGGTGGTTCGCGCCTGGACTTTGGACCGCCGGCTGGTCGAGGGCCTGCATACGCGGCTCGAATTGAAACGCCCGCGATCCTTCAAGTTCTTCTCCACCGACGCCGATCCGCTGCCCGGCTTCGCCGGCCCCGCGCCGGAGCAGTTGACCGCGTTGGAAGACCGGTTGAACCATTTCTACGAAGCTTGGAAGCGCGGCAAAGGTGCCCGCGTGTTCCCGAGCCGACAGGGCGACCAATGGATGTTCCTCGTCCGTCACGGTGCGCCGTGCCGTCGCGAGGGTGCGATGCAGGATGACCAGCCGACCACCGTGTTCTATCGGCCGCAGCGTCATGACGTGCTCAAGTACGACGCGGCCCGGGGCGAGATGGCCGTCAACTGTTGCAGCGACCGCGAGCGGCGCGTGCTGTTGCGGCTGTTCGGGACGTGCCTGTTCGGTCGCACGGATTACTTTCCGGGCGCCGCGCGGTACACCCTTGCGCCATTGGTTCAGAGGGGGCGCGCGTGTCTGGCCTGTGCGGATGTCCCGGGCATCGAACGCGTGAGCCTCACCGAAGTGGAATTGGAGGTGCAGGAAGACCCGCGCCATCGCGACATTCGCAAGGCGGCGGACATCTTCGCGCTGATCGAAAGCGGCCGGCTCGTCTGGCCGCGGAACGTGGCGGAAATCCGGCGCGCCACCTTCGCGATCAAATTCTGGCGCGCGCCCCGGCCCCGGCGGCTGACCATCATGCCGTGCAACCGCGTCGTGTACAGCCGCGAGGAAGACAGTGGCATCCTGGAGCAACTGCTGCGGAGCCGTGGCTTCATTGACACGGAAGACAAATGCCTCAACGCTTGATCACGCTCCCTCTCCGGCCCGCGCCAAGCGGGAGAGAGAGGGCCGGGGTGAGGTAGGGCACGCCTTCGTCAAATACTGAATACTGAACACTGCCCCGCCCCTGTCCATCAGTCCCATTCGTCCCATCAGTCTCATGCCCCTTTCAACTCTCAACCCTCAACTCTCAACTAATTTCTGGCGCAGCTTCGCCACCGTCCCCAGTGGTCGCGCCCTCATGACCGTCTGGCAGTCCTTGTTCGGAAGTGACTTCGCCAAAGTGCAGCCTTTTCTCCGCCCCACACCTGATTGCGCTGAACGGTTCCCATGCCCCGACTGCGACTGTGATCACGAAGTCCGGGAAGATTTCGAGTGGGAACTCGCCGGTGTCTGCTCCTGCGGCGAGTGCGAACCCACGAAGCTTGAACGCACCGATACCATCATCCACGCGCTCGACCGGCCTGCGTTTGGCACTGCTGTTTGCCGGGCACTGGGTTTCGCACCCATCGAAGCGCGCCCCCACAACGGCAACTCGCAGGCCGTCGAAATCGGACTCCACGTACCGTTGCACGCGCCAGTGTACCTATATGTACCAGCGAGCGAAGCGGCGTTTCTGCGCGAAATCGAAAATCTGCTCGGCACGCGCCCCGGTCCATTCCTGCTGGTCACGCCCACACGAAGTTATTTCACTCCCGCCGTGGATGCGATTTTGCACCGTGCCGCCTGCGCTTCGATCGCCCTGGAGACAATCCTCGATCCCCAACTCCTCACGCAGCACGTTCTGTCCCCTGCGTCCCATTCGTCCTATCCGTCCCATCCCTCAACCTTCAACTCTCACCCCTCAACCCTGCTCGCCCCCATCCTCGACGCTTGGGCCACTCGCGCTGCGGGCTTGCGCGACCACGGTCGCACGCTGCTGGACATCCATCGGGAAATCGCCGCCGTCCGCCACGACTTCGTCGAATTGAGCACCGCCAAGCAGCGCCTCGAAAAAATGCTGGCCGACGGCCTGTTCAAGTTCACGCAAAAAGTGGATACGACCTCCTTCAAAGTCCTCTGCGCGATCCTCGCCGAGGGCGATGTCGCCAAAGCCGGCCGGCGTCTCGGCCTCGGCGACGCGATGATGCGCTATCATCTGCGCCAATGGGTGGGTAAAGGCGCGGCCTATAGTACTATGCTCGATCTGGTCCGCTGGCGGAAACAGGTGGGCCGGAAGGAAACACTGCCGCTCAATGATGCCATCCTCCATGAGAAAGCCGTCACCACCGATTATCCCGGCCTGCTGTCCGATGTCCTCGACGGCCTCCTCTCCATGACCGAAACCAACTGGCCGGACCTCTGCGCAGAACTCGCCGATCTTCTCCGCACCGCCCACGCTCCATCACCATCCTAATCTTACTCGTAATCTTAATCCGCGGCCCCTCACGCATCACGCATCACGTCTCGCCCGCTTCGGTCATCGCCCATCCGTCCCCTACGTCCCATTCGTCCTATCCGTCCCTCCACAATTCCGCATTCTTCATTTTGCCTTCGCCGGAGCGTACCTCTTCACAAACTCCTCTCCCGTTTTCCCCAGCCGCTCCGCCAGCGCCTTCGGTCGCACCACCGTCACGTGCGTCCCAAAGCCCATCACCCATTTCTCAACCTCCTCGATATTGTTGAGCCGCATCGTCACCCGCAGATTCCCCTTCGGCAGTTCGGTCAACACCTGGCTCGAATGCCAGCGCCGCCCCCGGACCTCGTCGGCTGCCCACGCGTCCAGGTCCACCACCACCTCGTAATTATCCTCCTCATTCCCCTTGAACAGGTTGAAGCTGTGGCGCAGGTATTCGTTCACATCGAATTTCTTCGGCACCACGAACCGCGTGCCCGTCAACTTCGGCCCGGTCAGCCGGCTCAACACGAACGTCCGCATCGCCGCCCGCTTCACATCAAACCCAAACAGACACCACCGGCTGTCCACGTAAGCAATGTGGTACGGATGCACATGCCGGCGCTGCCCGCTCAACGCCCCGTGATTCCGGTACATGAACGTCACCGCGCAGCGTTCCCTGACACCCTTTGACAAAACCTCGAACGACTCCACATCCGCATCCCCCGGCGCGAACGGTCGGAACGAAATCACATGATCCAGACTTCCCATCGAGAAATTCACGCTCTCATCCAGCCGCCCGGTGAGCCGCCGAAACGCCGCTTCCAGCAATTGTTGAAACGGCGTGCCCCGGTACTGCTCGATCGCCTTGCTCGCCACGAACAGGGCGAACACGTCCGCCTCGCTCATTGGCAGCTCCGGGAAATGGTCCACCGGCTTCGTGTAATAGTACCCGTTCCGCGCGGTATCGAATCCAATCGGCAGTTTCATCGAGTCCTTCATGCACTCGATATCCCGCTTGATCGTCCGCTTCGTCATCTCGAACTCCTTCGCCAGCTTCGGCGAGTTCGGGTACTCCTGGTTCTGGAGCAGTTGATGAATCCGGTGCATCCGGACCAACGTCGCCCGCCGCACCCCCATCCGCTTTGTCGTCGTCATACTCGTTCGTGTGGTCTTAATCCTGATCTTGCTCGTAATCTTAATCCCGATGGAGCGAACTTCCCCTCTCCGCCTCGAATCCCTTCTCCGCATCGGATGGGGAGACTTTCGCTGCTTGGGAAGCAGCGAAAGGAGTCCACGCCAGTGGAAGCCCGCAGGGCCGAGCGAGCGGGCGCGAGCGAGTCCACGTGGCGCAGCCGGATGAGGTGTTTCGGGAGAGTGGCGAGAGGGTCAGGGTGCGGTGTCGCTTCGCTTCATCATTCATAATTCTTCATTCATCCTTTGCTCATGCACCCTCTGTCAACCGCGATCCACTCTCACGACGCCACAAATTTTGTAATGCGGGGGGACAGCAACTGACACCCCACCCATGCCAGACTCGCGGCATGAATACGACATTGAACGATTTTTCACGAAGGCAATTGCCGGCCTGCTTGGTCGATCTCCCGCTTGTCCCGACCTCCTCACTCCCTTGCCGGACGGCGCACCCTCTCCGCGCCGAACGAGATTCCTCGCTCGCGGGAGCGGGAGAGGATGTCCGCAGGACAGGTGAGGGCCGTTGGGGAGAGACAATCGAATGCGGAGCGGGCCAGGGTGATAATTGTCCCATCCGTCCCATTAGTCCCATAAGTCCCACCTGTCCTATTCGCACCGTCCCTCAGGTCCCAATCCCCGCCTTCCCCATTGCCGGCTTCCAGCATCACGACGGCCACACCGCACTGCCCGAGTTGTTACCCGGCACCGCTCTGACCCTCCGGGCCCAGCCCGACAATCCGCACGACCCCTTTGCCGTCGAGATTCTGCATGGCTCGCTAAAGCTCGGCTACATCCCACGCTTCTGCAATCGCCACCTGAGCCGCCTCCTGCAAAGCGGTGTCCCGCTCGCGTGCGAAGTCGCCCGGGTCACTGCCGACGCCCCGCCTTGGGACGCGGTCGCCATCCGCGTCTCCCTGTCCCAACCTTTACCCCGTGAAGTGGCACCACCTGCTTCACCTGGGGCTCAACTCCTCGCCGCATGAAAACAAAGCTCCGTTCCCCACTCCGCACTGAGGTTCTGCAATCTTCCGCTCCGCCTCGTTTTGAAGCTGCTCCCATCGGTCCCGTTGGTCCTATTGGGCACCTCCGTCCTTCTCCCATCGTTGACGACCACTGGATCATCCCCCAGCCTCGCCCGCGCCGTGCGAGTTTGTTTCAGCGCGCAATCCACTACGATCAGCGTCAATTAGGTTCAATTAGCGTTTCCAAAGCACCGGTTTCCACCAACTGCGGTGTTCCGCCCGGCGGTCGGAAGGTTTTTGCAGATTTTTGAAAGAACGCCAAATCTCGTCCGTATTCCTCAATGCACGCATTCGTTGTGCTCTTGACGGTCGTCGGCCCGGAGAATCAGTTAATCGGCCGCCAGCGGCCCACGTAGGGAAACATGGACAGGAGGCCACAGGAACCTCGCTCAGGATCGGGGTGGCCTGTTCTTGTTCGACTAGGGGAATTTATGGAGATGAAAGGTTTGGAAATTCTGGCCTCAGATTGCAAATACAAACCTGGCATGGTGGCAAAGGCACGCGGACTCTCCTTGCGTCAATTACAGCGCATCATCCGGACCCGGTTCGGCATGACACCCCGCAGATGGTTGCGTGCAATTCGGACGCGGGTCGCGGCCGAACTGCTTGCCTCCGGTCGGAGTGTCAAGAATGCGCAACTGCAACTGCAGTACAAGGACGCGCGCATTTCTCGCACGATTTCAAGCGGCACCACGGCGTCTGCCCCTTTCAATACCTGAAGGCCGCTAAAGCTACGACCACCTCTTCCACGTGTCCCGCCACGATCGTCAGTGCGAGACCGGATGAAAATAATGCCGCTTAACTTATCGAATCATCCGCGCTGAAAAGATGGCAGATGTCGCGTTCAGACAACTGAACAGGCTATGCAAGGTGAGGGGTGAGGTGAGAAAAGGTAGAGGCGGACTATTTCTGGTGCGTAATCAGGACTGGAAGTTGGTTGACGGGAGTCGCCCCAATGCGCTGCGGAAATGGTCACGTCTTATAGAGTATATGAAGACCAGAATTCACTTCTTGTGCGCGTTCCTCGCGGCAACTTCGTTAGTCAATGCTCAGGATTCGTCCACGCCAACCAGGGATGAGTCAGATGTCACCACTGTTCGAGGTATTCCGGTGGAGACGAATCTGTTTCCGGGCCAAACGATCATGCCTGCCGTGCAGGCGCCCGCCGCACCCGTGCCGGATACGGCCTCGAAGGCGACGAATTCACCGGCGTTTTCCGCAGGAAGAACGTCGGCGCTTCAGCGCAAAATCCAACTCGCGCCGGGTGGGGCGCGGGCGGACTACGGCTTGATCAAAGTGACTTTTCCAGCCGATGTTGCCAGCGAGGAGCCGCTCACAATTCAGACACCTGACGGAAGCAAGCTGTCGTTGCGGGCGACTTTTCTGGCATTGCGCGACGTCGCCAGTGGCGAGAGCCGATTGCTGGGACAGGTGACGAACCGGGTGGGTCTAATCGTATCGACGAATCAGGTCATCTACACCAATGCGTTCTCTGGAATTCGCGGCGACTTGCGCTACCGTTATGCTGCCAATTCGTTGGAACAGGACGTTTTGCTCCGCGAAAGCCCCATGGTGCCGCAGGAGTGGTTACCTGAGAACTTAAGACTGGAAATCTGGTCGGAGTGGTTTGACACCGTGGCGACTGGCAAGGAAACGCAGGTAATCGATCTCCGTTCAGAATCTTTGGCTTCCGTCCCCGCCATGGTCTCGGACGACAACCTGGCCTTTGGCAGTGCCAAGATCGGCGCCGGTCACGCGTTCAGTTTGGGGGCTGAAATGGAAAAATCACCGGTTGCGAAGACTTGGGGGCGTGTGGATGGACGCGATTGGCTGATCGAGACGGTGGACTATCTGGCCTTGAAAACCAGACTGGACGCCCTCCCCGTGCGGCAGGCGTCGCTGCCGCGCAGTGGAAAACACTACGCGCAAACCGATTTGATTCGTTCGCTTGCGATGCCGGCGCGCGGGCCAACTGAACAACGTTCGATGTTGCTTGCAACCACGAGCCCATTGCCTCCCGAGACCGTGGTGCTGGACTTCACGATTGTTAGTTGCGTCCCGGTCCCGTCTGGAATCATCAGTTGGTGGCCGGCTGGAGGAAATGCAAACGACGCGATTACCAACAACCACGGCATCCTCTCCAACGCTACCACGTATGTCGCCGGGAAGGTTGGTCAGGCGTTCAGTTTTGGCGGTTCGACCACCAAGGACTATGTGAAAGTCACGGACGCGGCATCATTGAACCCGACCAACGGTGTGACGGTGGACGCCTGGGTTTACTACCCGCAATCGGCATCCGGGGCGAACATGCCCATTGTGAACAAGGACGGTGCGGCCGGACGGCAGTATCTGCTGACAAAGTATTCGAACAACAAGGTGCGCGCGCACGTGGGCATCACGAACGGCGTTTTCTATTACACCGGCGGCCAGACTGCCTTGCAACCTGACACTTGGCATCACGTCGCCATGACCTACAGTGCCGCCAACAGTAGTCTCTCGATTTACGTCAACGGCGCGCTCGACACGAACGTGACCGTCGCTGGCTCGGTGAAGACGACTGCCGAGCCACTCTTTATTGGGGGCTCGCCGCCGTACAATTATTGGTGGAAAGGCGGTATTGATGAAGTGGATTTGTTCGACCGCGCGTTGTCGGCCACGGAGATCAAGGCGATTTACGACGCTGGCGTGGCCGGCAAGGTCAACCCGCATTGCGTCACCGCTTCTACAAATATTGTCGGTTGGTGGCCGGGTGACGGCAACAACTACGATTTGGCGCGGACCAACTTTGCCACCTTGAAAAACGGGGCAAGCAACGGGGCGGCGATGGTAGCTCAAGGATTCAGTTTCGATGGCAGTGATGATTATTTGGAGATCGCGAATGCGCCGGACCTGA